>LAZR01000112.1_pt1 | contig 109828 bp, 103 predicted proteins | sample 329461 | NCBI WGS metagenome assembly LAZR01 (sample SAMN03002196, study PRJNA259156) | marine sediment metagenome | biome: sea floor; feature: Hydrothermal impacted sediments; material: marine sediment; isolation source: Loki non-amplified sample from Loki's castle hydrothermal vent sediment ... | reverse complement strand
ATGATGTCTCGGGCCGTGTCGTAATAATCCGGCTCTTCCAATGACTTGCCCAGATCAGCGCCGAGCGCGGCGAGGAAGGTGTTCGCCATCCCACCGCCGATCACCAAAACATCCAGCCGGTTGACGAGGTTTTCCAAAAGCGCGATCTTGGTCGAGACTTTAGCCCCGCCCACGACAGCCCCAACCGGGCGCTCTGGCTTGGCGAGGGCCGCTTCCAGTGCCGAAAGCTCCGCCTGCATCAGACGGCCCGCGCAGGCAGGCAGCAGCCGCGCCAGCGCTTCGGGCGACGCATGTGCGCGATGCGCCGCCGAGAAGGCATCGTTGCAGTAGACATCGCCCAGCCGGGCCAGATCGGCGGCAAAGGCAGAATCGTTGGATTCCTCGCCCGGATGAAAGCGCGTGTTCTCAAGCAGCAGCACGTCGCCCTCGGGCAGGCCGTGAATGCCCGCCTCGGCGATGGCGCCGATGCAATCGGGGGCGAACACCACGTTGCGCCCGAGCGCCTGTTCCAGCGCGGGCACCAGCTGGCGCAGCGACATGCCGGCATCGGGCTTGCCCTTGGGGCGTCCGAAATGGGCCAGCAGCACGGGCTTGCCGCCCTTGGCGAGGATGTCGTGCACGGTGGGCACGATCCGCTCGATCCGCGTCGCATCCGTGACGCGGCCATCCTCGAGGGGCACGTTGATATCCACCCGCGTCAGCACGACCTTGCCGGAAAGGTCCAAGTCATCCAGCGTCTTCCAGCCCATATCGCTCTCCATTCTGGGTGTTCGCCCTCTAAACACCCGATCCGCACGTCAAGTTCAACTGCCCTCGGGGGATTGGTCTTTTCCTCTGGCCGCCGGCGCATTAGGTTCCCCGGCAATCCACGGACCAGAAGGAGCCTGCAATGGCCGAAATCAAAGATCCCGAAAACACCATCCTGATCGAGCTCAAGGGTGGCACCGTCACCATCGAGCTTCTGCCCGACGTGGCCCCCGCGCATGTCGCCCGCTTGAAAGAGCTGGCGGCATCCGGTGCCTATGATGGTGTGGTGTTCCACCGCGTGATCGACGGGTTCATGGCGCAGACCGGTGATGTCGAGTTCGGCAAGGCCGGCGGCGACACAGGCCGTGCGGGTATGGGCGGATCAGATCTGCCAGACCTGCCCGCTGAATTCTCGGACATCGCTTTTGACCGTGGCGTTGTTGGCATGGCACGCAGCCAAAGCCCTGACTCTGCGAACTCGCAGTTCTTCATCATGTTTGACCAAGGGCACTTCCTGAACGGGCAATATACCGTTGTGGGCAAGGTGACCGAAGGGTTGGACGTGCTGGACGCGATCAAGCGTGGAACCGGCGGCAACGGGGCCGTCAGCGGAACGCCTGATCGTATGGTCGAGGTCAAAGTCACCGAATAATCATAGCGTCGGGCAGGGGCGTTCGCGCCTTTGCCCCGCTTTGACCGCTTTGCGCTTAGGCCGCCAAAGGTGTTGAGTTGAAAACGAAAAAGGGCGTCGCACCAATGCGACGCCCTTTTTAATTCATCACCCTTTGTCCGATCAGGACGCGGGGTTTGGCTTTTGGGCCGGTGCGGATTTCGCGCCGGGGTTCAGCGGATCGTCTTGACGCTGAACGGAGCCTTCGAAATGCGCACCGGATTCGATGGCGATGGTTTTATGGATGATGTCACCTTCGACGCGGGCGGTGGATGTCAGACGCACTTTCAGGCCACGCACGCGGCCCACGATACGGCCGTTGATGACAACGTCATCGGCAATCACTTCGCCTTTGATGGTCGCTGTTTCGCCGATGGTCAGCAGGTGGGCGCGAATATCGCCTTCCACGGTGCCTTCGACTTGGATGTCGCCGGTCGTTTTCAGGTTGCCGGTGATGTGCAGATCAGAGGAAAGCACGGAGGCAGGTGGTTTTGCCTTGGGCGCGCTGGCCTTGAATTCGCTTTGCTTTGGGGCAGCCGGTGCAGAGTGTGACGGTGCAGCAGTGCTGGACGTGTCTGCGTCGGACTTATGAGCGGGATCATTGATTTTGCTTTTAGAAAACATCGTTTGCAGCCTTGATAAAGATCATTGGATTTACAGCCTTACCACCGACACGGACTTCGTAATGCAGGTGGACGCCAGTAGACCGTCCTGATGTTCCCATATCACCTATCCGCTGTCCGCGCGATACCCTTTGGCCGACTTTTACGCGCAATTTGGATTGGTGCGCGTAACGTGTCTCGACCCCGAATTCATGTTGAATTTTAACCAACCGCCCATATCCCGAGCTCCAGCCGGCGTGGGTGACGACGCCCTCGGCTGTCGCGTAAATAGGCGTGCCCATACCCGCAGCAAAGTCGGTTCCGCTGTGCATTCTGCGCCCGCCCGTCTTTGGATCCCGGCGATAGCCATACGGGCTGCTGAACCGGAAAGACGACTTGAGCGGGCTCGCAAAGGGCGCCTTTTGCGCGGCAATGCGGTACATATTCAGCTTGTCCATCTGGCTTAGCAGCCGGTTGGCACGCAGCGTATCCGGAGAAGGAACCTCCCCCCGTGTGGAGAAGCTGAGGGGCATGAGCGGGCCGCCTTGACCGGAATAACCGCGCCGCACCGTCGCCAGCATGCGGTCGGTGGGCATGCCGGCGCTGCGGAACATCTTGTCCAGCGGGGCAACAGACACGGTCATGGCTTCTTCGAGTTGGCGGAAAATCGCGTCGTTCTGATCGCGCATCAAAGCCAGTTTCTGGGTCAGCTCGTCTGCCTGGATCAAGGCGTCCTGCGCGTCGATCACCACTTGATCCCGCTCTGCGGCCGTACGCTCGAGCGCCTCGGCAAGCAGTGAAATCGGAGCAGAAGATACATTCGCCTTTGTTGTCGTCTTGCCGTCGCCCGCAGCGGCCCCTTCGAGTTCGGCCACCTGAGTGCGCGCGGCCTCACGGTCTTTCATGGTATCCCGCAGGGTGCTCTGGATCACTTCGATGCCGGTTTCCAGCTCGCGGCGGCGGGTCTCGGATTGCAGCAGTTCTGATTGCATGACCGAAATCTGTTTGAGCGCGGCATTGAACCGTTCTTGCGCTGCCACGGCCTCTTCGGCGCGGCCGTTGCGCTGCGCCGAAAGATCACTGAGCCGCGCCTGATAGGTACGCTGATCACGCTTTGCTTGCTCGCGGAAGTTGCCCGACCCGATGCTGTCCATCAGAATCACCGCGGTTGCCACGATGGACCAGGCCACAAAGAGCGAGGCTGCGGAAAACACGAAAAGCTGGGTAACGGGGCGCAACCGGATAAAACGTGTGTCGGCGTCGGATTTCAGAAAGACGCGGCGTTCCGGAAAGAAACGTTCGAGCGCCGCATTAAATTTGATCGCCAACCTTGTTCGCACGCGTGGTATCCTTGTTTCGTCCCAGTCACAGCACACCGGGCCCCCGCCGCGCGCTGATAGTCACCGGTAGTGCTTAGCCATCGGGTGCCCCTCGGGCAACCCTTCAGGCTTTTTGACCGGCGGTTAATGAAGCTTTAACGTTAAATTTGGCGATAAATTGCCGGTTCAAAGGTTTAGTGCGCGACGTTCATCAAAGATTTTCGGTCAGCGGCCAATAGAAATCTGGCGGAATTCCCGCCTCGGCACGCTTTTCTTCGTTGAAGGGCGGCTTGAGCGCGCTATGAAAATATTTGCGAACCAACCCGTGAAACGCTTCCTTTGGGTCCAATTCATGACGACCACAAAGGAAATGGAACCACTTTGATCCATAAGCCACATGTGCAACCTCTTCAGCATAGATCGTCTCAAGCGCTTCAACGGCCTGCTTGGCCTTCGCACTTTTGAACACCTGGATCATATTGGGGGTCACATCCAGCCCGCGCGCCTCTAAAACCATGGGTACAACAGCAAGGCGACCCATGAAGTCGTCCGCCGTATCCTCTGCTGCGCGCCACATTCCTGCATGGGCGGGTAAGGCCCCATAGTGGCTATCCAGTGCTTCAAGACAATCGCACATCAGGTTGAAATGTTTGGATTCATCGTCCGCGGCGTTGACCCAATCATCGTAGAACCCCATCGGCATTTTGATGTCGGTAAATCGCGCAATGATGTCCCAATGCAAATCAACCGCGTTCAGCTCGATGTGGGCGACAGCATGAAGCAAAGCGATCCGGCCCTCGGGTGAGCCGGGCTTGCGATGGGGCACATCGCGTGGCGATAGAAGTTCGGGCCTGTCGGGGCGGGCGGGACGCAGAGGCGGGTTTGATGTGCCAATCACCGGCGTTTCACCGGCAGCGCGCGCGGCACGCCATTCGGCGGCATATTGATGCGATAGCGCGGTTTTTTCGCGGCCATCGGCGGTGCGCAGCACATTCTCTGCCATTTGAGCCAGCGCAATCATAGCGCGCGTACCGCGTCCAGAACCTCTTCTACGTGGCCGGCGACTTTTACCTTACGCCAGATGCGAGCAATATTTCCATTTGCATCAATCAGATAGGTCGCGCGTTCGATCCCCATGGATTTTTTGCCATACATGTTTTTCTCGACCCAGACGCCATAGGCTTCGGTCACGGCACCGTCGATATCCGCCAGCAACGGAACGGTCAGCGCATGTTTAGCTGCAAAGCGGTCGTGCTTTGCCATCGTATCGCGGGAAACGCCAAAAACAATGGCACCCGCATTCTCAAACGCTGGCAACTGCTCCGAAAAACCGATGGCTTCCTTTGTGCAGCCCGGTGTATTGTCGCGCGGATAAAAGTATAAAACCACAGCCTTGCCCCGCAGATCGGAGAGCGAAATTTCGCCACCGCCCGTAACAGGAAGCTTAAAGTCTGGTGCAGGTTGGGAAATCTCTGGCATGGGTTACTTTCTTATGTATTGGAAGCTTTTGTCTGCGCTGTCATACTAGTCGGGCTTGGCGAAACTTAAAACCCAAGACGCCCCAATAGCCGGACGCTCATGCCAAACGCCAACCCAGCCCCCCGTACCCCCAAGCGGAAACGACTTTGGCAGGCGACCAAATGGTCGTTGCTGGTTATTACGCTGATCGTCGCGGCCATCGCTGGGACTGCCATCTATCTGATCCGTAGCCCGATCGTGGTGCCAGAGTGGCTGGAGACCCGTATCGAGGAGCGCTTTGCCCAAGATATGCCCCGGGCGCGGATCGGATTCGGCGAGATGGTATTGATTGTCGACAAAGGCTGGCGTCCGCGCATCAGGCTTAGGGATGTGAATATCGCCAATCCGGACGGCATCAGCTTTGCTGCGTTTCGTGAAGTGCAGGCCAGTTTTTCCGTGCAGGGGCTTTTGGCCGGCGAGGTGCAGCCCCAGAATATTTCAATGTCCGGCGTGGTCGCAAACCTGCGACGTGACCTTGACGGCCGGGTCGCGCTAAGCGCGAGCACAGGGGATGCGCCAGCGGAGCGGCGCGCAGCGACCATGCCTCAACTGATTGGACAGCTCGATGCGGTGTTCGAGGCCAAGGCCATGCGCAGGTTGCGGTCGATCGAGCTGCGCGCCCTGACGCTGCGCTACACCGATCTGCAGTCTGATAGGATGTGGACGGTGGATGGCGGACGTATGTTGCTGGATCGGGACGGGACGCGTCTGGACATCACGGCGGAGCTTGCCGTTTTGGGCGGGGGTGCCGATGTGGCGACGCTTTCGGCAAGCTATACCAGCAAGCTTGGCGATACTGCGTCGCAGTTTGGTGTGAATTTCGACGGAGTGAGTGCGGCCGACATCGCGATCCAAAGTCCCGCTTTCGCTTGGCTGAACATATTGCGCGCACCCATCTCGGGTTCTGTGCGCAGCAGCCTTGATGAAGACGGCACCTTTGAGCCGCTGAACGCCACGTTGCAAATTGGCGCGGGGGTCGTGCAGCCGAGCGAAAGCGCGACGCCCATTCCCTTTGATGGTGCACGTAGCTATTTCAGCTATAATCCTGACCAACGCTTGCTGCGGTTTGATGAACTTTCTGTAGAAAGCAAGTGGGTGTCGGGGCGGATCGAAGGCGACGCGACGTTGGGCATCGACGCAAGCGGCAAGCTGGGGCAGTTGGTGGCGCAAGTCCGCTTGCGGGACCTGATCGCTGATCCTGCGGATCTCTACGTTACGCCTGTGTCGATCGAGGGTGCCGACGTCGATGCGAAAATAACTTTCAATCCGTTCCACATGTCTGTCGGACGCATGGATATACTGGATGGGGATACGACCCTGAACCTGTCGGGCGATCTGCGCGCCGGCACGCAGGGGTGGCAGGTGGCGTTGGATGCGGGATTGAACACGTTGAAGCCCGAACGCCTGCTGGAGCTTTGGCCGGAGAACGTCAAACCAAAGACGCGCAAATGGGTGGCCGAGAACGTCTATGCTGGCGCGCTGAGCGACGTCGATCTTGCTTTTCGGCTGCAGCCGGGTGAGGCACCCCAAACCTATCTCGACTTTGATTTTCAGGGGGCGGAGGTACGTTTTTTGCGTACGATGCCAAATGTTACGTCGGGCAGCGGTCATGCGAGCCTGTCGGCAAACCGCTTTGTGGTGAGTGTGGACAGCGGCACCATCACGCCGCCTGACGCGACGCCGGTATCGGTGAACGGAACGTCCTTTATAATGCCCGATGTCACGGTCAAGGATGGCCCCCCCGGCATTGTCAGGCTTCAGGCCGAGGCTGAAATCACCTCTATCCTGTCGCTGCTGAACCGGCCACCGCTTCACGCAATGGATAAGGCTAATCTGCCGGTCGATATCGTCGATGCGATGGCTGACGTGTCCGGGACCTTGTCGTTTCCGATGAAGAAAGGGTCCGACCCGAAACTTACGATTTTTGACATCAACGGCACGCTGGCCGACTTTAAAAGCGATCGCTTGGTCAAAGGTCGGTCGCTGCGCGCCGATGTGCTGACCCTGAATGCGTCCAACACCGGCCTTAAAATCAAGGGGCAAGGGCAGCTTGATGGGGTGCGTTTTAACGGTGAATGGGCCCAACCCTTTGGCAAACCGGGGGCTGCCAGCAGTGTAAGGGCGGATATCGCGCTGAACGCACAAACGCTGGAACGCTTCAATATTGCACTGCCCCCCGATACCGTGAGCGGCGAAGGTCGGGCTTGGTTCGCGATGGACTTGGTCAAAGGCAAAACGCCCAAGTTTTCTGTCTCCTCCGACCTGAGCGGGCTGCGTCTTTCGGTGCCGCAGATCGGCTGGACCAAGTCCCAATCGCAAACTGGCAAGCTTGAAATATCGGGACTGCTCGGGCCAGTTCCCGACATTGATACGTTGAAAATTAACGCGCCGGGTCTGACAGCGCATGGTGATGTGACGCTCAAACCAAGCGGCGGATTGGATCGGTTGCGCCTCCACCGATTGTCTGTCGGGAATTGGTTGGACGTGCCTGTCGATCTCATAGGGCAGGGAGCGGGGCGACCCGTTCAGGTTATAATAAAAGGTGGGAGCCTGGATCTGCGGAGAGCGCGCTTTGGCAAGACCAAGCCCAGCGGTGTCGCCAGCCCACCCATGCGGGTGGCGTTGGACCGTTTGCAGGTGACGGACACGATTGCGCTGACCGACATGACGGGTGAATTTGACGTCGCTCGTGGCTTGGATGGGCAATTTAGTGCAGCATTGAATGGCGGCACTGCGGTCTCGGGGCGCGTTGTGCCCAGGAATGGACGTAGTGCAGTTCAGTTGACCGCAACCGATGCGGGCGGGGTTTTGCGTTCCGCCAATATCGCGAAACAGGTGCATGGTGGCGCATTGTCGCTGACGCTGGTGCCGGTCGGTTCGGATGGTGCCTTTGATGGACATGCAGAGATAAAAGACGTGCGGATTAAAGATGCACCAACCATTGCCGCCCTTGTAAACGCTGTATCTGTCGTGGGATTGATCAACGAATTGAACGGCGACGGTATATATTTTGATACGGTCGAAGCTGATTTTCGCCTCTCCTCCAATCGGGTAAATCTGACGCAAGCCAGCGCAACGGGCGCGTCGCTTGGCATTTCGATGGACGGGGTTTTTGCCACTGACACTGGGCAAGTGGCATTGCAGGGGGTGATCTCTCCCGTCTATCTGCTGAATGGCATTGCAAGCTTTTTGACCCGAAAGGGGGAGGGGTTGCTGGGCTTTAACTACACAATCGGGGGGACGGTACAGTCGCCGTCTGTATCGGTTAATCCCTTGTCGGGTTTGCTGCCGGGCGCGCTTCGCGATATTTTTAGGTCGGCGCCGAGGACGACGCCAAGTCAGCCAGGGACCTTGCAACCCGCACCTGTCGCACCCGCACCGCAAAAACCTGTTGCTGAACGCTTTGAGGGGCGCTAACCGGCGAGGATGAAACTCAGTGACTTTGACTTCGACCTGCCTGAACGCCTGATCGCCACGCGGCCCGCGGTGCCGCGGACAGCAGCCAAAATGTTGGTTGCGCACAACGATGCCATCATCGACAGCACCGTATCCGGGATCACGGACTGGTTGCGCCCCGGTGATAGGCTCGTGCTGAACGACACCCGTGTGATCCCCGCGCGGTTGACCGGGTATCGTAGCCGCGACAGCGCCCAAGGGCACGTGCAGGCGCGTATTGAAGTGACCTTGTTGGAGCCGCGCGGCGATTCCGATTGGACTGCATTGATTAAGCCCCTGAAAAAGCTGAAGCTTTTTGAAGCGGTTGTCTTCAGCAGTGACCTTTCTGCGCGACTGGAAGGGATAGAGAACGGACAAGGCGTGTTGCGCTTTAACTGTACCGGACCAGATTTCGATTCTGCGCTCAATAGCGCGGGCGCGATGCCATTGCCGCCTTATATCGCGGGCAAAAGACCTGCCGACGCGCAGGATTTGACGGATTATCAAACCGTGTTTGCCAGAAAAGCCGGGGCCGTCGCGGCACCGACGGCCTCGCTTCACTTTGATCAAATGCTGCTTGATCAATTGGCTGCTATGGGAGTCGATTTCAGCCATGTCACACTGCACGTTGGCGCGGGTACCTTTCTTCCGGTTAAAGTCGACGATATTGCCGACCATAAGATGCACAGCGAATGGGGGCAGGTGAGCGCGCAAGCGGCCGCCGAGATTATCGAGACCAAAGCCGCTGGAGGGCGGGTCATACCCGTCGGCACAACCGCGTTGCGGCTGGTCGAGACAGCGGCGCGATCGGGCATTATCCAGCCGTGGGAAGGAGATACAGATATTTTCATCACCCCAGGGTTTGAATTTAACGTCGCAGACGCTTTGATGACGAATTTCCATCTTCCCAAATCAACTCTCATGATGCTCGTCTCGGCATTGATGGGGCAAAAAACTGTACAAAACATTTACAAGCATGCGATTGAATCGAATTATAGGTTTTTCTCCTATGGTGATGCGTCCTTGCTTTTCCCTAAGACGTAAATAAGCGCCTGAACGTCGTTGAGGGGGGTGACACCTACCGTGATCGTCGTCAGGGAGGGATCACGTGGTGTTAAAGGATTCGTAAGATGCTTCAGGTACTGACCAGCGCATGGGCGCTTTTGTTGGGCATGTGTTTGCTGATGGTGGGCAACGGCATGCAGGGTACGCTTTTGGGTATCAGAGGCGGGATCGAAGCATTTTCGACGTTTGAAATGTCGATTGTCATGTCGGCATATTTCGTGGGCTTTCTGGGCGGGTCGAGGATGGCACCTGGTATGATCCGTCGGGTTGGACACGTCCGCGTCTTTGCCGCGCTGGCGTCGATGATTTCTGCCGTCATGATCTTGTATCCGACGTTCCCCAATGTCTTGGTTTGGTCCGCCGGACGCGTACTGATTGGTTTTTGTTTTTCTGCCGTCTACGTCACGGCGGAAAGTTGGCTAAATAACGCTGCGACAAACGAAAATCGCGGTCAGGCGTTGTCTTTGTATATGATCGTGCAGACGTTTGGCATCGTGATTGCCCAGGCATTGCTGCTCACAGCGGATCCGTCGGGCTTTGTGCTTTTTGTAATTCCGTCTGTTCTGGTAAGCGTCGCTGTTACCCCGATTTTGCTGTCGATCAGTCCCACGCCTGCGTTCGATACGACTAAACCGATGAGCCTGCGTGAATTGGCCGGGTTTTCCCCGCTTGGCTGCGTTGGGATGTTCCTATTGGGCGGTGTTTTCTCGGCGCAGTTCGGCATGGCATCGGTTTACGGCGCTGAGGCGGGGCTGACGGTCGCGCAAATTTCGATATTTGTCGCGACGTTTTTTGTTGGGTCGGTCATCCTGCAATATCCAATCGGATGGATGTCAGACCGCATGGATCGTCGCCTTCTGATTGTAATTACATCGGTGATTGGTGGTATCGGATCCATCGTCGGGATGCTGCTGGGGCATAACTTTACGATCCTTTTACTGACAGCCTTTGTTGTCGGTGGCATGTCTAACCCGCTGTATTCCCTTCTTATTGCGCACACGAATGATTTTCTTGAACCAGAGGATATGGCCGCCGCGTCTGGTGGAATGATCTTTATTAATGGACTGGGGGCGATCTTGGGGCCTGTCATTACCGGTTGGATGATGGGTACGGCGCTTGGGCCGGGGGGGTTCTACCTTTTTACGGCGGTCTTGTTTTTCGCCTTGTCCATGTATGCATCCTATCGCGCGACCGTGCGACCGGCCGTCCCTACCGATGAAACGGGCAATTACATTCCCATCTACCCAGCTGCGACAACCGTCGCGGTGGAGCTTGCGCAAGAATATGCCATTGAAAGCGAACAGGCTGCTGACGCCGACGCGCCCTAGACGTTCTGCGCGGTCGCTATAGTTTGTACATAGAGCAGACCAGAATGATAATCGCAGACAAGAACGAAAGGGCGCGGAATATGAAAACGGCAGAAGAGGTCCGAGAGTTTTGGATTGATCAAGTCGGACCGGAAGGCTGGTATGCCGTCCGGGAAGAATTGGACGACGCAATTCGCACGCAGTTCTTAGAGACATGGGAACTCATCGGGACTGGCCGCTTGGATAGCTGGTTGACCCGTGCAGAAGGGGCGCTGGCCTATCTCATTTTGGCCGACCAATTTCCCCGCAACATGTTTAGGGAGAGCGGACGCGCGTTTTCGACCGATGTGCGCGCCCTTAAAGCAGCGCAAACAGTTGTTCGCAAGGAATGGGACCAGTTGATTGACGCGCCCGCGCGGCAGTTCTTTTACCTTCCATTCATGCATTCGGAAAGTTTGACCGATCAAGATCACTGTGTTCGTTTGATCTGTGAGCGGATGCCGGGGGCCGGCGACACATTGATGCATGCTCAAGCCCATCGACATGTGATCCGAAAGTACGGCAGGTTTCCCTATCGCAATGATGCCCTAGGGCGGCGATCGACCCCGGCCGAGTCCGCTTACCTGAACGCAGGCGGGTATGCGCACACTTTGGGCTCAATGGCATGAGCCCTGCGTCTGCAGCGTCCACTGAATTCTCCGAGTTGCCGCCAATCGTAAGATAGTTTACCACTAAACTAAATTTCAATACGTGCTGCGAGGTTGCAAAATGGCTGCTAAATCCTTTGATTTGATTGTGATCGGTGCGGGCCCTGGGGGCTATGTTGCTGCCATCCGTGGTGCCCAACTGGGACTATCTGTTGCGATCGTCGAACGAGAGCATCTAGGTGGCATTTGTCTTAATTGGGGCTGTATTCCGACCAAAGCGCTTTTACGATCATCCGAGGTGTTCCATCTGATGCAACGTGCCAGCGAGTTTGGACTTAAGGCGGATAATATCGGCTATGATCTGGATGCGGTGGTCAAGCGGTCGCGCAAGGTCGCGGGGCAGCTGTCGGGCGGTATCGGCCACTTGATGAAAAAGAACAAAGTCGCGGTGTTTATGGGCAGTGCGAGTCTGGCTGGCAAAGGCAAAGTCACTGTTAAGGCGAAAGAGGGCGAGGAGACGCTGACCGCCAAGAACATAGTTCTTGCGACGGGGGCACGAGCGCGGAACCTCCCCGGGCTGGAGGCAGACGGTAAACGTGTATGGATGTATAAAGACGCACTTCAGCCACCCCACATGCCGAAAAAGCTGCTTGTGATCGGCTCTGGCGCGATTGGTATCGAATTTGCGAGTTTCTACAACACTTTGGGCGCAGACACGACCGTGGTCGAAGTGATGGACCGCATTCTGCCGGTAGAGGACGAAGAGATCAGCAAATTCGCGAAAAAGCAGTTTGAAAAACAGGGCATGAAAATCATGCAGAAATCTGTCGTCAAACAGCTGGACCGTGCTGACGACAAGGTGACGGCGCATATTGAAACAGGCGGAAAAGTAACCAAGCACGAATTCGATACAGTGATTTCCGCTGTAGGTATTGTTGGAAACGTTGAAAATCTGGGGCTCGAAGATCTGGGTGTAAAGATCAACCGCACACATGTTGTGACGGATGAATATTGCCGCACCGGTGTCGACGGGCTGTACGCCATTGGAGATATAGCAGGCGCCCCTTGGCTGGCGCATAAAGCGTCTCATGAGGGTGTGATGGTCGCAGAGCTCATCGCCGGTCAGCATCCGCATCCGGTCAAGCCGGAATCCATCGCCGGATGTACCTACTGTCATCCGCAAGTTGCGTCGGTCGGCTATACAGAAGCGAAAGCCAAGGAGCTTGGCTTTGATGTTAAGGTCGGACGTTTCCCCTTTATTGGCAACGGCAAGGCGATTGCCCTAGGCGAACCGGAAGGCATGATCAAAACCGTCTTTGATGCCAAAACCGGAGAATTGCTAGGGGCGCATATGGTGGGTGCGGAGGTGACCGAACTGATCCAAGGTTATGTGGTGGGGCGTCAGCTGGAAACCACCGAAGAAGACTTGATGAACACGGTCTTCCCCCATCCGACTCTTTCAGAGATGATGCATGAATCCGTGCTCGACGCGTATGGGCGTGTCATTCACATGTAGGTTGCGCTAGCGCATATGTGGTAGTCTTATTTTGCAACGCCCGGTGACATCTCCAATGTTATCGGGCGTTTGGCGTTTTTGGGGCGCATGAAATTGGACTGCGATACAGGTGTTCCTCTTGTGTTCTTAATTTTCCATTGGAGAATCCGTATCACGCACCTATGTACTAAGCGTTAACGGGGGTCCGATATGGCTGAGCTAAAGAACATCGAAGTGCGCGGCGCGCGCGAGCACAATCTTAAAAACATCGATGTGGATATTCCGCGCGATAAGTTGGTCGTGATCACTGGCCTTTCAGGGTCAGGTAAATCGAGCTTGGCCTTCGATACGATTTATGCGGAAGGCCAGCGGCGCTATGTCGAGTCGCTGAGCGCCTATGCCCGCCAGTTCCTTGATATGATGCAGAAACCTGATGTGGATCATATCAGCGGCCTGTCTCCCGCGATTTCGATCGAACAAAAGACGACGTCAAAGAACCCGCGGTCGACCGTGGGGACGGTGACTGAAATCTACGACTATATGCGTTTGCTTTTCGCGCGCGTTGGCACGCCTTATTCTCCCACGACTGGCAAGCCGATCGAGGCGCAGCAGGTGCAGGACATGGTCGACCGGATCATGACCATGCCAGAGGGGACGCGGGCCTTCCTGCTGGCACCGATTATTCGTGACCGTAAAGGCGAATACCGCAAGGAGTTCCTTGAACTGCGCAAACAGGGTTTCCAGCGCGTTAAGGTGAACGGAGAATTTTACGAGTTAGACGAGCCGCCCACGCTGGATAAAAAATTCCGTCATGACATCGACGTTGTTGTCGACCGTATTGTCGTGCGCGAGGGGCTAGAGACGCGGTTGGCAGACTCCCTGCGTACCGCGCTTGATCTGGCGGATGGTATTGCTGTGCTAGAAACCGCCCCCGCCGAGGGCGAGCCCGAGCGCCATACTTTCAGCGAAAAATTCGCCTGTCCCGTGAGCGGCTTTACGATCCCCGAGATCGAGCCGCGGCTGTTTTCATTCAACGCTCCTTTCGGTGCCTGTCCGTCTTGTGATGGTCTGGGCAAAGAGTTGTTTTTTGATGAACGCCTTGTCGTTCCAGATCAAAACCTCAAGGTGTATGACGGCGCACTGGCCCCGTGGCGCAAGGGTAAGTCCCCGTATTTCCTGCAAACTATCGAAGCTATCGCGAAACACTATAAATTTAGTGAAAATACGCGGTGGAAAGACCTGCCGGAAAACGTCCAGCAGGTTTTCTTGCGCGGTTCCGGCAAGGAAGAGATCAAGTTCCGCTATGACGAAGGCGGCCGCGTCTACGAGGTCAGCCGCGTTTTCGAAGGGGTGATCCCCAATATGGAGCGCCGCTACCGCGAAACGGACAGCAACTGGATCCGTGAAGAATTCGAACGCTACCAGAACAACCGTCCCTGTGGCACCTGCAACGGCTACCGCCTGCGTCCCGAAGCCTTGGCGGTCAAGATCGGTCCGTCCGACGGAAAGCCCGAGACGCTGCTCCATGCGGGCCAGGTCGTGCAAATGTCGATCCGCGAGGCTTTCGATTGGTGCACCAACGTGCCCGATTATCTGACCGTGCAAAAGAACGAAATTGCGCGTGCGATCCTCAAGGAAATCCGCGAGCGGCTGGGGTTCCTAAACAATGTCGGGCTGGAGTATCTGACGCTGGCGCGCTCTAGCGGGACTCTGAGCGGCGGGGAAAGCCAACGTATCCGTCTTGCCTCGCAGATCGGGTCGGGGCTCACGGGGGTGCTATATGTGCTCGACGAACCTTCCATCGGCCTGCATCAGCGTGACAATGATCGTCTGTTGCAAACGCTCAAGAACTTGCGCGATCAAGGCAACACAGTGATTGTTGTCGAACATGACGAAGAAGCGATCCGCGAGGCGGATTATGTCTTTGATATCGGTCCGGGTGCCGGGGTTCATGGCGGGCGCGTCGTCAGCCATGGGACAGCCGAAGAGGTTGCGAATGACCCGAATTCATTGACGGGCCAGTATCTAACCGGCAAGCGTGAAATTGCGGTGCCTGCCAAACGGCGCAAAGGCAACAAAAAGAAAATCCGCGTGGTCAAGGCCACGGGGAATAACCTGCAAAACGTGACGGTGGATTATCCACTGGGGAAGTTCGTCTGTGTGACGGGCGTGTCGGGCGGCGGTAAATCGACGCTGACCATCGAGACGCTGTTCAAGACCGCGTCCATGAACCTGAACGGTGCCCGCCAGACGCCCGCGCCCTGCGAAACCATCAAAGGCCTCGAGCATCTGGATAAGGTGATCGACATCGACCAGCGGGCAATCGGACGCACACCGCGGTCGAACCCCGCAACTTACACCGGTGCGTTCACCCCGATCCGCGACTGGTTTGCCGGTCTGCCCGAAGCCAAGGCGCGCGGGTACAAGCCCGGACGCTTCAGCTTTAACGTCAAGGGCGGGCGCTGCGAGGCGTGTCAGGGCGACGGTGTCATCAAGATCGAGATGCACTTCTTGCCGGATGTCTATGTCGAATGTGAAACCTGTAAAGGCCAGCGCTATAACCGCGAAACGCTTGAGGTGAAGTTCAAGGGCAAATCCATTGCTGACGTGCTGGATATGACAGTCGAAGATGCGCAGGGTTTCTTTCAGGCGGTGCCAAGCATCCGCGAGAAGATGGATGCCCTGATGCGCGTGGGCCTTGGCTACATCAAGGTGGGCCAGCAGGCGACCACGCTGTCAGGCGGCGAGGCGCAGCGCATCAAGCTATCGAAAGAGCTCAGCAAACGGTCGACGGGGCGGACGTTGTATATTCTGGATGAACCCACCACAGGGCTGCATTTCGAAGACGTACGTAAGCTGCTGGAGGTGCTGCACGAGCTGGTGGATCAGGGGAATTCGGTGGTCGTTATTGAACACAACCTCGATGTGATCAAGACCGCCGATTACATCATCGACATTGGTCCCGAAGGCGGGGACGGTGGCGGTCAGGTGGTCGCCACAGGGACGCCAGAGCAGGTGGCAGAGGTAGAGGGAAGCTATACCGGGTATTACCTCAAGCAGATGCTCGCCCCGCGTAAGGTTGCCGCTGAATAGTCGGCTTGTCGCTCCCATCATAGGTACGAGAAAAAATGCCCCGTCCTTCACAGGCGGGGCATTTTTATGGGTTATTTATGATCTTAGGCTCAGTTCAAAAGCCGAGAGGCAAGGCCGATCAGCGCGAGAACGTTGTTGGTCCGGGGCTCGACAGCGTAGATATAACCGTTGTCCTGGACATAGCGATCATACCGCGTGAGGCCGTGGGTGTGGGGGCGTTCAACCACAACATAGTGGGTCAGCCTGTCGCCTTTGGCGTGCTTGTGCTTACTATGGCCTTTCGCCAGATGGCGCCCGTTGTCGCTGTAGGTCTTTTCGTGCTTTTTGACGGCTTTCTTATATTCTTTGACAGCCCTCTTATGCTGCTTGTCGTGCTTGTCATGACTGATCAGCGTTGCCTGTGGGGTAGCACCGATAAAATGCCCCTGCGAGCCATAGGTGGCAGCGCCGGCTTGTACAGAAGGGCTGAATGCCAGCACGGCAAAGGCGCTTGCAGCTAGGGTAAGGGTTTTCATACTCGTTCTCCGTTCACTGTGTCGATACAGTAACGAACGAACGGGCAGCGGGTTTCCGTCGCTTAATCTTGCGGCGGAAACCCGTTTGTCAGAACGCGTGGTCAGCCGTTGCGGCCGCGTATTTCAAAGCGGGGCAGCATGGCCGAGAAATCCTTGCCGTTGCCGTCTTCATCCTCAACAAACTGAGCGTAGAGCGCACGCGCCAGCTCGCCCATTGGGGTATCCGCGTTTGCCATCTCTGCGGCCTGCTGGGACAGACCAAGGTCTTTGAGCATCAGTTCGGCGGCAAATCCGGGCGTATAGCCGTTATCGGCAGGCGAGGTGGGGCCAACACCGGGCGCAGGGCAATAGGCGTTCATTGACCAGCTATACCCCGACGACGTGCTGACGACGTCGAACATTTTTTGTCGATCCAGCCCCAGTTTGTCGGCCAGCGCAAAGGCCTCGCAGGTGGCGATCATCGTAACACCAAGGATCATGTTATTGCAGATTTTCGCGGCCTGACCTGCACCGGCATCGCCGCAATGCACGGCCTTTTGTCCCATGATGTCGAACAGGGGCTTGGCGTTGGCGAACGCCTCTTCTGAGCCGCCAGCCATGAAGGTCAACGTGCCGCCAGAGGCCCCGCCAATACCACCGGAGACAGGTGCGTCAACGGCCATAATGCCATTGTCTTCAGCTGCTTGCGCGGTGTTCTTCGCGCTTTCTACATCCACGGTGGAACAGTCGATAAACAGGGTGCCTTGCGCCATATGCGGAATTGCCTGTGCTGCCACCTGCCGCAAGATCGATCCGTTGGGAAGCATGGTGATGACCGCGTCCATGCCAGCGACAGCGGCTTCTAGGCTGTCTGCAACGCGCACGCCTTCCGCAGTGGTGCCCGCGACATCAAAGCCCGCCACATCATGCCCCGCTTTGGCGAGATTGGTCGCCATCGGTGCGCCCATATTGCCCAGTCCGATAAATCCGATCTTCATGCTCATGTCGTTTTCTCCAGTGTCAGGGCGTCTTCGGCCAGCGGGCGCAGCATCTTGGCTGTCGCGGCAAGCGGGACGTTCATATCGGCGAATTGCCAGCTTGGGTTACGGTCCTTGTCGATGATCGCGGCGCGGATGCCTTCCAGAAAATCGCCATGCTCCATCGCGCGGAAGGTAAAGCGATATTCCATATCCAGCGCCTTTTCGATGCTTAGCGACGGGCCGCGCAGACGGTGAATGATCTCTATAGTGCAGGCCATCGCTAGGGGGCTGCTGCGTTGCATTTTCTTGAGCGTGTCGGCGGCAAAGGCGCTGTCTGATGCGCGCAAGGCATTAAGGATATCGGCCAGTGTCTCGCCCGCGAAGAAGCTGTCAATCTCTTCGGCCTGCGCCGCCAGAGCGGAGGCGGGGGGCGTCGTGCTCGCGGTTGCCAGTATAGCGACATCGCCAGAGTTCTCTAGCGCGGCGATCACATCAGGCCAATTTAGCTCTGCAATGTAAGTATCTGAAAAGCCTGCATAAATCGCATCTTCACCCTTCATTCGTGACGCCGTCGTACCCAGATATTCACCCACCCGTCCAGGGGCCAGCGCCAGCATCAGGCTGCCACCTACATCGGGCACCAGACCAATGCCGCATTCCGGCATCGCGATCTGGCTGCTTTCTCCCACGATCCGGTGCGACCCATGGCATCCGATACCGACACCGCCGCCCATCGTGAACCCCTGCAGAAAGGATACAACCGGCTTAGGGTAGGCGAAAATCTTGGCGTTCAGACGATATTCATCGGCCCAGAACGTGCGCCCGTAGGCATAGTCGCCCTTGGTACCCGTGGCATAGAGTTCGGCAATATCACCGCCCGAGCAAAAGGCACGATCCCCTTCGGCATCTAGGATAATCAGATCAACATTCGGGTCATGTTGCCATGCGTCGAAAGCGTCTTCGATGGCGAGACACATGTCATAGGTCATGGCGTTCAGCGCCTTAGGGCGGGTCAGGGTAATCCGACCCGCGCGGCCTGAAATACGGATTGAGATATTGGTCATCGGTTTTTCAACATGTCGCGCGCGACAATGACCCGCATGATTTCGTTGGTGCCCTCAAGGATCTGGTGCACCCGTAGATCGCGCACCAGCTTTTCGATGCCGTAATCTGCCAGATAGCCATAGCCGCCATGCAGTTGCAGGCATTGATCCACGACTTTGCTGCCGGCTTCGGTCACGAACTTCTTGGCCATGGCGCAGAACTTCGTGGCATCAGGTGCGCCAGTGTCCAGCTTCCACGCAGCTTGCCGCAAGAACACACGGGCCGCCTGAAGTTCGATCTCCATCTCGGCAAGGCGAAACTGCAGTCCCTGAAACTGGTCGATGGGTTTGCCAAAGGCCTTGCGGTCGCCCATATAGTTCAGCGTTGCGGTCAGCGCGGTCTGCGCAGCTCCCAAGGAACAGGCGGCGATGTTCAAACGGCCCCCATCCAGCCCCATCATCGCATATTTGAAACCTTTGCCTTCTTCACCCACCAGATTTCCGGCAGGAATATTGCAATTGTCAAACTGCACCTGAGACGTCGGTTGGCTGCGCCAGCCCATTTTATCCTCTAGCCCGCCGAAGGAAAGCCCTTCGGTGCCGTCTTCGACATAGACAGTGGACACACCCGCCGCACCGTCATCCGACGTGCGCACCATCGCGACGTAAGCGTCGGAATATCCACCGCCCGAGATGAACGCTTTGGTCCCGTTCAGGCTGTAGCCTTCGTTCGTGCGTTCGCATTTCGTCTTGAGCGCCGCCGCATCAGAGCCGGATCCGGGCTCCGTCAGGCAATAGCTTAGCACCGTGTTCATGCTCAGGATGTCGGGCATGATCCGCGACTTGAGTGCGTCACTGGCAAAGCTGTCCAGCATTTTGGCGCACATGTTGTGGATTGACAAGAACGCCGCGACCGAAGGGCAGGCCATGCTGAGCGCCTCGAACACCAGCGTCGCGTCAAGCCGTGTCAAGCCAGATCCGCCCGCGTCCTCGGACACGTACAGCCCGCCAAATCCAAGCTCTGCAATTTTGGGCCAAAGGTCTTTGGGAATCGTTTCGTCTTTCTCCCACTGGCGGGCGAAAGGGGCGATGTGGTCCTGGCCAAAGCCATAGGCCATATCGAAAATCGCGGTTTGCTCTTCTGAAAGTGCGAAATCCATAAACGGTGATCCCTCCCAAGACCGGTCGAATTGAACGTATGTTAAATTGTAAGCACGACCAAGGCGATCACGCAAGCACCCTCCGGCGGGGAAACCGCCGAAGGGTAGGGATAGGGCTTATTCCATCGGTTTGAAGTTGAACTCGCCACCTTCTTTGATGCCCGAGGGCCAGCGCGAGGTCACGGTTTTGGTGCGTGTGTAGAATTTGAACGCATCCGGACCGTGCTGGTTAAGATCGCCAAAGACCGATTTTTTCCAGCCACCGAAGGTGTGGTAGGCCAGCGGCACGGGGATTGGCACGTTGATGCCGATCATGCCGACGTTCACGCGGGCGGCAAAATCACGGGCCGCGTCGCCGTCACGGGTAAAGATCGCGGTGCCGTTGCCCATTTCGTGATCCATCGCGAGGCCAAGCGCCTCTTCGTAGGTCTTTGCACGTACGGTGGATAGAACCGGCCCGAAGATTTCGTGCTTGTAGATGTCCATGTCGGGGGTGACGTTGTCAAAGAGGTGCGGGCCGACAAAGAAGCCGTCTTCATACCCTTGCAGCTTAAAGTCGCGCCCGTCGACAACCAGCGTGGCACCCTGATCAACACCGGTCTGCACCAGGCGTTCGATGTTGGCCTTTGCGGCTGCGGTGACCACAGGGCCGTAATCGACATCATTGCCCGAGGTATAGGGCCCGACTTTCAGCTTTTCGATGCGCGGCACCAGCTTTTCGATCAGACGATCAGCGGTTTCGTCGCCCACAGGCACCGCGACCGAGATCGCCATGCAGCGTTCGCCCGCAGCACCATAGCCCGCGCCGATCAGCGCGTCGGCGGCTTGGTCCAGATCGGCGTCCGGCATGATGATCATATGGTTCTTGGCACCGCCAAAGCATTGAACCCGCTTACCATTCGCGCAGCCCGTGCCGTAGATATATTCGGCGATGGGGGTGGAGCCGACAAAGCCGACAGATTGAATGACAGGGTGATGCAGGATGGCGTCAACCGCTTCCTTGTCGCCGTTGACGACCTGAATGATGCCTTTGGGTAGGCCCGCTTCTTCCAGCAGTTCGGCCAGCATCAGGGGCACGGATGGATCACGCTCGGACGGTTTGAGGATGAAGGCGTTGCCGCAGACGATGGCGGGGGCAAACATCCACATCGGGATCATGGCCGGGAAGTTGAACGGGGTGATGCCCGCCGACACGCCCAAAGGCTGGCGCATGGAGTACATGTCGATGCCGGGGCCGGCGCTGTCGGTATAATCGCCCTTCAGCAGCTCTGGCGCGCCGATGCAGTATTCGACAACTTCCAGACCGCGCTGCACGTCACCGGCAGCATCCGGTAGCGTTTTGCCGTGTTCGCGGCTCAGTGCTTCGGCCAGCTTGTCCATATCGCGGTTCAGCAGGTCCACGAATTTCATCATGACCCGCGCGCGACGCTGGGGGTTCACCGCGGCCCATGCAGGCTGTGCTGCCATAGCGTATTGTACGGCCTGATCCAATTCAGATTCGTTGGCCAGCGGGCATTGGGCCTGCACTTCACCCGTGGCGGGGTTGTACACGTCTGCAAAGCGGCCTGAGGTGCCTTTGACGTGGGCGCCGTTCATGTAGTGGGTCAATTCTTGCATGGAATGCTCCTTTACTGCGTTTGGCGGCAGGTTAGGCTTGCAAAAAACAAAGTAAAAGGGGCATCGGTTCAAAATCGTTTTGCATTATTGCAAAGCCTTACGCGGGCTGAGAGGGTAGGGTGGGGCGCTGCCCCCGTCCTTCGGACGTCCCCGGAGTTTAAGGGCAAAATGAAGAGCGTGAGGGAGCGTGACAAATGATGGGAAACTGGGACGATCTGCGGCTGTTTCTGGCCGTCGCCCGCGAACAGAGCCTGTCAGGGGCAGGCAAACTGTTGCGGTTGGACCCAGCGACATTGGGGCGGCGTATGGCGCGGTTTGAGAAAGCCATGCAGGCGGTGCTCTTTGTGAAATCTCCGTCGGGCTATGCCTTGACCGAGGCGGGGACGCAGTTACTGGCCCGGGCCGAGGCCGCAGAGCAGGCGATGCGACAGGCCACGGCAGATGTTGCCGTGCCGTCAGATCAGTTGGCAGGGCAGATCAGGATCGGGGCCCCGGACGGGTGTGCCAACTATCTGTTGCCGCAGGTCTGCGCCCGTCTGGTGGCCGAGAATCCGGGGCTCGATATCCAGATCGTCGCCTTGCCGCGTGTGTTCAACCTGTCGCGGCGCGAGGCAGATATGGCGATCGGAGTCAGCGCGCCGACGGCGGGCAGGCTCGTGGTTCAGAAAATTGCCGACTACCAACTGCATCTTGCCGCTGCTGATAGCTATCTTGCGGAGCGCCCCGTGATACACACGGTCGCCGATCTGCAGGGGCACAGGTTGGTGGGCTATATCCCTGATATGATTTTTGACCGCGAGCTTGATTATCTGGCGGCACTTGGCATGACGCGGGTGCCCTTGGCCTCAAATTCGGTGTCAGTGCAGGTCAATATGATCCGTCAGGGTGGCGGGGTCGGGATCGTGCATGATTTCTCGCTAGCGGCGACGCCGGGGGTGACGCGCATTTTGACCAAGGATGTCAGCCTAAGTCGCGCATTTTATTTGATCCGCCACGAGGACGACCGCCGCAATCTGCGTCTGAGCCGTTTCGCAGAAGCATTGGCGCAGGGCGTCCGCGCCGAAGTCGCAAAACTGGAGGCAATTGCTTGACACGCAACAGTATTAAAGGGAACCTGACTTAAAGGTAATATTCTTGCGAAGGGGCCGATCATGCTAGTTTCCCAAATCCTCAAAACCAAAGCAGACGATAGTGTCACGACGGTCAAACCGGGGACACGGATCGCCCAAGCAGCGGCCATGTTGTCGGAAAAGCGGATCGGGACCCTGGTCGTGTCGGCGGATGGCAAAACCCCTGACGGTATCTTGTCAGAGCGTGACATCGTACGCACCCTTGGCCGCGAGGGCAGCGGCTGTCTGGACGACACCGTAGAGGCGCTGATGACGCGCGATCTGGTGACCTGTGCTATGAATGAAACCGCTGATGATATCCTTGCCAAGATGACCCAAGGCCGGTTCCGCCACATGCCCGTGGTGAAAGACGGCGAACTGATCGGGCTGATATCGCTTGGCGATGTGGTCAAGGCGCGTCTGATGGAGCTTTCGATGGAGAAAGACGCGCTGGAAGGAATGATCCGGGGGCACTAGCCCGGGCGAATTTGGCGTTGCATCTTTGCGGTGTAAATGCTTGCTTACACTCAGAATAACGACTTGAAATGACTGGACTCTCCCATGCGCGTTGGCCTTTACCCCGGCACCTTTGACCCGATTACTTTGGGCCATATCGATATCATCCGGCGGGCGGCGACGCTTGTTGACAAACTGGTGATTGGGGTTGCTATCAACCGTGACAAGGGACCCTTGTTCGAGCTGGAAGAACGCGTCGCCCAGATCGAAGAGGAATGCCGCAAGCTGAATGCGGAAACGGGTACAGAAATCGTTGTCCACCCGTTTGAAAACTTGTTGATCAATTGCGCCCATGATGTGGGGGCGCAAATTATTATTCGCGGGCTGCGCGCTGTGGCTGATTTTGAATATGAATATCAAATGGTCGGAATGAACCGGAAGCTCGATGACAGCGTCGAGACGGTATTCCTCATGGCCGAGGCCGAACATCAGGCGATTGCCAGCCGGTTGGTCAAGGAAATTGCCCGGCTTGGCGGGGACGTCAGCAAATTTGTGACGCCCGCCGTCAATGCCGAGCTGTTAAAGCGTTTTAAGCAGTAACGATCAGAGGGTTTTCGCAACCTCGCGCGAGGTGTCGAGCATGCGGTTCGAGAACCCCCATTCATTGTCGTACCAAGCCAGAACCCGCAGCTGCGTCCCACTTTGGACCGACGTCTGATCAAGGGCCACAACACATGAATGTGTATCGTGGTTCAGGTCGATCGACACCAGCGGACGCTCAACCAGACCCAGAATTCCCTTCAGTGGGCCTTCTTGAGCGGCGGTGCGCAGGGTGTCATTGACCTGATCCACAGTGACCTCTTTGGACAGTTCGACCACCAGATCGACGCAGGATACGTTGGGCGTGGGCACACGAATGGCAGTGCCGCCGATCAGCCCGTCTAGTTCCTGTAGAACCTTACCCAGCGTTTTCGCCGCACCGGTGGTGGTGGGGATCATCGACAGGGCCGCAGCGCGCGCGCGGTACAGGTCGCTGTGGGCCGTGTCATGCACCGGTTGGTCGCCCGTGTAGCTGTGGATCGTCGTCATATGCCCGTGCTTGATGCCAAATGCGTCATGCAGGGTTTTGGCCAGTGGGGCCATGCAGTTGGTGGTGCAGGACGCGTTGCTTAGAACAGTGTCTTCAGCGGTGATAAGGTCGTGGTTCACACCGTAGACGATTGTTTTCATGGCGTCTTTACCCGGTGCAGAGATCACAACCCGCTTTGACCCATTCGCCAGATGCTTGGCGGCGGCGTCGCGGGTGGTGAAGATGCCAGTACATTCCAACACGATGTCGACGTCGCCCCAAGGCAGGGCAGTAGGGTCGCGTTCGGCGGTCACGCGGATCGGGCCTTGGCCCACATCCATTGTGTTTTCACCAAGGGTTACGGGGCGGCCAAAGCGACCGTGCACAGAGTCGAATTCGAACAGATGCGCATTGGTTTCCAGCGGGGCAAGATCGTTGATTGCCACCACCTGCAAGTCATCGTCGCCACGCTCGATCAAAGCGCGCAAGACGTTACGACCGATGCGGCCAAAGCCGTTGATTGCCAATTTCGTTGCCATGGGGCGTCCTCCTGAATGTGATAGCGCTAACATCGGCATTTATGACAAAGTGTCAAGCTGTGCGGGGTAATATTGCGTCAGGGGGGACGTTCAGAAGGGCCGGGCACGCGGGCGGATCAGCGCCAGAATGCCAGCCAATCAATCAGGTCGACGAATTTTTTGGTGAGAAAAATCAGATGTTCGCTGCCATAGACCAGCGCATCAATTCCCAGTGCGGTTAGCAGTACAACAGCGAGGGAGATGGCGATGGGGGTGTCCATGGGGCGGTGGTCCTTGCCTGCGGGTGGCCCAGATATGACAGGGCAACCCGCGCGTCGCAAGTCTTAGCCAAGTTTGCCCATGGCGACGGCCACATCGGCCATCCGGACAGAAAAGGCCCATTCATTATCGTACCACGCCAGAACGCGCACCAGACGCTTGCCGACAACCTTGGTCTGGTCTGGCGCGAAGATCGACGAATGTTCAGTGTGGTTGAAATCAACCGATACCTTTTGTTCGGCGTCATAGGCCAAGACACCCGACATGGGGCCGTTTGCCGCGGCGCGCATCGCCTCATTGACCTCTTCGACCGTTACATCGCGACCCGCGGTAAAGGTCAGATCGACGGCACTGACGTTGGGCGTCGGGACGCGCATCGCAGTCCCGTCAAGCTTGCCCTTCAGCGCAGGCAGTACTTCACCCAACGCCTTGGCCGCACCTGTAGAGGTCGGGATGATCGCCATAGCAGCGGCGCGGGCGCGGTACAGATCGTCATGTCGGCGGTCGAGCGTGGGCTGGTCACCGGTATAGCTGTGCACTGTGGTCATGATGCCGCTTTCGATGCCGAATGCGTCATGCAGTGCCTTGGCCAGCGGGGCAAGACAGTTGGTCGTGCAGGACCCGTTGGATATCATCGTGTCAGAGGCTTGCATCTCGTGGTCATTCACACCGTAAACGACCGTGCGGTCGACGTTCTTGCCCGGTGCCGACAGCAACACGCGCTTGGCCCCCTGATCCAGATGCACCTTTGCCAGCAGCCCGTCGTTGAACTTGCCGGTACATTCCAGCACGACGTCGCAACCTTCCCAGTTCAGGTCGTTCATCTGATAGGTCGACATGACCTCCATCTCGCCGCGGCCCAGATCGAGCGTGCCGTTGCCGACCTTAACCTCATTGGGAAAGCGCCCGTGCACGGAATCGTATTTGATCAGATGTGCCGCAGTCTCCAGAGGACCGGTCGCGTTGATCCGGACCACCTCGATGTCATCCCGGCCCGATGCCGCAATATGAGACAGGGTGCAGCGGCCGATGCGGCCAAATCCGTTGATACCGACTTTGATGGTCATGGGGGCGTCCTTTGGCAAAGATCTGGAACTTTCCGGTTCTATATCTGGTGGCCGTGAAGGGGGGAAAGGGCTAAAACCCTCTCATTTCCGTATGTTAGCGATAAATATTAGTGTTAGCGATAACCCTTCGACTGGCTTTGCCTTCCGCCTGCGCTGCGCTACCCTTAGCGGAACAAAGATGGAGAGACGAAATGAGCGGCCTATTAGCCCTGTTGGATGATGTTGCAGCGATTGCAAAAGTGGCCGCGGCCAGTGTGGATGATGTGTTCGGCCAAGCCGCCAAGGCCAGTGCCAAGGCCGCGGGTGCCGTGATCGACGATGCTGCCGTGACCCCCAAATACGTGAGCGGTTTCGAGGCAGACCGCGAGCTGCCCATCATCTGGCGCATCACCAAAGGGTCACTGAAAAACAAGCTGGTGTTCTTGTTGCCCGCCGGTCTGCTGCTGTCAAATTTCGCGCCGTGGCTCATCGCGCCTTTGTTGATGTTGGGCGGGGCTTACCTGTGTTTTGAGGGGGCTGAAAAGATCGCCCATGCGCTTGGGGTGGGGGGCAAGGGCCACGAAGACCATCCCCCTGGTGCCGATGAAAAGGTGATCAAAGACCCCGCCAAGCTCGAAGAGCAAAAGGCAAAAGGCGCGATCAAGACCGACTTTATCCTATCTGCCGAAATTATGACAATCGTTCTGTCCAACCTAGAGGTGACGAACTTCTGGATGGAGGCCGGTGCCCTAGCCGCCGCGGCTGTGATCATCACGGTCGCCGTCTATGGCTCGGTCGCGCTGATCGTAAAAATGGACGACGTTGGCCTCTATATGGCCAAGAACGGCAATCTGGGTCTGACCCGGGGTCTCGGGCGCGGGATCGTGCGTGGTATGCCGTGGTTCCTCAAGGCGCTGACCATTATTGGCACAGCCGCCATGCTTTGGGTCGGCGGATCGATCATTGTACACGGTATGGAAGAGCTCGGCTTTGCTGGCCTCGGACATCTGATCCACGACTACGCTGTCGCCTTTGGCCATCTGGTCCCCGCTGCTTATGTTGGGGCCGCTGAATGGATCGCCAAGGCTGCAATGGACGGTGTGTTTGGTCTGGCCCTTGGGCTGGTGCTGATCCCTGTGGGTGAAAAGATCATCACCCCGCTGTGGCGCGCGGTCTTCAACCGCAAGGATGCCAAAGCCCACGCCTGAGTGAAGCAGCTGAGATAAAGGGAAGGGGGCGCAGTTTGCGTCCCCTTTTTTTATGGCTGGCCAGGGTTGGTCGTTGGGCGCACCTATGAAGATAATCGCTAGGTTCGAATCCGGACAGCGGATGGAATAGCCCTTGAGGCTATCATGCGGTGGAACCTTTGCCGCGCCTTGTCGGTTAAGCGGTAAGGCATGGGACGCCAAAACGTTCACCCCGACATGTCCATTCTTGAAACTCAGTGCAGGATGCTTGATCCGCCACTCTGATATGGAGGTCTTTTCGTGAAATTCACCCCCCTTGCATGTGCAACCATTCTGGCTTGCGCCGTAGCCCCCGTTCTTAACGCAGGGGGCGCGTTGCCCAGTGCGACAATGTCTTCCCTGACCGTGCCTATGGGGCAGGACGCCCAGATCGTGAAGATCAAAAACGACAAGGAAAAAGGCCCCAAGAAGGCGAAGAAGCAAAAGCATAAGAAGGATAAGCACGCGAAGAAAGAGAAGAAACACGAGAAGAAACAGGAGAAGAAACAAGAGAAGCAGGCCAAGAAGCTAGAGAAGAAGCTTGAAAAGCACGATAAGGTAAAAGTGAAAATCAAACGGTCGAAAGAGGACCGTTCGCGTATTTCAAACGAGATTCTGGAAGTGCGCGCACCTGAAGGTCGTGACATGAGCGTGCTAATTGGTGCCGTGCCACTGGCGCTCTTGGGCTCTCAGATCGCCTTTGCTGACGTCCCCGAAGAAAAACGGCTGACCTATCGCAACTGCCCACCGGGCCTGGCAAAAATGGACCCACCTTGCGTACCCCCAGGTCTTGCCAAAAAGGGCGTGACCTATGAGGAATGGGTGGCATACGACGATAAGCAGCTTGACGACATCTATCTTGATCAGCGTGAGTATTTTCTGGATCGGGACATTGTTGTCGATGGCGGAAAAGATATGGGTCGGGACATCGTCCGTGACGAAAAACTGGATCGGGACGTCGTCCTTGACGACGATACTCTGTTGCTCAGCTCGGAACAGATTGCATCGCTTTACGATCTTCGCCCCGCACCGGCAGGCAAGCGCTATGCGTTGATCGATGGCCAGCCTGTATTGCTCACCCAAGAAGATTACACATCGCTACTGCGGATCAATGAACTGGCGCGGGTTGAAAACCTACCAGAGGGCGTGCGCATAGCCCCTACAGCAGCGTTGACGCAGAACGAATTGCGCCAAACCTACAAGTTGCCACAGCTTGAGACCGGCAATAACTATGCTGTTGTGAATGGTGAGCTGGTGACGTTGCAGGACAGTGCATTCGAAACTTTGCAACTTATCCGGATCGCGCGCGCCATTTTTTGAGGCCACGCTGAAGCGAGACCGAGGGGCATGTGCCACGCCTCTCGCAGCTTTTGCCAGCGTCAGACGGCCCGCAACACTGTGGAACAAAAATAGAAAGGGGGAGCAAAATGCTCCCCCTTTTTCGTTGTGATTGTTTCCGTTCAGATCAAAGCAGCGCTTTGGCTTTGTCGGCGACATTTTGGGGCGTGATACCGAACTTTTCGAAAAGCTCTTCGGCAGGGGCGGAGGCACCGAAGCGATCCATGCCGACAAAATCGGCTTTGTTCCACTTGCCACGCTCGCCGGTGAGCCAGCGATCCCAGCCTTGGCTCACAGCTGCTTCCACGCCGACACGCACGGGGCCAGCGGGGAGGACACGGCGACGGTAGGCTTCGTCTTGGGCGGCGAACAGCTCCATGCAGGGCATGGACACGACGCGCGTGCCGATCCCTTCGGCCTGCAGCAGGTCACGGGCTTTCAGCGCGATCTCGACCTCGGAGCCCGTGGCGATCAGGATAACCTGACGTTTGCCTTCGGCATCCGCCAGAACATAGGCACCCTGTTCGGTGAGGTTCTTGTTCTTATGCTCGAGGCGTACGGTTGGTAGGCCCTGACGGGTCAGGGAAAGCACGGACGGAGTCTTTTTGCTGCTCAGCGCGATTTCCCACGCCTCGGCTGTTTCGACCGTATCGGCGGGGCGGAACACATAGGTGTTGGGCGTCGCGCGGCTGATTGCCAAGTGTTCGACCGGCTGGTGCGTCGGGCCGTCTTCGCCCAAGCCGATGCTGTCGTGGGTCATCACGAAAACGGTCGGCACCTGCATCAAAGCAGCAAGGCGCATCGCAGGGCGGGCGTAGTCGGTAAAGCACATGAACGTACCGCCGTAGGGGCGGACGCCGCCGTGCAGCGCCATGCCGTTCATCGCAGCAGCCATACCGTGTTCGCGGATGCCCCAATAGACATAGCGCCCGCCACGGTTGTCCACATCGAACACGCCCAGATCAGCGGTCTTGGTGTTGTTCGAACCGGTCAAGTCAGCAGAGCCACCAACGGTTTCTGTATACAGCGGGTTCAACACCTCGAGCGTTTTTTCGCTGCTGGCGCGGGTGGCCAGTTTCGGTGCATTTTCCGAAGTCTGCTTTTTGAACGCTTTGATGGTCGCGCTCAGTTTCTTGGGGGCGTCACCGGCCAATGCGCGGTTGAACTCTTCGCGTTTGCTGCGCGACATGGCGTCGAAACGCTCTTCCCAGTTGCGGCGGTCGTCTGCGCCGTGTTTGCCGATCTCTTCCCATGCAGATTTCACATCCGCGGGGACTTCGAACGGGCCGGTTGTCCAGCCATAGGCGGCTTTGGCGGCGGCCATTTGGTCGGCGTCGGTCAGCGCGCCGTGGCCTTTGGACGTATCCTGTGCGGCGTGGCCTAGGGCGATATGCGTCTTGCAGGCGATCATCGTGGGCAGATCGGATTTGCGCGCCTCGGTCAGCGCGGCGTCGATCTCGTCGGGGTTATGGCCGTCGATTTCGATGACGTGCCAGTCAGCCGCCTTGAAACGCGCAACCTGATCCACTTTGTCGGACAGCGAGACGGGGCCGTCGATAGTGATGTCGTTGTTGTCCCACATTACGATCAGCTTGCTCAGCTTGTGACGGCCTGCAAGGGCAATCGCTTCGTGGCTGATGCCTTCCATCAGGCAGCCGTCGCCCGCGATCACATAGGTAAAGTGGTCGACGATTTTCTTGCCGTATTGCGCGCGCTGGAGTTCTTCGGCCATGGCGAAACCGACAGAGTTCGCGATCCCCTGACCCAGCGGGCCAGTGGTAGTTTCAATCGCATCGGCCAGGAAGTTTTCAGGGTGGCCCGCCGTGCGTGCGCCCATCTGGCGGAAGTTCTTGATCTCTTCGAGCGGAAATTGTTCGTAACCGGTGAGGTGCAGCAGCGAATAGATCAGCATGGACCCGTGGCCCGCCGACAGAATGAAACGGTCGCGGTCAGGCCACAGCGGGTTGGACGCGTCGAACTTCAGGTGCTTTTCGAAAAGAACCGTGGCGACATCCGCCATGCCCATCGGCATGCCCGAGTGGCCGGAATTGGCGGCGGCGACGGCGTCCAGTGTTAGGGCGCGAATGGCGGTCGCTTTGGACCAATGGGCGGGATGGGCTTTGGCGAGGGCGTTCAGATCCACGGTGCAAGCTTCCTTATAAGGGGGAAAGGGTTTGCGCGGATCAATACCAGCCACCCCACAAAGATCAAGGGCCACAGGACTCCGCCAGTGGTATCGCTTTTCCGCCCCGCCAAGGCATTGTTCTTAAAGGGGCAGTATTCCGCCTTTGGTTTGGGTAGGATTGGCTGAAACCACATTGACCAGCGATTCGATGGTTGGCAAACTGTGATATACGACTGACATACGACGTTTTACGAGGAACCCTGCGATGAGCGACATAGAACACTTGCAAGGCCGTATTCTGGCGGCGCTTGAAAGGGCGTCGCGCGGAGCGGACAAACTGGCGGTCGCCAAAGACGAGATCCCCGATCTATCTCAAGATCTGGCGCAAGAGCGCGCTGTCAACGTCGAGCTGGCGGAACAGGTCGAGGCTTTGAAAAAGCGCCTTGCGGATGAAACGTCTCATCTGCGTGCGGAACTGGCGACAGCGCAGGCGCAAAACAACAGCGCTGACGCGGCACGGACCCAGACTGAAAAGCTTGATATGGAGTTGCAACGGGTGCGCCGCGCCAATGCGCAACTGGCCGAAGCCTGTGCCGCGCTGCGCGAGGCCAATGCCGAAGGGGTCGGTGACGCCGGCCTTATCAATGTCGCCCTGCAAGCCGAGCTTGATGCCGTGCATGCCGCCCGCCGCGCTGATGTGGCAGAGGCTGACGCGATCCTATCTGTTCTAACGCCGCTTGTCCCCACTGCCGAGGAGTCTGCCTGATGCCCGAAGTTTCCATTTCTATCGGCGGTCGCCAGTTCGAAGTATCCTGCCAAGAGGGCGAGGAGGATTACCTGCACTCTGCCGCCAAGATGCTGGATGACGAGGCACAGGTGCTGTCGGATCAGGTAGGCCGGATGCCCGAAGCGCGAATGCTGTTGATGGCGGGTCTGTTGCTTGCCGATAAGACCGCCTCCGTCGAGGATAAGATAAAAGAAGCCCGCGCCCAACTGGCAGAGCGGGACGCTGAACTTGCCAGTCTGCGCAACGTTGTGGTCGAGCCAGAGCGGATCGAAGTCGCCGTTATTCCCCAAGGCGTGACCGATAGTCTTGCCGAAATGGCTGCCCGCGCAGAAGCCTTGGCAGACGAAATAGAAGACAAGGCCCGGTGACTCTGCGGCGCGTCATAGCGTTTGGGGCAACGTCGGCAATGTGTCTCGGGGCAGGGGGCAGCGCTTTGGCCCAGGCCATGCCGGTTACCGCCACCTACAGCTGCGAACGCGGCGTCGAGGTGCCGGTGTCCTATACCACCCCCGAACAGGGCGATGCGACTGCGGTGCTTTATGTCGAAAACCGCATGATCACACTGGTACAATCGCGTGCAGCTTCGGGCGCGCGGTATGAATGGCCCTCGGACGGTTCTGGCTATGTTTGGTGGAACAAGGGGAACGCTGCAACGCTGATCTGGCATGACGCGGTGGCGGACAACGACACGACAATCTATGCGGAATGTCGCACGCGTTGACATGGGCGTCCGGCGATAGGGCAGCAGTTTCAAAGCAAATGTCGGGTGCACCTTGCTGAAAGGCGCACCCGTTTTTCGTTAGGCCGGTGATCTGGTCCGATTGCTTAGCCGTTGGCTTCGCGGATCTTGTCGGCAGCATCCTTGTCGAAGCCAACGCCGTTTTCTTCCAGCAGTGTGTCCAGCTCGCCCGACAGCATCATTTCAGTGATGATGTCACAGCCGCCGACGAATTCGCCTTTGACATAGAGCTGTGGAATGGTGGGCCAGTCAGAGAATTCCTTGATCCCTTGGCGCAGGCCTTCGTCTGCCAGCACGTTCACGTCGGTATAATCGACGTTCATGTAGTTCAGAACTCCTGCCACACGGGAAGAGAAACCGCATTGTGGCATCGTCTTGTTGCCCTTCATGAACAGCACAACGTTATGGGCTGTGATGGTTTCCTGAATTTGGGTCTTTGCATCGGTCATTTCGATTTGTCCTTTGGTATAAAGCGTTTCGCGTATTCTTGGGGGTCGCGGGGGATGCGGTAGTTGGTCTGGTGCCCGCCGCCGCCGCCGCCCGAATGATAGGTCGCGTCGATTTCGTGATAACCCTTGCCCGGCTTTGATCCGCGTTCGGTGTCGCGTGTGTGTTTCAGCGACTGAAGGCCGCGCAAAACGGCCACGATCAACACCAGAACGCTGAGGATCACGATCAGGATCGGGTCCACCGGATCAGTCCGGCGCTTTGGTGGTCAGTGCCAGTGCGTGCAGTTCACCATTCGACCCGTCCATCCGGCCCTTAAGCGCGGCATAGACGGCACGTTGTTGTTGCACGCGGTTCTGGCCGCGAAAACTTTCGTCGATGATCATCGCGGCCATGTGAACGCCGTCATTGCCTTCGACGGTGATCTTGGCATTGGGAAAGGTTTCACGCAGCAGGTCTTCGATTTCGCGGGCTTGCATGGGCATGTGTGGGGTGCTCCGTCTGGCATGTCATTGGCCAAGATGTAGTAGTGTGCAGGGCGGCGTGCAAGTTATCTCCCCGTTATCTGATTGAGCGGGGGGCTGGGAGGCCCTACATAAGAACAGTCGCCGCCGCGACAAGGTTAAGGAGGCCACCCGCCATGGAGATTTTCGAGAACGCACCAGAACGCGCCTATGCATGGGCGCAAGCGGGCCGTGGGGCTGCGCTGGCGACGGTCGTAGAGACATGGGGGTCAGCCCCGCGGCGTGTCGGGGCCCAGCTGGCAATTGCGGCTGATGGCGAGATGCAGGGATCTGTCTCGGGCGGTTGTGTCGAGGGGGCCGTGGTGGTCGAAGCGCTTGAGGCAATCGAGGATGGCACCCCGCGTTTATTGGAATATGGCGTCAGTGACGGCGACGCATTTGCCGTGGGGTTGGCCTGTGGCGGGAAGATTCGCGTGTTGGTCGAACCTGTGGGCGAAGAGGCGATGCCGTTCGACGTTCTGGGCGACCTCGTCCGCGCCCGCGCCGCGCGCCAGCCCGTGGCCTATCAGGTGCCGCTGTCGGGCGGGGTGGGGCGCTTGGTAACGGACGGCTACGCAGACCGCTTCCGGATGGACCGTTCCGGCGTTGAAGAGGATGGCGATACATTTGTGGCGATCCATAATCCGCCGCTGCGACTGGTCATCGTCGGGGCGGTGCACATCGCCCAAGCGCTAGTGCCCATGGCGCAGGTCGCGGGGTTCGACGCCGTGGTGATTGACCCGCGCGAGGCGTTTGGCTCGCAAGCGCGTTTCCCCGATGCACAAGTGGTGAATGACTGGCCCGACGCGGCGATGAATACCGTCGGCGTCGATACCCGCAGCGCCGTCGTGCTGTTGACCCATGACCCCAAGCTGGACGACCCCGCGCTGCACATCGCCTTGCGCTCGGACGCGTTCTATATCGGAGCGCTCGGGTCAAAGCGGACCCACGCCGCCCGCGTGTCGCGTCTGGAAGAAGCAGGCTTTACCGCCGCCGAGATCGCGCGGATCAACGGGCCCATCGGGCTGGATATCGGCGCCGCCGGTCCGCCCGAGATCGCGGTGTCGATCCTGTCGCAGATGATCCAAACCCTGAGAAAACCGTGAGGTTCGGACCCGTCGAGACCGCGCAGGCCGAGGGCGCAGTGCTGGCCCATTCCATTGCACTGCCCTCGGGCCGTTTGCGCAAGGGGTTACGGCTAGAGCCCGCTCATCTGGACGCGCTTCGGGCAGAGGGGATCGAGACGGTCGTCGTTGCGCAGCTCGCGTCAGGCGATGTGGATGAAAACACTGCCGCGGCACAGGTCGCGCAAGCCGTGCTTGCAGATCATCCGTATCTGACAATGACACGCGCCTTTACCGGTCGCGTGAACCTGCTGGCCGATGGACCGGGCATCGTGCATCTGGATGTGGCCGCGCTTGAGGCGTTGAATGCAGTGCATCCGATGATCACACTGGCCACCGTGCCGCCGTTCCAACAGATGGCAGCGGGGGGGATGGTCGCCACGATCAAGATTATCTCATACGCTGTGGCAGACCATGACCTGGACGCCGCCTGCGAGGCAGGTCGCGGCGCGATCCGGATGCTGCCGCCACAGATCAAAGACGCCACGTTGATCATCACCGAAATCGACGGCGGCGCAGGGGATAAGGGCAAAAAGGCGATAGCGGATCGGCTTTCAGCACTGGATGTCACCCTCAAAGACATCGTGATTGTGCCGCATGAAATTTCCGCTTTGCGCGATGCCATTGCCGCGGCGGATACGGCGCTGACGTTGATCCTGACAGGCTCTGCTACCTCCGATATTGATGATGTGGCCCCACAAGCCTTGCGTGCCGCAGGGGGAGAGGTCTCGCGCTTTGGCATGCCTGTTGATCCGGGCAATCTGCTGTTTCTGGGGCACAGGGGCGATACCCCCGTGATAGGCCTGCCGGGCTGTGCGCGGTCCCCTGCGTTGAATGGGGCAGATTGGGTGCTATCGCGCGTGATCTGTGGTGTGGATGTGACCCCCCGCGACATCGCGGGTATGGGCGTCGGCGGTCTGTTGAAAGAGATCGTAACACGCCCGCAACCAAGACGCGGTTGACCCCCGACGCACGGGTGATGAGCGCCGCGATATGCCGGCGAAGTTCAACCACGCAGAAAATTTCTGTTCTCAACGCCTCTTTGGCGTGCTTAACTCTGCCTAACACATGACATAAAACGGGAGGAACATCATGACCGAGGTCAAAATGACCGTGAACGGCAAACCTGCATCGGGTGCCGTCGAAGGGCGCACGTTGCTGGCGTCATTCCTGCGCGACAACCTGAGCCTCACCGGCACACACATCGGCTGCGATACCAGCCAGTGCGGGGCCTGCGTGGTCCATGTGAATGGCGAAGCGGTCAAGGCCTGCACCATGCTCGCGGTCGAGGCCGAGGGCGCAGACGTCAAGACCATCGAATCCATGGCCAATCCCGACGGGTCGCTGACCGTGATCCAGCAGGCGTTTCAGGATCACCACGGGCTGCAATGCGGCTTTTGCACGCCGGGCATGATCATGTCAGCCTCATCGCTGCTGAAAGACAACCCCAAGCCAACCGAGGCCGAGGTTCGCCACTATCTTGACGGCAATATCTGCCGCTGCACCGGCTATCACAACATCGTCAAAGCGATCATGGCCGCATCTGGTCAAGACGTTAGCGCGCTGGCTGCCGAATAACCAACGGTGTGCCGTGTGGCCCTGTTTGCGCAGGGTCGGGAGGACACGGCGCACCCCTTTCGAAAACCGCGCTTCCCCACGTGGACGGGGGACCCGCATCACCTAAAGATTGAAGACATAAGAATACAGCTAATCGCATAAGCCACATACGATGGTGCGGACCTGATCCGTACCCCATAGGGAGGAATTTACCATGCCAAAGGACGGCGGAATTGGTGCCAGCAGCAAGCGGCGCGAGGATATCCGGTTTTTGACCGGTGAGGGGAATTATACCGACGATATCAATCTACACGGACAGGCGCATGTGTTCTTTCTACGCTCGGATATCGCCCATGGGGTGCTGAATTCGGTCGATACTTCGGCAGCCGATGGGATGCCGGGGGTCGTGAAGATCTTTACCGGTGCCGATTTCACCGAAGTGGGCTCTATCCCCTGTGGCTGGCAGATCACCGACAAGCATGGCGAGCCGATGCAGGAACCGCGCCACCCCGTGCTGGCCGACGGTAAGGTGCGCCATGTGGGCGAACCGATTGCCGCCGTCGTTGCTGAAACCCTGTCCCAAGCCCGCGATGCGGCAGAAGCGATTGTTGTCGATATCACCGATCTGCCCGCTGTGGTGGACATGAAGCAAGCGGTACAGGACGGCGCACCCAAGGTGCATGACGATCTGACCTCTAACCTGTGTTACGACTGGGGTTTTGTTGAGGAAAACAAAGGTGCCGTGGATAAGGCGTTTGAAGACGCCGCACATGTCACCACGCTTGAACTCGTGAACAACCGCTTGGTCGCCAACCCGATGGAACCGCGTGTGGCTGTCGGCGATTATGCCCGCGGCACAGGGGATCACACACTTTATACCACGTCGCAGAATCCTCACGTCATCCGTCTGTTGATGGGGGCCTTTGTTCTGGGCATCCCTGAACACAAGCTTCGGGTTGTGGCCCCCGATGTGGGCGGCGGCTTTGGCACCAAGATTTTTCACTATCAGGAAGAGGCATTTTGCACCTTTGCCGCCAAAGCCTGTAACCGTCCGGTGAAATGGACCTCCAGCCGGTCAGAGGCCTTCATGTCCGACGCCCACGGGCGTGACCATGTGACCAAGATCCAGATGGCGCTGGACGCAGACAATAACTTTACCGCGCTGCGCACGGATACCTACGCGAATATGGGGGCTTATCTGTCGACCTTCGCGCCGTCGGTGCCCACATGGCTGCACGGCACGTTGATGGCGGGCAACTACAAGACGCCGCTGATTTATGTGAACGTAAAGGCGGTGTTTACCAATACCGTGCCCGTCGATGCATACCGTGGCGCGGGCCGGCCAGAGGCCACATACCAGCTGGAACGGCTGGTTGATAAATGTGCCCATGAACTGGGGGTCGATCCAATTGCTCTGCGGCGGCAGAACTTTATCACCGAATTCCCCTACGCCACGCCGGTCGCGGTCGAATACGACACGGGCGACTATGTCGCAACGATGGACAAGCTGGAAGAGATCGCAGATTTCGCCGGTTTTGACGCGCGCCGCAGGGACAGCGAGGCCAAGGGCAAGCTGCGTGGGTTCGGCGTGAATTGCTATATCGAGGCTTGCGGCATCGCGCCCTCGAACCTTGTGGGCCAATTGGGCGCGCGGGCGGGTCTATACGAATCTGCCACCGTGCGGGTCAATGCGACCGGCGGTCTGGTGGTGATGACCGGTAGCCACAGTCACGGCCAGGGCCACGAGACGGCGTTCCCTCAGGTCATCGCCGAAATGATCGGTATCCCTGAGGAAATGATCGAGATTGTGCATGGTGACACTGCGAATACCCCAATGGGGATGGGGACGTACGGGTCACGGTCGCTTGCGGTTGGCGGTTCGGCGATGGTGCGCGCCACAGAAAAGATTATCGCCAAGGCCAAAAAGATCGCCTCGCATTTGCTGGAAGCCTCGGAAGGGGATATCGAGCTGAAGGATGGGGCGTTCAGTGTGGCTGGCACAGATAAGTCTGTCGCTTGGGGTGATGTGACTTTGGCAGCCTATGTCCCGCATAACTACCCGTTGGAGGATATCGAACCCGGTCTGGAAGAAACCGCGTTCTATGATCCGTCGAACTTTACCTACCCCTCGGGGGCCTATGCCTGCGAGGTCGAACTGGACCCCGAGACCGGTCACGTCACCATCGACCGTTTCGCGGCGGCGGATGATTTTGGCAACATTGTGAACCCGATGATCGTCAGCGGTCAGGTCCATGGCGGGATTGCACAAGGCATCGGGCAGGCGCTGATGGAGAACTGTGCCTACGACAGTGACGGCCAGCTGCTGAGCGCATCCTACATGGATTACGCAATGCCACGGGCCAGTGATCTGCCGTTCTATACGGTGGACCATTCGTGCCAGACGCCCTGCACACATAACCCCTTGGGCGTGAAAGGCTGCGGCGAGGCGGGGGCCATCGGGTCGCCTCCGGCTGTGGTGAATGCGGTCTTGGACGCCATGCGCTCGGGCGGTAAGGATGTCGGACATATCGACATGCCCGTCACACCGGCGCGGGTTTGGGCGGCGATGAACGGATAAGACGGTTGGGGCAGGTGCAGGGTTCAGCCCTCTATGTGCCTCTGGCGCAGAAAATAAGGGAAAGCGGGGGCCAACCCCCGCGCCCCCGGAGTTTATTGGCAAAATGAAGAGCGGCGCAGAGGCCAAGGCCCGCTCTGAGATTGGAAGGACGCAAGATGTATGATTTCGACGTAGTGAAGCCCGCGACGGTCGCAGAGGCGATCACGGCATTGGGGCAGGACGAAGCACAACCTCTGAGCGGCGGGCAAACGCTGATCCCCACGCTCAAGGCACGGTTGGCGATGCCGTCAGTTCTGGTGTCGTTGAGCGGGATCGAAGAAATGCGCGGTGTGCGTATGGGCGACGATGGCCAATTGTGCGTTGGTGGCGGGACTGTGCATGCGGTTGTCGCCAAGGAAGCACAGGCGCATTACCCTGGGCTGGCGGGTCTTGCCGCGCGGATCGGTGATCCGGCTGTGCGTAATCGCGGCACGATTGGCGGGTCCGTTGCCAACAATGACCCCTCTGCCTGTTATCCGGCCGCCGTTCTAGGGAGCGGCGCGACGGTGGTCACAAATGCGCGCGAGATTGCGGCCGACGATTTCTTTGAGGGGATGTTCGCGACGGCGCTGGATGAGGGCGAGATTGTTACAGAAGTGCGCTTTCCAATCCCTGAAAAGGCGCATTACGAAAAGTTTATCCAGCCTGCTTCGCGCTTCCCGCTGGTTGCCGTTTTTGTGGCCAAGTTTGCGGACGGGGTGCGTGTCGCCGTGACCGGTGCCTCGGAAGAAGGAGTGTTCCGTTGGTCAGAGGCAGAAAACGCGCTCAGCGGCACTTTCAACGTCGAGGCATTGTCAGGGTTGAGCCTGCCCGGTGACAGCATGATCAGCGACCTGCACGGCAGCGGCGATTTCCGCGCGCATCTGGTAGCCGTCATGACCAAGCGCGCAGTCGGCGCATTGGTCTAACCATAGTATACATTGCGATGGAAACCGTCCCTTGGGAAACCTCGGGGCGGTTTTTTGCTGACTGTATCATTGTTGCTTGCGCGAAGCGTGGAACGAATTCGCAGCATCGGCGTTATGCCGTAACGCTGCCCGAACGGCGTCCATAATACCGTGAGGAATAGAATGTATAAACTTTTGAAATCCACGACATCACTGACCATGTGTCTGGCGCTTGCTTTGCCCGCAGGTGGTTTTGCCCAAACAACTGAAAGCTGCGTGAGCGAGGGGGAACAGACTGTTTTTCCATGCGTCTTGCCTGACGGCAGCGTTGTCGCTGACCAAGATCAGATGATGACCTTGCGCGCTGACGGTGGTCTGGCCGAGGCGCTCGGTCTGGAAGCAGAAGCCCAGTCTGAGGCTGAGGCCCAGCCCAATGCAGAAGCCGCTGCTGAAACTGTAGACGCCGCAGAAGAGCAAGCTGCCGCCGCAGCCGAAGCTGAAGCTGACGCGACTGCTGAAGCTCAACAGGCTGCTGAAGAGCAAGCCGCCGCCGACGCAGAGGCCGCTGCCGCGCAAGCCGAAGCAGAAGCCGCTGAAGCCCAGGCCGCTGCTGACGCCGAAGCCGCAGCTGCTGCACAAGCCGCTGAACAAGAGGCCGCTGAAGCTCAGGCTGCTGCTGACGCCCAAGCTGCGCAAGCAGAAGAAGCCGCCGCAGCCGAAGCCCAAGCTGAGGCCGAGCGTGAAGACGCGGTAGCCGCACAAATTGCGGCGGATGCCGAGGCAAATGCTGCTGCCGAAGCAGAGGCCGAGCAAGCTGCAGCAGATGCGGTTGAGCCCACATCGACTGCTGATACGGACACTGCCCAGCAAAACGATGCAAGCGCAGAAACCCAAGCTGAAACCGAGGTTCCAGCCGGCACATCTTCGGCAACCGAGACACAAGCCGACACGGCTACTGAACAGCGGACAGAAGAACAGATCGCCGCTGATCTGGCAGCTGAGCAAGCCGCCGAAGACGCACGCGAAGAACAGCGCGCTGCCGATGCAGCCGCCGCTGCCGAAGCTGCAGCTGCTGCTGATTCCGGTGAGACCGAGGCAGAGGTTGTCGTAGAGGAAATCACCGAGGAAGACACACGTGCGTCGGACGAAGAGTTCTCGACCAATGTGTCCGGCGACACTGCGGCGCAAGAGAATACCGAAGTTAAGAAAGATGATGACGACGGCATGAGCAAGTTCGAGAAGGCGTTGCTTCTTGGCCTTGGTGCAGTTGCGGTCGGGGCCGTCTTGAAGAACGGCTCTAAAGTGGTCAGTAACTCTGGCGATCGTCTGGTTGTTCAGGACCCGAGCGGTGACCTGCGCGTGTTGAAAGATGACGATGCGCTGGTGCGTCAAGCTGGCGACGAAGTGCGCCGCGAGACCTTTAACGATGGCTCTTCGCGTACCACGGTGATCAAGCCGAACGGCAGCCAGATCGTGACCATTCTGGGCCGCGACGGTACGGTTCTGCGTCGGATCAACGTCGACCCACAGGGCAATGAATATGTGCTGTTCGACGATACACGTGCAGAAGAACGCATCATCGTGAACGAGCTGCCTCAGATCGAGACACAGACCAACACCTTTGCCAGCCAGCAAGACGAAGAAGCCTTGCGTGCTGCCCTGCAAACCCAGCTTCGTGGCGAGCAGGCTCAGCGGTATTCGCTGCGTCAGGTCCGTGATGTGCGTCAGGTGCGTGCCCTAGCACCTGAAATCGAACTGGACGCCGTGCGCTTTGCAACAGGTTCCGCCGCGATCCAGCCCGAACAAGCGCGTGCGCTGTCCAAAATCGGGACCGTCATCAGTAATGCGATCAAGGAAGACCCACGTACTGTAATCTTGATCGAAGGGCATACGGATGCTGTTGGCGATGCGGGCTACAACCTTGCTCTGTCCGACCGCCGCGCCGAAACTGTGGCCTTGGCCTTGACGGAATACTTTGACGTTCCGCCAGCCAACCTGATTACGCAAGGGTATGGCGAAAGTGCGCTGAAGGTGTCGACGCCGACAGCCGAGCCGGCCAACCGTCGTGCGGTTGTGCGTAACATCACCGGTTTGCTGCGCCAGTAACCCCATCGGTATAAACAAAGAAAAGCCCCCGCAGGAAACTGCGGGGGCTTTTTAAGTTTCAGACGATTGATCGTCTGGAATTATTTAGGCAGCGGTCCGATCAGCATAACCATCTGACGGCCTTCCATTTTCGGAAAGTTTTCGACGCGGCCCATCTCTTTGGTGTCTTCGGCGACACGTTCCAGCAGCTCGCGGCCCAGATTCTGGTGCGCCATCTCACGGCCACGGAAGCGCAATGTGATCTTTACCTTGTCGCCGTTCTCGAGGAACTTGAACACGTTACGCATTTTGACGTCATAGTCATTGGTATCAGTGTTGGGCCGGAACTTGACCTCTTTGATCTCAATGATCTTTTGCTTCTTACGCGCTTCGGCTTCACGCTTTTGCGTCTCATACTTGAATTTGCCAAAGTCCATGATCTTGCACACGGGCGGGTTGGCATTGGGCGAAATCTCGACCAGATCAAGTCCGGCATCAACAGCCATTTCCATGGCGCGATCCGGTGTCACGACGCCAACGTTTTCGCCATCCGCGCCGATCAGCCGGATTTCGTTGGAGCGGATGTTTTCGTTGATGCGCGGGCCGGTGTCTCTTTGCGGCGGCGCGTTATGCGGTCTGCGAGCGATGATGATCGTCCTTTGATTGTTGTAGTGATGTCGAGAACGGAAGGTAAACCTGCTCATGGTCTTCTTCAAGTCGCAAAATGGCGCATATACAGGGTAAAATGGCTGTTTTGGTGGTGATTTCCCCGAGGTGAAGCGACGTATCGCGCATTTGACGCTGCGCACGAGCATATTGTATGTGCTGCAGGGGATTAACAAAGTTCAAAGGAACAACAGCATCATGAAAAACCTCATCTGGATTGTCATCGCAGGGGTGATCGCGCTAGGCGCGTACATGTTGTATTCGGGGCGGTCCGTCCAAGAGATCGCGACCGATGCGTCTGATGCGGTCAATGCGCCCGAAGCGTTGGAAAGCGCGACCGCAGCAGTGGGCGACGCTGTCGAGGCAACAGAGGGTGCCGTGACCGACGCGGTCAAGGCGACAACGCAAGCTGCAAACACGGCAGCCGACGCGTTGGCCGAAGCTGCCGAAGACGTGGCGGATGCTGCTGCCGAGGCAAGCGAAAGCGCTGTGGACGCGACCAATAAGCTGGCCGATGATGCAACGCAGGCCGCCAATGAGACTGCTGATACGAGCGGTGAAGCGGACAGTAGCCCCGAGGCTGATGCAATGGCAACCAGCGACGCGGGCGACAACGACGCTGCCAGCACCACCCAGTCCGACACCGCACCCGAAGGGGCCGAAGCTGATACGCAAACAGAAGCAAGTGCAGAGGTTCAGGCCGATGTCACCGCCGACGCCGATACGCCAGAGCAGCTGACCACGGTTGACGGGTTCGACCTGGAGAAGGTGCAGACCATGATCGAGACGTCTGACCTGCCGGCAACGCAGAAAACGCTGTTGAAAAACGGTCTGGCGACGGCGGCTGAAAACCCGGACACCTTGCGTGTGATGCTTGTGCAAATCCGCGAGGCGCTTGCGCTATAAGCACAGGCCGCCACCGGTGCCTGACGACAGGCCAAGAAAAAGCCGCGCCCCTGACAAGGGCGCGGCTTTGACATTCTTGGTGATGCGCCCCACGGGGGGGGGCACCGCTCTATCGGATCAGCCGACAAAGGCCTTTTCAACGACATAGTGTTTGGGGTCGGAATTCGCACCTTCCTCAAGCCCGAACCCTTCCAGCACGTCCTTGATATCCTTATTGAATTCCAGGCTGCCGCAGACCATACCGCGATCGGTCTCGGCGGTGATGCCATTAATGCCAAGGTCTTTGAACACAGTGCCATCTTGCAGCAGGTTGGTGATGCGGCCCATCTTGGGGCTTTGTTCACGGGTGGTTGTGGGGTAGTACACCAGTTTGTCGCCGATCATCTCGCCGATCAGCGGATCGTCGGCAAGACCTTCAACCAGCGTGCGCCCATACTCAAGCTCGGCCACGTCGCGGGTGGTGTGGGTCATGATGATCTGATCAAATTTCTCGTAGGTTTCGGGTTCGCGCAGCAGCGATGCGAAAGGCGCGAAACCTGTGCCGGTCGCAAAAAGCCACAGCCGTTTGCCGGGCAGCAGTGCATCATGGACCAGCGTGCCCACGGGCTTGGGGCGCAGGATGATTTCGTCGCCGGGCTGGATGTGCTGCAGTTTCGAGGTCAGCGGACCGTCCTGCACTTTGATCGAATAGAACTCCAGCTCTTCGTCCCATGACGGCGAGGCGATGGAATAAGCGCGCAGCAGGGGCTTTTGCTTGCCGGTCTCGGGGTGCGGGTCGCCCATCAGGCCAATCATCACGAATTCGCCTGACCGAAAGCGCAAGGACGCCGGACGGGTCACGCGGAAGGAAAACAGCCGGTCCGTCCAATGTTTAACGGAGGTCACGGTCTGCGCGTCAGGGAGGGTCGGCACGGGTTTGGCGTCGGTTTGGGTCACTACTTTTTGCTCGGTCATAATTTCATCTGCGCGCAGGTCGCGGTGCGCAGCCTTTCTCTAGGGGAAGGAAGAGGACAGGGAAAGCATCGAAGGCCAGAAAGCCCGATCAGCCGCGCAGTCGCGCCTGATAATTATGCTCTTGCCAGTTTGCGCGGGCCAACCATTGGTCCTGCGGTTGACGCGCGGCTAGATCATCGGGGATCTCTACCTCGTCAAAGCCGGACCGGCGGGCCATCGCGTATTGGTCCGCAATCACGTGGCCATGGGCCCGCAGCCGCCCCGTGTAGCCGCGCAGACGTAGCTGGCGTGCAATGGTGAAACCGCGCCCGTCAGCCGAGCTGGGAAATGCCACGCGGATCATCGACACCGACCCGTCAACCGGAATCGTTTCAGGCTGCGCGTCAGAGGGCACATCAAGCGCTGTCGCATCGGCATCTGTGCCGTCTGTGGCATCGAGGGGGGCATAGGTCGCGGTAAAATCATCCGCGACAAACCCTTGATCGTTGATCAACTGTGTCATGTCTTTGCTCCTACACGGACCATCTTGCCATCGACAAAATGAATTCCGCATTCTTCTTTTTCAATGTTTCTCCAGCGTCCGGCGCGGGGGTCTTCACCCGGCTTCACCTTGGAGGTGCAGGGCGCGCAGCCGATGCTGGGATAGCCTTGGGCCACCAGCGGGTGCCGGGGCAGGCGGTTCTCGTCGATGTAATCAGATACATCAGAGGCCTGCCAATGTGCCAGCGGGTTCACCTTGATCCGCGCGGGCGCATCAGCTGGGGCTTCGACCTCAAAGAACGGCAGACTGGCGCGCGTGCCCGATTGAAAGCGTTTGCGCCCCGTGATCCAGCCGTCGAACCCCTCTAGCGCGTGCTGAAGGGGCACGGTCTTGCGGAAGGCACAGCAGGCGTCCGGGTCGCGCAGATGCAGCGTCCCGTCGGGGTCTTTCTCTGCCACGTCCTGCGCGCGGATCGTCTGCACATTGCGCAGCCCCAACCGTTCGCTCAGCTCTTGCTGATAGACCAGCGTTTCGGCAAAGAGCATCTCTGTGTCGATGAACAACACCGGCAGATCACGTTTCACCATAGAGGCAAGGTGCAACAGGGCGACGGATTCCGCCCCGAAGCTTGAGACAAGCGCCAGATTGGGCACGTTGTCGATCGCGGCACGCAGCACGTCGGTGGCGCTGTGATGGCGCAGGCCATCGTTCAGCTTGTCCACCTGACGGGTCAGCGTTGCGACGCGGTCCGGCCCTTCGGGGAGGATTTTTTCCCCATTTGGAAGTGTCAGTTGATCACGCGGCATTGGCTTGTGCTTCCGGGTAGAGGGCGGCCTTGAACGGGGCAAGACCAAGACGACGGTAGGCTTGCAAGAAGGACTCGCTCGCGTCCGTGCGCAGATCAAGGTAGCCTATGACCAGCCGCTCAATCGCCGGGATGATCTCGTCGGCGGAAAAGCCCGGGCCAGCCCGTTCGCCGATGGCAGCGTTTTCAGTGCCGTCACCGCCCAGGGTAACCTGATAGTTTTCCACACCCGCACGGTCGAGACCGAGGATCCCGATGTGGCCTACATGGTGGTGACCACAAGCGTTGATGCAGCCCGAGATCTTGATCTTGAGCGGGCCCACATCGTGTTCCAGCTTCAGCTCGTCAAAGCGGGTCGCGATTTCTTGTGCGATCGGGATAGACCGCGCTGTCGCCAGCGCGCAGTAGTCCATGCCGGGGCAGGCGATGATGTCGCTGATCAGTCCGATATTAGCGGTGGCGAGGCCGACCTGCTTGAGCGACGCGTGCAAGGCGGGTAGGTCGCTGCGGTGCACATGGGGCAGGATCACGTTCTGCTCGTGGCTGATGCGCAGTTCGTCGTGGCCGTATTCGGCGGCCAGTTCCGCCATGCGGTGCATCTGTTCTGCGGTCGCGTCGCCGGGTGTTTCGCCATGCGCCTTGAGGCTGATCGACACGATGGCATAGCCGTCTTCACGGTGATCGGTCAAGTTGGTGTCGGCCCAGCTTTTGAACACCGGATCGCTGTTATAGGCGGCGGTAAACGTGTCGATTGGGGCCGTTTTAAACGTTGGGCTGGCGAAATCCGCCTCGATCCGCGACAGCATCTGCTGGTCAACGCCGGTGAACTGCGGGCGGATCAGCGCATAGCGGGCGTCCACCCGTGCGCGGATGTCGTCGATGCCGTTCTCATGCACGGTGATCTTGATCCGCGCTTTGTACTTATTATCGCGACGGCCCAACAGGTTATAGACCGATACGATGGCTTCGAGCGTGGGCAACAGGTCTTCCGAGCTGACGAATTCATACAGCACCTTGCCAATCATCGGGGTCCGGCCAAGGCCGCCGCCGACGATGACTTGATAGCCGATTTCGCCGTCTTTCTCGACGATTTGGAGGCCGATATCATGGGCCTTGATCACCGCACGGTCATGGGGGGCGCCAGAGACAGCGACCTTGAACTTGCGCGGCAGGAACTGGAATTCGGGGTGGTCGGTGGACCACTGCCGGATCAGTTCGGCCACGGGGCGCGGATCGGCGATTTCATCCGCGGCGGCACCGGCGAAATGGTCGGCGGTCACGTTGCGGATGGTGTTGCCGCTGGTCTGGATGGCGTGCATGTTCACCTCGGCCAGCGCGTCCAGCATATCGGGGACATCGCGCAGCTGGGGCCAGTTGTACTGGATGTTCTGGCGCGTGGTGAAATGGCCGTAGCCCTTATCCCATTTGGCAGCGATATCGGCCAGCTTGTGCATCTGGCGGCTGCTGAGCGTGCCATAGGGAATGGCCACCCGCAGCATATAGGCGTGCAGTTGCAGGTAGAGCCCGTTCATCAGGCGCAGCGGTTTGAATTCATCCTCGGTCAGGGAGCCGTCAATGCGGCGTTCAACCTGCCCGCGGAATTGCGCGTTGCGTTCGGCGATAAAGGCGTCATCGAATTCGGTGTAGCTGTACATTATTGAACCTCCTCCTGCTTGCCATGGGTGTAGTTGCTTGGGCCCTTGGCGCGGAATGCTTCGCGGAAATGCGTTGGTTTAGGTGCGACAGAGCTGGTGTCGACATCGGCCAGATAGGCCCCGACAGTCAGGTCGGCCTGCTGGATCGCATCGATCAGGCGCAGGTCGGCGTCGGCCTCGTCGGTCAGCACTTCGGCTTCTTCAAGCTTGCGGGTCCAGCCGGTTGCGGTCTGGTAGATCACGTCGCCTTCAAGCAAGGCATTGGCTGTGACGACTTTGGGGGTAAAGGGCTTGGCCATTATGCCATCTCCTCCTGGAAAAATTCGGTTGTGGCACGGGCTGCAGCACGCGGGGCAAGGCCGTAAAAGGTAAGGGCGGGGCCAGCGAGGTCAGCCGCGGCAAGGTCAGTGGGCAAGCGGTCCAGCGTGGTTTCGACGATACGTTGGTTGGCGCGGGAGGCGTTTTCAACCAAGGTGACAGGCGTGCTGCGGTCCGCGCCATGCATCAGCAGGCGGCCTTGGATGTAGCGTGCGGATTTCTTGCCCATATAGATCGCGGCGACCTCGCCCGGGCGCGCGAGCGCGGCCCAGTCATGGTCAGCAAACCCCTTCATATCGTGACCCGTCAGGAACCGGACCGAAGCGTTGCGCCCGCGTTTCGTGAGACTTTGCCCGATGGTGGCCACGGCGGCAGAAGCCGACGTGATCCCCGGCACGATGTGCCAGCCGATGCCATGGGCGTCTACGGCGTCGATTTCTTCATCCAAGCGGCCAAAGACGGTGGCGTCGCCGGATTTCAGACGCACCACTTGGGCGCCGGATTGGCCGTGTTCAACCAGCAGATCGTTGATCGTCTCTTGCGCGGTGGAGGGGCCGAAACCCTCTTTGCCCACATCGATCATCAGCGCCTCGCGGCGGGCCAGTTCAAGGATTTCGGGGGAAATCAGCCGGTCATAGATCACCACATCGGCCTCATCCAACGCGCGGCGGGCCTTGAGGGTCAGCAATTCGGGGTCACCCGGGCCACCGCCCACAAAGGCAATGTGACCGGCGCGTGCGGCGCGGGACTGGTGGTCGACGAGCAGCGTGCTCAGCGCGTTTTCAACCGCCGTCTTCCCATCCGCCACGGCGCGGGGGCCTGCAGCAAAGTAATAGTCCCGCCAGAAGTCGCGGCGCGCACGGCCAAAGGGCAGGGCATCGGCCATCTTGCGGAAGCTTTTGCCAATGCGCGCCAGTGTGCCAAGGGTCGCGGGCAGGCGTTCTTCCAGATCCGCCTTGATCGCGCGGGCGAGCACCGGGGCCGCGCCTTCGGTGCCGATGGCGATAGTCACAGGATCACGATCCACGATGGCAGGCGTGATAAAGGCGCTGTCGTGAAGATTGTCGACGATATTGACCAAAGCACCCTCGGCGCGCGCAATTGCGGCGGTGCGGGCGTCTTCGGCGTCGTCCTCATCGGCGGCATAGAACAGTTTCGCGCACAGGACATCGCCATGGCGCAGGGCACGGGTGTGCAGCGTCAGACGGTCCGCGTCGGCCCAGGCGGTGATCTCGGGCGCGGGGGTCGGGGCAAAGACGCTAATCTTGGCTTGGGTCTTGAGCAGCAGGCGCAGTTTGGCCAATGCCGCTTCGCCACCGCCTGACAAGACGATGCGCTGGCCCTTGGTGGAGAGAAAGATTGGGAAGTGATCCATGTGGTTCGGTCCTTGCGCCTAGCTTGACCTCTATATAGGAAATAATTCCGATATGGCGCTAGGTGCTTGCGGATATAAGGACGTGCGTTCTATTCTGCGCAGCAGACAGAACAGCAGACCACAGACTGAAGGGAAAACAGAATGGATGTTCGGATCGACGACGTAGACCGGAAAATTCTAGCGCAGTTACAGCGTGATGCGAGCCAGTCCCTGGACGATATTGCCCGCGAGGTAGGCAGTTCCAAGACCCCTGTGTGGAACCGGATTCGCAAACTACGCGAGGCAGGGGTGATCGGGCAGCATACGGTTGTGCTGGATGCAGAGGCGCTTGGCTTCGAGGCCTGCTTCTTCGTGTTGATCCGCACCTCGTCCCACGAGGCCGATTGGCAGGCCGCGTTCCTCAAGGCGTTGAAAAACCGCCCCGAAGTGCAAGAGGCGCACCGGCTGGCCGGGGACATCGACTATATACTCAAGGTCCGCGTCAAGAACGCCCGCGCCTATGACGCCTTTTATCAGGCGCTGATTTCAGAGGTCCGCGTGCACAACGTCACAGCGCTGCTGTCGATGGAAGAGATCAAATCTACCACTATGCTGCCGCTGTAACGCAGGGCCGCTTACAGCGTGACCATTAACCGTTCCAGCTTGTGGAAATGGTAGGTATTGGCAAAACGCGGGGCCTCGGCCAGGCGCAGGTTCGGCGAATGGTCAAAAAGCGCACGCAGCGCGATCTGCATTTCCAGCCGCGCCAGCGGCGCGCCGACGCAGAAATGCAAGCCGCCGCCAAAGGCCACATGTGCCTTGGCCGGACGGGCGGGGTCGAACAGATCGGGCTGGTCGTATAGCGCGGGATCGCGGCCAGCGGCCCCCAGCACCAGCGCGATTTTGCGGCCTTTTTCCAGCGTGACATCGCCCAGTTCGATATCCTCGTAGGCGAAGCGTTCGAACACATGCAGCGGCGGGTCGTAGCGGAGAATCTCTTCGACCGTGGCGTTGATCGCGTCGGGGGCGAGGGCGCTGGCAGGGGTGTTATTTTCCAGCAAGCAGGCGATCCCATTGCCAAGCGCATGCACCGTCGCCTCGTGTCCTGCGTTCAGCAGCAGGATACAGGTGCCGATCAGCGCGTCGGTGCTCAGCTTTTCGCCGTCTTCTTCGGCGGCGATCAGCTGGGTGATCAGATCGTCACGCGGGTCTTGGCGACGCTCATTGACATAGCGGCGCAGGAAGGCGGTGAAATCGGCGGCGGCGGTATTGGCGGCCTCTTCGGTCGCGCGGGTGCGGCCAATCTGATAGACGGCAACCATATCGTTGGACCAGCGCAGCAGATCGGGCCACATCTCTTCGGGTACGCCAAGCAGCCGCGCGATGATGCGCACGGGAAGCTGGGTGCAGAATGCGGGGATCAGATCAAACGGTTCACCCTTGGGCAGATCGTCCAGCAAGCCTTGCGCGATTTCTTCGATCTCGGGGGCAAGGTCGGCGATCCGGCGCGAGGTAAAGGCGCGCAGCACTAGCCCGCGCAGACGGGTGTGGGTTGGCGGCTCAAGCTCGAGCATCGACTGGTCTTCCACCGCATAGAAGTCGCGCATGTGATCGGGTGTGGGCTTGCGCTGGTCGGCGGGGACCTCGCGGCCCAAACGGCGGTCGCGCAGCAGCGCTTGCACCGTGGCTGCGTCAAAGGCGGCCAACATGCCATAGTCCTGCCAGAACAGCACAGGGCCATCCGTACGGGCCTGCGCATAGGCACCATAGGGGTTTTGGACAAATTCGGGATCAAGCGGGGAAAGGTTCAGCGTTTTCATGGGGCCTAGCAATAGCTGCGGCTCTGGTGTTTGCAAGCGGGTCTGTGCCAAATAACGCTATGACCTCCGGAATGCGCCGCCGCGTCGCCAGTTTTGTGCTGTTTCTGATCACCGTGCTGGCGCTGTCCGGCGTGGTCTGGCGCTATGCCTATTTGCAAGGGCTGGATCAGCTGCATGCACGCGGGCAGGCGGATTTGTCGCTGGTGAGTGACCGGCTCGTCGGGCAGCTGCAACGCTATCGCGATCTGGCTGTGTTTCTGGCGGATCACCCGCAGGTGGCGCAAGTGTTGGACCGTCGGCCCGTGGTCGAGGCCCAAGCGTTCCTGCAAAAGGTTGCTGACAAGACCACGGCGCTGGATGTGCAGGTGTTGGACCGCTCAGGCGATGTGATTGTATCCGCGCTTGGGACAGACGCGGCGCAGGTGCCGCGGGCGGAACAGGGCTTTGTCCGGCGCGCATTGCGTGGCGCGCTTGGCTGGGGGCACGGCCCTGCAGCGCCGTTGACCGACCGGGCCTATTTCCACGCGGCCCCCGTTTTTGCACCGGACGGTCAGGTGCGCGGCGCGGTGGTGGTGTCGACCGATCTGAATGGCATCGATTATGACTGGCGCGGCAGCAATCCGGCGGCGTTTTTTACCGATACCAATGGCGTTGTCCAAATCGCCAACCGGTCAGAGCTGCTGTTCTGGGCGCGGCCCGAGGGCGCACAAAGGTTGGTGCCGCCTGATGGGGCGCAGCTTGAGTTCGCCGTTTCAGAGGTCGGGACCCATGAAATCTGGCGCATGGGCTGGGGGCCGTATCTGCCTGATGCCGCGCTGCACCTGACGCGTGCATTGCCGGTGGTAGGCATGACGGGCGAAGTCTTGCTGGACATCGAGGGCGCGCAGCGGCTGGCGCTGTCACAGGCGGCGGCGGTGGCAGCGCTCTGCCTTGCCTTTGGCGCGCTGCTGTTTCTGGCCACCGAACGGCGTCGCGCACTGTCGGATGCAAATGCCGCCCTTGAACGTCAGGTCGCCAAACGGACCGCCGCGCTGAACGCCAGCAACACCGAATTGCGCCGCGAGGCCACAGAGCGCGAAGAGGCACAAGCCGCCCTGCGCCGTGCGCAGGCGGATCTGGTGCAGGCGGGCAAGCTGTCTGCGCTTGGGCAGATGTCGGCGGGCATCAGTCACGAACTGAACCAGCCGCTGATGGCGATCCGGTCTTTTGCGGAAAACGCGGTGCAATTCCTTGAGCGTGACCGTCCGGACCGGACGGCGGAAAACCTGACCCGTATCTCGCAGATGGCCGACCGTATGGCGCGGATCATTCAGAACCTGCGGGCCTTTGCGCGGCAGGAGAGTGTGCCGCAGACCCGGGTGGATGTGACCCGCGTGGTGGCCAGCGCACTCGAGCTGACCCAAACCTATGTACGCGATGCGGGGGTCGCGCTTGAATACGGGCCCGCCAATGCGCCCGTTTGGGTGCGGGGCGGCGAGGTGCGGCTGGGGCAGGTGTTTGTGAACCTCATCACCAATGCCGTCGACGCAATGGGCGGCAGCGAGTGCAAACGGCTGACCATCACCGTCGATCCCGCGGATCCCGTGCGCGTAACGTTTCGCGACACCGGTCCGGGAATTGAAATGCCGGATAAGGTGTTCGACCCGTTCTATACGACCAAGTCGGTGGGCAACGATACCGAAGGCACCATGAGCGGCATGGGACTGGGGTTGTCGATCAGCTATGGCATCGTGCAAAGCTTTGGCGGAGACATTCGCGGCTCAAATCTTGATGCGGGCGGTGCGATGTTTTCTGTGACGCTGGAAAGCGCCGATACGGGTGAGGAGGGGCAGGCATGAGCAGAACCGTTCTTTTGATCGATGACGATGCCTCTGTCCGCGAGGCGCTGGCGCAGACGCTTGAGCTTGCGGATATCGAAGTAGTCGCGGCAGGGTCATTCGTCGCCGCCAAGGACCGTATCACAGAACGGTTTAACGGGATCATCCTGTCAGACATGCGCATGCCCGGGCGCGACGGGTTTCACCTGCTGTCCTACGCCCATGAACAGGACCCCGATCTACCGGTGATCTTGCTGACGGGCGAGGGCGATATCCCCATGGCGGTGCGCGCGATGGAGGCAGGGGCCTTTGATTTTCTGGAAAAGCCCTGTGCGCCTGCCGCGCTGCTGACGGTGATTGAGCGCGCGCTGAAGACGCGGGCACTGGTGCTGGAAAATCGCCGTTTGCTGCATATCGTGGAAACTGGCGACCCGGCCGCACGGATGATCTTTGGGTCGTCTGATCTTTCAGAACGGCTGCGCGATAAGGTGCGCCGCGTGGCGCAGGCGCATGCCGAGGTGCTGGTCACCGGTCCGTCGGGGTCTGGTATTTCAAAAGTGGCCGAAGTGATCCACCTGTCCTCGCAGCGATCAAAGGGTCCTTTCGTGAAACGCGCCGCCGCGGGGCTGAGCCCGGATGACGTGAGCGATGCGCTGCATGCGGCGTCAGGGGGCAGTCTGTTTCTCGACGAGGTAGCCCAACTGCCCGCGCAGACCCAGCTGAGCCTGATCGAAGCACTGGATCAGGTCCACGATGTGCGCCTGATCGCAGGCAGTGCGCGCGCGCTGCAGGCCCTTGTGACCGAGGGGCAGTTCCACGCGGATCTCTATTACCGGCTTGAAGTCATGACTGTGCGCATCCCGTCTTTGTCAGAGCGGCCCGAGGATATCGCCACGATGTTTCGCCGCTATGTCGATCAGGCGGCCGAGCAATCCGGCGTCCAGCCACCCGAGGTGACACCGCAGATGATCGCGGGTCTGATGGCGCGAGACTGGCCAGGCAATGCGCGTGCGCTGATGTCAGAGGCGATGCGCTTTGTCATGGGCGTATCGGACGAGGTCACGCCGGATGCGACCCTTGGCCTGTCGGATCAAATGGCACAAGTCGAACAATCGCTGCTCCGTGCAGCGTTGCGCCGCGCGCAGGGCCAGGCGAGTTCGGCGGCAGCGGCGCTCAAGCTGCCGCGCAAGACTTTCTATGACAAGTTGGCCCGCTACGGGATTCGGCCAGAGGACTTTCGCGGCTAGACTGTGCGGATTTTCGCACAAGGGCGGTGCACGGTGTGCGGTTATCCGCACAAATCGGATGGGTTTGGTCGATTTTTACCTTAATGACGGCACTTAAGTTTTTGATATTAAATATATTTAACGTCCCCTCCATCTTTCAAGTCCTCCGTCTTGTGAGGTCGGCAAAATAACGCTCTAGTATCGCCACCGCATTTGGAACGACCAGGTGCCGAGACTTGAAAAACAGTTCTCTGGGAGGAGACATCACATGAAATTCCTGACAACCACTCTGGTGGCGATGACGCTGTCCGTAAGCGCTGGTGCTGTCGCTGCGGCCTGTGATGATGGCGAAGTCGTCATCAAGCTGAGCCACGTGACCAACAGCGACCGCCACCCAAAAGGTATCGCCGCATCCCTGCTGGAACAGCGCGTCAATGACGAGATGAACGGTAAGGCCTGCATGGAAGTTTTCCCGAACTCCACGCTGTACAACGATGACCAGGTTCTAGAAGCGCTGCTGCAAGGCGACGTACAGATGGCGGCACCATCGCTGTCGAAATTCGAACAGTTCACCAAACAGTTCCGCATTTTCGATCTGCCCTTTATGTTCAAAGACATCAACGCTGTAGACGAGTTCCAAAACTCCGACACCGGTGTGGCGATGAAAGAATCCATGACGCGCCGTGGCCTACTGGGTCTGGCGTTCTGGCACAATGGCATGAAGCAGATGTCGGCGAACAAGGCACTGAACGTGCCGTCGGATGCCAATGGCCTGAAATTCCGCGTTCAAAACTCCGACGTATTGAAAGCACAGATGGCAGCGATGGGTGCGTCGCCGCAGCCAATGGCATTCTCGGAAGTTTACGGCGCGCTGCAAACTGGCGTTGTTGACGGTCAGGAAAACACCTGGTCCAACATCTATGGTCAGAAGTTCTTTGAGGTGCAGGACGGGACAACCGAAACCAACCACGGTGTTCTGGACTATATGCTCGTGACGTCCACCGACTGGTGGGACAGCCTGGACGCCGATGTGCGCGACCAGCTGGCGACAATCGTTCAAGAAGTGACCGAGACCCGCAACGCGGAATCGTCCAAAGTGAACGCCGAAGCCAAGCAGGCGATCATCGACGCCGGTGGTGTTGTGCGTGAACTGGACGCAGCACAGCGCGAAGAGTGGGTTTCTGCGATGAAGCCCGTTTGGGAAGAGTTCACAGCGGACGTCGGTCAGGAAAACATCGACGAAGCCCAAGCGATCAACGCCAAGCACTAAAACCTGTTCTGCCCCGTCTGACTGCAGACGGGGCATTTCAATTGCGTCAGGCCCCGACATGCCCCACGGCGTGCGGGCCTGATCCACTCTCCTCTCACAGCGGAGCATTTCCATGTCACATGGTGTTCAATCTCATTCTGCGCTCGGGCGCATCGTCAACGAGCTTGAGGAAACGGCGATTGCCCTCATCCTTGGCCTGATGACCCTCATCACCTTTATCAACGTCGTCCTGCGCTATGGTTTTAACACCGGCATCATCTGGGGATTGGAGGCAGTGACGTTTCTGTTCGCCTGGCTGGTCCTGTTCGGCATGAGCTATGCGGTCAAGGTCACGGCGCATTTGGGGGTCGACGCTGTCGTAAACCTGTTTTCGCTGCCCAAACGTCGGGTTCTGGCGCTGGTCGTAGCGGTGATCTGTGTGGTCTATGCCGCGTTGCTGATGAAGGGCGCGTGGGATTACTGGGCACCGTTCGCGGGGCTGGACGCCACTACCGGCCGCTGGTTCCCCACAGGGTTTGCCGATAGCCGCGATCAGGCGTGGTATGAAACCGTCGATATCCCAATGCCGGACTGGCTGCGCTTTATCGAGCCAATCATGAACGAGGGCGAAACCTACGGCAAACTGCCCCGTTTCATCCCCTATTTCATGCTGCCCTTCGGCATGGCGCTGTTGCTGTTCCGTTTCATTCAGGCCGGTTTGCGCGTCCTTAACGGGCAGGCCACAGCGATGATCGTTAGTCACGAGGCCGAAGATGATATCGAAGCCGTCAAACACATGAACGCGGAGTCCTAAGCGCATGGAAGTCCTTATCCTCTTTACCATGATCGTCGGGCTGATGTTGCTGGGCGTTCCGATTGCCGTCAGCCTAGGCTTCTCGTCGATCGTCTTTCTGCTGGTGCTGTCCGACAGCTCTCTTGCATCTATCGCGCAGACGTTCTTTCAGGCGATGGCGGGGCACTACACGCTGCTAGCGATCCCGTTCTTCGTGTTGGCGTCTTCCTTCATGTCGACTGGCGGTGTGGCCAAGCGGATCATCCGTTTCTCTATCGCGCTGGTCGGGCATTTTCCCGGTGGTCTGGCGATTGCGGGTGTCTTTGCCTGTATGCTTTTCGCGGCCCTGTCCGGGTCTTCGCCTGCAACGGTCGTTGCCATCGGCTCCATTGTGATCGCGGGGATGCGTGAAACTGGCTATACCAAGGAATTCGCCGCAGGTGTCATCGCCAATGCGGGCACCTTGGGCATCCTGATCCCGCCGTCCATCGTGATGGTTGTCTATGCCTCTGCCACGGATGTGTCTGTTGGCCGGATGTTCCTCGCGGGCGTTATTCCGGGTCTGATGGCGGGCACCATGCTGATGCTGACCATCTACATCATGGCGCGGGTTAAAAAGCTGCCACAGGGCGAATGGCGCGGCTGGGGCGAGGTCTTTGCCTCGGGGCGTGAAGCAGGCTGGGGCCTGATGCTGATCGTCATCATCCTTGGTGGTATCTATGGCGGTATCTTTACCCCTACCGAAGCCGCTGCTGTGGCCGCCGTCTATGCCTTCTTTATCGCGGCCTTCGTCTATCGCGACATGGGGCCGCTGCATGTAGAAGGCGAGGGGCGCAACCTGTCGCTGATGCGCAAGCCGATGGCGCTGGTCACGGTCTTCTTCCACCGCGATACCCGCGACACCTTGTTCGACGCCGGTAAGCTGACCGTGACACTGATGTTCATCATCGCCAATGCGCTGATCCTTAAGCACGTGCTGACCGATGAACAGATCCCGCAGCAAATCTCGGCGGCGATGCTGAATGCCGGCTTTGGTCCGATCATGTTCCTTGTGATCGTCAACGTGATCCTGCTAATCGGTGGCCAGTTCATGGAGCCGTCGGGCCTGCTGATCATCGTCGCGCCGTTGGTCTTCCCGATTGCGATTGAACTGGGCATCGACCCGATCCATCTGGGGATCATCATGGTGGTCAACATGGAAATCGGGATGATTACCCCGCCGGTGGGTCTGAACCTCTTCGTGACCTCGGGTGTGGCGAATATGCCGATGATGAATGTGGTCAAAGCCGCGCTGCCGTTCACCGCAGTTCTGTTCGTCTTCCTGCTGATGGTGACCTATATTCCGGTCATCTCGACTTGGCTGCCGACATTGATGATGGGGCCGGAGATTATCACCCGCTAGCGGGACTGGGTCCAACACATAGAAGTAGAAAAGGCGGCGTATCCCAGTGGATGCGCCGCCTTTTGTTTGTGTCCTGCGATGAGTTTATTTAGCAAAATGAAGGTCAGGCTGCAGAGAGCGCCTTGAGGATGGGGACGAAATCAGCGGCCTTAAGGCTCGCGCCCCCGACCAGGGCACCGTCCACGTTTTCGACCTTGAAGATATCCGCCGCGTTGTCCGGTTTTACCGAGCCGCCATACAGCAGCCGCAGCGCGTCGGTGACATCACTGCCAAAGCGTTTGGCAAGTTCGGCGCGGATGAAATCATGCACTTCGATGATCTGATCGAGCGTCGGGATTTTGCCAGTGCCAATCGCCCAGATGGGTTCGTAAGCGACCACGGTATTATCGCCCGTGCAGCCATCGGGCAGGGAGCCCGCGAGCTGCTTGGCGATGACATCCAATGTTGTACCTGCGCTGCGGTCTGCTTCGCTTTCGCCGATGCAAATGATGGCGGTCAGGTCTGCGGCCCAAGCGGCTTGGGCTTTGCGGGCGACGTCAGCGTCGCTTTCGGCATGAGCCTCGCGGCGTTCTGAATGCCCGACGATCACGTAAGTCGCGCCGATGTCCTTGATCATCGGGGCAGAGATATCGCCAGTGAACGCGCCTTTTGACTCGGTATGGCAATCCTGTGCGCCGATGCCGACGGAGGTACCTTGCGCAGCAGTGACAGCCGGCATCAGATAGGCGGAAGGCGGGCAGATCACGGCCTCTGCACTGTCGCTGCCCATCGCAGTGGCGACATCGGCCAGCATGTCCAAACCGGCCAGCGAGCCGTTCATCTTCCAGTTTCCAGTGGCAAGCTTGCGGCGCATGTGCATATCCTTCATGTTGTTTTACAAAGGGATACCAGCGCCACCCCGACAGGGCAACGTCAAGCTCACGTCACACGCAGCGCGAGCGGCCGGCTGCCGTTAGCCGAATTTGATGGATTCGCCACACCCGCAGGCTTCGGTCACATTGGGATTGCGGAACTTGAAGCCGGATTCCAGCAGCGAGGTTTCATAGTCGATTTCGGTGCCGAAAAGAAACATCTGTGCCATCGGCGCGATCATCACCCGCGCGCCGTCCTGTTCGACAACTTCGTCGTTGGTGTCGGCCTCGTTCACATACTCCATGGTATATTCCATGCCGGCGCAGCCCCCTTTTTTGATGCCGATGCGCAGACCGGCATGGCCTGCGGACGTCATCAGCTTGGTGATCTGATTGGCGGCTTTGGGGGTGATGGTGACGGCTTGCTTGCCTGGGATCGCGAACATGCTGAATACTCCTGTTACTGACAAGATAAGGCCTTTGGCGCGGTTTCTCAAGCGGGGGTCTGCACAATAGCAAAAGGCCGCCCCCGAAGGGACGGCCCTGTCGCCAAACGCTGCTGCGCAAGGTCATATGCTGTTGTTCACAGCCCCATGCAGTTTGCGTAATAGGTTACGGTCGCGGGCCAGTCAGAGAAGACACCCTTTACGCCCGCTTCTTGCGCCAGAACATCAAGCGCAACGAGATAGTCGCTGTCGTCGGTGATGATGTCGCCGACCGATTGGAAGTACCAGCCACCGCCTGTGGACAGCGGACCAGAGCGTTCCAGCGTCCAGGCAATCAGGTTCAGACCGGCTTCGCTGGCTTTCATCGCATAGTCAGAGGCGGCCAGTGTGCCGTCCTTGTTGGTCAGCAGCATGTTCAGCGACGGGGCCAGATACTGCACGCCTTGCTCTTTCAGCTGGGCGAAATCCTGCGCCCAGGTGCTGGGGTCCTGTTCGTCGAAACCGTCGCTCCATTCCACGAGATAGACGGCCTGTTTGCCGAACTCGGGCTCTGCCTTGATCCAGTAAAGCACGTCATCCAGGTTGAACGACTGCGCCCAAACGTCCGAGGCAGGAATGCCCGCGGCTTTGTATTCGTCGATCATCTTCTGCGCATAGTCTTCTTGGCTGAAACCGTCATGGGGCATCTCGACCGAAGGCGACTTGAGCTCGGGGGTGAATTTCGCGCCGAGGGATTTGAACAGCTCGATCGATTCCGCGTGGGTCATCAGATCGGCACCGTCGCTATAAAGCTGCGTGCGGAAGCTGGCGACGCCGCCCTGATAGTCTTCGGCAGTCGTGGCGGTGGTGTCGGCGCTGTCCATCTTGGGGGTCAGCGTTTCGAACTCGGCCAAGGTGATGTCAGAGGTGCGGCATTCGGCGCTGGCACCTTCTTCGCCCGCAGCAGCGGTAAAGCCCGCGGTGCATTTCTCGGCCAGATCGGAGACGAGGATATTGGTGGTGGTGTGCAGATCGTTCTGCGCGTGGCGGCAGACCAGTTCGTGATCTGCTGTAAAAGTCACGTCACATTCCAGAATGCCTGCACCCTGACGGGCCGCAGCAACGTTGGATTGCACGGTATGTTCGGGGAACATCAGCGGCGCGCCGCGGTGCCCGATGGAGAAATCGGATTTGGATGCAGTCTGGCCCATGCAGGACGCCAGTTTGTCTTTAAGATCGCCATCGGGGAGCTTGTCCACTAGATAGGCGGGACGGGGACCGTATTCGACGGGCGTGGGGGTGCTATGGGCATCGGCCAGCAGCGCGGTCGGGGCCAAGGCCAAAGCTGTAAGGGCAGTTGTTAGTCGCATGATCGCTCCAATATAAATCATCTGGCTGCGGTGTGGCTACCGGATGTTACAATGATGCGACCATTGCGTGAAAGTGATGTAAAATCAACCGGGACGTGAAATGCGCCCCGATGTTTGCCAGTGGGCTTACATGAACCCCAGTTCAAGACGCGCTTCGTCAGACATCATGTCCATGCCCCATGGTGGTTCCCAAACCAATTCCACATCGACGGTTTTCACGCCGGGCAGGGGTTCAACTGCATCGGCGACCCAGCCGGGCATCTCGCCTGCGACAGGGCAGCCGGGCGCGGTCAGGGACATCTTGATGTTGACCTCGTTTTCCGCATTGATGTCGATCGTGTAGATCAACCCCAGCTCATAGATATTCACTGGAATCTCAGGGTCATATACCGTGCGGCAGGCTTCGGTGATCTGCTCGTACAGCGGATGATCCGTTGACGAGGGCGCGATTAAAGGGGTGCCTTCAAGAGATTGGGTGCTGTCAGTCATCAGGGCCTCGCTGCGTTATCTTATCGTTTATATAGGGATTGCATCCAGCACCGTCCAGAGGACAGCCCCGTGATCTATGGTTTGATCTATCCTTTGCGCTTGCGCACAGGCTGCGGCTTCACCCGCGCTTCGATCATGTCATAGATCATGCCGACGATATCCTTACCGGTGGCTTTCTCGATTCCTTCGAATCCGGGCGAGCTGTTGACCTCAAGGACTTTGGGCCCGCTGTCAGAGCGTAGCAAATCCACACCCGCTTTGCCCAGACCAAAGGCCCGCGCCGCGCGCAGGGCGGTCTCGCGTTCAAGCTTGGTGATGCGCACAACCTGCGCCGTCCCGCCTCGGTGTAGGTTGGACCGGAAGTCGCCATCCGCACCGGTGCGCTTCATCGCAGCAACGACTTTGCCGTCGACCACAAGGCAGCGCAAATCCTCGCCCGCCGCTTCCTTGACGAAATCCTGCACCAGAAAGTTCGCCTTGAGCCCGCGGAATGCATCGATCACGGATTCAGCGGCCTTTTTTGTTTCAGCCAGCACGACGCCCTTACCTTGGGTCGATTCCAGTAACTTCACAATCAGGGGCGCGGTGCCCACAAGCGCCATCAAGTTCGACGTATCCTTGGGCGAGGCGGCAAAAGCGGTCGTGGGCATACCGATTTTTTTCGAGGCCAGAACCTGATGCGCATGCAGCTTGTCGCGGCTCGACAAGATACCGGCAGACCCGTTGACGCAATAGGTGCCGATGGTTTCGAACTGCCGGATCACCGCGCAGCCATAGGGCGTGACCGACGCCCCGATCCGGGGGATCACCGCGTCATAGCGCGGCAGACGCTTGCCGTCGTAATGCACTTCGGGCGCCATGGCGTTGATCGCCATGTAGCAGCGGGTGGTGTCGATCACTTCGACTGTGTGGCCGCGGGCTTCGCCGACTTCGACCAGACGCGATGTGGAATAGTTGCTGGCTTCACGGCTTAGCACGGCGACGCGCAAGGCCCGCTGCGGCGCTTTGTGACGTACGGCAGCGGTGTGATAGACGTCATAGCTCAGGTCCGGCTGTAGCCGTTTTTCGGTGGGTGAGATGGTGATGTGATCTGTCAGCGCCTGACGGCCCAGCAACATGCGGCTGGTCATGCCCGCACGGTTGGTCAGGGTCACGTCAATGGGCCAGCTTTGCCCCGCGACATCCATCTTGGTCGAGATGACATAGCGCAGCTCTGCCTCGCCATTGGACGAGGTGACCTCGCGCCGATCAATGATCGGGGCAGAGCAGGTGATGGTGATGTCTTCGTTGCCAGCCACAGGATGCACGTTGAACCGGACCTTGGGCTTGGATGCGGGACCAAAGACTTCGATGTCATGGGCATGCAGCGCCGATGTGCGCGCGCCGGTGTCGATCTTTGCCTTGATTGCGGGAAGCCCCAATTCGGGAAGGGCGACCCATTCTTCCCAGCCAAACGTCAATTCTTGCATGTCACACACTCCGGCACAGCTAAATCATCCCGCCGCCTAGCAGGTCACCCGCGTCTACTCAAGCCACGACACGGGCTTCCAAATGGCGTAAATCCCGGGGTCCGGGGCAGCGCCCCGGCGGTTCCGGGCTGGACATAGCGCGGGTTTAAGGTGCTTCCATAACAGTCTTGTGGAACGCGCGGTGAAACTGCGCGATTGCGCCTATGCAGGGGACATCTTATAGCCGCAGTCATGAAAAAAATCTCGTTCGATCTTCAGGCCCGCGATGGTGCGGCGCGTACCGGTGTCATCTCTACCCCGCGGGGGGATATTCGCACGCCGGCCTTCATGCCTGTGGGCACTGCCGCCACGGTCAAGGCGATGATGCCCGAAAGCGTCGCCGCGACCGGTGCGGATATCCTGCTGGGCAATACCTATCACCTGATGCTGCGCCCCACTGCTGAACGGATCGACCGTTTGGGCGGGCTGCATAAGTTCATGAACTGGGACAAGCCGATCCTCACGGACTCCGGCGGGTTTCAGGTGATGAGCCTGTCGGGGCTGCGCAAGCTGACGGAAAAAGGCGTGACCTTCAAAAGCCATGTGGACGGGTCGAAACACGAACTGACCCCCGAACGGTCGATGGAGATTCAAAAGCTGCTCGGCTCCGATATCGTCATGTGCTTCGACGAATGTCCCGCGCTGCCTGCGGATCGTGCGCGTATTGCGGAATCGATGCGGATGTCGATGCGGTGGGCCAAGCGCAGCCGCGAGGCTTTTGGCGACCGTCCGGGCCATGCGCTCTTTGGTATCCAGCAGGGCGGGCTGGAACGTGACTTCCGCGAGGAAAGCGCCAAGGCGCTGATCGACGTGGGCTTTGACGGCTACGCTGTGGGCGGCCTTGCCGTGGGTGAGGGGCAAGAGGCGATGTTCGGCTGTCTGGATTTTGCTACAGATATGCTGCCTGTGGACCGGCCGCGCTATTTGATGGGGGTGGGCAAACCCGACGATATTGTGGGTGCCGTTGCGCGTGGCATCGATATGATGGATTGCGTTTTGCCGTCGCGGTCCGGGCGTACGGGGCAGGTTTTCACCCGTCACGGTGTTGTGAATATCAAGAATGCACGCCACGCTGACGACCCGCGCCCGTTAGACGAAGCCTGCACGTGCCCGGCGTGTTCGAACTACAGCCGCGCCTATCTACACCACGTGTTCCGCAGTCAGGAAATGATCTCGGGGATGCTGCTGACATGGCACAACCTGCACTATTTCCAAGAAATCATGGCCGGTATGCGTGGTGCCATTGCGGCGGGCACTTTTGATGCGTGGCAGGCTGATTTTCATAGCCAGCGGGCACAGGGCGACATCGACCCGCTTTAGGAAAACCTTCCATTGATTGGAATAAACCTGCGCCCCAGTCCTTGTGATGACGGGGCGGAGGTTTAGGTGACTGTAGTCAAGAGACAACACCCCATAGGAGATTTCCATGACTGAGGCATTATTCACCCCGTTGAAAACCGGCGCAATCGAGGCCGCGAACCGCATTGTTATGGCCCCGCTGACCCGCAGCCGCGCCAATGACGACACCGGCGAAGTCGGCGATATGCACGTTGAATACTACGCACAGCGCGCCGGGGCCGGGATCATCATCACCGAAGCGTCCCAGATCAGCGCCGAAGGCAAAGGCTACATTAAAACGCCCGGTATCTACACCGAAGGGCAGGTTGCCGCATGGAAAAAGGTAACGGATGCGGTGCACGCCAAAGGCGGCAAGATCGTGATCCAGCTGTGGCATGTTGGCCGGATCAGCCATGTGGACATCCAGCCGGATGGTCAGAAACCCGTCGCCCCGTCGGCCATCGCGGCGGATGTTAAAACCTTTACCAAGAATGGGATGTCCCCAACATCCGAACCCCGTGCGCTGGAGCTCGACGAGATGCCGCGCATTGTCGCCGATTATGTCCACGCGACCAAAATGGCGCGTAAGGCCGGTTTTGACGGAGTCGAGGTCCACGGGGCTAATGGCTATCTGCTGGATCAATTCTTGAAAACCTCCAGCAACAAACGTGATGACGCCTATGGCGGGTCGGTCGAAAACCGCGCGCGCCTGCTGTTCGAAGTGCTGGACGGTGTCGTTCATGCGTGGGACAGCGATCACGTCGGTCTGCGCTTGTCGCCGTTTTCCCCTGCGAACGCGATCGCCGACGACAACCCGCAAGAAACCTTTGATTACGTTGTCGACGCGCTGAATAAATACAATCTGGCGTATCTTCACATGGTCGAAGGGTCGACCGGCCAGTCGCGCGATCTGGACAGCAACGAAGACCTTGGCAAGCTGCGGTCGCTGTTCAACGGCGTCTACATGGCAAATAACCTTTATGACCGCGACATGGCGATTGATGCCGTGGCCAGTGGCAAAGCCGATCTGGTGGCCTTTGGCCGGCCCTATATCGCCAACCCCGATCTGGCAAAACGGCTCGAGCTGAACGCACCGCTGAACGACGGTGACACAAGCACCTTCTACGCAGGTGGGGAAGAGGGCTATACCGATTATCCCTTCCTCGAGCAGGTCGCTGCGGAATAAGCTCGCTAAGCGCGAAAAAGCACATTTCCGGCCCGTTTTTTGTCATTCGGGCCGGTTAACCATGGTTATTGGCGCTTTTCGGCGCTAATCATGCGATCCGCGCTTGTCTGTCCGCCGGTGGCGGTTCATTCTAGGGCGAACCTCTCGCCAGATGACCCGCATACGAACGGATCACAGCATCATGGGGATTGAAACAGGCGAGTAGGGTCCCCAAGTATCCTACTCAGAACAGGAGATGAACGAACGGTCGCCTAAGATAGGGGCCAGTGTCATCTTGCAGTATAAGGAAAAGAGCATGTTAGAGCCTCTGAACGCATCCTACCCGGTGTTGCCCCTGCGCGATATTGTGGTGTTCCCCCACATGATCGTACCGCTTTTTGTAGGCCGCGATAAATCCGTGCGCGCCCTCGAAGAAGTCATGGCCGATGACAAGCAGATTTTGCTGTCCAGCCAGATCGACCCCGGTGTGGATGACCCCGATTCCGACGGTATTTTCAACACCGGCGTGTTGGCGAACGTGTTGCAACTGCTGAAGCTTCCCGACGGCACCGTGAAGGTGTTGGTCGAAGGTCAGGCGCGCGTGCGCATCACTGAATACCTTGAGAACGATAGCTTCTTTGAAGCGACAGCCGAATACCTGACGGAAGAGCCCGGTGACGAGACCACCACGCAGGCGCTGTTGAAATCCGTCGCCGAAGAGTTCGAGCGGTATTCCAAGGTCAAGAAAAACGTCCCCGAAGAAGCGCTGTCCGCAGTGACCGAAGCGTCCGAGCCTGCACGTCTGGCTGATCTGGTGGCCGGGCATCTCGGGATCGAGGTCGAGCAGAAACAAGACCTGCTCGAGACCCTGTCGGTGTCCGAGCGGCTCGAGAAAGTATATGGTCTGATGCAGGGCGAAATGTCCGTCTTGCAGGTCGAGAAAAAGATCAAGACCCGCGTCAAATCCCAGATGGAGAAGACGCAGCGCGAGTATTATCTGAACGAGCAGATGAAAGCCATTCAGAACGAGCTTGGCGATGGTGAAGACGGCAAGAACGAAGTCGCCGAACTGGAAGCCCGTATTGCGGACACCAAGCTGAGCAAAGAGGCCAAGGAGAAGGTCGACGCCGAGCTGAAGAAGCTCAAGAACATGTCGCCCATGTCTGCGGAAGCCACCGTTGTGCGCAACTACCTCGACTGGATCCTGTCGATCCCGTGGGGCGTAAAGTCGCGCACGAAGAAGGACCTTGGGAAAGCACAGCAGGTGCTGGACGACGATCACTATGGCCTTGAAAAGGTTAAAGAACGCATTGTCGAATACCTTGCCGTGCAACAACGGTCCAGCAAGCTGAAGGGCCCGATCATGTGCCTTGTCGGCCCTCCTGGGGTGGGTAAAACATCGTTGGGTAAATCCGTTGCTAAGGCCACCGGGCGCGAATTCATTCGCATCTCGCTGGGTGGTGTGCGGGACGAATCCGAGATCCGCGGTCACCGTCGGACCTACATCGGTTCCATGCCGGGCAAGATCATTCAGGCGCTGAAAAAGGCGAAAACAACGAACCCGCTTATCCTGCTCGACGAGATCGACAAGATGGGGCAGGATTTCCGTGGCGACCCGGCATCGGCCATGCTCGAGGTGCTTGATCCGGAACAAAACGGTACATTCGTCGACCACTACCTTGAGGTGGAATACGACTTGTCGAACGTCATGTTCCTGACCACATCGAACAGCTACAACATGCCCGGACCCTTGCTCGACCGGATGGAGATTATCCCCCTGTCTGGCTATACCGAGGATGAAAAACGCGAGATCGCGAAGCAGCACCTTGTGGCCAAGCAGATCAAGAACCACGGTCTGAAGGCAAAGGAATTTGCCATCGAAGACAGTGCCTTGACCAGCATGATCCGCTACTACACCCGCGAGGCCGGCGTGCGGAATCTTGAGCGCGAGATCGCCAAGGTTGCGCGGAAATCGTTGACCAAGATCGTCAAGAAAGAAGCTGACGCGATTACTGTCACGGGCGACAACATCGAGGATTTCCTCGGCGTGAAAAAGCACCGCTACGGCTTGGCCGAGCTTGAGGATCAGATCGGTGTCGTAACCGGATTGGCCTACACCTCGGTCGGTGGCGAATTGTTGCAGATCGAAGCATTGCGCCTGCCGGGTAAGGGCCGGATGAAAACCACCGGTAAGCTCGGCGATGTGATGAAGGAATCCATCGACGCGGCGAGCAGCTATGTGCGGTCGATCAGCCCCAAGATCGGGGTAAAGCCGCCCAAGTTCGATACGCTGGATATCCACGTCCACGTGCCCGATGGTGCAACGCCCAAAGATGGTCCGTCTGCCGGTTTGGCTATGGTGACCTCCATCGTGTCGGTGCTGACCCAGATTCCCGTGCGTCGCGATATTGCGATGACGGGGGAGGTGTCCTTGCGCGGGAATGCGATGCCAATCGGCGGCCTGAAAGAAAAGCTGTTGGCGGCGCTGCGAGGTGGGATCACAACGGTTCTCATCCCGACCGAGAACGAAAAGGACCTGCCAGATATCCCGGATAACGTGAAAGAAGGGCTGACCATCATTCCCGTCAAACACGTCTCCGAGGTGTTGAAGCACGCGCTGGTCCGTGAGCCGCAAGCGATTGAATGGGATCAAGATGCCGAGGACGCCGCCGCCGCCGCTGCTTTGGCCCGTCGGAACGCCGCAGGTGACAGTGCCACAGCGCACTAAGCTGCAACGCCAATGACGATAAGTCCGCCCCTCGGGGCGGGCTTTCTAACATAAGCCATATGAATTTTCGCCCGATACGGGTTTGGCACCAGGCCTTTCTGGATGACCTGCCGCCGCCTCGCTAGGGTTTTGCTAACCTCCTGAAAGGACGAGCAGCATTATGACTACTCCTAAAGAATTCAATACGCCCAAAGCCGACATCGCAGACGATACTGCAGCTCCCGCCGTTGTTGATGCACCACATCCGGTGATCTTGGGGCCGGTGATGCGCAAGAAAGAGCTGATCGATACGGTAGTCGAACGTTCTGGCGTGAAGAAACGCGATGCGAAACCCGTGGTAGAGGCGATGCTTTCTGTTCTCGGGGAAGCCTTGTCAGACAGTCGCGAACTGAACCTTCTGCCGTTTGGTAAGCTGAAGGTGATCAACGAAAAAGAGTTGAAGAACGGCAAGATGATCCGCGTTAAGGTACGTCAGTTGACACCGGGTCAGGGCGACGGTCCAGCGCAAGACGCTGATGGCGATTTGACCGACGTGTGATCCCTTAGTCTGCCGCTTTTCCGGCGCAGATTATCTTTCTAGATATGATAGCGACAACAGCCCTCCACCTTGGTGGGGGGCTTTGCCGTTTGTAAGGCTCGGGCAATCGATCCAAGCGGGGGCAGGCTAATAAGCCTCTGCAAACAAACGCAGAAAACCCTGCCGCCGTTGGCGCAGGTTGCGTTGGTAGAACTGTGTGTATGTGGTAAAATGGTGGGTCGTGAGAGGCTCGAACTCCCGACATCTTCGGTGTAAACGAAGCGCTCTACCAACTGAGCTAACGACCCGGTAACGCTTCACTACCCCAAGGATCGGGCGGGGTTCAACCCCATTTTTGCCGCCCCGACGATTATTTTCGATTTTTTTCCTATCCTGTGCCGGAACGCGGTAAATTCACACGCTAACAGTGCGTTTTCAAACGGTTTTGCCGCCGAAAGGTGATCCCCGATGCACGAATCTTAACGGGGGCTTTGCCTTTGGGGAAGTCGACGTGCTGAAATCAGCGGAACACCGATAGACGGGGTGTCACGGGCAGGTTACTCAATGGGCATTCACGCAAAAGGTGGGAGTGCCTTTTGCTTATATTCAGCAAGACCTTGCAGCAGCGAGGCATCGGGGCCGACCGAAAAGCCGGCTCTAAAAGAGGAGGAATTCACATGGCCGTTCAGATTGATCCGACCAGCTACCGCAACTTGGATATCAAGGCGCATGACGATGGCGTTTGGGTGGTGACCCTGAATCGGCCCACCAAGCGGAATGCGCTGGATATCGACACGATCGAGGAGCTGGTGACCTTTTTTTCCGCGGCACCCCGTGCCGGTGTCCGTGCCGTGGTTCTCGCAGGCGCGGGGGATCACTTTTGCGCCGGGCTAGACCTGATTGAACACCATGATGAAGACCGCAGCCCTGCCGATTTCATGCACGTCTGTCTGCGTTGGCACGAAGCGTTCAACAAGATGGAATATGGCGGCGTGCCGGTGATCGCCGCGTTGCAGGGGGCTGTCGTCGGTGGGGGGCTTGAACTTGCCAGCTCTGCCCATGTGCGGGTGATGGATCAAAGCGCGTATTTCGCGCTTCCCGAAGGCCAGCGTGGTCTGTTCACGGGCGGGGGTGCAACGATCCGTGTCACCGATCTGGTGGGGAAGGCCCGGATGATCGATATGATGCTGACGGGCCGTGTCTATCAGGGGCAAGAGGCGGTCGATCTAGGGTTGGCGCAGTATATCGTCGAAGGCTCCAGCATGGACAAGGCGATGGAGCTTGCCCGCCAGACAGCCCAGAACCTGCCGCTGTCTAACTTTGCGATTTGTAGCGCGGTGAGCCACATGCAAAACATGTCCGCAATGGATGCCGCCTATGCCGAGGCCGTGGTGGCCGGTGTGGTCAATACCCAGCCTGACGCCCGTGCCCGCCTCGCGGCCTTTGCCGATAAAAGTGGCGCGCGGGTCCGCCCCAACGCCGAGTAACGAGTGCTTTGGATCACGCCCCGTTAGCGGGCGTGATCCAGACCTATTTACATGCGCCCTTCGGCATAGCGTGTCAGGCGCAGCGCCAACTGCCCGACGGCGAAATGCAGCAGGACGGTCAGGCACGCCAGCACGATCAGGGCGGCAAACATCAGATCGATCTTGGCGCGGCCATTGGCGAGCAGCATCAGATAGCCAAGGCCCTTTGACGCACCGACCCATTCGCCAATCACGGCCCCGATGGGCGCATAGACGGCTGCCAGCCGCAGCCCCGTTGCAAGGCTCGGCAGCGCCTGCGGGATTTGCACATGGCGCATAAAACGCAAGCGGCGTGCCCCCATCGATTGGGCCAGATCACGGTAGCCGGTGGGCACGCGGGTCAACCCGTCGTGAAAGGCCGAAGTTACCGGAAAATAGATGATCAGCACCGCCATCACGATCTTTGACCCCATCCCGTAACCAAACCACAGCGTCAGCAGCGGCGCGAGCGCAAAGACAGGCACGGCTTGGGTAAAGACCAACAGCGGCAGCAAAAGACGCTCGGAGGTTTTGGACTGCGACAACTGGATCGCGGTCGCGGCCCCCAGGCCCGTACCGATGAGCAGACCCAGCAGCACCTCGACCGTGGTCACCCAGGCATTTTCCAAAAGGCTCACGCGGGCATAATACGCCGCTTGCGCCACGCGCCATGGCGAGGGCAGGATGTAATGCGGTGCATCGGTCAGCAGTACGATGCCTTGCCACAGCGCCAGCCCCAGCAGGATCGCAAGCGGTATGTCACTGCGCCTCATGCGGGAACACCGCGTAGATGGGATAACAGCGCGCTTTGACAGGCCCATGTTTCGGGCGCGGTGATGGCGCGTGGTACGGGTGTCGCGGGCACGGGCCAGCTTTGTGCGCCCTCGGCGGACAGGATCAGGATGTGATCTGCCAGCCGCGCGGCCTCTGCCGGATCATGGGTCACCAACAACACTGTGCGTCCGCTCAACAATTCCGCAGCGAGCTCTTGCATAGCGGCGCGGGTGCCGGCGTCCAGCGCCGAAAAGGGTTCGTCCAGAAAGACGACGGGACGGTCTTCGAGCAAGGTCCGCGCAAGTGCTGCGCGTTGTCGCATGCCGCCCGACAGCGCCAACGGCTTCTTTTGCGCATGGTCCGCCAGCCCGACGCGCGCTAGCATGTCAGTTGCGCGGTCCCTGTCGGGGGGGACGCCGCGCAACCTGTCGCCGATCATGATGTTGTCGATCACGCTCAGCCACGGCAACAGCAGATCGGACTGCGCCATATAGCTGATCCGCCCGTCCAGCGGCTGCCCGTCGGACGGGGAGATCGTGCCCGCAAACACCCCGCCGGTTTCCAGCCCGAGCATGAGCCGAAGCACAGTGGATTTGCCGACGCCCGATGGCCCCAACAAACAGGTCCATGAGCCTGCGGGCAACGTAATGTCGGCATCGAACAACGGGCGGCTGTCGATCTGGTGTTGCCCGACAAGGTGCAATGCGGGCGGGGGGGTCATGGCAGGTCCAGCCCCATCTGCCAGAACCCGATCTCTAGCCGCGTGGCGGTCGCAAAGCGTTTTTGCAGCGTATCGCGACGGGGTGCGTGTTCAAGATCGCCGATCCGCCGCGCAACTGATTGATCGACCATCGCGCCGACTGTCTGGCACATTTTCTGATACCCGAGGTCGGCATAGGTATCGATCCACTCGGCATAGGGGGTGTCAGCGCTGCGCGTCTGTGCCAACCGTTGCCCGATCTCGGCATAACCCATGACGCAAGGTAGCAGTGCCGCCATGAGGTCGAGGAAATCGCCCTGCATCCCCGCATCGAGCACATAGCGCGTATAGGCGAGGTTCGCGGGGGCTTCGGTTGCGTTGAACAGCGCGGCTTCGCTGATGCCAGCCTCGCCACAGGTGCGAATGTGCAATGCCATCTCGTGATTGACCAGCGCATCGACCGTGGTGGCGCAGGTCTTCATCTCTTCCAGCGTCTCGGACTTGACCACGGCCATGGACCAGGCGCGGGCGAAATGCACAAGGAAAACATAGTCCTGGATCAAATAGTTCAAAAAACAGCGGCGTGGCAGACTCCCGTCGCGCAGCCCTTCAACGAAAGGATGATGGGTGTAGCCCTGCCAGTCCTCTGCTGCCGCTCCGCGCCAAAGCGCGAAGCTGTGGCCATAGTCCGGCGCGGTCATGGGACGGTCACATCGATGGCGATGGTCGACACGGGCGAGATCGTGGGGGTCAGCCCCGCATCGTGCAAGAACGTCTCGAATGTGGCGTAGCGACCGGCATCCATTGCTGTCGGCCGCAGGGCAAAACGCGGCAGCGTGTCCTTCCATGCGCGAGCGTTTAGTTCATCTTGTAGGTCGACCGAGGTCGCGGCGAAGATTTCCCAGCTCTCTTCAGGGTGGTTCACGATATATTGCGTCGCTTTCTCTGTGGCTGCCAGAAACCGTGCGATCATGTCTTTGTCCATCGTGTCGCGGTTGGCGACGTAGATCAGCTCGTCATAAGGTGGCAGGCCCTCTTCCTCGACATAAAAGCAGGTACCGTCGACACCTTCGATATCCATCTGGTTCAGCTCGAAATTACGGAACGCACCGATGACGGCGTCGACCTGACCGGACATCAGAGACGGCGACAGCGACCAGTTCACGTTGACGAGTTCCACATCATCCAGCGACAGCCCGTGATGGGTCAGGATCGCGCCGAGCACTGCTTCTTCAACACCGCCAACAGAGAATCCGACTTTTTTGCCCGCCAAATCCGCTGGGGACGCAATGGGTCCGTCCGTCAACGCCAGCAGGCAGTTCAGCGGTGTGGCGACCAGCGTGCCGACCCGTTGTAGCGGCAAGCCTTCGTGGATTTGCAGGTGCAGTTGCGGCTGATAGGAAATCGCGAGGTCCGCCTTGCCCGCAGCGACCAGTTTGGGCGGGTCGGACGGATCGGCGGGGGCGATGACCTCTACCTTCAGGTCTTTTTCGGCGAAATACCCTTTTTTCTGTGCGACGATGATCGGCCCGTGGTCCGGGTTCACGAACCAGTCCAGCAGCAGCGTCATCTCGTCCTGCGCCAGCGCCGGACCAGAGGTCAGTGCGAGTGCCGCAACAATATTACATATTTTCATCGGTTTGTCCTTTCAACGGGGATGGTTCGCCCATGGCGAGCAGGGAAACGGGGCCGTTCCAATAGGTGGCCAGATGGGTCGCCGCCTGCCACGCGCGCAGGCCAGAGCGGCAAGCGATCACCGCGCGGGTCTGGTGCGAGGGGCGGGGGGTATCTCGGGTAAAATCGGGCAGGGTGATGCGCAGCGCAGTCGGGGTTGCGGCTGTTGGGGCTTCGCCTTGGCCGCGCAGGTCCACGACCCAATCGTTCGCGCGGATTTGCGACGGTGCCAGAAAGCCAAAGCCGTGATCGGGTTCTGGCGCGGTGTCGAAGCGAAAGCCGCCAAAGCGGTAGGAGGCGAGGTCAAAGCTGACCAACTGTCCCAGCGGCGACGGCGACAATCCCAGAATACACGCTAGGGCCATTTGCGCCTGCGCCGCACCGACCATGGCAACGACCGGCCCCATGACCCCTGCCGTGTCGCAGCTGGCGGCGCGGTCGGGCAGGTCGGGGAATACCGCCCGCAGCGACGGCGCACCGCCACAGAACCCGCCGACATAGCCCCCGAACCCCAACGCCGAGGCGCTGATCAGGGGCAGACCCGCCTCAAGGCAGTGATCCGAGAGCACATAGCTGGTCGCGAAACTGTCGGCGCAATCCAACACCAACGTGGCATCTTGGGTGAGGGTCGCGACATTGTCCGGCGCAAGGGGAACAGCATGGCACACAACCGTACAGTTGCTGTTGCGTGCGGTCATGGCGCGGGCGGCGACGGTAACTTTGGCGGTGCCGATATCGGCCTCGGTGAACAGTGTCTGTCGGTGCAGGTTCGACAGCGACACATGATCCCCATCGATCAAGGTGATATGCCCCACACCGGCACCCGCAAGTAGCGGCAGCACCGGCGCGGCCAGACCGCCCGCGCCAACCACGACCACACGCGCAGCCGCCAGCGCCTGTTGGCCTGTCGTGCCCACTTCGGGCAGGATCGTCTGCCGGTCGTAACGGGTCATCGTGTGGCCCCCAACCAATCAGCGATGCGGTCCTCGGGGCTGGGGTGCAGGGTGATGTCGGTCACCGCCGCGACGCAATCGGCACCGGCGTCAAAGGCTCCGGCGGCGCGGGCAACGGACATGCCGCCGATTGCCACCAGCGGGGTCTGCCCGACCAGTTCACGCCAGTCGCGCAGACGGTCAAGCCCCTGTTCGTGCCACTTCATCTTTTTCAGGATCGTCGGATAGATCGGACCCAAAGCGATATACGCGGGGCGCAGGTCGAGGGCACGGGCCAGCTCTGCCTTGTCGTGGGTGCTGACCCCAAGCCGCGCACCCGCGTCGCGGATGGCAGACAGGTCTGCGGTATCCAGATCCTCCTGACCAAGGTGGATGAAATCGCAACCTTCCTCTAGCGCGATCTGCCAGTGATCGTTGATGACCAGAGTGCAGTCATGGGCCGCGCAGATCGCTTTGGCCTGCCGGATTTCACGGCGTAGCATGGGGGCGGGTGTGTCTTTTATCCGAAGCTGCACCAGCTTGATCCCCAGCGGCACCAGTCGGTCCAGCCATGCCGCACTGTCGAAAATTGGATAGAAACGGTCGAGGCTCATTCCAGAAACGCCTTTCCAATCAACGGAGTCGAGGGCGCGGCCATATCGCGGGGCGGCATCGGGTCGGCGTCGGCGGCAAGCTGTCCGGCGCGGATCGCGGTGGCAAAAGCTTCGGCCATGGCGGCGGGATCACCTGCCTTGGCAACAGCGGTGTTCAGCAGCACCGCGTCAAACCCCAGTTCCATCGCCTGTGCCGCGTGCGAAGGCAGGCCGATGCCGGCGTCGATCACCAGCGGCACGTCGGGGAAATGCGCGCGCATGGCACGCAGCCCAAAAACATTGTTCAGCCCCATGCCCGACCCGATGGGCGCGCCCCAGGGCATCAGCACTTCGCAACCCGCCCGCAAAAGTTTGTCCGCGACCACAAGGTCTTCGGTGGTATAGGGAAAGACCTGAAAACCGTCCTCGGTCAAAATGCGCGCGGCCTCGACCAAACCAAATACATCCGGTTGCAGCGTGTCTTCTTCGCCGATGACTTCAAGCTTGATCCACCGGGTACCAAAGACCTCGCGCGCCATATGGGCGGTGGTGACGGCTTCCTTGACGCTGTGGCAGCCGGCGGTGTTGGGCAGCACGTGCACGTTAAGCGCGCGGATCAGTTCCCAGAAATCCTGACCGGCGCGATCTCGCCCGCTTTCGCGGCGCAGGGATACCGTTGCCACCGCCGCACCGCTGCGGGCAAAGGCGTCGGACAGCACTTTGGGCGACGGGTATTGCGCGGTGCCCAGCATCAGACCATTGGCAAGCGTTTCGCCGTAGAAACTGCGCATCTCAACCTCCTTGCATGGGGGCGAGCACTTCGATGCTGTCGCCTGAGTTAAGGGGATGCGTCGCGCGCAGCGTGGCTGGGACAAAGCTGCCGTTCACGGCTGTGGCGACCTTGGCCCCGCCAAATCCTTCGGCCTCAAGCAAGGCGGCAAGAGTGGTCGCGTCGCTGTGGAGCGGGGCACCGTTAAGCTGTAGTTTCATGGAACATCTCCGGTGTTTTGGCGTCAAGGATCAGGTCGGCCACCATCGTTGCCAGCGCGGGGGCCAGCAGAAAACCGTGGCGATAAAGGCCATTGGCGCGGATCAGATTGCCCTGCCGTTCGATGCGCGGCAGGTTGTCGGGAAAGGCGGGGCGGCTGTCGACGCCGATCTCGAGGATCTCGGCCTCGCCAAAAGCGGGCGACAGCGCGTAGGCCGCGCTTAGCAGTTCCAGCACAGACCGGACGCTGGCGTGGGCACTCGCGCGGCCTTCGACCATTGTGGCCCCCAGCATGTAAACACCGTCCCCCCGCGGCACGAGGTAAATTGGCACACGCGGGTGCAGCACGCGAATAGGGCGGTTGATGGAGACGTCGGGGCAGGACAGCAGCGCCATCTCACCCTTCACCCCACGCAACGCGGGCATATCGGCGCGTGCATGGTAGCCTCGGCAGTCGATCACCAACCCGTCGTTCGCGCGCGCATTCGGGTCGGCCTCGCGCTGTTCAAAGGTGGCCCCGTCGGCGACCAGTCCGCGCCACAGCTCTGCCAGCGCGGTGCGGGGGGACAGATGGGCTTCGTTCTCGAAAAACAGGCCCGTGGCAAAGCGATCGCCCAGATCGGGCTCAAGCGCTTCGACCTCTGTGGCGGTCAGAGTTTTATGGCTCTGCGTGCGTCGCGCGAAACGCGTCAGATCACTTGTGTCCCGCGCTGGCGAGACGACAAGCGAGCCGCACCGCTTGAGGGACGTCGTATGCTGCGCCCACCAGTCCGCCGCTTGTTGACCGAGCCGCACCACGGGTTCTTCGGCGCTTTCACCTTCGCAATAGGGGGCGAGCATCCCACCCGCCCACCACGAACACCCCTGCGGACCGGGCTGGCGGGCACGGTCGATCAGATGCACGCGGGCCCCGCGATCGAGCAAGACACGGGCGGTACACAGCCCTGCGACGCCCGCGCCAATGATGGTGACCTGCGTCATGACCAGACCGCGTGGAAGTGATGCACCGGACCGTGGCCCGTGCCGATCTCAAGTTGATCCGCGGCGATGATGGCGCGGTGCAGATAGTCATGGGCGGCCTGCACCGCCGCGCCAAGGGGTTTGCCGTGGGCCAGCCCCGCGGCGATGGCCGCGGCGTAGGTGCATCCCGTCCCGTGGGTATTGCGCGTGTCGATGCGCGGCGCGCTGAGCCATGTGACACGCTCTGCCGTGACCAGCGCGTCGCTACAGATATTGCCCGCGCTATGGCCGCCCTTCATCAGCACCGCTTTGGGGCCCATATCAAGCAGACATTGGGCCTGCGCTACCATCTGGTCGGCGGTGGTGGCTTCGGACTGGTTCAGCAGGCGGGCGGCTTCGGGCAGGTTGGGGGTCAGCAGATCGGCGCCTGGCAGGATATGCGTAATCAGCGCTGCGACGGCTTGGTCCTGCAACAGCGCATCACCGGATTTGGCGATCATTACCGGATCAACCACGACGGCCCCTTTGAAACCGACTAGCGCCTGTGCCACCGCATGAATGATCTGCGGCGAAAAAAGCATCCCCAGTTTAATCGACTGTACATCCAGATCTGACAGCACGGCGTCGATCTGGGCCGATACAATCTGGGCAGGGATTTCATGGACGGCGCTGACGGTGCGGGTGTTTTGCGCGGTGACGGCGGTGATCACGCTGGCGGCATAGACGCCATTGGCCGACATCGCCTTGATATCCGCCTGAATGCCGGCGCCGCCACCGCTGTCTGAACCGGCGATGGTTAGGGAAATGGGGGTCTTCTTGGTCACGTCTTCGCCTCTCGATGGCGGACAAACAGACGCAAGAATGAGCTTTGTAAAACCGACCTGAAGCCGTCGCACAAAGATACCCGTTCCCTACGCCGGTATTGCCCGGATCAGGTTCGACGGGTCGGTGCTTGCACCTCTCAGCCCAAATGGGCACCCCGACGGATAGATGTTAATGCTGCCGCCCAAATAAGGAGCAAACAACGTCGTTGCCTTAGGCGTAGCCAAGTTCACCAAACGGTGCAAGATATAAAATATTCAACCGATAGTGGCGTTTATTTGGGCAAAATTTTGCCTGTTCCGGCAGTTGGCCTGACGCTTGTCAGTCGAGTTTATACCCCGTAACCCAAAGCAACGCAACGTAACGAAGGGCATATCCGACGCCGTTAACCCTTTGGCATCAGCAAGCTAAGGCCGATTGCCAAAAACCCCTGCCTCGTTGCGGTATCAAGTTCTGTTCTGCGGTATTGGCATCGAAATATCTTACCCCTAGGCTGGTTAATAGATTGAGTCGGACAACCTCGGGAGGAGGGGGGTCGGCACTCGGGAGGACGCGTTTATTAGCCCGTTCAGCGGGTCATACCGAACGCGTTACGTTGAGCATTGGGAGGTGCCGCGTGACAACTGCATATTCTGCGGCAGCCGTGATGCGGCAATCCCGAACAATCCAAAGATGAAAAACAGGGAGAGAAACCACATGAAAAATATGACACGTTTTGCCAAGGCCGCCGTCGGGTCTATCGCCGTAACTATGGCGCTGTCCGGTGCCGCGATGGCACAAGACTATGAATGGCCGCGCCTGCTGGTGATCGCCACGCCGGGCACGTCGACGGGCAGCTTTGCCTCAACCAACGGCTGGGGCCCCACACTGCAAAAAGAAACCGGAACGACCGTTCGGATTGTGCCCGAAGACAGTGAACCGATGCGCTACAAGCGTCTGACCGATCGCGAGGATGTCGCAATTGCCTCTGTCTCGGCGTCGGAAATGGCGTTGCAGGCGGAAGGGGTCGGCGGCTATGCCTCGGCCAAACCAATGCCGCAGCGCATCATGTGGCACCATAACGACACGCCATGGGGCTTTGTCGTGGCCGGGGATTCCGAGCTGCAAACCCTTGAAGACATTGGCAAGGGCGGCGTGCGCGTTACATCGGGCGTTTTCTCGCCCGCGATTGTGGCCGCGATCACCCAAGCTTTGCCCGCGTTTATCGGCATGACGCCGGAAGAGGCGCAAGAAAAGATCGAGTTCGTTCCTGCCTCTAGCTACGGCGAGAACTGCCGCTCGGTCGTCGAAGGTAAATCTGACGTTGCCTATTGTTCGCCGATCTCCTCGGTCTTGTCCGAAATGGAAGGCGCACCGGGCAGCATTCGTTGGTTGCCGATGGACCCTGCCAACAAAGAGGGCTGGGACGCCTACCTGAGCCACCGCCCCATGACCATCCCGTCGAAGATATCCATGGGCGTGAGCACCGCCAAAGGCGTTGATTCGATGACATCGAACTTTGTCTATGCCGTGCCGGTCACAGCAGACGAGGACTTCGTTTACAATATGGCGAAATGGATCGATGAATCCCACGACAACTACAAAGGATCGCACGCGTTGGCGACCCGCATGTCGGTCGAGCATTTCCGCAACTTCTTGGATGCCAACCCGATCCCTGTGCACGAGGGCACGGTGAAATATCTGCGTGAAATCGGCCAGTGGACCGAAGAAGACGATGCTTGGAACAATGCCGCCATCGAAAAGATGGACGCTTGGATCGCCGCGCGTAACGCCGGCATGAAAGAAGCGATGGAGCAGGGCATCGAGATGAACTTCGAGAACCAGGAATACCTCGACATTCTGGCCAAGCACACCGACGGGCTCGAGCCCTTCCGCTCGCGTCTGTAACGCCACTGGACCGACCAAAGGACGGAGCGGTTCCACTGCTCCGTCCTCTTAAAGATATCGCATAAGCGGCTTTAATTGCAGGATTTTCCATGTCAGCTCATCATCAACAACCAGCGGCTGAAGCGGCTGTCGATCCCGCGTCAGAGACGACGCGCCTAGGGGGATTGTTTTCATTCACCAGCATTGCTTTTGTGGTGCTGTGTACCTTTGGCCTCGGGTTGGGGCTGGCCTATGTGTTTGGCGTGCCCATTGGCGGGCGGCGCCTGATTGAAGGGCAGTATTACTGGGTCTTTATCGGCACTTTCCTTGCCGCCGCCTATATTGCGCTGCCTGCAAAGCAATCGCACACAAGCGTCCCGATCTATGACGTCGTGGCCGCCGCCGTGGGCTTTGGCATCTGCATGTGGTTCTCCATGTACGCATGGGAGATCGTGCAGGCGGGCTGGACCAACTTTTACGCCGGTGTGGTGTTGTGGCTGCTGATGCTCGAGATCGCGCGGCGGTCGGGAGGCGTGCCGTTCCTGTTGGTCGTCCTGGTGCTGGGGCTGTATCCGCTGGTGGCCGATTACTTCCCCGGTTTGCTGATGGGCATCCCCTATACGTTTGAACGCATGATCGAGGCGCATGTCTTCCGCACCGAAGGGTTGATGGGCATCACGACCAAGATCGTGGCCGAGATCGTGCTGGGCTTTCTGGTCTTTGCCGGCGTGTTGATTGCGACAGGAGCGGGACAGTTCTTTATTGATCTCGCCAATGCGGGCTTTGGCAAATACCGCGGTGGTCCTGCGAAAGTGTCCATCGTTGCCAGCGCCTTTTTCGGGTCGCTGTCGGGGTCGATCTTTTCCAACATCGCGGGCACGGGGTCGATCACTATTCCAACCATGAAAAAGGTCGGCTACCCGGCCCATTACGCTGGCGCGATCGAGGCCTGCGCCTCTACCGGCGGTGTGGTGATGCCGCCGGTGATGGGGGCGATTGCCTTTGTCATGGCGATCACCATCGGGGTGGATTACGCGACCGTGATGATTGCCGCGATCCTGCCGTCGGCGCTGTTCTACTTTGGTCTGATCCTGCAAGTCGACGCCTATGCCGCGCGCAAAGGGCTGGTGGGGATGAAACCCGAACACCTGCCTTCTGCCCGCGAGGTGATGAAGCGCGGCTGGCCGTTCCTGCTGGTCATGATCTTTCTGGTCTGGGGTCTGCTGTATATGCGGTGGGAATACTATGCCCCGTGGTACGCTAGTGCGCTGATGATCGCGCTCAGCTTCCTGCAACGCGAGACCATGATGACGCCTGCGCGCATCTTTGAAACCCTGCGGCAAGTCGGCACGCTGGTCACGCAAACGGCGGCGATCATTCTGCCGATTGCCTTTGTTGTCAGCGCGTTAACGATCACGGGCGTCACGGGGTCGATGACATCGGGTCTGGTCGCATTGGGCGGGGATAACGTTTATCTTGTGATCGCGCTTGGGGTTTTGGCCTGCTTTATCATGGGGATGGCGGGGCTGGCGATCGTGGCCTACATCTTCCTTGCGGTGACGCTGGCGCCCGCGATCATCGAAATTGGCGGGTTGAACACGGTCGCGGTGCACTTCTTTATCGTCTACTACGCGATGCTGTCAGTGATCACGCCACCCGTAGGCGCTGCGGCGTTTCTGGCGGCAACGATTGCGGGGGCCAAGCCGATGCTGACGTCCTTTACCGCGATGCGGCTGGGGGTGGTGATCTACTTTGTGCCCCTGTTCTTCCTGTTCCAGCCTGCGCTGGTATTGCAGGGCGACCTAACGCCGCTGATCTATGTGCTGCCGTCGATCATCATTGGCATCACGCTGCTGTCCGGCGGGCTTGAGGGCTATCTGCTGGGCGTCGGTATGGTGCGGCCGTGGCTGCGTCTGCCGCTGGGGATCGCGGGGTTTGCCTTCAGCTTCCCCGGCCTGATGACGACCCTGATTGCCGGTGTCGCATCGGCGCTGATCGTCGCGGTGATCTGGCGTGACAACCGCAACGGCGTGGTTGCAATACCTTGAAACAGGGCGCGCGGGGGTGACCTCGCGCGCTGTCTCTTATGAGGTTTGGGTCGGGCGCAGCTGTGCCGTCCCAAAGGCGCTCAGCGCCAACATAACCGCCGCAGTTGCCAGACAAAGCGCCAGCCCGCCAATCTGGTAGGTGAACCCCGACAGCAGCGTGCCCACCAAACGTCCGGCCGCATTGGCCATATAGTAGAACCCCACATCCATCGTAACCCGCTTGGCCTCTGTGAAGCTGAGGATCAGATAGGAGTGCAGGGCTGAATTCACCGCAAAGATCGCCCCGAAGATCAGTAAGCCGACGACAATCGTGAGCGTCAGCGTGGCGGAAGGTGCAGGCGTGATCCAGACCAGCGCGGCAAGCAGGGCAGGCACGACCACAAGCGCGAGGTTCCAGTGACGGGCTTGGGTTAGTGTCTCACCCTCGGTTCGGCTTGCGGCCTGCAGAATCCTCGGGGCCCAGCCTTGCACGGCACCATAAAGAATCGTCCACACCGCCATAAAGCTGCCGATCATAAAGAAGGCGTCGCGCTTGCTTTCGACGCTGCCATCAGACAGCACCGCGTAGAAATAGATCGGGATGCCCACGACAAACCACACGTCGCGCGCCCCGAACAGAAACAGCCGCGCGGCGCTGAGCCAGTTGATATTGCGGTTCTTCGACAGCACTTCGGTGAACTTGGCGTCCTTGCGCCCCACGGGCAGGCCCGCGGGCATACCGATGATCACGCCGATCAGGATCACGAACAGGATCGCGGCCATCACCAGCGTCGACGGCACAAACCCGAGCAAGGCCAGCATCCCCGCACCCAGCAGAAAGCCCGCGCCCTTGACCGCGTTCTTCGATCCGGTCAGCAGAGCGACCCAGCGAAACAACCCGCCCCCCGTGGTGGGGGCCAACAGCTTGACCGCGGATTTAGAGCTCATCTTGGCCAGATCCTTGGCCACACCCGACAGCCCCTGCACCAGCATCACAAACACGACGGAGGCAGTCACGCTCCATGCCGGATCAAGCTGCGTCAGCGCCAGCAGGGCGATAACCTGCAACGACAGCCCCGCATAAAGTGTCGAGGTCAGTCCAAAGCGCGCCGCGATCCAGCCCGCCGACAGGTTGGTCACGACACCTGCGATCTCGTACAACACAAACAGATAGGCCAGCTGCACCGGAGAGAACCCCAGCGTGTGAAAATGCAGCAGCACCAGCATCCGCAGTGCCCCGTCGGTCAGCATAAACGCCCAATAAGCGGCTGTGACGGCAATATAGGCGGTAAATCCAGCAGGTCGTGTCACAGCTTGCCGCCCACCATCAGCGCCACATCCACCAGACGGTGAGCATAGCCCATTTCGTTGTCGTACCACGCATAGACTTTGACCTGCGTGCCATTCACCACCATCGTCGATGGCGCATCAATAATCCCGCTGCGGGTGTCATTGGTGTAATCCGACGACACGAGCGGGCGTTCCTCATAGCCCAGAATGCCCTTCAACGGCCCCTCGGCGGCGGTTTTGAACAGGGCGTTGACCTCTTCCACGGTGGTCTCACGCTCCAGCTCGAATACGCAATCGGTGATCGACGCGTTCAGCAGCGGCACCCGCACGGCGTGGCCGTTCAGCTTGCCGGTCAGTTCAGGGTAGATCAGCGTGATCGCCGTGGCTGATCCCGTGGTGGTGGGGATCAGGTTGGTCAGCGCTGATCGCGCCCGGCGCATGTCCTTGGCGGGACGGTCCACGATGGTTTGTGTGTTGGTCACATCATGGATCGTGGTGATTGACCCGTGTTTGATCCCGATGCCTTCCAGCAGGACTTTGACAACGGGGGCAAGGCAGTTGGTGGTGCAGCTCGCCGCAGTGACGATGGTGTGGTCTGTGGGGTCATAGGTATCGTCGTTGACGCCATAAACGATATTCGCCGTTGGGCCGTCTTTAACCGGCGCTGAGACAACGACCTTTTTTACGCCCGCTTTGAAATAGGGGGCGAGCTTGGCCTCGGTCTTGAACGCGCCGGTGCAATCGATCACCACATCCACACCGTCCAGCGGCAGGTCGGTGATCGATTTGGTGCTGGTCACGGGGATACGCGTGCCGTCGATGGTGATCGCGTTATCCTCTGCGCTGAAGGTCGCAGGCCAGCGGCCGTGGACGGAATCGAACTCCAGCAGATGCGCGTGCATCTCGGGGTCGCCAACCGCGTCGTTGATAAAGGCGATCTTGGCCCCCTGTTCCAGCAAGGGCCGCAGGGCGAGTTTTCCGATGCGGCCAAGGCCGTTCAAAGCATAGGTTGTCATGGTGGTTTATCCTGTGGTCACTGGGTCGGCCCCGATGGCATCGACCCGTTTTTGCAAGGCAGCGCGGTCCAGCGCTTCGAAAGGCAGGGCGGCAAAGGCCAGCAGCCGGTTGTGCAGCGCGCCATATGTCTGTTGAAAGGCCAGCCGGCGTTCGGCTTGCGCCCCTTCGGCTTTGACGGGATCGGGCATCCCCCAATGCCCCGACACGGGCTGGCCGGGCCAGGTGGGACATTCCTCGTTTGCGGCGTGGTCACAGACGGTAAAGACGAAATCCATCTGCGGCGCATCGGCGGTCTGAAATTCAGAGATGTGTTTGGACCGCAGCGCATCGATGCTGTGGCCCTTGGCGTGCAGCATCTCGACCGCTAGGGGGTTAAGCTCGGACCGGGGCAGGGTGCCTGCGGAATAGGCGGTGAACCGGTCGCCCGCCATGTCACGCAGGATCGTCTCTGCAAAGATGGAACGGGCGGAATTGCCGGTACATACGAAAAGCACGTTGAATTTTGGCTGGGTCATCATCTGCGTCCTGTTAATGAGGTCAGAGAACGGAGGCGGGCAGAGATCAGCGCGCCCCCGACAACAATCCACGAACAACCCCGATACGACCTCGCCCGCCGCATCAAGGTTGATGGAATACAGCAGCCGCGTCCCGTCGCGCCGCTGCGTAATCAGACCGACCTGCGTCAGCGCCGACAGATATACCGACGCTGTGCTGGATTTCAGCGCCAGCACCTGCGAGATTTCCCCCGCAGGCAAGGCATCGGGATAGCGCCGCATCAGCAGGCGAAACACGGCCAGCCGCTGCGGGTGGCTAAGGGTGGCGAGTCGATCAGTGAGTAGTGTTTCCATAATTCATAAATATATGAAATACAGATCAGGCGTCAACACCTCTATCCGAACCCGCCAAAGGTTTTTTTGCCGCGGGGGTGCGTTCTTGGTGACGTGGCGTTTCAGGGGCAGGGTGTCTTGCGCGCCCTTGGCTTTGCGGGCATCGATTGGGAAGCAGCGCGCCCGCGTGCGGTGACAGACGTATAAAGGACCCGACATGACAGATGTGACCCTGGCCGAGGTATTGGCCACAGCAGAGCAGGACGGCACCGCGCCGCGCTATCAGGTGCCAGAGAACTGGGCGCAGGGGCGTACGGCCTTTGGCGGGTTTACCGGTGCGTTGCTGGTCAATGCTGCCCGTCGGGACCGTCCTGAATTGCCCGCGCTCCGGTCTGCCCTGATCAACTTTACCGCGCCCGTGTCACAGGCCCCCACGATTCACTCAGAGGTGCTGCGCGAAGGGCGTAACATCACCACCATCGCCACCCGCGCCGAGATCGACGGCAAGGTCGCCGCGACGGGCACGTTTTCTTTCGGGCATGCGCAGGAAAGTCAGTTGAACGTGGGCCATACCGCCCCCGCAGCCCCCCAAGGGCCCGACGACACGCCATCCTATTTCCCGCCTGCGCTAAAGCGCCCGCCGGTGCGGTTCTTTGTCAACTTCGAGGTCAAGCTGATCGAGGGCAGTCTGCCATTTTCAGGGTCCGATCGCGGCTATGTCAGGATCTGGGCACGGCACCGCGATCCGGCGATGTGGGGCACGCTCGAGGGGCTGATCGCCATCGGCGACGTACTGCCCCCTGCGGCCTTCCCGATGATGACGCGGCCGGGGCCGAATTCGTCGATGAACTGGATCATCAATCTGTTGTCCGATCACGCCAATACGCGCGACGGCTGGTATATGATGGAGACGCAATTGACGGCAGGCAACGGCGGTTACAGCTCTCAGGTGATGCGCGTCTGGAATACGGATGGGGATATGGTTGCGGACGGCATGCAGTCGGTGATCATCTTCGCCTGACACCACGCTATCGTCCGATATGAAAAGCCCGGCCCAAGAATTTCAGGTCGGGCTTTTGCACGTGTAAGGGGCGGATCTACTGCGCTGCCATCTCCACCGATCTGGAGGCAGGTTTTGCCGGTGCCACATGCATGCCGAGGCGCTGTAGCAGATCGTTGTCCTTCCATGTGGCGGGGTTTTCGGTGGTCAGCAACTGGTTGCCCACAAAGATCGAATTCGCCCCCGCAAGAAAGCACAGCGATTGTAGCTCGTCGCTCATCCCGGTGCGGCCTGCGGACAGGCGCACGACCGATGCGGGCATGAGGATGCGCGCCAAGGCCACCAGCCGGACCAGTGCAAAAGGATCGACCTTTTCGGATTTCCCCTGCACCGGCACGCCTTTGACCGCGTTCCACAGGTTCACCGGCACGCTGTCGGGGTGGCTGGGCAGCGTCGCGAGGGTCACGAGCATGCTGATCCGGTCCGCCTCTGCCTCGCCCATGCCAAGGATACCGCCGCAGCAGACCTTGATCCCGCCCTTGCGCACATGTTCCACCGTTTCGAGGCGGTCTTCCATCGTGCGCGTCGATGCGATCTCGGCGTAATATTCGGGCGAGGTGTCGATGTTGTGGTTGTAGAAATCCAGCCCCGCGTCTTTGAGCTTGCTCACCTGTTCGGGGGACAGCATCCCCAACGTCATGCAGGTTTCAAGCCCCAGATCAGCTACGCCGCGCACCATATCGGTCAGCTTGTCCATGTCGCGGTCCTTGGGGCTGCGCCATGCAGCGCCCATGCAGAACCGCTGCGCGCCCGCGTCCTTGGCGCGTTTGGCAGCGGCGATGACCTCGTCTGCGCCCATCAGCTTGGTCGCTTTGACGCCGGTGTCATAATGCGCTGACTGCGAGCAATAGCCGCAATCTTCGGGACAGCCGCCGGTCTTGATGCTGAGCAGGCTGGCGGTTTCGATCGCGGTGGGGTCGAAATGCGCACGGTGCAAGGTTTGCGCACGGTGCATGAGCTCGGGGAAGGGCAGCGCGTGGATGGTTGCCGCTTCGGTTACTGTCCAGTCTGTGCGGATCATTGATCGCGCCCTTTCAGACGGGACAGTCCCGACATCAGTGTCGCTGCCAGCAGGACCTTGATCAGGTCACCCAACAAAAAGGGCGTCAGACCTGCGGCGAGCAGCTTGGGGGCGGGCACGAACAGCGACAGCCACGCCAGACCACCCGCATAGACAACCGCAAGACCCGCCAGCATCGCCAGCACCCGCCCGATCCAGCCGCGCCCCATCGCCAGCCAGCCGGTCAACCCCGCCGCCACAAGGTAGCCCAGCAGGTAGCCGCCCGTCGGCCCGACCATATAGCTGAGCCCGATACCGCGTTCAGGGGTGCCAGAGAACACCGGAAGCCCCGCTGCACCGGCTCCAAGATAGGCCGCCATCGCCGCCAGCCCCAGACGTGGGCCCAGAGTGAGGGCGACAAGGAATACGGACAGCGTGTGCAACGTCATGGGTACAGGCCAGAACGGAATCTGAATTTTGGCCCCCAACGTGATGAGCGCAGCCCCTGCAAGTGCGAGGCCAAGCCCCTGCGCGAGAGACGGGTTACGGGGTAGGGATGTGATCGCAAGTGCCATCTGGTTTCCTCCGACGATAGCTTTTTACATTTCAATCACAGTAGGAAGAATGCAGCGTCGCAGGGCAATTCAAATTATAGATAATTATCTGAAAAATTCAGAACTGTCTGTTCCAGCTTGATTTTTTAGAGTGCGGGAACGCTTTCCGATCCAACCGACGTGCCGAGAAAGCGTCGAACAGGCCAGATCGACCTGGCCTTTGCGCAGGGCTTCTAGGATTTTTCGGTGGTCGTGATCGGTGCGGGATTCCCAGTTTGTGCGCCATGCACGCAGAATGAACCGTGCGCTTGCGGCTTGCAGATCGTCGATCGACCGCATCAGGCGCGGCATTTGACAAGGTTCAAGAATTGTTCTGTGAAAACAGCGATTTGCCGCCTCCCATTCATGTACATCCTGGGCTGTGTCGCCCTGTAAGTTGGCTTTGTGAGCCTTGACGAGGATATCTGGCGTCATATTGGGGGCGGCGTGCCGCAGCGCAAGCGCTTCGAGGCTGGCGCGCATCTCGGCGACCTCGCGCAGCTCTGCCATATCGAAAAAAGTGACGCGAAATCCGCGTCTTGGAAGGCTTTCTGCAAGTGTTTGGGTTTCTAGTAGACGAAAGGCTTCACGTACGGGGACGTGGCTTGCGCCGAACTCCTGCGCAATGTGGTCTTGGCGCAAATGCGCTCCTGGGGGCAGCTGCCCCGAGATGATACGGTCCGCCAGAATACGTGCGATCCGGGCGGAGTGTGTTTCTGGTTTTGGCTGGTTCATAAATTATAGATAGTTTTAACCGCCCTGCTTGTCGAGCAGCTAAAATCAGAGTGACCGAAGCAGTAGCCCGCCCGCCAGCAGCGCCACGCACAGCCCCGCTGCAAGTTCAATCACAGCCGCAATCTGGGCCGCCCGCGGGACGCTTGCCCAGCCTGCCAACACGCCACCGCGCAGTGCGCCGGCGCCTAGTCCCACGGCGATGGTGATGGTCGCTGTGCCGAATGCCATCGCGAATGCGCCCGCAATGCCGACACCCGCAATCCCCATCTGAAGCGTGATAATCAGTACAAACAACGCGCCGGTGCAGGGGCGGATCGCGATAGAGGCGATCAGCACAAGCGTTTCCCGCAAGCTGGTCGCATTTTGCACCTGTTCTGCCGTCGGCCCATGCGCGTGGCCGCAGGTGGCGCAGATGCCATCGTGATCGTGAGAGTGGTCATGGTCCCCCTGCGACGCGGGCATTGTCGCGCGGAAATGGCGCAGCCCACGCCAGAACAGCCACAGCCCAACACAGGCAATCGCGCCATAGCTCACCGGAGCCATAATCGCCTCTGTCAGCGAAATCATACGCTCGCGGCCCAACTGCAAAAGGGTCACGCCGGTATAGACCAGCGCCACCGCCGTAACGGCCTGACCCAGCGACGACAGCAGCGCGATCACCGACAGGCGCAACATCGGCACCGCTTTGGCCGCGCCATAACCGCCGATCAGCACCTTGCCGTGACCAGGGCCAGCGGCATGCACGACGCCATAGGCAAAACAGGCCGATAGCAGCGCAGTCACTGCCTCTGGCTGGCCTGCGCGCACGGCCCGCAGCGATAGTGCGATGCTGTTTTGAAACTCCCGTTGATGGGTCGCGGCCCACTGCGCCAGCTGGTCGAACCCGCCAGTCCACCACGGCGCGGCGAGGGCGATCACCACGGCGGACGCGATAACCGTCAGGGCGCGGCGCATAAAACGTTCACCGTGGGGGCCATCTGCGCGCCAATATCCGGTAGGCCTGCGTCGGCCGGATCGCTTTGGGCATCAAGCTGGGCAAGCTGCTGTTGCAGCGCCTCCATTGTGGCGCTGACGTTCGGCATTTCGACACGGGCGCGGCAGCTCGGAGCCTGCGCGATGTCTATTTTAGTCGTGATGTCGTAGGCGGTGTAGTAGGTCGCATCATAGGGTTTGATCGTGATCGCTGTGCCGGCTGAAACAGGCGTCTGAAGCGCACGCAGATGCGAGGTGGTGATCTGTCCGGCGTCGAATTGCGTCGCAATCTCGGATGGACCGGAAAGCGGAATGTTTGCCGCCGCGGTGCTGACCACCAGGTCGCCGTTGAACCCGTCAACCCAACGCATGTCAAAGCCGTTCAAAGCGGCAAGCTCCGCCTTGGTTAGGGTGCCATCACCGTCAGCATCAAGGCCCATATCCTCGGTCACCAGCAGCGAATAGAGCGCGTCATATTGCCATGTCACGCGCACATGGGTCAGCTGTCCTTGGTCATCGGCGACAAGGGCAAGCTGCGTGTCAATAAAGACATGGGGGTGCGCCGTAAGGGGCGCGGCCCAGAGGGTGAGGAGAAAGGGGGCAAGCTGTCGGATCATAGGCGATTGATACAAGTCTTGAGCAGGGGCCGCAATTGCGCGGGGGTGGTATCGGCAAGCTTCCACTCGGGTGGGTTCGCGGCGCAGATCAGCCCCCCATGCGCGCGGCGAGATAGCGTTCAAGCTGCGCCATCGCGTCATAGATCAGCACCGCAAAGAGCCCCACGATCAGCCCGCCTTGCAGCACGTAAGCGGTGTTATTGGTCAGCAAGCCAGCGATGATCACCTCGCCCAACGTGCGTGCGGCAACGGTGGACCCGATCGTCGCTGTGCCAAGGGCGATGACGACAGACAGTCGGATGCCGGTCAGGATCACGGGCAGGGCAAGCGGAAGCTCCACGCGCCACAGGCGTTGCCAGCGGTTCAGACCCATGCCGCGTGCGGCCTCCATCGTGGCGGGGGGCAGGGTTGATAGGGCGGTGATCGCGTTTTCAAATATCGGCAGCAGGCCATAGAGGAAAAGCGCCACCAGCGTCGGCCCCGACCCGAAGCCCAAGGCGGGCACGGCCAGCGCCAACACGGCGACGGGGGGGAAGGTCTGCCCGATGTTGGTGATCGTGCGCGACAGCGGCAGGAAAGACGCGCCAACGGGACGGGTAACAAAGATCGCCAACGTCACCGCCACCAGCGTCGCCGCGACGGAGGCAAGGGCAACCAGCCCCAAATGGCTGAGCGAGAGCGACAGCAGAGAGCTGCGCGCATAGATCACCGGACCGCCCGCAGGGGCCAGCGGCGCAAAGAGCGGCGTGAACCAGTTAGGTTGCAGGACCAGTGCGAGCAGCAGACCCAGCAACCCAAGACGCAGCAGATTGCCCGCTGTCATGCGTGTACCTCGGCGCGGGCGCGGATCGCGTCCAGCGTCACGCGGCCGATCACCTTGCCATGGTCGCTGACCGGCACCGCGCTGCGGCCGGTCCACAGGCATGCCGACAGCGCGTCGCGCAGATTGGCATCGGGGGGCAGGGGCGTGCCACTGGCGGGGCCGTCCTCTATCACATCCGCCAGAGCGGTGAGGGAAAGCAGCCGCAGGGGGCGTTCGACATCACCGACCATATCGGCGACGAAATCGGTCGCAGGATGGGTGATAATATCCGCAGGGGTTGCGTATTGCACCAGCTTGCCCCCATCCATCACGGCCACGCGGTCGCCCAGACGAATGGCTTCCTCCATATCATGGGTCACGAGGATGATGGTTGAGCCGAGCGCCTGCTGGATGCGGCGCAGGTCCTCTTGCGCACGGGTGCGGATGATCGGGTCAAGCGCGCCGAAAGGTTCGTCCATCAGGATCAGATCAGGGCGCGAGGCCAGCGCGCGTGCGACGCCAACGCGTTGCTGCTGCCCGCCAGACAGCTCTGATGGATACCGGTTGCGGAAATCCTGTGGGGCCATGGAAAAGAGATCAAGCAGTTCGTCCACGCGGGCGTCGATCTTGTCGCGCGACCAGCCCAGCAGTTGCGGCACCGCGCCGATGTTGCGCGCGACCGTGTGATGCGGGAACAGCCCGTGCCCCTGAATGGCATATCCGATCCGTCGCCGCAGGATATGCGGTTTGACGTCCAGCGTTGATTGCCCGTTGATCCGCACCTCGCCCGAGGTGGGTTCTTCCAGCCGGTTGATCAGCCGCAGCAGCGTTGTCTTGCCCGAGCCTGAGGTGCCCACGATGACCGTGATCGTGCCGGTATCAATGGTCATCGACACGCCATCGACGGCCCGGGCGCTGTCGTAGATCTTGGTGATATTGTCGATCTCTATCATGGGGTCTCCTTGGGGAGGCGTCGGGTCAGGTCGACCAGAATATCCATTACAATGGCCGCCGTCAGGGCCAGCGCGACTGTGGGCAGCGCGCCGAGCAGGATCAGGTCAGTGGCGGTCTGGTTCAGCCCCTGGAACACGAAAGTCCCAAAGCCGCCGCCGCCGATCAGCCCCGCAATCACCGCGAGCCCGATGTTTTGCACCAGCACGATGCGCAGACCAGTCAGGATCACGGGCAGGCCGATGGGCAGTTCAACGCGCCATAACCGCTGCCCCGCTGTCATCCCTATCCCGCGTGCGGCGTCCAGCGCCTGTGCGGGCGTTGCGGCCAGACCGGCCACGGTGTTGCCGACCACAGGCAGCAGAGAATAGAGGACGAGCGCCACGAAAGCAGGGGCAAATCCGATGCCTGCAATCCCAAGGCTACGTGCACCGGGCACCGTGGCACCGACCCAACCGAGCAGGGGGATCATCAGCCCGAACATAGCGAGCGACGGGATGGTTTGTAGAAAGCTCAGCACCGGCAGTATTGCGCCGCGTAGGGCGGGCTTGCGGTGACCCAGCACGCCGAGGGGAAAGCCGATAATACCAGCCATCCCAAGCGAGCCAAAGGCCAGCCAAAGGTGACGGGTTGCCTCGCTGGCGAAAGCGTCGCGGCGGGCAGAGAATTCCTGCAGGACGGACAGCGGCGACAACACGCCTGATCCCAGCACCGCTGCCAAGGCTGCCACTGCGGCGGCCAACAACAGTGCACGCTGGTAGGGCCCCGGTTTCAGCGCTGTGATCGCATCGGCCATGAGCAGGGCAAAGATTACCAGCAGACACCAGAACCCCGCTGCAGGAGAGACCCGAGCATAATCGCCAGCGCCATCCAGCAAGGCAGGTGCGCCTTGAATGACGAGCCACAGCAGACCGGCCAACCCGATCAGGGGCCCAACCATCCGAAGGCCAGCACGCCCCGCAGGCACACCCAGTGCAAGGCCAAGCAAGACTGCCGCCAGACCAAGCGCTGTCTGTCCTGGCGGCACCACCGACCAGATCGGAACCGCGTCGCCCGCGACAATGCGGTTCGCGGCCAATGTCATAAAGGGGGCCAGCAGTGCTGCGCCCCCCAGAATAGCAAACAGAACCCCCGGCGCAGAAAACCGCACCGGAGGGGCCTGCAAGGTTACTGTGCCGCGGATCAGTCCAGCACCCCGGCTTGGGTGAGGTAATCACGCGCCACGGCCTCTGCCGGTTCGCCACCGACTTGGATGCGACCGTTCAGCTTTTGCAACGTCGCCATATCCAGCCCTTCAAAGATCGGGTTCAGCACTTCGGGGATGGACGGGTATTCCGCCAGCACCTCGGCGCGGATGATCGGGGCGGGTTCATAGACGGGCTGCACGCCTTTGTCGTCTTCCATCACCACAAGGCCCGTTGCACCGACACCGCCATCGGTGCCATAGACCATCGCTGCATTCACTCCCGACGTACCGCGCGCTGCGGCTTGGATAGTCGCAGCCGTATCGCCACCTGACAGAATAACCGTCTGATCCGACGTCAGTTCAAACCCATAGGTGTCTTGCATGGCCGGCAGCACCGCGGGGGACGACACGAATTCGGTGGAGGCGGCCAGTTTGACCGTGCCGCCCTGCGCCACCCACGCGCCAAAATCGGACATGGTTTTGAGGGCATTTTCGTCAGCCACGGGACCGGTAACGGCAATCGCCCATGTGTTATTCGCAGGGGCAGAGGTCAGCCATGTCACGTCGTTTTGGTCGGCGTCCAGTTCAGCGGCGCGGGCATGGCCGGCTTTGGCGTCTTTCCAGACGTCGCTTTCAGCCTCGTTGAAAAAGAACGCCGCGTTGCCCGTGTATTCGGGGTAAATGTCGATCTGACCGGACAGCAGCGCCTCGCGGACAACTTGCGTGCCGCCCAACTGCAAACGACGCTCGACTGGCAGGCCCGCATCTTCGAGCGCAAGCGCAATAACATTGCCCAACAGCCCGCCTTCGGTGTCGATCTTGGAAGATACGGTGATGTCAGCAGCTGCCGAGGTGGCAAGCGCGGCGGTGAGGGTCGCGGCGGATACGGATACGCGAAGGAAATTCGTCATGGGATGCAGGCTCCTTGATTTGGCTCTCGATGATCGTGCGGAAGTTGAGGATCAAGGTAGCGGGCAAACCGAGGATGCCAAGTGTTTTTATGTGCAAAGCTGTGGCGCATGCGAAAGCACCCCACAGGGGTGTGGGCTTTGTTTAAACAAGAATACCGAGACGAGGCGATGAGACGGGGTGACAGGTGCCGCAATGGCGCGTCAGGCGGCGTCTTTCCAAAGCGTCGGCGTAAGGTAGACAACGCTATCATCCACGCTGACCATGACATCACCATCCTGAATATGGACCTGCAGCTTCATCGCGCGGCTGGCAAGTTTAGCGAGCGCGGCTGTGTCGCCCTCTGCCAGATTGACCACCACAAGATTGTCAAACCGCGCTGTGCCGTTGCGGGTCTTGTCCCACCAGACCTCTGCGGTTTTTCCGCCATAGGGGTATAGGATCACCCGCTCGGCCTTGTTGCAGGACTGGCGGATAATCTTTTCGCTGGGCAAACCAAGGGCGACCCAAACGTCGATCTCGTCGCTGAGGCTTTTTTGCCAGATATCAGGTTCGCTGTCGGTGGACAGACCTTTGGTCATCTCCAGGTGTTCGTGGGCATTCAACGCATAGGCCAACAGACGCACCATCAATCGTTCGTCGGTTTCAGAGGGGTGTTTGGCCACGGTAAGCTTGTGCGTTTCGTAATAATGGCGATCCATATCAGAGACCGACAGCTCGACTTTGTAGATCAGTGAATTTTGCGCCATGACGTTCCCGAACCCTTGGTGACCGCAGTGCATGATACGCTCCGGTGATTAGGGGGGCAGTACCTGCCGGCCCGCGGACAAACAAGCGCTGATCGGGCTGTCAGAGATTCTGCGAGCATGAGGGTGGGCGAAATTATCTTTCGCGAAGCGCATGTTCCGTGTAAGATCGGCAAATGCGTGTGACGCAATGACGTCTGACAATTTCGTGATCATTTGGGTCGGCACCTGTTATTGGGTGGCATAAAACTTATATTGACCGTCCAGTCAACGCTGCTATATGCGCGCTCCGCCTAGGCATAATTTACCCAAGGGACAAAGACTTAATGATTAAATTCGAATTGAACGGACGGCAGGTTTCTGTCGACGCAGAGCCGGATACGCCCCTGTTGTGGGCGATCCGTGACGAGATCGGCCTGACAGGGACCAAGTTTGGCTGCGGTATCGGTGCGTGTGGCGCATGTACCGTACACATCGACGGCGCTGCCGTCCGGTCCTGCATCACCTATCTTTCCGACGTCGAAGGACTGAAAGTCACAACAATCGAAGGTTTGGACGAAAACGGCAGCCATCCTGTGCAAGAAGCATGGCGGAACCTGCGCGTGCCCCAGTGTGGCTATTGCCAGTCGGGTCAGATCATGCAGGCGGCGTCGTTGTTGCAAGACACGCCCAACCCCAGCGATGACGACATCGACGCGGTGATGACCGGCAATCTGTGCCGCTGCATGACCTATACCCGTATCCGTCAAGCCGTGCGCGATGCCGCCACCGCTATGGGAGGCTCCGACAATGGCTAATTTGATTTCTCGCCTCACAGGCGCAGACACGCAACCACAGATGACCCGCCGTGGGTTCCTTGTGTCCATGACTGCCGTTGGTGTTGCTTTTGGCTTCCCGCAGGCGTCGAATGCCGCAATGAACCCAGCGGTGCCAGATGGCACACCGGTCACCCCCAATGGCGATACGTTCGAGCCGTCGATGTGGTACTGGATCGACGCCGACGGTCAGGTCAACGTTAACATCATCCGCGCCGAGATGGGCCAACACGTCGGCACAGCCATCGCGCGTATTCTGGCGGACGAGCTGGAAGTCGCATGGGAAAATGTACACATCACCCACGTTGATACAGACGAGAAGTGGGGCCTGATGGTCACCGGCGGTAGCTGGTCGATCTGGCAGAGCTGGCCGGTCTATCGCCAAGCAGGTGCCGCTGGCCGGACCGCATTGATCGAAGCCGCAGCAGCCAAATGGGGCGTAGACGCTTCCGGCCTGACGGCGCGTGACGGTGCTGTGACTGATGGTACGCAGAGCATCAGCTATGGTGATCTGGTGGCCGATGGGCTCGACCGGAGCTTTACTGACGAAGAGCTGGCAGCCCTGCCGCTTAAGCCACACGCCGATCTGCGCCTTGTTGGTCAGGATGTGCACCCGCTTGATCTGGATACGAAAACCACAGGTCAGGCGATCTATGGTCTGGACGCCAAGGTCGACGGAATGGTTTACGGCGTGCCGATGCTGCCGCCGACGCGCTATGGCTCCAAGGTGAATGCTGTGGACGATACCGCCGCCAAAGACATCAAGGGCTACCTTGAAACCGTGGTGATCGAAGACCCGTCGGGCACCGTGCCGGGTTGGGTTGTGGTGCTGGGCAAAACGCTGCACGCCGCGCGCACGGCGACCTACGAGATCAGCGTCGACTGGACCTCGGGCGAGACGGCGAATGTCTCGGAAGAGGATATTCAGGCGCGCTCGCGCGAGCTGATCCAAGGCGAGGAAGGGTCGATCCTGCACACAGAGCAGCCCGACACGACCGCTGCCTTTGATGCCGCCGCCGACATGCTCGAAGCCGAATACACCACGCAATCCGTGCTGCACTTCCAGATGGAACCGGTGAACGCCACCGTTTTCCAGAACGCCGATGGTGTTTGGGAAACTCACGCGGGCAACCAGTGGCAATCGCTGATCCTGCCCACACTGGCCGCCGCTTTGGAAGTGCCTGCCGATAAGATCGTGATGCGCAGCTATATGCTGGGTGGGGGCTTTGGCCGTCGCCTGAATGGCGACTATATCGTGCCCGCAGCGCTCGCCTCGAAAGCGGTTGGCAAGCCGGTCAAGCTGGTGTTCTCGCGCGAGGAAGACGCGCAATTCGACAGCATCCGGTCGCCGTCCGTGCAAAAACTGCGCATGGCGTTCGATGATGCCAAATCGGTCACGGGTATGGAACACCACGCCGCAGCCGGTTGGCCGACGCAGGTGATGGCACCGGGGTTCATGCCCAAAGGTGTCAACGAAGAACCCTACGACCCCTTTGCCATCGACGGTGCCGACCACTGGTACACGGTGGGTGCGCATCAGGTGCGGGCGATCTCGAACGATCTGGCGAATGCGACCTTCCGTCCCGGTTGGCTGCGGTCTGTCGGACCGGGCTGGACCAACTTTGCCGTGGAAAGCTTCATGGATGAGGCGGCGCATAAAGTCGGTGCCGATCCGCTGCAGTTCCGTCTGGATCACCTGAAGGCCGAAGGCATCAACGCGGGTTCTGCGCCCAATGCGGTTGGTGGAGCATCACGTCAGGCTGCTGTTTTGCAACGCGTGGCCGAGATGTCGGGTTATGGCAGCACAGAACTGCCCGAGGGCACCGCAATCGGTATTGCCACCACCTTTGGCCAGTCGCGCAGCATGCCGACCTGGACAGCGGCGGCGGTCAAGCTGGCGGTTGATCCTGAAACGGGCGAGGTCGATGTTCAGAAGATGTGGCTGGCGTTCGACTGCGGCACAGTTGTGGACCCCGACGGGGCGCGCGCGCAATGCGAAGGTGCGGCCCTTTGGGGACTGTCCTTGGCGCTTCACGAAGGTACACGGATCGAGAACGGCAACGTTATTGACCTGAACCTCGGGGCCTATACGCCGCTGCGTCTGGCCGATGTGCCCGAGCTTGAGATCGCCTTTGTCGAAAGCACCGAAGTACCGGTTGGTCTGGGCGAGCCTGGTACTACCGTGATCGCACCCGCGATTGCCAACGCGATCTTTAACGCGACTGGCGCACGTGTACGTCACCTGCCGATCACCGGCGATGCTGTGCTTGCAGCAAAGAAGACCTAAAATAAGACGGGCGGGCGCATTCCTGCGCCCGCCCGTTTTTCCATGTTCCAGCGTTGGACCGCAAAGCGATCTGATCTAGCGGCCCAATGCGTGCCCGCGGCGAATGAAAAAGATCGCCAAGGTGATCAAGATCCCGCTCGCAAGGACCCCCAGACCTCTTTCATAAAGACCATCAATATCGTTCGGTAGAAAGAAGAATACCGGCGCGCCGACAACCCAAAGCGCGCCAAACCCTTGCAGCGCATAGGAGTACCGGTCGTCCGCACGTCTCAGGCCTTTGGCCATCGCGAAAGCAATCGTCGCAACCGCCGCGCCAAGAGCATAGACGAGATATTTGTGAATAACCCAGCCGTCACTGTCGGCATCACCATATTCATTGCGCGCACCGATCAGAAAAACGGTTAAGCCAAAGACGAGCAACGCAAGGATGCCGATGCTCCACCCGCGGTCGCCCATATGCACATGTGCCGCAAGTAAGGCGGCTGACAGCACCGCCGCCGAATAGGTATAAAGCCCAATGTCGACGATGAATTCAAAGCGCCCCGCACCCAGATCGCTGATCGTGTCGGCGATCCAATCGTGATCAGGCACAACGAAATCCGCGATTAGGATTGAGAGCGCAAGCGCCGCACAGCCGAAGATTACGAACCAGCCTAAAAGGATCATTAACTGCGGTTGGTCCTGGTGGGCGGGGGGGACACCCTCGTTGCTCATTGTCGGTTCCTTCGATGTTTGGATCGCTGCTTGTCTAAGGCTGTCATTTGGGTTGGCGGCGGTATGATTGCGTAATTGTGAATAGGGCAATCCGCAGGAAAGGGCCGATCCGACTTTAGCCCATCAGACCGCCATGATGCCGTCTTAAGTTGGGCCGATCGTGCAGCCTTCAGCAGACCAACTGGATTGGCCTACTGTTCGTTCCAATCGGGAGCATCAGTCCCCAAGTAAGGCGTCCTGAACAGTCTGGTCCCACCCTAGAAAGAACGTGTCCCCGTCACGAATGACTGGACGCGCCATGACCTTGGGCTGTGCCGCGATCTGTGCCTCTGCTTCGGAATTCTTCAGCCAGTTATTGAGCGCGCGGTAGTCGTTCGATTTTTGGTCGACCAGCCGATCTCCGAACTCTGCGATCAGCTCCGACAATTCTGCCTCGCTTAGCGGATCTGCCCGAACATCACGGAAAGTGACAGTAATTCCATTGGCCTCCAATGCTTTGCGGGCCTTTTGGCAGGTAGCGCAGGTCTGTAAGCCGTAGATCATCATCTTGTAGTCTCCTATGCATGCGGTTCCGCAACCTCGTGCATCGACGCGTTCAGCGCAACCATCCGATCGTGTCTGTGCATTGGGTGAGATGTGCTGTCGACCGGATCTGCCACGCGGTAGTGTTTCGCCAGCCCTAAGGAAAGCTTGCAACAAGGCGGTTTCACCGCCATTCAGATCGCCATGACATATTCATCAGATCAGCCATCCGATCAGGACGCAGTTTCATTGGACGCTCTTGGCTGGTCGGCGTTTTACGACGCACAAGTGGGGCCTGACGAAGCCGATCTTGCCCCCATGCGCATCGCGACCGTTCACCGCGATCGGGTCACTGCGATGTCGGAACTTGGTCCTGTGCGGCTAAAGCTCTCGGCGCGGACGAACACGACGGACTTCGCCGTAGGGGACTGGGTTCTTGTGGCCCGCGAAGACCGCATGCTGGTCCGGCGGCTTGAAAGGCGGATGCAGTTACAGCGCCAAGCCGAAGGCCGCCGCCAAGCGCAGCTTATTGCAGCAAACGTTGACACGCTTTTGATCGTCACCTCCTGCAATGACGACTTTAATCCGGCACGACTTGAGCGGTATCTGGCGCTGGCCAACGAGGCAGGGGCGGTTCCAGTGATTGTCCTGACCAAGATTGACCAGACGCCTGATCCCGCACCCTACGTCCAGCAGGCGCAAGCGCTTCAAGCCGGGCTAGATGTCGTCACACTGAATGCTAAAACACCGGATGCGGCATTGATTTTGGCGCGGTGGTGCGGCCCGGGTCAGACCGTCGCCCTTGTCGGATCGTCGGGGGTTGGAAAGTCGACCTTGCTGAATACGCTGTCGAATAAGTCATCCGAGGACGCCCAGCCAACAGGCGACATTCGCGCGGACGACGCGAAGGGGCGTCACACAACCACGTCACGCTCGCTCCATGCGATTGCGGGTGGCGGCTGGGTGATCGATACGCCCGGGATGCGAACGCTGCATGTCAGTGATGTCGCGGACGGGCTAAACACGCTGTTCGCAGAGATTGTCGAGCTCGCCAGCCAGTGTCGCTTTCGCGATTGCACCCATGCGCATGAACCGGGGTGTGCGGTGCAAACTGCGGCCGCCAGTGGGACGATCGACCCAGATCGCCTTGACCGATGGCGTAAGCTGACGGAGGAAAACCTGACCAATACCGTCACCCCGTCGGGTCCTCGTGGGAACAAGATTACAAGGGCACCAGGCAGACGTCGCTGACCGATGGGTCCAGCACCGCGCTCAGCCTTTCCGGCCCTTGGCTTATCTTCCCGTTACAGGCGCTGTCAGGGCTTCCCCTATCTCCAGCCACTGTGCCGTATGGCGAGCGCGATGATCAGCCCGTAAGCCAGCATGGCGCAGCCTATGGCCACGAATATCCCTTCAACTCCCATGCCTGCGTAGGTCGTCAGAAGCAGGGCACCGACCAATGCAATACCCATGCGGCTTAGGCTGCTGATCACCGGCCAAATCATGCGGCCCGCGCCTTGTGACGCGAAATACAGCGCCAGACCCAATCCGAAGAATGCGTAAATCGGTGCGACGAGGCGGAAGTAGCTGCGCCCGGCATCAAGTGCCACGGTATTGGAGGGGTCAAGGAACATCCCCAGCCAGAGGTCCGGAAAGACCGCCAGCAGCAGGCCGATACTGCCCACAACACCCGCCGCGGCCAGAGAGCCGGTCCAGGCCACGCGTAGGGCGCGGTCGGTGCGGCCGGCCCCGATGTTGGCTCCGACCATGGCGGTCATCGCGGCACCAATGCCGAAAATGACCGGGATCATCAGAAACTCAAGCCGCGCGCCAAGGCCGTAACCTGCCAGCGCACCCTCGCCATAGCGGCCGACCAGCCCCGTCATCATGATAATGGTGACGGTCGTCAGTACCGTATTAACAGCCGCCAGCGCACCGACGCTCAATATGTCGCCAAAGATGCTGAGATTGATCCGCCTTACTGCGCCGCGAAAGGACAGACCCGTTCGACCCAAGATGATATAGCCGATGGCGACAAACGCGCCTGCCGAGAACGCCACTATCACGCCAAGCGGCAGTCCGGCCATGCCAAGGGCAGGCAGCGGCCCCCATCCCAAGGCAAAGCCACCCGAAAGGGGGATGGAGATGACCGATATCATCAGCAACAGCAGCGCAGGCATTTGCATGTTGCCGGTGCCGCGGATCACGCTGAGCGACGCATTACAAAGCCATATCGCCGCGCAGCCAGGGAAAAAGACCAGCGCATAGGTCGTCGCGGCGGAGACTGTTTCGTCGCCTCCGCCCAGCAGTATGAAGAATTGCGTGCCAAATAATGCGACCAGTACCGCCATAAGAGCGGCGAAACTTATCGCAATGATCCAGGCGGCGAGGGTGAGGGTTGCTGCCCGGTCCACGTCCGACGCTCCGAGAGCGCGCGCGGTGGCAGCGGAGATGGCCCCGCCAATCGCCCCGGCCGAAAGCATCTGTGTGAGCATCACCAGTGGGAACACCAATGCCAGCCCTGCCAACGCAGTGACGCCAAGGAGGCTGGCGAAATAAGCCTCAGCGATGCTCTGCGCGGCCTGCACAAACATCGCGAGCACGTTGGGTGCCGCGAGCTTTCCCAAAGTGGGTGCTATCGGTGCTTCGAGCATGAGGCGCGTGCGCGAAGCGCGTGCGGTAGCCCCTGCATCAGCGAGAGTTGCGGCTGCTGTAGGTGTCGTGCGCGGGATCATAGTCTTCTGTCTTTCTGGCACGTCCGGAGCACCAATGAAGTTCGGAACGTTCCTGGGGCCTATACGGTCATAATCGCCCTTGTCGAACAATCATCCACCTGATCGCTTAGCCACGAAATAAGTTCTTTTATGGAACTAACTATGGGTAAGTTCTCTTTCGGAACCTGTCAATCCCTGCTACGGTGTAGAGATGAAATGGAACGAACTTCACAAAGAAGCCTGCCCCGTCGCCCGCGGTCTGTCTGTCGTCGGCGACCGTTGGACCATGCTGGTGCTGCGCGACTGCTTCCTAGGCGTCCGCAGGTTCGAGCAGATGCAAGAGAGACTTGGGATCACCCGCCATGTTCTCAGTGACCGCTTGCGGAAACTCGAAACGGCTGGCGTGCTGCGCCGGGATCTCTACCAACAGCGTCCGCAGCGATATGAATATCGACTGACAGAGCGGGGCAAAGCGCTTTACCCCATGCTTGTGAGTTTGATCGATTGGGCAAATGCGCACGTCCCGCCCGAGGGCGAGCCTTCGGTCAAGCTCTTGTCACGCGAGACAGGTGATCCCATCGCGCCCGTCCTTGTTGACGCGAACACCGGTAAGAATATCAGTCACCGGGACGTTAAAGCTGTGGTGGCTGAATAAGCATCTAAACGTCCTGCATGGCGTGCCTGCAATCAGGATCGACATTACAGCGGGAAGCCAAGGTTCGTTTTACAGACTAAGCTGTCGTTACGCGCTTTTTGATAAGGCGCGCGGGTACTCCCGCATAGATCCCGAAGGGTTCGGTCGACTTGCTAACGACGGAGCCCGCACCAATGATGCATCCCTTTGCGATACGAACACCATCAAGTATCGTGCAGTTGGCACCAATCCAGACATCATCCTCTATCACGATACCCTGATGGGTGGATTTCTGTTTGAAAATCGGCTGGGACAGATCGCCAAAACCGTGGTTTGAGGGGACAATAACGGTATGCGCAGCGATCCGGACGCCGTTGCCTATTTTCAGCCCACCTTGGCCATAGAGAATAGAATAGGGGTTCAGGCTACAGTCGTCGCCCAATTCAATAGAACCACCCGTCGGAGCAAGTATCGTGCCAGTTTGAACTGTGCATCGTGCCCCGAGCGTTATCGTGCCGCCAAGTTTAAAATCGAAACGCACACCTCGCGCAATTCTCGGGTCTGCGCCAATGCATACTTTTCCGCGACCGACCAATCTGCGCCAAGCGGCGCGAAACTCGCGTGTTCTTATCTTCATTGTCGAAAAACCCTTTTACAAAGTTAATTCAATTATTCGTACGGGGTGCATGCAATATTCACCAGACTATCCAGGTCATATATCGCGGTGGTATGATATTGTACGTGTCACAGCGACGGTCAATATGAACCCGCGATATCTGGCGTTTCCAAACACGGGCGGGGTGACTTGATGCATGTGGGAGCGGGGGCGGTGAGATCATGGCTGTCCACGCACTCGCCCGGTATGCAAATAGACAGAATCCCCGCAGACTGAAGGCAAGCTCTGCTAAGGCTGTCATGTAGGAGACCACGATGACGCAAAGCTCATGAGCCGCTGCGCTTGGCTCTGAACAGCGACGCCTAGGGCAGGTCATAGGTCCCAGACAGGATTGTTGAGCCTATGGCTAGGAAAAACCGAAGAAAACAATTTTCACCACCAAAAAAGCCCTCAAGTCTAGGACTTGAGGGCTTTCTATGGCTCCGACGGTAGGGATCGAACCTACGACCAATTGATTAACAGTCAACTGCTCTACCGCTGAGCTACGTCGGAACGGTCTGCACCGTATAGCTATGGTAATTTGCGGCGTCCAGAGGGATTTGTCACTTTTTTCCAGATTTTTTCAAAAGAGTTTCAGACCCGCCGGAATGTGGCCGTAGCACACAGCGGGCCTAGGGGTGTAATTTGGTTTTTCCCTGTAAGGTCAATCAGATGTGCAAGGACGTTGCGGGTCGCGGCACCCAGCAATGCAGGCGGGGTTTCGGTGTAAATTTCAGCGGCGAGCGCTGCCGCGGTGGCGGGGCCGTGTTCGAGCGCCCGCAGGATATCTGCCTCGCGGGAAAGCCGATGCGAGACCAACCAATCCAGTCGCGCGGCTGGGTCTGTCACCGGGGCACCGTGGCCAGGGTAGAACACCCGCCAGCGGGTTTGCTGCAGTTCCGCGCAGGACGCCATAAAGTCGGTCAGATCCCCATCCGGGGGCGACACAAGCGAACTGGCCCAGCCCATAACGTGGTCAGCGGTGAAACAGGCGTCGCCCCACTGCAGGCTAATATGGTTGCCGATATGTCCGGGTGTGTGAATCACCTGAACCTCCCAATCGTCACCGGCGATGGTCTCTCCGTGGCGGACAAGCTGGTCGGGGATGAACCCGGCGTCGATGCCTTCGCCACCGCCGATGTCGGATGCGGCGGCCAGTTGCTGCATCACGTCGGACCGTCCCGCAAAAGCGCCCCCGAATGCAAGAATTGGTGCGGCACATATGCGGGCAAGGTCTTGGGCCAGCGGCGAGTGGTCAAGATGGGTGTGGGTCACGATGATATGGCTGATGTGCTGGTCGGGACCGATCGCATCAAGGATTGCCTGCAGATGGGAATGTGAGGCAGGACCGGGATCAATCACCGCGATGCCGCGGGTCCCGAGAAGATAGGTATTGGTCCCGCGATAGGTCATGGGCGAGGGGTTGTCGGCCACAATGCGGCGCAGGCCTGGCTCTAGCGTTTCGGCAGGTCCGATGGCGGGGTCAAAGTCGTCTGGGGGCAGCATGGTTTTGCCTTTCACTGGGACAGGGGGCTGGCTAAGGTCTATCTCATGTTCTTTGTCTGGCTCAAACGTTATATGCCCCGCGGCATCTATGGGCGCGCTGCCCTGATCTTGCTGTTGCCGGTGGTGATCTTGCAACTGGTAATGACTGTTATCTTTGCGCAGCGGAACTATGAGGGGGTCACCAACCAGATGACCGATACGGTCCTGCGCGAGGTTGCCTTGGTTATGCAGGTGGTAGAGGCAGCCCCCACGGTCGATACTGTTTCTACCGCTATGCAAAATCAGCTTGCAGTGCTTGAGATGCGCGTTGCCCCAGTTTCTGCCGCCGAGATTCCATCGCACAATAGGATGAAGTGGTATGACTATTCCGGCAGGGTGATGGTGGCGCGGTTCAAGAATAAGCTGCCGTCGTTTCTAAGGCTCGACCTGACCCAGCCAGGGGCGGTGCATCTTTATACTCGGTCACGGTTCGGCCCGCTGGATATCCAGTTTGAACGCCGCCGTATTTCAGCGTCAAATCCCCATCAGCTGTTTGTCTATACCTTCAGCTTCGGCTTTTTGATGACTTTGATTTCGTTCGTTTATCTGCGCAACCAGCTGCGCCCGATCAAACGTCTGGCCCGCGCGGCCGAAGCCTTTGGGCGGGGGCGACATGTGCCCTATACGCCCACCGGAGCAGTAGAGGTGCGCGCGGCGGGGGCTGCTTTTGTCGATATGCGCGCGCGGATCGAGCGGCAGATCGAGCAGCGGACCTTGATGTTGTCGGGTGTCAGTCATGACTTGCGCACGCCGCTCACCCGGATGCGCCTGGGGCTAGCGATGATAGACGAGGACGATGCAGAGCCACTGTTGCAAGATGTCAATGATATGCAGGGGATGCTGGACGCGTTTCTGGATTTCGCAAAAGGCACCGCCGAGGGCGAGGCCGAAGCGCTGGACCCCCACGCGCTGATGCAAACCGCGGTAGAAGACGCGCAGCGTGCGGGGCGCAACGTGACCTTGCTGCCGCCCGAGGGTGATGGGACGGGCACCGTTCGCCTGCGCCGCATGGCGATTTTGCGGGCGGTAGATAATCTGATCTCGAACGCGGTGCGCTATGGCGCGCGGGCCGAGGTGTCGGTGCTACTGACAGACAAAACGTTACGGTTCAGGGTCGAGGACGACGGTCCTGGCATCCCTGAAGACCTTCGTACTGAGGCCGTGCGCCCGTTCTCTCGACTTGATCCTGCACGCAATCAAAACAGTGGTAGCGGCGGTGTTGGGCTGGGCCTCGCCATCGCAACAGACATCGCCCGCGCCCATGGTGGAACGCTGCGCTTGGGGTCGTCGGACAGTCTTGGCGGTCTGCGGGCCGATATTATCGTCGCCCGATAAGGGGAACAGCCGAGTTCATCATATTTGAACATTTTCTCAACAGCTTGAACCAAACACGCCCATGCGCGTTGGTCCTCAAATTAATGAGGATTATGTTCATGCGTATTGTTACTGCAGCCCTTCCGCTTTTGTTGGCGTCCCCCGCCTTTGCCGTCACCCCGGATGAAATCGCGTCCACCACGTATCAGGGCGGGGCGTTGACGGACGGCCAATCCAGCCTCACTGTTGTTTTGCAGGTTCTTTTGGACCGCGCCGGGATCTCTCCGGGGATCATCGATGGATATAAGGGCGCGATGAGCGAAAGCGCGTTGCGTGGCTTTGAAGCGCGCGAAGGTTTTAAGATCGACGGTTTGCTGGATCCCGAAGTGTGGTCGGCCCTTGGTGGCGATGCAGCACCCTCCGTGTTGATGCAATATACGGTGACCGAAGAGGACACCAGCGACCTGACCGCTTCCATTCCGGAACACGTGGCGGATAAGGCCAAGATGGAGAAGCTGGGGTATACCAGCGTATCCGAACGTCTGGCCGAGCGCTTTCATATGGACGAGGATTTCTTGAAGTTGCTGAACCCAGGCGCGGGCTTTATAGCAGGCGAAACGCTGACCGTGGCCGATGTCGGGCCAAAGATGGAAGGCGAAGTCGCGCGGATCGAGATCCGAAAATCCGAACGCCGTGCTGTTGTCTACGCAGCAGACGGTCATATGATGACCAATTACCCCGTCGCCATCGGGTCAGATGAAACCCCATCCCCCAGCGGCGATATGACCGTCGAAGCCGTGGCGATGGATCCCACTTACAGCTACAATCCAGATGTCAATTTTGTCGCCGACGGCGTCAAGGAACAGCTGACTTTGCCGCCAGGTCCTAACGGTCCGGTGGGGTCGGTCTGGATTGATCTGTCCAAGCCAACCTACGGTTTGCACGGCACGGACACGCCAGCGTCGTTGTTCACCGCGGAAAGCCACGGTTGCGTGCGATTCACAAACTGGGATGTCGAGGAGCTGGCCCATATGGTCAGCGAAGGCGTTGAAGTGGTATTTGTCGATTGATGCGGACTGCGCTTATTGCTCTCTGTCTGTTGGAACCGGTAGCCGTTTTGGCTGCCGGGGCTGACAGCTCAGCCCGTCCTGTTCCCCGCCCAAGGGTGCAGATCGATGCGGATACAGGTGCGGAGGCTGAAATTGAGGTCGAGGCTGAAACTGAGGTCGATATGCCCGATGAAGGGTCCATCGACCCCGCGATTTCACAGCCACGAGCCAAAGGAATGCGCGATACTCTGCGGCTTAACGATCCGGATTATGCCACATGTCTTGCAAACCTAGAGGGGCTTGGGGTCACCTATACCGAACCGGCACCTATCGTTCCGACCGACGATGCCGATTGCGGCATCCTCCGCCCCTTGACCGTGAGCGAGATTGCACCGGGCGTGGCCATTACACCCGCCGCCACCATGCGTTGCCCTGCCGTCAATGCGCTGGCGACATGGACCCGAGATTTTGTTCTTCCTGCTGCGCAGCGCATGACAGATCGTGGCGCTTTGGTGTCGATTCAGAACGGGTCAGGCTATATTTGCCGACGCCGCAACAATGCGCCCGATGGGAAATTGTCTGAGCATGCTTTCGGGAATGCGTTCGACGTTATGGGGTTCACCTTCGCGGAGGGTCCCCCCATCGCGGTCGAACCGCGCGAGGCGCAGGGTACCATGGCAGAGGCGTTCCAAGATGCTGTAAGGGCGTCAGCCTGTCTGGATTTTTCGACCGTGCTGGGGCCGGGATCGAACGCTTCGCATGCGGATCACCTGCATCTTGACGTGATCGAACGGTCACGCGGCTACCGCTTGTGTGAACAGGGCGGTGGTGCTGTAGACTAAGGATCGCCTAAAACCATGCTGCAGCAGGTAGTCCGAGTATCAGAAACTGTCGTGAAGAACTGGAGCGGGTAACGAGAATCGAACTCGTAACTAAAGCTTGGGAAGCTGCCGTGATACCTTTTCACCATACCCGCGCGCCGTGAGGTGACTTAATCCGATGTGGCGGGTGCGTCAAGCGGGGTTTTTGTCCGACGCATCCTTTGCTGCCCTTGAGAACACTCTTCAGCGGCGGCGGCGTCTGCGGGTGCCGCCTGAGCTATCGCCGCCGGTATTGAATGTCTCGGTTGGCAGGGTGACGATGCTATTGAGGATCGGGAAGGGCTCTACCGCGTTGGGGATGGCCGATGCGTTGACGAAATGCTCTTGGAAGCGGGGTTCGATGGCAGTCTCGATCTTGTGGATGTTGCGCACCGTCTCTTCGATCTCGGCTCGGCTTGAGGTGTTGAGCAATGCGATGCGTGCGCCGGTGCCCGCCGCGTTGCCAGCCGATGTGACCTTGTCCAGCGGTGCGTCAGGGATCATGCCAAGGATCATCGCGTGTTTAGGGCTGATATGCGCACCGAATGCGCCGGCCAGCACCACGCGGTCGACTTTGTCGACACCAAATTTATCCATCAGCAGACGCGCCCCTGAGTAAAGCGCGGCCTTGGCCATCTGGATTTCGCGGATGTCGCGGTTGGTCACAGTAATGCGCGGGCCGCCATCGGCGGTGCCATCATAGACCAGATAGGAATTAGTGCGCCCGTCGGCAAAGACATTTGCCGATCCGGTTTGTTCAGCCGTACCGATCAGGCCGGGGGCGTCGACGATGCCGTGGACGCGCATTTCAGCGACCATTTCAATGATGCCCGAGCCACAGATGCCGGTGACGCCACTGGCCCCAATCTCGGCCTCGAAGGCGGGATCATCAGACCACAGGTCGCTGCCGATTACCTTGAAACGGGCAATCTTGGTGACGGGGTCGATCTCTACCCGTTCGATCGCACCTGGGGCGGCGCGTTGACCGCTGCTAATCTGTGCGCCCTCGAACGCGGGACCGGTGGGAGAGGAACAGGCGAGGACTTTATCGCGGTTGCCCAGCAAGATTTCAGCGTTGGTGCCCACATCGACGACCAGCACCAGATCGTCTGATTTATCTGGCGCTTCCGACAGGGCAACGGCGGCGGCATCCGCGCCCACATGGCCTGCAATGCAGGGCAGCAGATAAACGCGGGCAGAGGGGTGGATGTTCAGGTCCAGGTCCATGGCGCGCAGACGCAGCGCGTTTGACGTGGCGAGCGCAAAGGGTGCTTGCCCCAGTTCAAACGGGTCGATCCCCAAAAACAGGTGGTGCATGACCGGATTGCAGACAAACACCGCGTCCACGATCAAGCCTTTGTCGATGCCGCCCTCGGCGCTGATTTCATCGAACAGTGTGTTCATGCCGGCGCGCACCGCGCGGGTCATCTCTGCCGCGCCGCCTTCGTTCATCATCGAATAGCTGACGCGGCTCATCAGGTCTTCGCCAAAGCGGATCTGCGGGTTCATTACGCCGGATGAGGCCACGACTTCGCCTGTTTGCAGATCGCACAGGTGCGCCGCGATGGTGGTCGACCCAAGATCGACCGCGACCCCGTAAAGCGACCCTTCGTAGAAGCCGGGCCAGAGATGCATGATCCGCGGCGGGTTTTCATCATCGCCCAAATGCACGGCAACTGTGACTTTCCATGCGCCCTTGCGCAGAGCGGGTTGCAGCGTTTGCAGGATTTGCAAATCGGCCTTTACGTTCTCAAGCTCCCATTGGTCGCGCAGAGCATCGCACAGACGCTCAAGATCGCCCGAGGGGTCGTGCATGTCGGGTTCAAGAACCTCGACGTAAAAGAGCTTGGTCGACGGGTTCAGGACGATATCGCGTGCTTCGGCCCGTTTGCGGACGACTTGTTTGTGGACCTGACTTTCGGCGGGCACGTCGATCACCACATCGCCCATGATTTGCGCCTGGCAGCCCAGACGGCGGCCCTCGATCAGTCCGCGCTTGTCTTGATACCGCTGCTCGACGCTGTTCCATTCCGACAAGGCATCCTGGGCCACGGTGACCCCGTGTTTGGAAAACTGCCCATAGCCGGGAGAGACCTGACATTTCGAACAAATCCCGCGCCCGCCGCAAACGGAGTCCAGATCGACGCCCAACTGCCGCGCCGCCGTAAGCACCGGTGTGCCCTTGGCAAAGTGACCGCGTTTGCCCGAAGGCGTGAATACCACAAGGGGATCGTTGCTCATCTATCTTTATCCTCAACACTTTGCCGCACCATAGCGTAGCAGGCGGCAGGCGAAAGCCACGATGCGGCATAATGCCGGTCATCTGCGCCTGTGCGCCTCTGTGCGCGCACGCCGTGGTGACATAGCTGCGTTGCACAATGTCGTTAAGGTGCAAAAGGGTCTTTCCAATGCGACCCATCCATGAAATATGAAACCGCCAAATGAACCCATGCAAGCCGAGGTGCAAAATGGAGATTCGTGAGGCTCTGACCTTTGATGATGTACTACTGGTGCCAGCGGCATCCACCGTGTTGCCGTCTACGGCTGACACGCGGACCCGCGTGACCAAATCAATCGCGCTGAACATTCCGCTGCTTAGCTCTGCGATGGATACGGTGACCGAAAGCCGCATGGCGATTGCCATGGCACAGGCGGGCGGCATGGGGGTTATCCACCGCAACCTTACGGTCGACGAACAGTCCAAGGAAGTGCGCCGTGTCAAACGGTTTGAATCCGGCATCGTCTATAACCCGATCACCCTGCGGCCCGACCAAACGCTGGCGGATGCCAAGGCGTTGCAGGAACGCTATCGGGTCACAGGCTTTCCTGTGGTGGACGAAGCAGGTCGCGTCGTCGGTATCGTAACCAACCGCGACATGCGTTTTGCTTCTGACGATGCGACGCCTGTACGGGTGATGATGTCGAGCGATAATCTGGCCTTGCTGCAAGAGCCCGCAGATCGGAACGAGGCGATCAGCCTGATGAAGGCGCGCCGGATCGAAAAGCTGTTGGTTACGGATGCGCAGGGCAAGCTGACCGGTTTGCTGACCTTGAAAGACACCGAGCTGTCGGTGCTGAACCCCACCGCGTGCAAGGATGATCTTGGTCGGCTGCGGGTTGCTGCAGCGACGACTGTCGGGGACGCGGGCTATGAGCGTTCGCAGGCCCTGGTTGAAGCGGGTGTCGACATGATCGTGATCGACACCGCGCATGGCCACTCTGCCGGCGTCGCAGAAGCCGTCCGCCGTGCGCGGGGGCTATCAAGCTCGGTCCAGATCGTTGCGGGCAACGTCGCCACAGGCGACGCCACACGCGCGCTGATTGATGCGGGTGCGGATGCCGTAAAGGTCGGTATCGGCCCGGGGTCGATTTGCACAACGCGGATGGTCGCCGGTGTCGGGGTGCCCCAACTGACCGCGATCATGGATTGCGTCAAAGCGGCAGGCGATGTGCCGATTATCGCAGATGGCGGCATCAAGTTTTCGGGCGATTTTGCCAAGGCAATTGCGGCAGGCGCATCCTGTGCGATGGTCGGCAGCATGATCGCCGGCACCGATGAATCCCCCGGCGAAGTGATCCTGTACCAAGGACGCAGCTTCAAAAGCTACCGCGGGATGGGCAGCCTAGGCGCAATGGCGCGCGGTTCGGCCGACCGGTATTTTCAGAAAGATGCCGCCTCGGACAAGCTCGTGCCCGAAGGGATCGAGGGGCAGGTGCCCTACAAAGGTTCCGCCAATGCGGTGGTGCATCAGTTGGTTGGCGGTCTTCGGGCGGCCATGGGGTATACCGGCTGTGCCACGGTCGACGAGATGCGCAATAACTGTACCTTCGTAAAGATCACCAACGCGGGTCTGTCCGAAAGCCACGTGCATGACGTTCAAATCACGCGCGAAAGCCCGAACTATCGCATCGGGTAAAGTCATATATTATTGAAGTTTTAGAGGGCCGAGGCGAGAAATCGCTTCGGCCTTTTGTTTGGAACCAAAGGGGAACTGGACGGAACTAACCCAGAACTTGACACTGCATCAGTTGTCGAACTGATGCAAAATGAGATAGTGAAACGCCATGACTGATGCAGGGGATGTGGCTTCTTTGGAGAGCTTTTCTTCACAAATCCAAATACCTCTGAAAGTGGAGCCGTAAAGGATACGGCAGGCCCAGCAGGAATACTGAGGGTTCGAGATTCAAGAAACTGAATTTCAAAAGTGGCGAGAAAGTGCGCCGATTTCAAA
>LAZR01000111.1_pt1 | contig 110098 bp, 114 predicted proteins | sample 329461 | NCBI WGS metagenome assembly LAZR01 (sample SAMN03002196, study PRJNA259156) | marine sediment metagenome | biome: sea floor; feature: Hydrothermal impacted sediments; material: marine sediment; isolation source: Loki non-amplified sample from Loki's castle hydrothermal vent sediment ... | reverse complement strand
TGAGGATCGCTTCAATGCGTGACTGTATCTAAAACCCGCATGGGCCAGACCAGATACACAAAGTTCATGACACTCCCGAAATGCCCAGACCAAGAAAGCCGACCCGAGTCCTCATGGATCCCAAAACAGGCGAGTGGCGAATTTTCAGGACAGACGGCACCCGCCGCCGCCTTGGGTTACGAGGCCCAGCTAATCTCGAAGCTGCGAACCTCGCGCTTGCAGATGAGTTAATTCAACAGCGGCTCGGGTCATCTGCACCTCGCGCCACAGATTCTACACCTGTCATGGACTTGGTCTATCGTTATGCCGAGGCCAAGGCAGATATTGTGGCTAAACCTCAGCTTCTTGCTGATGCAATCGAGGCTCTATCCCCTTTTTGGACAGGCAAAACAGTTGCTGAAATCACTCGTAAAACTTGCGCGGATTTCACCAAATGGCGAATGGGCGGTGGTTTGCGCAAGCACCATCTAAAAACTCGAGCCAAATCTATGTCGAAGGCGAAAACCTCGCAGTCGACGGCGCGGCGCGACCTAACGACGCTCAGGACTGCAATAAGGTTCGCTCAAGCAGATGGAATTCTGCTTGGTACCATACCAACAGTAGTCCTGCCGGATGAAATGCCTTCGAGAGATAGATCACTTACACGCGAAGAGGCGGCACATATTTTGCGTGAGCTTTGGCGCGGGGCACCCACCAAGGCGCGAGATGGTTCTTGGCATCGGTCTCCGGGTAAGACTAAGCACGCTGCACGCCTATTTATACTGCTTCTCTATAGCGGTTCTCGATTCGCGACTGTCGCAAAATCGAAAAGAAAAAGGCGAGAAGATGGACCTTGGGTGGATATGCCGAACGAGATTTGGTATCGACGCGGTTCACAGGAGCAGATCACCAAGAAGAGGCGTGAGCCGCACAGAATTCCTGGCAAAATCATGCTCGCACTTGAGCGATGGGAGCGTCTTTTTCCTGAGCAAGAATACTTGGTCGAGCATCCCAGAAGCCCCGGTCGGCCTGTGGGTGACATCGGTCAGGCTCTCGACGGCGCTTGTAAACGCTTGGGGATTGAGCGGATTACTCCGCATGGGCTGAAACACACAGCGATAACGCTATACATATCGGGTGGCGGCGATCCGATGCTCGCTGCTGAGTATTTCAGCACGTCTTATGAGACGATTAAAGAAAACTACCTGCACCTGCATCCAGATTTTCAAGAAGATGCGCTGCCCAAGGTCTCTCAGCTCGGCAAGCGTCCGGAACGAAATGGAACGAAACGGAACAAAATCAAACGAATTGGCACGAAATAGGTCCTGAATATATTTCTCAATAGTTTGATTTTGCTTACTATTTTTGTTAAGCCTCCTCGCTCCTAAGGGGCAGGTTATTGGTTCGAATCCAATCGGGGTCACCATTGCTGCCTGCGTGCCAATGGTCAGGGCGGGTGCGGGTTTCACGAAATTTAGGGAAAGTGCTGTGCGGCGGCGTCTGATGCGTCTGGCTATAACGAAGCCGCTTTCGCGATCGCGGCGGTGCAGCGGGGATCGGAGTAGCCCCGCCGGTGGTCCGGCAGGGCTGCGTTCTTTGTCTTACAGGCTCGCGTCGAGCGCTGCGAGGATAGCGTCGCCCATTTCCGAGGTCGAGATAGGGGAGCCGCCTTCGGGGCCCATCAGGTCTGCGGTGCGGGCACCATCAGCAAGAACCTGTTCGACGGCTTTTTCCAGACGCGCGGCTTCATCGCCTTGGTCGAAGGAATAGCGCAGCGCCATGGCAAAGCTGAGGATACAGGCGATGGGGTTCGCCTTACCTTGGCCCGCGATATCGGGGGCAGAGCCGTGGACGGGTTCGTAAAGCGCCTTGGGGCGGCCATCGGCATTGGGCGCACCCAGCGAGGCAGAGGGCAGCATCCCCAGTGAACCGGTCAGCATCGCGGCGCAGTCGGACAGAATGTCGCCGAACAGGTTGTCGGTGACAATTACGTCGAACTGCTTGGGCGCGCGGACCAGCTGCATCGCGCCGTTGTCGGCGTACATGTGGGACAGCTCGACATCGGGGTAGTCTTCGTCGTGCACTTTCTGCACGACTTCGCGCCACAAGATGCCGCTTTCCATGACGTTGGCTTTCTCCATCGAGCAGACTTTGTTGCCCCGACGACGCGCCAGTTCAAAAGCCGACCGCGCAACGCGGTCAATCTCGGATTCGGTGTAGCGCTGTGTATTGATGCCGACGCGCTCGTTGCCTTCCTCGAAAATTCCCCGCGGTTCGCCAAAGTAGACGCCGGATGTCAGTTCGCGCACGATCATGATGTCGAGCCCGGCGACGAGGTCTTTCTTCAGCGATGAGAAATCTGCCAGCGCGTCAAAGCATTGTGCGGGACGCAGGTTCGAGAACAGGTCCATTTCCTTGCGCAGACGCAGCAGGCCGCGTTCGGGTTTGACGCTGAAATCAAGCGCGTCGTACTTTGGCCCACCGACGGCACCAAGCAAAACAGCGTCCGCCGCCAGTGCTTTGGCCATTGTGTCGTCATGCAGGGGCGTGCCGTGCTTGTCATAGGCGGCACCGCCAACCAGATCGTGATCCACGTCAAAGGCCAGATCGCGCTTGTCGCCAAACCAGTCGATGATGCGGACAACCTGGCCCATGACCTCGGGGCCGATGCCGTCACCGGCGAGGATTAGCAATGTGGGGTTGGCCATGCGATGTCTCCTGAAAAATACGTTCACAGCGGCGTAGCGCGGGGAGGGGGAGGGGTCAAGAACGGCTAGCGGTCAAGATCGGCCCAGACCAGGCCGTGACGGCTGGCAGCGGGGTCACGCGCGACGCCGGCCGCCACAACGCGCCAATCGGTCGAGGGCAGCAGATAGTCGACGCGCATGTCCCCCAAACTGTCGAAGGTGACGGTGGGTTGATCCGCCAGCGGGTCTTGCAGGGCGGGGTGATCCAGCAGGGTCTGGATTGCGGTTTTCAACCCTTCGCCTTTGGTCGGATCGAGGTTTGCATCCCCTAACAGGACAACGCGTTCGTTTGGCGGTGGACCAAAGGTGCCTGCCAGATAGTGATCCCAAAACAGAATTTCATCATGGTTGCGTTTGCCGTTTCGGTCCTCTGGTCCATCGAACACAGGGGGCGTGGCATAGAAGGTCAGCAAGGTCACGGGCGGCTGATCGGGGATGGCGATCGGTACGACCCACGCGCCGTGCGACGCAAGGCGCTGCACCTGTTGCACTGCATCAGAGGGGAAGGGGCCATTCTTTGTTCGGGGCAGCAGCGCATCGGGCAGGTCGCGCCACAGAAATGCGGTATGATCCTGCACGGCAGGGTTCAGCACAGGATAGCGCGACAGGATCGCCATCGCGCCCGCGCCAAAGAACCGCCCATACCCCTGACCATCGCGTGCGCCGCCTGTTTGGCCATCACCATCCATATCCAGCCCCGTGGGGCGTCCGGCATTGGGGGGCAGCGCGAAACGATGGGGGTAGACGGGACCCCTTGCGCCAAGCACATCTGCGAAAGCACCAAGCGTGGTCCCGTCGAGGTCATAGTCGATGCCTTGCAGCACGATGATATCGGCAGAGACATCCGCCAGCAGACGCATCACGGCGCTGATCTGTGGGTCCGACCCTTTGGCCAGATCCCGCAGCAGCAGACCTGGTCCGGCGCGCGATAATTCGGTGTTAAAGGTGGCGATGCGCAGCGGGTCCGCGTTGGCGGCTGTCGCGGCTAGCAGGGCACCCGCGATCAGGCTGGCTGCAAGCCGTGGTCCTTTTCCGCGTCGTCGGCATAGGCGCGACGGCGTTTCTCTTCGATCATCTCGGCGATCTTGCCCATGGCAATGCCGCGCATGATGATACTGGCAGGAAGGAAGGCCCATGCGGCGACTGTCCAGATCTGGGTATGCGGGTTCTGCAATGTAATCGGGTCTAGCAGATCAGAGGCCGCTTTGACCACCGCGGGGATCAGGAAGGGCAGCAGGAAACCAAGCGCGATATTGATCCGCGCATCCCGTTGCAGCCGATAGATGACGTCTCCGCCCGCTGTTGGGTCAAACAGCGGCAGGTTCACCCAGACGTTAAAGGCCCCCTGACGCACCGGCCAGTTCATGATGCGTACCAGCACCAGAAACGCGCCCATCGAGATCAGCGAGATCAGATAGGCCATGCCCGCCGATGTGCGCACCGACGCGACCAGCGCGTCGCTGGCGCTTTCGGGCAGCATCAGCACGATCATACGCACGGGCGAGAAAGGAAAGTCCATCGCGTTGCCGAGGATCGTCCCGATAGAGGTCATCGCCCCGCCCAGAACCGACGGGCTGACCTTTTGCTTCAGGATCAGCGTCAACACGATGACCGTCACCAGCAGGCAGACATAGCGCAGCCGGTTGAACGGCGCGGCATCGCGAAATTCGATGATGCTGGGGAAATTGGAATTGTATTCGATAAACGTGAGGAAACAGGCAATCAGCGCCACCAGCATGGTGATCTGACTGGCATCATTAAGCATAGCGGGTAACATGAGGGCCGGCGTTGCGATCAGCAATGCCACCAGAATGCCACGCGCTGCCGCGCCGGATATACGTGCAATCACAAAACTACCCTTCCAAACTGGCCAGCCACGATACTTTGCCGCGTGCTTGTTCCAACTTGATGCCCTCGGGTGTCGAAGGCCTGCCTCAGAATTGCCTCAATTGTGTCTTCTTTCGCCACATTCCTCAAGAGGATTCCTGACAATGGCGATGGACCTGAGGCAATTAGGGCGCAGGTATGGTGCGGTATTGCATCATTGCTGCGGCGCAAATGACGCTACCCACGATATGTTGTGGGCGTTCACACGACGCCCACAACTATTTATAGCTCTCAACCCACGGTTAGGTCAAGCCAGCGGCCCCAGGGGGCCGCGGCCAAAGGTTTTACACCCAAGGACGCGCCTGTGCGGCAGCAGATTCGAAGCTGTCGATCGAAGCCGCTTTTTCCATGGTCAGGCCGATATCGTCCAGACCGTTCATCAAGCAGTGCTTTTTGAACGCGTCGACCTGGAAGGTGAAGACGTCGCCATCGGAACTGGTGATCGTCTGCGCCTCAAGGTCCACCTCGATCCGCGCGTTAGATCCCTTATCCGCGTCTTTCATCAGCAGATCGACCTGTTCTTGCGGCAGGGCAATGGGCAGGATGCCGTTCTTGAAACAGTTGCTGTAAAAGATATCCGCAAAACTGGGTGCAATCACGCAGGTGATGCCAAAATCGGCAATCGCCCAAGGCGCGTGTTCGCGCGAAGAGCCACAGCCAAAGTTATCGCCTGCTACCAGAATCTGTGTTTCGCGGTATTGCGGCTTGTTCAGGATGAAATCAGGCACTTCGTTGCCGTCGCGGTCATAGCGCATTTCGTCGAACAGGTTCACCCCAAGGCCCGACCGTTTGATTGTTTTCAGGAACTGCTTGGGGATGATCATATCGGTGTCGATATTCACCATCGGCATGGGGGCCGCGATCCCGGAAAGCTTGTCGAATTTATTCATTGTCTTGTTGTCCTTTGATCTGCTGGCCGCTTACGCGTCAAGCTGGCGGATATCGGTCAAACGTCCGGTGAGCGCTGCTGCGGCAGCCATCGCGGGTGACATCAAGTGGGTGCGCCCCTTAAAGCCCTGACGGCCTTCGAAGTTGCGGTTGGATGTCGATGCGCAGCGTTCGCCCGGTGCCAGTTGGTCGGGGTTCATCGCCAGACACATCGAACAGCCCGCAAGCCGCCATTCAAAGCCAGCGTCCTTGAAGATATCGGCAAGGCCTTCTTCTTCGGCTTGCGCCCGCACCAACCCCGAGCCGGGAACGATCATGGCGCGCATCCCGTCCTTGATCTTCTTGCCCTTCAGGACTGCCGCGGCAGCGCGCAGGTCTTCGATGCGGCCGTTGGTGCAAGACCCGATGAACACGGTATCGATCTCGATATCGGTCAGCGCCATGCCTTCGGTCAGACCCATGTATTCAATCGCGCGTTTCGCCGCGTCGACCTTGCCGCCGGTAAAATCAGATGCGGCGGGCACTTTGGCGGTGATCGGCAGAACGTCCTCGGGCGAGGTGCCCCAAGTCACGGCAGGTGCGATGTCTTCACCCTTGATAGTGATGACCTTGTCCCAATGCGCGTCGTCGTCGGAATACAGCGTTTTCCACCAATCCATTGCGGCTTCCCACTGGGCGCCTTTGGGCGCGTGGGGGCGGCCTTTGCAATATTCAAACGTCTTGTCATCCGGCGCAATCAGGCCAGCGCGCGCGCCGCCTTCGATCGCCATGTTGCAGACGGTCATGCGGCCTTCCATCGACAGATCACGGATCGCTTCGCCGCAATATTCGATGACATAGCCGGTGCCGCCTGCCGTGCCGGTTTCACCGATCACGGTCATTGTGATGTCCTTGGCGGTTACACCGGGGGCAAGCTTGCCGGTGATCTCGACCTTCATGTTCTTGGACTTTTTCTGGATCAGCGTTTGCGTCGCCAATACGTGTTCGACCTCAGAGGTGCCGATCCCGTGGGCCAGCGAGCCGAACGCGCCATGTGTCGCCGTGTGGCTGTCGCCGCAGACAACGGTCATGCCGGGCAGGGTCCAGCCCTGTTCCGGGCCAACGATATGCACGATGCCCTGACGCACGTCGGACACGGGGTAATAGTGCAGCCCGAATTCCTTGGCGTTGGTATCAAGGGCCGCAACCTGAACGCGGCTGTCTTCGGTCATTGTCGCAGCGTTGGCGCGGTCCAGTGTGGTCGGCACGTTGTGATCGGGCACGGCGATTGTCTGGTCGGGGCGGCGCACGGTGCGGCCCGTCATCCGCAGCCCTTCAAAGGCTTGCGGGCTCGTCACTTCGTGGACGAGGTGACGGTCGATGTACAAAAGGCAGGTACCATCGTCGGCTTCGTGCGCGACATGGGCATCCCAGATTTTATCATAGAGCGTTTTGGGGGACATGTGGTCCTCTCCCGTATGTTATGTAAGCAAGGTATTGGGGTGTACGAAAGACGAGCGCCAAGGCGCAGGCAGGCGTTTATAGTCGCGCCAGCACAGTGTGGGTTGCCCCATAAAAGCGTTCGCGCAAACGGGCGCGGTCGCAGATGTTGAACAGATCGTCTGAAACATGTGTCATAGCGGCTTTGCTAGCCGCTTTCGCCCCTGTGATCAAGGTGTGTGACGGCGCAGGGCGGTGGCAGGGGCGCATCGGATTGCATGCTTATACGTCGGGGCGGGGATCGGTTCTTGCGCGGTGCTCGGGATTGTCCCACCATTGCAGCGCGGTATATGTTTCCTGCTTAGAAAGTTCACGATGACCCCAGACCCTTTTGCCCACTTCCTTGAAAGCATTCAGGCGTTGATAACGGGGGGCATCGGGCTGGCAGAGAGTCTGATGCAACCCGGCTGGCGGCAGTATCAGATGTTTATCCTGCTGGGGTTGGCGCTGGTCTCTTGGGGGCTGCATCACGCGTCGGGCAGCTGGTTGCAAAACTGGGTCCGCTCGCGCGAGGGGTGGTCGAAATGGCAACTGCGCATGGTGGTACAGGTCAAACGCCGGCTCGGGTTGATGTGGTTTGCTGCGTTGGCAGGGGCGGTGTATCTGGTGATGCAGAATATCACTTGGCCGTCGCGGTCCTATCTGATCGGTATCTTCGCGACGCTGGTTGCGGTTTGGGTCTGTATCGCCTTTGCCGCGCGTCTGGTGCGCAACCGACCCATGCGGCGTCTGGTGACATGGGGGCTGTGGATCTATGCCACGCTCTATGCACTGAACGTCGTCGATGATGTCTCGGCGTTTCTGGATTCTGTTGCGCTGTCTGTCGGTGATTTCCGCCTGTCGCTGCTGACCGTGATCACAGCGCTGGTGGTGATCGGCCTGTTCTTTTCTGTCGCGCGCATCATCAGTCAGACCAGCGCGGCCACGATCCGCAAGAACGAAGACATCAGTCCCTCCATGCAGGTGCTGGCGGTCAAGGGGGTTCAGCTGACCCTCTACGGCGTTGCATTTTTTATGGGCGTCAAGGCGGTCGGGATTGATCTGACCGGCCTTGCGGTGCTGTCGGGGGCGATCGGTGTAGGCCTTGGTTTCGGTCTGCAAAAGGTCGTGTCGAACCTTGTGTCGGGGATCATCATCCTGATCGACAAGTCCATCAAGCCGGGGGATGTAATCAGCCTTGGCGATACCTTTGGGTGGATCCAGACGCTGGGCGCACGTTATGCCTCTGTTGTGACACGGGACGGCAAGGAATACCTGATCCCGAACGAAGACCTGATCACCGGGCAAGTGGTGAACTGGTCCCATTCCAACGATTTTGTGCGGCTCGATATCTATTTCGGCACGGCCTACGACGATGATCCGCATGTGGTGCGCAAGCTGGCCGTGGATGCGGCGAGTGGGGTAGATCGGGTGCTGAGCTTCAAGGCTCCAGTCTGTCACATCGTTGGCTTTGGCGACAGCAGCGTCGACTATATCCTGCGATTCTGGATCAAGGACCCGACAGGCGGGCTGACCAATATCAGGGGGAATGTCTATCTCGCGCTGTGGGATACGTTCAAAGAGAACGGCATTTCCATCCCCTTCCCGCAGCGCGAGGTTAAAATGCTGGATGACAGCAAGCTGGCCTTGTCGCGCATCACACCTGAAGGTCCTGCTGACGGGGGCTAAGGCCAGCAGCGACAAAGCGGTGCGAGGCTTTGGCTGCAATGGGAATCAGTCGTGAATGGCCGTTGTCAGGGTTGCGCTGTGATAGGGCGGGCGCAGGTGGCCTTTGGTCTTTTTTGATAAAGAGCTGAGACCGCAGGTCTTCTATGAGGCCCAGTAAGTTCTGCATGGCGCGTAAGGTATGGATCGTCAAACGCTGGGGGTTATGCTGCGGGGAGCGTCATGGCATGATCCGGCAAAGCGTTACCAGAAAAGAAAATTTCCCGCGGAACACGGCCCTTGCCACTATTGCGCATGCTCGGTTCCTTTACGGCCTTGCGCGCCGCGCTGCTTGAATTGTGCAGCGGACAAAGCGCCAGTCGTGACAGTAAAGAGCCAGTAAATGCCTGTTTGGCCTGCTTGTCATTGAAATTTCACTTCGGTACGCCTATTCTAGGACATCCCCAGCGCCGGGGGACTGTCGGCGCGTCTAAAGGAGGACAATGTCCTGTCAACGCTTTCAAATGCAGTTCCGACTGCTACCCCGCAGGCAGCCCTGATGACTGCTGAACAAAACACTGCCACAAGCGACGCCTTGCTGGCTTCAATTCTTTCCCAGCTCGATGACGATAAAGCCGAAGAAGTTGTGCAGATCGATCTGCGCGGCAAAACGGCAATCGGCGACTATATGGTCGTGTGCTCGGGCCGGTCTTCGCGTCAGGTTTCTGCAATCGCGGAAAAGCTGGCACAGATGGTCAAAGATGACTATGGCCGTTCGCCCAAGGTCGAAGGCAAGGAAACCGGTGATTGGGTTCTGATCGATACTGGCGATGTGATCGTTCACGTGTTCCGCCCGGAAGTCCGTGAATTCTACCAGCTGGAGAAGATGTGGATGACCACAGAAGCCCCAGCCGTGATGCCGCATTAAGCCGCCTTTGCGGTAGGCTTCATGCGTGTTCACATTTGTGCGGTCGGGCGCTTACGCGCCGGACCGGAAAAAGACCTCATTGACGATTATCTAAACCGGTTTGATCGAACCGGTCGCGCGCTGGGCCTTGGGCCCGCGCGCGTGATCGAGGTTGAGGATAAGAAAAACGGTGGCATGCCCGCCGAAGCGGCTTTATTGCGCCGCGCCATTCCGGCAGGGTCACTGATCTGTGTAATGGATGAACGTGGCCGCGTCGAAAGCTCGCCCGGCTTCGCCAACCGTCTTGGTGGCTGGCGCGATCAAGGGCGGGGCGATCTTTGCTTTGTCATTGGGGGCGCAGATGGGATCGATAAGGAGCTGCGGCGCGATGCGGATCACGCCTTGTCATTCGGCAAGATGGTCTGGCCGCACATGATGGTGCGAGTCATGTTGACAGAACAGCTGTATCGCGCGACCTCTATCCTGTCGGGTGGACCATATCACCGCATTTAGCGGGCCGTGGACCTTACTTGATCTGAACTTTTCTGATCTTTTTGCCCCAACCGGATTGCGTTTCGCGCACCTGTATGCGGACTTCGGTCGTGCCAGCAGGCAGTTCGACGCCGGACAGCGACCGTGTCAGCGGCTGCTCCTCTACATGAGGGTGGATCAGCTCGCGGATCGCCAGCTGATTGCCGTCGGTATCCAAAATGCGCCAAGCGTCGGAAAAGTGATCCCAGCCAGTATCGCCGTGGCTGATGGTCACGTCGAATTTATACAGGCCGCCCTCTTTCGAGACGCGAACCGAATTAATCGCAGCAGGGTCGGCCGAAGCGACCTGTGCTGCAATCAGCAGCGGGATGGAAAGGATCAATTTGTTCATGACTACACCAATGCCTCAAAACAAACATATAGACTAGCCGTCCTCACTTTCCAATAGAATGCGTCTTGACAGTGACGTGAATTCGCGGCGCCAGATGATAACAACTGTGACAATGGCGGCAATGATCAGGGGGATCGGGCCGATGATCCATCCCAGACTAGCCAGTGCGAAATAAAGCGACCGTAACCCCCGATTGAAGCTGCGGGCGGCTGTGATGTTGATCTCGGCTGCTTTGGATGCCAGTGGCCGTGCGCGGCGGTCATTCGGGTCGTTGGGAACGGCGGCCATCAAAACAGAGCAGTACCCGAATAGCCGGTTTGACCAGACGAATTTCAAAAAGCCGTTGGTCAAAAAGAACAGCGGCAACAGCATTTTGAATTCCCAGACCACGGTTGGCAGGTCGGTCAGCGCAAGGTCTGCGACCACGGTGGACAGCCGTTCACTATTGCCCAACAGCGCCAGCGTCCCACCCAGTGCGATCATGCTGGTCGAGGCAAAAAACGCCGTGCTTTGGCGCAGCGTGCTGATCATCTGTGAATCAAAGATGCGCGGTTGTCGGGTGACCATCTGGGTCATCCACTCGCGCCGGTATTGCGCCATGATCAGCGACACTGACGGCTTCGCGGGATTCGAGTGTTCGATGCGCCAACCAATGGCGAGCCAAGCGCAAAAGATTATCGCCAAAGCGGCATAATCCAGCGGTTGAAAGAGGGCGATGCGATCCATCCAAGTCATGCTAAGCTGCATACGCCGACTGGTTCTGTGTTGCCAACGCTATTAATTGGTCATAATATTTTACCAAATTGGAGGTGCGACATGGAAATGCCTATTCCCAGTCAGGGTGTGATCGCCCGCAAGGCGCGTGTCGTTGAACGGCTGCGTCAGGTTTTGCCTGATGATGCCGTGATTTCCGACGAACGCGAGACGCGCGCCTATGAATGTGACGCGCTGACCGCCTATAAATGCGCCCCGATGGTGGCGGTGTTGCCCTATACAACGCAGCAGGTGTCGGACGTGTTGCGCATCTGCCACGAGGAAGGCGTGCCGGTGGTGCCGCGCGGCTCTGGCACGTCGCTGGCGGGTGGGGCGCTGCCCACAGCCGACTGCGTGATCCTTGGCGTGGCCCGCATGAATGACGTGATCGAAACCGATTACGCCAACCGGATCATCAAGGTGCAAACCGGACGTACCAACCTGAGCGTGACCGGCGCGGTCGAAGAGGATGGCTTCTTTTACGCGCCGGACCCGTCCAGCCAGCTGGCCTGTGCCATAGCGGGCAATATCGCGATGAATTCAGGGGGTGCGCATTGTCTGAAATACGGGGTGACGACAAACAATCTGATGGGCGTCACCATGGTGTTGATGGACGGCGAGGTGATCGAAGTCGGTGGCGGGTATCTGGACGCGGGCGGACTGGATCTATTGGGGTTAACCTGCGGCTCTGAAGGGCAGCTGGGGGTCGTCACCGAAGCCACGCTACGCATCTTGCACAAACCCGAAGGCGCGCGGCCTGTGCTAATCGGGTTCGACGATAACGAGGTTGCGGGGGAATGTGTCTCTGACATCATCAAGGCGGGGGTGTTGCCTGTCGCGATCGAATTTATGGACCGACCCTGCATCGAGGCGACGGAAGCCTTCGCCAAGGCTGGTTATCCCATGTGCGAGGCGCTGCTGATCATCGAGGTGGAAGGCTCCGACGCGGAGATTGACCACCAGTTGGGCCTGATCTCTGAAATAGCACAGCGGCATAATCCGGTGGAGCTGCGGCAATCCAAATCCGCAGAGGAAAGCGCCAAAATCTGGCTGGGTCGCAAATCGGCCTTTGGTGCGATGGGGCAGATCAACGATTACATGTGTCTGGATGGCACCATCCCTGTATCGTCGCTGCCCTTCGTGCTGAAGCGGATCAAAGAGATGAGCGATCAGTTCGGGCTCAAGGTCGGGAATGTGTTTCACGCGGGCGACGGTAATATGCATCCGTTGATCCTGTTTGATGCCAACAAACCGGGCGATCTGGAGCTGTGTGAGGAATTCGGGGCCGAGATCCTTAAACTCTGCGTCGAGGTGGGCGGCTGTCTGACCGGCGAACATGGCGTCGGCATCGAAAAGCGCGACCTGATGCATGTGCAATATGCATACGACGACCTTGAGGCGCAGATGGCGGTGAAGGATGTGTTCGACCCCGCATGGCTGCTGAACCCCGCCAAGGTCTTTCCGCTGGACGCGTCAGAAACACGCCGCGCCGTGGCGCTGGCGGCGGAATAACCCCTCGATACCCGATGAACCGATGATCGCAAGCCGATCACACTTACGACGAAGGAGCCGAGACATGGCCATCACATCCGAAGAGGCGCTGGTCGATGCGGTCAAAGACGCCGCTGGCTCGATCTCGGTTCAGGGGGGCGGTACGCGTGGACTGCCTGCGACAGGTCAGGTTGTCAGCGTCGCGGGGCTGCAGGGGATCACGCTGTATGAGCCCGGTGCGCTGACGCTGGTCGCGAAACCGGGCACCCCTGTGGCCGAGATCGAAGAGGCGCTGGCCGCCGAGAACCAGCGCCTCGCGTTCGAGCCGATGGACCATCGCGGGCTGTTGGGCACCACCGGCACGCCCACCATCGGCGGCGTCATGGCGGGCAACATCAGCGGTCCGCGGCGTATTTCGGTCGGGGCCGCGCGGGATTTTCTGTTGGGGGTGCGCTTTGTCGACGGGCGCGGTGCCGTGGTCAAGAACGGTGGGCGCGTGATGAAGAACGTGACCGGCTATGATCTGGTCAAGCTGATGGCAGGGTCTTTTGGTACCCTTGGTGTGCTCAGCGAAGTGTCGATGAAGGTGCTGCCGCGTCCCGAGACGCAAGCGACGCTGGTTTTGCACGGCCTCGAGGACGCAGCCGCTGTCGCTGCGATGGCCCGCGCCCTTGGCAGTCCGTTCGAGGTGACAGGGGCCGCCCACGATCCCGCCACGCGCGAAACCGCGCTGCGGATTGAAGGGTTCGAGGCATCGGTCACCTACCGTCTGGAGCAGTTGCAATTGTTGCTCGCCGGCGCGGGGGCAGAGATTGAGCAACGCGACGCAGCGGCGACGCCGGCGATTTGGTCAGGCATCCGCGATGTGGCGGTCTTTCACGACGGACTGGGTGATGTATGGCGCGTGTCGTGCAAACCCTCTGACGCGCCGGGGATCGCGGCGCGGTCGGGGGCAGAGCGCTGGACCTATGACTGGGCGGGCGGGCTGATCTGGCTGCGCAGCGCCGCGGGCCATGATCTGCGCGCGGCCATCGGGCCGATGGATGGGCATGCAACGCTTGTTCGGGCTGATGCGCAGACCAAGGTCCGCTTGGGCGTGTTCCACCCCGAACCCGCCGGTGTGGCGCGGCTGACAGCGGCGCTGCGGGCGCAGTTCGATCCCAAGGGCATCTTCAACGCGGGCCAGCTGGACCGCGCGGCATGAGCTTGCTTGCGGTCTTCCTTGTCGTCTTTATCGGCGGGCCGTTGGTGTTCCGCCTCTTGGTCCGTGGCAAGCCTGACCGGCGCAGCCTGCGTGCGCTGGTGCTCTTGGCCTTTATCTGTGCCGTGGCGGGGATGGCGATACGCTATGGCGTGGCGCAGTATTGGGGCGAAAACCTGCTGGCGTCGATGGGGGCGATTGCCTGTATCTGGCTAGGCTGGATCGCGGTTCTGGCCTTTGTCACGCAGATGTTGCGCCGCGCCTATCCCGGCCCCGTCACGCAGCGATGGACCAATGTACTGGGGATCGTGGCCACCACGCTGCCCTGGTTCGGCCTGATCTGGGCCAGCACCGTCGCCGCTTAACTCTTTACCTCGTCAGGGTCTCGTGCCCGCCATGCCGGAGCTTCCATGCAAACCACATTTACCGCAGAACAGTTGAAAAACCCCGCGACGGCGCGCAGCAACGAGATTTTGCGTGCCTGTGTCCATTGCGGTTTTTGCACTGCCACATGTCCAACCTATCAGGTTCTGGGGGACGAATTGGACAGCCCGCGCGGGCGTATCTATCTGATTAAGGACATGCTCGAGAATGACCGCGATCCGGATGAAAAGACGGTCAAACATATCGACCGCTGCCTGTCCTGTCTGGCCTGTATGACGACCTGTCCCTCGGGCGTGCACTATATGCATCTGGTAGATCACGCCCGCGACTATATCGAAAAACGCTACAAACGGCCCTTCAGCGACCGTGCCTTGCGGTGGGTTCTGGCGCGTATCCTGCCCTATCCCACACGCTTTCGGCTGGCGCTGCTGGGGGCCAAGATCGGGCGTCCGTTTGCGCGGCTGATGCCCGATGCGCGGTTGCGTGCGATGCTCGAGATGGCACCCAAGACGATCCCTCCGGTCAGCCGCAACGATGATCCGCAAAGCTTCCCCGCCCAAGGGGCACCGCGCAAAAGGGTGGCGCTGATGACGGGCTGTGCGCAAAAGGCGCTGAACACCGACATCAACGACGCTACCATCAGGCTGCTGACACGGCAGGGCTGCGAGGTGGTCGTGGCCGAAGGCGCGGGCTGCTGTGGGGCGCTGACCCATCACATGGGTAAAACCAGCGAAAGCCATGCGACCGCCGCGCGCAACATCAAGGCGTGGTGCGCCGAGATGGACGGGCAGGGGCTGGACGCCATCGTCATCAACACCTCGGGCTGTGGCACCACGATGAAAGACTACGGCCATATGTTCCGCAACGACCCGCTGGCGCCGGATGCGGCGCGGGTTTCGGCGATCGCCAAGGACGTGTCCGAGGTGCTGCACGATCTTGCGGGGGACGCAGACCCAGACGCCATGCCCAACCCCGCCAAGGGGGATATCGCGGGCATCGACGCGCCAAAGACCCCCACGCCCGCCCATCACGGGCTGACCGTGGCCTATCATGCAGCCTGTTCCCTGCAACACGGCCAGCAGATCAAAAGCTACCCCAAGGATTTGCTGAAACGCGCAGGCTTTACCGTGGTCGAGCCTGCGGAGTCACACCTGTGTTGCGGGTCGGCGGGGACGTATAATCTGATGCAGCCCGAAATTTCCAAGCAGCTGAAAGATCGCAAAGTCAAAACCCTGATGGCCAAGAACCCCGATGTGATAGCGGCGGGGAATATCGGCTGTATGATGCAGATCGGATCGGCGGCGGGCGTCCCTGTGGTGCATACGGTAGAGCTGCTGGATTGGGCCTCGGGTGGGCCGAAGCCTCCGGCGCTGTCGCAAGAAAAAGGCGCAAACTTGCAGATTCCTCGATTGAGATAGCGGTTTCGCCGCATTTTCGCCTTATCTCGGAAATACGAGGGACGTCATAAGACCTCATTTTGCCGAAGTAGGAGCGATATCCGTGCGCCGTTGGGTAGCTATTTCTATTATGTGTCTGACTGTGGCAACCGCCGGGCTTGCTCAGGATGGGCGGCTGCGCAGGTTGGATACGGGGGTGGATGCCGGCGCGTGGGAGGCCGTGGGCCGTCTGGATATCCGCGGCAAGGGCTTTTGCACCGGTGCGTTGATCGCGCCCCGGCTGGTGCTGACGGCAGCGCATTGCCTGTATGACAAAGACAGCAAACAACGCATTGACCACTCAGAAGTCGAATTTCTGGCAGGTTGGCGCAACGGACGGGCGGGCGCGTACCGGAACGTGCGCCGTGCAGTGGTACATCCCGACTATGTCTATGATGGCGTCGTGTCGTCGGACCGCGTGCGCAACGATCTGGCGCTGCTGGAGCTCGACCGCCCGATCCGTAACACCACGATCAAACCTTTCGACACAGCCCGCCGCCCGCGACAAGGCGACCAGCTGGGTGTCGTCAGCTATGCCAAGGACCGCTCCGAGGCTCCGTCCCTGCAAGAGGTCTGCAGCGTTTTGGCCCGCCAAGAGGGCGTGCTGGTGACCACATGCTCCGTCGATTTCGGAGCCAGCGGTGCGCCGATTTTTACCTTCGAAAACGGTGTGCCGCAGATTGTGTCGGTGGTGTCTGCCAAGGCAAATGTCGACAACAAGGAAGTGTCGCTTGGCACCGCACTTGGCGCGCCGTTGGCCCGTCTTCAGGCCGATCTGGTCGCGGGCAAAGGGGTGTTTCTACGTGGAGGCACCGTCAGCAAACGCATCACATCAGAGGATCGCCGCCGCACCACAGGCGCGAAATTCATCAAACCCTGATTCAGATATCGCGTGCCTGTTTTTCGGCCCTTGAAACGCGATTTACCCAACCCCACATTCACTTCACCGGAACGCCTTTGAAAGGGTTTCGGACAGCAACCCAAGGCCTGTCCATGATGGAAGGTCTGACCATATTATCGCTCAAACGAGGATGAATACCTATGCGTAGTTTTGATTTTGCACCGCTGCACCGTTCGACTGTCGGCTTTGACCAAATCGCCAACCTGATGGACCGCGTGATGGCCAGCGACGTGCCGCAGCCGAGCTATCCCCCCTATAATATCGAAAAGCTGGACGATGATTCCTATCGTATCAGCATCGCCGTCGCCGGTTTCACCGAAGGTGATCTGAGCGTCGAAGTGCGTGAAAAGTCGCTGATCGTGTCGGCCCGCAAAGTCGATGAGGATACGGATAAAACCTATCTGCATCGCGGCATTGCGACCCGTGCGTTTGAACGTCGCTTCCATTTGGCCGACCACGTGCAGGTCACCGGTGCGGCCCACGCCGACGGTATGCTGCATATCGATTTGGAACGTCAGGTGCCCGAAGCGCTGAAGCCGCGCCAGATCCAGATCTCGCGCGCGCGCAAAGCGATCGAAAAGGATGTAGTTGACGCGAATACCGTCAACTAAGGCACTTTCAGTGCGATAGACGAAGCCCGGTGCATCTGCGCCGGGCTTTTTGTGCGCGCATGGGGTCTAGGTCACAGTTGTTGACTTAAAATACCGCTGCCGTCAGAGTGCCCCGATCCAGTCGGGGGAGGAACGCGGGATGTCATTACAGGAAATTTTTGCCACACGCGCCACACGCATGAAGGCGTCGGAAATTCGCGAGCTTCTCAAGCTGTTGGATCAGCCTGATATAATCTCTTTTGCTGGTGGCATTCCCGATCCTGATCTGTTCCCGAAGGCCGCGTTTCAGGACGCCTTTGCCGAGGCGCTGAACGGGCCGATGGCGGCGCAGGGGTTGCAGTATTCCACCAGCGAGGGGCACAAACCTTTGCGCGTCTGGATCGCGGCGCAGATGCAGGCGATCGGTATTCCCGCGACGCCGGACAACATTCTGATCACATCAGGCTCGCAGCAGGCGTTGGATTATCTGGGCAAGCTGTTCCTGTCGCCCGGTGATACGGCGCTGGTGGGCTGGCCGACGTATCTGGGGGCCTTGGGGGCCTTTAACGCTTACGAGCCGCGCTATGACAAGCTTGATCCGCTGAGCAACCGCAGCGGCGCGGATTATACCGCTGCCGCGAAGGATGCAGGCGGGGCGGCAAAGTTCGCCTATCTCTCCGTCGATTTTGCCAACCCTACCGGTGCCACCGTCAGCCGTGCCGCGCGCGAACGGGTGATTGATCTGGCCGAGGAGATGGAGATCGCGGTGATCGAAGACGCGGCCTATCAATCCCTGCGTTTCGACGGGGACCCGATCCCGCCGATTCTCGCGCTGGAGGCAGCGCGCAAAGGCGGCGATCTTGAAGCCTGCCGTACGATCTATTGTGGCAGCTTTTCCAAAACGTTGTCGCCGGGGCTGCGCGTTGGATGGGTCTGTGCCGCCATGCCCGTGATTTCGCAGCTGGTATTGATGAAGCAAGCTGCCGATCTGCACAGTGCCACGTTGAACCAGATCGCAATATCGTCGGTCGCAGAGCAGCATTTCGAGAGCCATATCGACACGATCCGCAGCGCCTATCGCGCCCGTCGGGATGCGATGCTTGCGGCATTGGAAGCCCATATGCCCAAAGGCGTGAGCTGGACCAAGCCCGAAGGCGGCATGTTCATCTGGGTGACGTTGCCCGACACGCTGGACGGGGCCGAACTGCTGAAGCAGTCGCTGGAAAGCGAACGGGTCGCCTTTGTGCCGGGGCACGCGTTTTTCGCGGATGGGTCGGGGCGCAATACGCTACGACTGAGCTATTCGACCTCGACCGAAGACAAGATTGCTGAAGGGATCGAGCGCTTGGGCCAGTTGATCTCCCGTGCGCTAAACGTCTGACTACCAAGAAAAACGGGCGGCAGGATCACCCCGCCGCCCGTTTTCACATTTCCAATATCCGCAGGTCAGACCGACATGCAGATGTATTTCATTTCTAAGTAGTCTTCGATCCCGTGGTGGCTGCCTTCGCGGCCCAGACCGGACTGTTTGACGCCGCCAAACGGCGCGACCTCGGTCGAGATGATGCCGGTGTTCACGCCCACGATGCCATACTCCAGCGCCTCGGCGACCTTGTACACGCGGCTCAGGTCTTTGGCGTAGAAGTAGGACGCAAGACCAAAGATCGTATCATTGGCCATTGCGATCACGTCGTCTTCGTTGTCGAATTTGAACAGCGGTGCCAGCGGGCCAAAGGTTTCCTCTTTCGAGACCTTCATATCCTGCGTCACACCCGTGATGATGGTCGGGGCCAAGAAATTGCCGCCCATCTTCTCTTCTTTGCTGCCCAGCAGGATTTCAGCGCCTTTCGACAGCGCGTCCTCGACATGCTCTTTCACTTTTTCGGAGGCATCGCCGTTGATCAGCGGCCCCAGTTCTACGCCGTCTTCAAAGCCGTCACCGACCTTCATCTTTTCGACGCGGGCCTTCAGCTTTGCGGCAAAGGCGTCATAGACACCGGCCTGCACATAGATGCGGTTTGCACAGACGCAGGTCTGGCCGTTGTTGCGGAACTTGCACAGGATCGCGCCTTCGACAGCGGCGTCCAGATCGGCATCGTCAAACACGATGAACGGCGCATTGCCCCCCAGCTCCATCGAGCATTTCATGACCTGATCGGCAGCCTGTTTCAGCAGGATGCGGCCCACTTCGGTTGATCCGGTAAAGGTCAGTTTGCGCACGGCGGGGTTTTCGCAGAATTCCTTGCCCACGGCGGAGGAGGACGAGGATGGCACCACATTGAACACGCCCGCGGGGATGCCTGCACGTTCGGCGAGCACACCCATGACGATCGCCGACAGCGGTGTTTCCGCAGCAGGGCGCGCAACAAAGGCGCAACCGGCGGCCAGCGCGGGCGCGGCTTTGCGGGTGATCATCGCGTTGGGGAAGTTCCACGGGGTGATCGAGGCGGCAACGCCGATGGGCTGCTTGATCACGGTAATCCGCTTGTCGCGCTGGTGGCCCGGGATGGTTTCGCCGTACACACGTTTGGCTTCTTCGCCGAAGAATTCGATGAACGACGCACCATAGGCGATCTCGCCCTTGGCTTCGCCCAAGGGCTTGCCTTGTTCAGCAGTCAGGATGGTGCCCAGATCGTCTTGATTATCCATCATCAGGTCGAACCATTTGCGCATGACGCCGGCACGTTCCTTGCCGGTCCAGCTGGCCCATTCCTTTTGCGCCTTTTCCGCCTGGGCGATGGCACCGGCCACCTGCGCACGGCTGAGGTTGGCCACCTTGGCGATCACATCGCCGCGGGCGGGGTTCACCACATCAAAGGTGCCATCATCGCCATCGACCCATTCACCGCCGATATAGGCGCGGGTTTCCAACAGGCTGGGATCTTTGAGCATTGATTTTAGGTCAGTCTTTGCGTCAGTCATTTTGATCTCTCCGCTTTTGTCTGTGGTACCCAAAGCAACATTCGCTATGATTGTCTAGTTCCACATCATTAAGGGACGCTGACGGAGGACCACATGCAGCTAGACGACGCCTATGCAAACGCCGCTTATATCGAGAACGCAGAGGCATTTCCGCCCCGCTGGCAAAAGGCCGCAGCGGAATTCCGCAAGAAGCTGGGATTTCGTGCGCAAAAGAATATCTCGTACGGGCCGACGGACCGCGAGGTGTTTGATCTGTTCGAACCCGAAGGCGTTTCACGCGGCACCGTAATCTTTATCCACGGCGGCTATTGGAAGGCCTTTGCCCCTGCCGATTGGTCACATCTGGCCGCTGGTCCATTGGCGCGCGGTTATGCGGTTGCGATGGTCGGCTATGATCTATGTCCCGATGTGCGGATCACACAGATCACAGGGCAGGTCGCCCGCGCCATCAGTGAAATCGCGAAACGGACGCAAGGCGCTTTGGCTTTGGTAGGGCATTCCGCCGGCGGGCAGCAGGTCGCACGGATGACCGACCCGCTGATCTTGTCCGGAGATGTGCGTGACCGCATCGATAATATCGTCGCCATCTCGCCCGTGGCAGATTTGATGCCGCTGCTGCAGACCTCTATGAACGAGATCTTGAAACTGGACGAAGCCGAAGCAACCGCTGAAAGCCCCGTCAACATGACCCCGCCGCATGGGGTGAATGTCACGATTTGGGTCGGTGCCGATGAACGCCCCGCTTTCCTTGAGCAAGCCGAGCAGTTTTCGCGTGTTTGGGGGGCCAAGCAGTTCGTCGTCGAGGGGCGGCACCATTTTGATATTATCGATCTGCTTGAAGATCCGGAAAGCGATATGGTGAAAGCGCTACTTGGAATAAAGTGAGCCTTGATCGGACGGCGCAAATCGGCGAAACAGGGGGCGGGTTTGGACGATGGCGTCGTCCAGCATTTCACGGCCCTTGCGTCCTGCACGCCGGGACCTTTCTGAGAAGGAGGGTCTGATATGACCAATTCATCCAAAACCGCACGTCCCGATATGTACCGTTTCCACAACGGCACGAAGTCCCCGCTGCCGTTCGACGCCGCCGAATACGAAGCACGTCTGGAAGAGCTGCGCGAACGCATGGATGCGGCCGGTGCGACGGCTGCGGTTTTCACGTCGATGCACAATATCGCCTATTATTCGGGCTTTCTGTACTGCGCCTTTGGCCGCCCCTATGGGCTGGTGGTAACAGAGACAGAATGTGTGACCATTTCGGCGGGCATTGACGCAGGCCAGCCGTGGCGGCGCAGCTTTGCCGACAACATCACCTACACCGACTGGCAGCGCGACAATTACTGGCGCGCAGTGGCGTCGGTCACGGGCAAGGGCGCGACGATTGGCTATGAGGGCGACCACCTGACCCTGATGCAGCGCGACAAGCTGGAAGATTTCCTAGAGCCGGTGGTGATGATCGACCTGTTCGAGACCACGATGCGCCAGCGGATACATAAATCTCCGGCAGAGATCGCGTTGATCCGGCAGGCGGCTCAAGTGGCCGATGTGGGCGGCTATGCGATCCGCGATGCCGTTAAGGTTGGCGCGCGCGAGATCGACATTGCCATGGCCGGCCGCGACGCGATGGAGCTTGAGATCGCCAAGCGGTTCCCTGACGCCGAATACCGCGACACATGGGTGTGGTTCCAATCCGGCATCAACACCGACGGCGCGCATAATCCGGTCACCGCACGGCAGCTGCAACGCGGTGATATTCTGTCGCTGAACACCTTCCCGATGATCTCGGCCTATTACGTGGCGCTGGAACGCACCCTGTTCGCCGGAGATGTGGACCCCGCGAGCCTGAAGATATGGGAAGCCAACGTCGCAGCCCATGAATACGGGATGAGCCTGCTGAAACCCGGTGTCAGCTGCGCCGATGTGACCCACAAGATCAACGCCTTCCTCGAAGAACGTGACCTGCTACAATACCGCACCTTTGGCTATGGCCACTCGTTCGGCGTGCTGTCGCATTTCTATGGCCGCGAAGCGGGGCTGGAGCTGCGCGAGGACATCGACACGGTGCTGGAACCCGGTATGGTCATCTCGATGGAGCCGATGTTGACCCTTCCCGAAGGCCAGCCAGGCGCGGGCGGCTACCGCGAACATGACATTCTGGTGATTACCGAAGACGGCAACGACAACATCACAGGTTACCCTTATGGCCCTGATTTCAACGTCGTAGGATAAATGCAGTGCCCCCCATTTTTCGGGGGGCACCCGTTTGCCCAGGGGGGCGGATGACCCCGGCGGGACAAATCGGGAATACGGCTTGACGTATACCATAACGTAGATATTCTGACCCATCGCTTGTAGCCGCAAAGCTAAAGTGTCACCCATGAGCAATTCAGGAATGTCACTCTGCCCTTAAAAATCATTGAGGATGAGCGGACATGGGATGGGTGATGATGAGCGAGCGCGAGTTGAACCGCGTGGAAGTTTTGGCGCAGGTCGATGATGGACGGCTGAGTGTCGACAATGCAGCAAACATGTTGGACCTGACGCGCAGGCAGATATTCCGTCTGTTGAAGCGGTACCGGCGGGATGGCGCGGCGGCGATCCGGCACAAGGCGCGCGGCAAGCCTCCGAACAACCGCATTCACCATGCCAAGCGCGACTATGCGCTGAGCGTGATCAAGGAACGCTATGCGGATTTCGGGCCGACTTTGGCCACTGAGATGCTCGCTGAACATCACGGGTTCAGAGTGTCGCGCGAGACGGTGCGCAAATGGATGCAGGTAGATGGCCTTTGGCTGTCGCGCAAGCAGCGCCGCACATTCCATCAGCCGCGCTTACGCCGGGAATGCTTCGGCGAGTTGATCCAGATTGATGGGTCAGATCACAGATGGTTCGAGGATCGTGGCGATCCATGCACCCTGCTCGTCTTCATCGACGACGCCACCAGCACACTGATGGAGCTGCGTTTCGTCACGTCCGAGAGCACCTTCAGCTATTTCGAGGCGCTGGAAAGCTATCTGCTCAAACACGGTCGCCCCGTCGCCTTCTACAGCGACAAGCACACAGTTTTCCGTGTGCCAAAGCCCAATGAACATATGACGGGCATGACGCAATTCGGGCGTGCTTTGGCTGAACTGAACATCGAGATCATCTGCGCCAATTCTTCCCAGGCCAAAGGCCGTGTCGAACGCGCGAACCGCACACTGCAGGATCGTTTGGTCAAAGAGCTGCGTATTGCGGGGATCTCAAACATGGAAGACGGGAACGCGTTCCTTGCGGGCTTTGTTGACCGCTACAACGCCAAGTTTGCCAAGCCCCCTGCCAAGCCGGACAACCTGCACAGGGCCTTGAATATCGAGCCGGATTGTCTCGCCCAGGTCTTCTGCCTGCGCAACAAACGCTATGTGACCAAGGATTTGACCCTCAAGTATGACCGCAAGCGCATCCGGCTGGACGTCAACGATCTGACACGTGGCCTGGTTGGCAAATACGTCGATACCTACGAGTTTCCGGATGGCCGCATCCAGGTCCGCGCAAAAGGTGTCGTTCTGCCCTGCACTGTGTTCAGTCCACACCAGCAACGCGTAACCCACGCCGCCATCACCGAGAACAAACGTCTGAGCGCCGTGCTGGCCCACATAAAAGAGGAACAGGAGAAGGGTCCGATCAAGCCCGACATCAAACCAGAGAGTGCGCGCAACGGCTACAAGAAAACAGGGCGGCGACCACCCGGCGGACCATCAAAAATGGAAGCCTACTACAAGCGTCGCAGAGCCGAACGCAAAGCCAGCCAGGGCTGCGATGTGTGAGGTCTTCGCCCTGTCAGGCTTTGCTACCGTCAGCACTTTTGATGACACTTCTGCTTTGCAAACCCGGTGACATTTCTACTTGGTTGCAACAATCGCTGTCGCAGGGTGGGGTGACAGGCCATATGCGTTCTGTCCTCCGATCTGTGGGGTTGTAAAAAGTGCTTTCTGCACGCCGTTTCGTGAGTATTGTCGATGAAAGCATCTTTAATTAAGCAAGAAGAAATGCGCCTCGCGTTGCTGCGAGGGTATAACATTCTAGACACGTCGCCCGAAGAAGGGTTCGACGACATCACCCGCCTCGCCGCAGAAATTTGCGAGGTGCCGATTGCGCTGATCTCTCTCGTGGATGATGATCGCCAGTGGTTTAAATCCAAAATCGGGTTAGAGATTGACGGCAGCGACATCACCGATAGCATTTGCGCCCATGCCATTGCGGGGGATGATTACCTCGAGGTGAACGACACCACCATCGACCCGCGCACAGCTGACAATAATTTCGTCACCGGCGACGACTCTATCCGGTTTTACGCCGGCGCGCTGTTGGAAGACGACAGGAACCTGCCGCTTGGTACCCTGTGCGTGCTCGACCGAAAACCGCACCAGCTGAACGACTTTCAACGGCGTGCTCTTAAGGTTCTGGCGGGGCAGGCGATGCGGCAGATCGAATTGCACAAGGCGCTGGCCGATGCCGAAGTCTTGCGCAAGGAAGTCGACCACCGCGTGAAAAACTCGCTCCAGTCGCTGGAGGCGTTGATCCGCATCCAGATCAGAAGCGAAAAATCCCCCGAGGCCCGCGCTGCACTCGACACCATTCAGGGGCGTCTTTCGACCATCAGCAGCCTGCACGAAGCTTTGTATCTGACCGACACCGGTGCAGCAGTGGATATCGCGGCCTTCTTGCGAAAGGTTGCGCATTCTACCAGCCAACAGATGCCAGATGGGGTACATCTGACCGTAGAGGTGGAACCGACGCATCTGTCGTCGCGTAGCGCGTCCTCTGTCGGGATGATCGTGAACGAGGCGATGACCAATGCTGCGAAATACGCTTATGAGGGGCGTAAACGCGGGACGTTTGAGCTGCGCGGTGAACGCAAGGATGGTTTTTACCACCTGAGCTGCATTGACGATGGCCCCGGTATTCCCAACAATCAGACAGCCGGCACAGGCCTTGGTATGCGCATTCTGCTTGCCGCGGCACAACAATTGGGCGGAGAGCTGGTAACGCCCGAACGTGAAAGCGGCGGCGAGTTAAAGGTCACCTGGCCGTTGACCGACTAGCACGCGACACAAAAGAGGCTCAGGCATATGCTGGCTTTGCTAAAGTTGATCGTTATCGGTTTTGTCGTTCTGACCATCTTCTATATCGCGCTGTCGATTTATTCTCGTCGGGTCCGGCGGGGCAAACTGCATCAAAAGTGGTCGGCGGGACCGCGCCTTGTGGATCGCGACACATTCGTGCAACGAGGGCTCAAGCGATATGACGGGTCAATCCGCCGCAAGCTGATCCTTGGGGTCTATGTTGTCCCGGTGGGGCTGGTCATCCTGACCGTCTACCTCACCAACTTTAATTAAGGGGAAACGCCGATGGCGATTATCAAATGGGCCTTTTGGGGTGTGATCTGGCTGATCATTGCCGGGTTTTTTCACTATACGTTGCCTCAGGTCGATATCGTGCGGATCACCGACACCTATGAAAAGCGCATCGATTTTGGCGATAATTCGATCTTCTGGTCGAACGCTGATGTGGGCAACAGCACCGCCGTAGGCAACCGCGACGTGTTCTTTATCCAGTCGCGTCGGGCCAAGGGCGACGTTATGGTCTATCGCAACGAAGACACCGGCTGGGGCTGGCCGCCGTATTTCAAGTTCGACACGACGAACCTGCAGGCCGAAGCGTCCGATCTCAAATCTGCCGCGGGGACCCCGAAGTACGTCGCGCTGAAACACTATGGTTGGCGGAATGAATTCCTGTCGATCTTCCCCAATGCGGTGTCTGTACGTCCAGTGGACGGGCCGGATGCAAGCAAGGGCATCCGTTTCCTGAACATCATCATCCTGATCCTGTTCGCGGCGCTGGTGTATGCGATCTGGGTACGCTGGCGTCGGTTCAGACGCGCCCGCATTGACCCGACGCTCGAGCGGCTGGAAGACGATATCGCCGAAAAGCAGGGGCGTTTTGCGCGCTGGCGGGCGGGCCGCAAAAACAAATAAGCGCGGCGCGAGATCACGCCGCGCCTGTCGCGCTTGTTCTTAAAGTGGTGGTGGTCAGCTGGGGCGCGCCACCATGCGCCCCATGGGTCGACCACCCAGGATATGCACATGCAAATGCGGCACCTCTTGGACGCCATGCGCGCCTGCATTGGCGATCATGCGAAAGCCTTCGCCCGCATCCAGAGTGACGCCTTCGGCTTTGCACACCTCTGAAATAGCGCGGACATAGCCTATGATTTCGGCATCGGTTGCCTCTGCGGCGAAGTGGTCAAAGCTGATATACGGCCCCTTGGGGATCACCAGCACATGCGTGGGGGCCTGCGGTTCAATGTCCCGGAACGCCAGTGCGTGTTCGGAATCGTAAACCGTGTTGTTCGGAATTTCGCCGCGCAGGATTTTAGCAAAGATGTTCTGATCGTCGTAGGTATAGGCCATGGGCAGTCCTCAGTCGGTAAAAAGATGGTGGGTCTCTGCGATGGGGCGTGCCTGCTCCGGCGATATGCGCAGAAAAGCGGCCAGCGCTTCGGTGTTTTCCTGTGCCGACGCTGTTTCGCGCACGCGGGCGTAGTTTTCGAACTGCGCGTCGCGGATACGATCGGATTCCAGCGTCAGATCATTGCGGATCGTGGGCAAAAGCCGCTCTAGTGTGTCGACAGAGGTCCGCTCGCCCGCCAGCCCGACACGCTTGGCATGCCCGACAAGGTAGTCGTCCGAGAACTGGCATTCGATCTCCAGCACCCGCGTGACCGATCTGTCAGCGGCAAAGTCGTTCAGCAGATCGATATCACCGGGGTCCATGCAGACGATCAGCTGGTCGGTGTCGTAATAGTCAAATAGCATGCGCATCAAAGACCGACGGTGACGGGTGCGCTTGCCCAAGGAGTTCTGGATACCACCCAGATCGGGCAGGGCGGTGTCCTGTTCGCTGAACAGGTATTCGAGCGCAGGCAGGTTGGTCGCCTGACGCATCTGTTCAAGCACGCGTTTGGCCACATGCCATTTCTTGCACACCACGATCAGCAATGCGCGTTCGCGCCCCAGCGTGCTTTCCTTTTCCCAAAAACGGGTGGCAAAGCGCCGCCCGATCCGACCTCGACCGGTGAGGAACTTGAACAGGTTGCGCCCCTCGTTGCTGATCTGAACCTCGACATCGCGGGCCGAATACAGCAACCCGAGCCGACGCTTCAGGTCCAGCGCCTCGCTGCTAATCTTGCGGGCAAATAGATAATCCTGCGACAGCAAAAGATCGTAGTGATCGTTATAGAATGTCACCGGCATTCCGTAATCGGTGAACATCAGGAACGTCAGGGTGCGCACGCGTAATTCGGCTTCGGGCACGATATGGCGTACGATGGTCTGGAAAAACGTCTCGTCCGGGATCCAGGTTGTCCTGAAGAACCGCATCACATCCTTGCGCGCACGGGTGAATGCGATCACGGCTTCGACGGTCTGACGGCGCAGACACCACCACTGACTGCCGATCTGGATCTGCAGGTCCGCAGGTATCTCGCGCGTCAGGCCAAGGCGCTTTTGCAGCTCGAACATGCCATAGAACCGCTTTTTCTGGGTGCGCTCATTGAACCAGTGCCGATAGATCAGCCGTTCTTCTTTCCAGCCGGTCTTGATCCAGTCGCTTTCAAAATAGTCAAAGCTCTCGATGAAGTCATAATCATTATCGTCGAGGTAATCGTGGATGTATTCGGCGGATTTGATTGGCATGCAATCGCCCGACAGCATGTAGAAGTGTGTGGCGCGCGGGAAGGCGTCGATCGCGCTTTCGACCGCGTTCAGCGTCGCTTGCACCAGCGACCATTCCCCCCAGCCGCAGCGGATGCGTTTGCTGGCAAATGTCACATTCGGGTTCTTGCCAAGCGTCTGGGTGATCTGGGCGAAATCAGACGGGTTGGCCGAAGCGTCAAAGTGGATCGACATATAGTCACCAGACGCCGTTAATCTCTCCGCTTGCTTGATGACGGCAAGGGGGTCTTTATGACACAAAAGGATATAGGCTATGCTGGCCATCGCGAAACACGCATCCCCTCTGCTCTGGACGAGTTTGTTAGATAAAGGCGAACAGCGATTGAATAAACCACGAATATTTGCTTTTTCTTTATTTGGGCCATTCTGTCGCCATAAATGGCAGCATAAGTACAAAAAAATTTAGGAGGCCGAGCCGAATATGGGTTTTCCAGGGACATGGATGACAGAAAGCGAGAGCGTGGTGTACCGGGTGGTGCCCAAATGCGCCTGCTCGACCATTGGACAAATCATGTTCTATTCGGATCATGGCGAATTCTTTGATGGGGATATCCACGATTCAAAATCGGGGATGCACAAATGGGCGCAAGACGCGTCCCAGCCGCTGATCACGAACAACGTGGAAAACCACAATTCCTTCGCGTTCACGTGCGTGCGCAACCCTTACACGCGGGTTCTAAGCTCTTTCTTTGACAAGATTTGCGGTATTCAACGGAATGGGCGCCGTTACCGCGGCAATCTGGTGCCGCTTTTGATGCAGAAATATGGGATCGAAGTCGGCGGCGATGACGGCAAGCAAGAGTTTGACCAGATCGCCAGCTTCCGCCGGTTCTTGCTGTTTGCCCGCGACACCATCCGCTGGCGTCGGCCCATGGACCCCGACATTCACTGGTCTGCGCAATCGGGCCATGTCAGTACGTTCATTGTGAACGGCGGCACCTACGACAAGATCATCTGGACCGAGAAATTCAATGACGGCATGCAAAGCGTTCTGGACGCTATCGACACGCCCCATCCCGTCAATCTCGGTGATATCCCGCGCTTTAACGAATCCGAAGGTCACGGCCCCAAACGCGCCCATCCGGTAGAAGACTACTTTGACGATCTGTCGATGCATCTTGTGCGCGAAATCTTTAAACGGGATTTCGAGCTGTTCAAATACGACTTCGACAACCCGGCAAACAAGATGCCCACGGGCGAGATCGACCTTGCAGAGGTACATGCCAAGCTGGGGGACTAAACTGTCGGCGGGGCGCTCAGGCACCCGCCGCGCAAACCCCGCAGCTGCATCTTGCGCGCAGCGCCGTGACGCCCTACATCCTTGGCATGTCACAGGTTAAATCATCTTCCAAATCGGACCCGAACTACAAGGTCATCGCAGAAAACCGCCGGGCGCGGTTTGATTACGCTATCGACGACGACGTTGAATGCGGCATCATCCTTGAAGGCTCCGAGGTGAAATCCCTGCGCAATGGCGGCGCCAACATCGCCGAAAGCTATGCCGCCGTGGAAGATGGCGAGCTGTGGTTGGTGAATTCCTACGTCGCGCCCTATACGCAGGCCAAGACATTTACCCACGAAGAGCGCCGTCGCCGCAAGCTGCTAGTGTCCAAAAAACAGTTGTCGCACCTGTGGAATGAAACCCAACGCAAGGGCATGACGCTGGTGCCAATGGTGATGTATTTCAATCACCGCGGCATGGCCAAGATCAAGATAGGCATCGCCAAGGGTAAGAAACTGCACGACAAACGCGAAACTGCCGCCAAACGGGATTGGTCACGGCAAAAGCAACGTCTGCTGAAAGACCACGGCTAAGGCCTGCTCATTGGCGTTTACCCTGCTGAACTGGTAACTCCTTATTCATTTTCGGCTTATGCTGCATGTGCACTGCCACGGGCTCTTGCTTGCGGGGGCCGTCGCGGGTAGGCATTGAAAAACCTGTTCTAAAAGGGGGTGGACCCATGGCTGACAACCCGAAAACGCTTGTTTCAACCGATTGGCTGGCACAGCACCTCAAGGATCCGGACCTGCGCTTGCTGGACGCATCATGGTATTTGCCCGATGCGGGGCGTGACCCCAAAGCCGACTACAACCAAGCGCATATTCCCGGTGCCCGCTTCTTTGACATCGATGAAATCTCGGATGCGCGGTCGGACATGCCGCATATGGCACCGCCTGCGGAAAAGTTCATGTCGCGGATGCGTGCTTTGGGTGTGGGCGACGGGCATCAGGTGGTGATCTATGACGGATCCGGGCTGCTGTCTGCTGCGCGCGTGTGGTGGCTGTTTCGCTTGATGGGCCAGGAAAATGTGGCCGTGCTGGACGGTGGCTTGCCCAAATGGGTCGCCGAAGGCCGCCCGACCGAAGACATGCCGCCGATCCCGCGCGACCGTCACATGACCGTGCGGTTCCAGAACCAGCTGGTGCGCGACGTGACACAGGTGGCACAAGCTTCGAAACTCAGGGCACCACAAATCGTTGATGCCCGCGCAGCCGCCCGCTTCCGCGGCGAGGCCCCCGAGCCACGCGAAGGTCTGCGCGCAGGTCACATCCCCGGTTCGCGCAACCTGCCCTACACAGAGCTGCTGAACGACGACAAAACACTGAAATCCGTAGCCGAGACCAAAGCTGCATTCGAGGCAGCAGGGATCGACCTGACGCAGCCCGTGATCACCACCTGCGGGTCGGGCATCACTGCCGCCATACTAGCGTTGGCATTGGAACGGATAGGCCACACCGATTGGTCCCTTTACGATGGATCTTGGGCAGAATGGGGGATGTTCCCCACCGTGCCCGTTGCGACCGGAGACGCATAATGTTCGAAACCCTACAGGCGCAGCCTGCCGATAAAATCCTTGCCTTGATGCAGATGTACAAGGACGACCCTCGCGAGACCAAGATCGACCTTGGTGTGGGCGTATACAAGGATGCCACGGGGCTGACGCCCGTCATGCGCGCGGTCAAGGCGGCTGAACACCAACTGTGGGAAGCTCAGACCAGCAAGGCCTATACCGGTCTGGCAGGCGATCCTGCCTTTGGCGATGCGATGGTGCAGATGGTGCTTGGCGATGCGGTCCCCCGCGCACAGGTCGCCGCGGCGGCGACGCCGGGCGGGACCGGGGCGATCCGTCAGGCATTCGAGCTAATCCAGATGGCCCGCCCGAGCGCACGGGTCTTTGTGTCCAACCCGACATGGCCGAACCACCTGTCGATCCTCAAGTATCTGGGTATGGAGATGGTGCCATATCGTTATTTCGACGACGACACCCGTGGCGTTGATTTCGATGGCATGATCGCCGACCTCAAGACCGCGCAAAAAGGCGATGTGGTCTTGTTGCACGGTTGCTGCCACAACCCGACCGGTGCCAACCTGAACGCATCGCAGTGGGATGCGGTGATCAAGGTTCTGCAAGACACCGGTGCCACCCCGATGATCGACATCGCCTATCAGGGCTTTGGCGACGGGCTGGACGCTGATGCGGCGGCCACGCGCAAGGTCGCGGCAGCGGTGCCGGAGTGTCTGATCGCGGCAAGCTGCTCCAAGAACTTCGGGATCTACCGTGAACGCACCGGCATCCTGATGGCGCTTTCGGCAGACACCTCGGCGCAAAAGCTGAACCAGGGCACGCTGGCCTTCCTCAACCGCCAGAACTTCAGCTTCCCGCCAGATCACGGTGCTCGCATCGTCACCACCATTCTGAACGACGATGCCTTGCGCAGCGACTGGATGGCAGAACTCGAAGACATCCGGAACACCATGCTGGGTCTGCGCACCCAACTCGCAGGCGAGCTTCAGCGTCTGTCCGGCTCGGACCGCTTTGGCTTTCTCGCCGATCACCGTGGCATGTTCTCGCGCCTTGGTACCACGTCTGAAATGGTCGACAAGCTGCGCGAAGACCACGGCATCTATATGGTGGGCGACAGCCGCATGAACATCGCCGGCCTGAACGCTGAAACCGTACCGATCCTCGCCAAAGCGATCATCGAGGTTGGTATCTAAACCGCCTGCCGCTTCACCCTTTTAAAAATACTCAAACCGCCGCGCTGATATCTCAGCGCGGCGGTTTTTGTTTAATCGCACAGCGGGTCCCAGGCAGTCTAGACCCATAGAAAAACCCGGGCGCGAACGCCCGGGCACCTGCCTGCAGTGATTTAGGCCTTAGCTTTTCGAGAACTCGGGATAGGCTTCCATGCCCAGTTCGGACACATCAAGGCCAACGATCTCTGCTTCTTCGCTCACGCGGATGCCGGTGGTGGCTTTCAGGATCATCCAGACGATCAGCGACACGATGAAGACAAAGGCACCGATAGAGGCAAAGCCGATGATCTGTGTCACAAAGGATGTGCCTTCGGTGTAAACCGGCACGACCAGAGTGCCCCAGAAGCCCGCCATCAGGTGAACCGGGATCGCACCGACCACGTCATCGATCTTGAGCTTGTCAAGGAAGGGCACCGCGAAGACTACGATCGCACCACCGACAGCACCAATCCAAAGCGCCCCAAACAGGGTCGGGTCAAGCGGACCAGCCGTGATGGACACCAGACCGGCAAGCGCGCCGTTCAAGATCATTGTCAGGTCGGGCTTTTTGTACAGCATCTGCGTCAGGACCAGCGCGGCAATGGCACCCGCAGCTGCGGCCATGTTGGTGTTGGCAAAGATCTGCGCAACAGCGTCGGCGTCGATCATCGTTCCCATGGCCAACTGCGAGCCGCCGTTAAAGCCGAACCAACCCAGCCACAGGATGAACGTACCCAAAGTGGCCAGTGGCAGGTTCGAACCCTGCATCGGGATCACACGGCCATCTTTATACTTGCCGATCCGAGGGCCAAGCACCAGCACCCCTGCCAGAGCAGCAAAACCGCCAGCTGCGTGCACCAAAGTCGAGCCCGCAAAGTCGCTGAAGCCCGCGTCAGACAACCAGCCTGCGCCCCACTGCCAGCTTGCTTCGATCGGATAGATAAAGCCGGTCAGCACAACGGTGAAGATCAGGAAGGGCCACAGTTTGATACGCTCGGCCAATGTGCCCGAAACGATGGAAGCGGTGGTCGCGCAGAACATCAGCTGGAAGAAGAAATCCGACGCGTTGGAATAGCCGCCCGCGTCAATCGCCGTCTTGATGTCCTTGGTTGCAAAAGTGCCGAACACGCCAGGGATGATCCACGCGTCGCCGGGGTACATGATGTTATAGCCGACCAGCCAGTAGAGAATGGCGGCCAGTGCAAACAGCGCGATGTTCTTGGTCAGCTGTGTGGTCACGTTCTTGGACCGCACCAAGCCCGCTTCGAGCATGGCAAAACCTGCTGCCATCCAGAACACCAGAAAGCCGCCGATCAGGAAAAGGATTGTGTTGAAAATAAATGCAGTGTCAGCCGCGGTTGCATACTCGGCCTCCTGCGCGAAACCCAAGGACGGCAGCAGCGTGGCTGCGGCGGCAAGGGGGATAAGAAGTCGTGATGTCATGTCGTCAATTCCTCGGACGTGGGGGTCAGATGGCGTCTTCGCCGGTTTCGCCAGTGCGCACGCGCACGGCCTGTTCAACGTCGAGCACAAAGATTTTGCCGTCGCCGATTTTGCCGGTATGCGCGGTGCGGGTGATTGTCTCGACCATCTGGTCGGCCAGCGCGTCTGCGACCACCAGCTCGAGCTTCACCTTGGGCACGAAGTTCACGACATATTCTGCGCCGCGGTAAATTTCGGTGTGGCCGGACTGGGCACCAAAGCCCTTGATCTCGGTCACCATCAGGCCGCGCACGCCCGCTTCGGTCAGTGCTTCACGCACTTCCTCGAGCTTGAATGGCTTGATTGTTGCGATAATGAGTTTCACCTATAATCCCTCTTTCAGATGGCAGGTATCTCCTGCGGTATGCCTTGAACAAAAGACCGGCCGGTGGCCCTTGAAGGAAGGGTTCATCGCGCTTAGTCCCCCTGGTGCAAGGCGCGGATGCGTAATTGTTAGGCGTATCGAGGCGGAGTGCCTGATTATTGTGCGTTAATTAGGTGGCACAAAGCGGCGTCGACGCTAAACAAACCGCGCTCTTCGGGATAGAGTGCGAAAAAAAGAACGGTTCAGTGAGCAGTATATGAGTGATTCATCCAAACGGAAGCGGCCCTTGGTTGCTGACAAGCGCACTGCGGGCAAAGGCGGCAATTCGCCCCGCAAACCTGTTGCGAAAAAGGCCTCTGCCAAACGTAAGCCCGCGCGGCGCGCCCCCGCGCGCCCCAAGGGGCCGATCGGTTGGCTGGCTGCATTGGTGCGGTGGGTGTTCCGTTTGATCTGGACGATCATCTGGCGTGTGACGGCTGTCGCTGTGCTGATGGTGGCACTTGCTGTTGGCTATTTCTACACCACGCTGCCGCCGCTAGAGGCGTTGCTGGACGGGCGCGCCCGCGGGTCTGTCACGCTCAAGGATCGCTATGGTGATGTCTTTGCGTGGCGTGGCGATCAGTTCGGCGGGATCGTGACCGCCGAAAGCGTATCGCCTGCGTTGAAAAACGCGGTGGTCGCAACCGAAGACAAGCGGTTCTACCGGCACTTTGGCATCAGCCCGCGCGGCATCGCGTCTGCGGTCAAGATCAACCTGAGCGAAGGGCGCGGGCCGTTGTCGGGCCACGGCGGGTCAACGATTACGCAACAGGTCGCCAAGCTGCTGTGTCTGGGTGAACCCTATGATGCTACGTCGGGGCAAACGGAAAAGGAATACGAATCCGAATGCCGCCGGTCCTCGCTGTCGCGCAAGGGCAAAGAGGCGCTGTTTTCCATGGCGATGGAGGCAAAGTACTCCAAGAATGACATCCTCTCTATCTATCTGAACCGGGCCTATATGGGCGGCGGTGCGTTCGGGGCCGAAGCTGCCGCACAGCGTTTCTTTGGCAAACCGGCGGCGGCGTTGAAGCCTGCCGAGGGCGCGATGCTTGCAGGGCTGTTGACGGCCCCGACCACGCTGTCACCCACCAATAACCTTGATCGTTCCCAAAGCCGCGCGGCCACCGTGATCCGTTTGATGGAAGATCAGGGCTATCTGAGTAAGGCCGAGGCGGATAACGCCATCGCCAACCCCGCAGAGCTGTCAGAGGCCGCAGAGGCCGAAGCGGGCGGGTATTTCGCTGATTGGGTAATGTCGTCCGGCCCCGAGTTCTTTACCCGCAACACCACCGAAGATGTGGTGATAAAAACCACGCTGGACCAGAAGATCCAACGCGCCGCCGAAGAGGGGCTCAGCTGGGTTTTTGAAAATCAGGTGCGTGACGGGTCCAAGGCGCAAGCCGCTGTGGTGATCATGTCTGCAGATGGTGCCGTGCGCGGTATGGTTGGCGGGCGCAAGACCAAGGTTGCGGGTGCCTTTAACCGCGCCACCCAAGCGATGCGCCAGACCGGGTCCGCGTTCAAACCCTTTATCTATGCCGCCGCCCTGGATCTGGGCTATTCCCCGAATGATCTGATTGACGACGCGCCTTATTGTTTGAACATCCCCGGGTCAGGCGAGTGGTGCCCCAAGAACTATACCAATAGGTTTAAGGGGAATGTGACCCTGACCAATGCCCTGAAGGATTCGCTTAACATTCCGGCCGTCAAAGTATCCGAAAGCGTCGGGCGTGATCTGGTCAGCGAAGTGGCAGAGCAGTTCGGGATCAAAAGCGATCTTGCTGCCGGTCCTGCACTGGCGCTTGGCGCCTCCGAAAGCACGCTGCTCGAAATGACGGGGGCTTATGCGGGCATCCTGAACGGCGGGTCTTCGGTTAAACCTTACGGTTTGCTTGATCTGACGTTGCAGGGGGATAGCGAACCGGTGATGGGCACCGGCGGTGGTATCGGTGAGCGGGTCATTCAAGAAGATGCCGCCCTGAAGCTGGTCTATATGATGGAAAAAGTCGTGTCCGAGGGGACCGGTCAGCGGGCACAGTTCGGTGGGCGCGAGCTGGCTGGTAAAACCGGTACGACACAGGCCAACCGTGATGCGTGGTTCATCGGCTTTTCGGCTGATTACGTGGCCGGTGTCTGGATGGGGTATGACGACAACACACCTTTGACAGGCGTATCGGGGGGTGGGTTGCCGACCGAGATCTGGAAGCAGGTCATGGTGCGGGTGCACGAAGGCTTACCCAACACGCCGCTGCCGATGATTGTGCCCGAACCGCCTGTGGTTCAGGCACCGCCTCCGCAGCCACAACAGCCCCAACAACCGCAGCAGCCGCAGCGCCTACCGCGTCAGGACAACCCGCTGGGGGTCATCGACAGGGTGCTCCGCGATATCTTTGGCGGGTAACGGGCCCGCCCCTCTCCTTAGGGGACACCGAAACGAAAGAAGGGAGGCCGGAACGATCCGGCCTCCCTTCTTGATTCTATAATACGGCTTGGCGGCTAGCACCGGCTTTTAGCCCGAACGCCCTCGCGGACAGCTACCTTAGTTGGTGCTGCGCGGGCCGGTCGTGGCGGCGATGCTGGTCGGGCGAGCCAGATCCGCACGGCGCTGTTGCAGATACTCTTGACGCGCTTGAGCATAGCTGTCGCCCGCAGCTGACATAGGCACCTGCTGGCCATTCACGATACGGCGGTTCTTTTCAAACACGCTATCGGCATAGCCGGTGACCGTGCCCACGTATTTCTCGGGGCTATCGAGCGTATAGGACAGTGGGTTGGTGAACAGATCCACCACGCGACCGGCGGTGTCACGGCGGGTCGACGGACCAAGCACCGGCAGTTCGTAGTAGGGGCCTTCGCCCACACCCCAGACATACAGCGTTTCGCCAAAATCCGTATCATGCTCGGGCACTTTGAAGTCGCTTGCCACGTCAAAGAGGCCACCCATACCCAGCGTGCTGTTCACCAAAAAGCGGTATGTCGCCAAACCGAAGCCCGCAAAGTCGGCCTGCAAGGCGCTGTTCACGGCGGCCTGTGGCATCGACAGGTTTTCAGACACGTTGTGAATGACAGACTGGAACTCGGTCGGGACCGCAGCCGCCACGCGGTTCGGTTTGCCAGAGCCGCCGATCTTTTGATTGAGCGCATGTACCTTGCGGTTGCTAGGCTCGTGCGGGTCATTGATCCCGGCTGGCTGGGTGCGCGAGGCACCGCTACAGGCCGCAAGGCCCGCAACCAAAGTGACACCCGCAAGGGCGCGCAGCGATGTGGAGAGGGTCGTGGCCTTAATCATGGTAAAAATCCCGAAAACACGTGAAAAACATGGTTTGTTATGCGCAGCATGACGGAATTACGCAACATGAGTCTCCTTGGTCGCCCCCGTGTTGCTGGCAGGTGTTGCCGTTCGTCCCTCTTGGCCCTTTTCGTTTGCGTATCGCAGCGCTATCGTCCCGCCAACGACCACTCATTTCAAGGAAGCCTCCCATGAGCATCACCAGCCGTTTAAACGATCTTGGCGTTACCCTGCCTGACGCGCCGGCCCCCGCGGCGAACTATGTGCCCTTTGTGGTCACCGGAAACACGGTTTATGTGTCGGGGCAGATCTCGAACGGGCCGGACGGGTTCATCACGGGCAAACTGGGTGCAGATATGGACGTGGCCGCCGGTGCCGAAGCGGCCAAGACATGCGCGATCAGCTTGCTGGCGCAAGTCCAAGCAGCCTGTGGCGGCGATATCGAGCGGCTCAAGCGGGTGGTCAAGCTGACGGCGTTTGTGAACTCCACCGCCGATTTCACCGATCAGCCCAAAGTGGTTAACGGTGCCTCCGATTTTCTGGTCGAAGCCTTGGGCGACGCGGGCCGTCATGCACGCTCGGCAGTCTCTGCAGCGTCCTTGCCGCTGGGTGTCGCGGTCGAAATCGAAGGCATCTTTGAAATCGAATGACCCTACCCGAGGCGTTCTATACGATCCCTATAGCGCATCGCGGTTTTCATCACCGCGATGCCGGACGGCCCGAAAACAGCTTTGCCGCGTTTCAGGCAGCAATGGATCGCGGATACGGGATCGAACTTGACGTGCAGCTGTCGCGCGACGGTGTGGCGCTGGTGTTTCATGATTACGCGCTGGACCGTCTGACGGCCCAGACCGGAGCCCTCCGGCAGCGCGATGCCGATGACCTGTGCCAGATTGCGCTGACCGGCGGCAGCGACACCATTCCCACCTTGCCGCAGGTACTGGCGCTGGTCGCGGGGCGCGTGCCCTTGCTGATCGAGATCAAGGATCAGGACGGTGCCATGGGCAAAGATATCGGCCCGCTAGAGCAAGCGACGGCAGATGCGCTGCGGGGCTATGCGGGCGATGTCGCCGTTATGTCGTTCAACCCCAACAGCGTTGCGCGCATGGCTGACCTGCTGCCGGATGTGCCGCGCGGTTTGGTGACCAGCGCCTATCGCTATGTCGAATGGCCGCTGCCCAAAGCCACCTGTGACCACCTGCGCGAGATCCCTGATTACGACAGCACAGGGGCCTGTTTTATCAGCCACGAGGTCGACGACCTGCCCCGCCCCCGCGTGGCAGAGCTGCGCGAGGCAGGTGCCATGATCTGCTGCTGGACGGTGCGCAGTTTATCGGTTGAAAACGGCGCGCGCGAATTTGCGCATAATATCACCTTCGAAGGCTATGACGCGCCGCTGCAAGGTTGAACCGTCCGGCTTTGGCCACAGATAAGGACTATGACAACGGGACACCCAAAATGAACGCGCGCGACGTCGAAATCAGAATTGCTTCGGGCATTGCGCAAATTGGTCAGGACGCGTGGGACGCCTGTGCCTGCCCCGAGGTCGTAGCAGGGGGCCGCCCTGCGGACCCTTTCACCACCTATCGCTTCCTGTCTGCGCTAGAGGAAAGCGGCAGTGTCGGCCCCGGCACAGGCTGGCAGCCCCAGTACCTCAGTGCCGTTATCGACGGGCAGGTCATCGCGGTCGCCCCGATGTACGCCAAAGCGCATAGTCAGGGGGAATACATCTTTGATCACAGCTGGGCCAATGCGTTCGAACGCGCCGGCGGGCGCTATTACCCCAAGCTGCAGATCGCCGTGCCTCACACCCCCGCCACGGGTCGCCGGTTCCTAACGCGTCCGGGGTTCGAAGAGACGGGCACCGCAGCCCTGATCCAAGGGGCGGTCCAGCTGACCGATTCCAATGGGCTGTCATCGCTTCACATCACCTTTTGCACCAAGTCAGAGGCGTCAGCAGCCGAGCAGCTGGGCCTGTTGACCCGCAAAAGCCAGCAGTTCCATTGGCACAATCACGGGTTCGCAGATTTCGACGGCTTCCTTGCCACGCTCAGCTCGCGCAAGCGCAAGAACATCCGCAAGGAACGCCTGCAGGCGCAGGCGTTCGGCGGCGAGATAGAGGTGTTCACCGGCGATGACCTGCGTCCTGAACATTGGGATGCCTTCTGGCGGTTCTATCAGGACACCGGCGCGCGCAAATGGGGCACGCCTTATCTGACGCGCGCCTTCTTTGACATTGCGCAAGACCAGCTGCGCGACGACATCGCGTTGGTGCTGGCCAAGCGGGATGGTGAGTGGGTGGCGGGCGCGCTGAACTTTATCGGTGCCGATGCGCTATATGGGCGTTACTGGGGCTGCAGCGAACATCACCCGTTCCTGCACTTTGAATTGTGCTATTATCAGGCCATCGATATCGCGATCAAACTGGGCCTGTCCACGGTAGAGGCAGGGGCGCAGGGTGAACACAAGCTGGCGCGCGGTTACCTGCCAAAGGCGACGTGGTCGCTCCATTGGATGCGCGACGAGGGTTTTATGCGGGCCGTTCAAGACTATCTTGTACAGGAACGGGCAGCCGTTGACGAAGAGATAGATATTTTGACAGATTACGGCCCGTTCAAAAGGGTCGAGGTTGAGGAACAGGAATGAGCGAAAGATTAAGCGAAGAGACGCGCAAAACTGTATTGGCACCCTTGTTCAGCACAGGCTGGGCCATGGTGGATGACCGCGACGCCATCGTCAAAACATTCAAGTTCAATGATTTCGCGGATGCGTTCGGCTGGATGACCCGCGCGGCGATCTGGGCCGAAAAGTGGAACCACCACCCAGAGTGGGAGAACGTCTATAACAAGGTCATCGTCACCCTGACGACCCATGACGTTGATGGCCTAAGCTCGCTCGACGCCAAGCTGGCGCGCAAGATGGACGGGCTGATGGGCGAGGTCAAAGCGGGCTAAACCGCCAGTCACAGGCCCAGTCACCGTCACCAAAGAAAAACGCAGCCCCGGTGCACCCGCGGCTGCGTTTTTCGTTTTCAGGGGCGTGCAGGATTACATGTTGTCCAGCAGCGCTTCGCCGCCCGACATATCGCAGACACCGGCTTGCACTTCGGCTTGGAACAGCGTGACCTTGCCATCATCCACTAGCATCGCATAGCGTTTGGAGCGCGAGATCAGGCCCGCGGGCTCGGCCGAGAATTCCATGCCGATGGCTTTGGTAAAGGCGCTGCTGGCATCGGCCAGCATGGTGATGCCCGCCGCTGTCGCGCCGGTTGACTCACCCCAAGCCGCCATAACGAAAGGGTCGTTGCACGATACGCAGATGACCTCGTCCACGCCCTTGGCGTCGAACTGGTCCTTGGTGCGCACAAAGCTGGGCACATGCGCGGAATCACAGGTCGGTGTATAGGCACCGGGCACGGCAAAGACGACGACCTTGCGGCCCTTTAGCTTGTCAGCCATCTGCACAGGCTTTGGCCCGTCCGGCCCCATTTGCACCAGCGTTGCATCGGGCAGCGTGTCACCTTGGGAAATCGTCATATGCGTGACCTTTCGTGTCATTGCGTTTGTCTTCACGGAAGATATAGGCTTTGCAGGCAGGCAGGAACACGGTTTTTTCGAAAGGGGCTAGGATGGGTCATGTGGTGGTGATCGGGGCAGGGCAGGCGGGGTCATCCTGTGTGGCCAAGCTGCGCAACTCCGGCTTTGAGGGTAAGATCACGTTGATCGGGGCCGAAGCCGTGCCCCCCTATCAGCGCCCCCCCCTGTCCAAAGCCTATCTGTTGGGCGATATGGCGCTTGAACGGCTCTATCTGCGGCCCGAAAGCTTTTATCCCGATCACGGGATCGACCTGATGCTGGGCACCACAGTCGACAGCATCGATCCGGCCGCGCAAACCGTGCGGGTGAACGGCGGGGACATGCCCTATGATGATCTGGTGCTGACCACCGGATCGTTCCCACGCCGCCTGCCTGCGAGCATCGGAGGCGATCTTGACGGCGTGCATGTGGTGCGTGACCTCAGCGACGTCGATACGATGGGCCCGCGCTTTGCCAAAGGCGCGCGGGTGCTGATCGTCGGTGGTGGCTATATCGGGCTAGAGGCGGCCTCGGTTGCGGCCAAGCTGGGGTTGCAGGTGACACTGGTAGAAATGGGCGACCGCATCTTGCAACGGGTTGCAGCGCCGCAGACCTCTGACTTTTTCCGCGACCTTCATGCCGCGCATGGGGTGACCATCCGCGAGGGCGTTGGTCTGGAACGTTTGATAGGCGACACCCATGTCACCGGCGCGCAGCTGTCGGACGGGTCTGAACTTGCGGTGGATTTTGTGATCGTCGGCGTTGGTATTGGGGCTGCAACAGCGCTGGCCGATGCGGCAGGCATTGTGAATGACAACGGGATCATGACGGACACGCACGGCCGCACCTCTGCGCCGCATGTCTGGGCCGCGGGCGATTGCGCGTCCTTCCCCTATCGCAGCGGGCGCATCCGGTTGGAATCTGTGCCACACGCCATCGATCAGGCTGAACTGGTGGCAGAGAATATCATGGGTGCGGATAAGGAATATGTCGCAAAGCCGTGGTTCTGGTCCGACCAATATGACGTGAAACTGCAGATCGCAGGGCTGAACATGGGCTATGACCGTGTCATCACCCGCCGCACCGATGCCGATAGTGTGGCCTTTTGGTACTATCGCGGGGACGAACTGCTGGCGGTGGACGCGATGAACGATCCGCGCGGGTTCATGATCGGGCGCCGGTTGATCGAGGCGGGCAAATCCCCCGCGCCCGCGCTGATCGAAGCCCCCGCCACAGACATGAAAGCGCTGCTGAAATCATGAGGATCATCGCCGGCAAACACCGTGGTACGCAGCTGGCTGATGTGGGCAAGGGCGACACCGAAGCGCATTTGCGCCCCACCTCTGATCGTGTGCGCGAGAGCCTGTTTTCGATGCTGACCCATCACAACGTCATCAACGGCGCGCGGGTGCTGGACCTGTTCGCAGGGACGGGTGCCTTGGGCCTAGAGGCGCTGTCGCGTGGCGCCCGCGAAGTCGTGTTCATCGAGAACGGGCGCGTCGGGCAAAAGCTGATTACCGAGAACATCAAAAAGCTGCGGGTCGAGGGTGAAACGACGCTGATGCGGTCGGATGCGACAGCGCTTGGCGACTGGATCGCGGCACCGTTCGATCTGGTCTTTCTTGACCCGCCCTATGGCAAAGGCATGGGGCAGGCCGCGTTGATCAAGGCGCGTGCAGGCGGCTGGTTGACCCCCAGTGCCATGATCGTCTGCGAGGAAAACGCCCCGCTTGATCCGCCCCCAGGGTTCACCCGCGAGGACAAGCGCAAATATGGCGACACATGGATCACGCTGCTGACACCAGCGTAGCCGACAGGGCCGCTGCTAGATGCCGCTTTGCATTCGGAGCGCTGCGGCCTATGTGCTACACAAAGACCTAAAGGAAAGTAGACCGCCATGAGCCTGAGCATGACCAGCACCTTCATCAAGCCGATGCACCCCGAGGGGCGCAAGTTCGTGGCTATCTTTGCGGCGATCACGTTGGTGCTTTTCATCATCGCTGAACCTCTGGGGTGGCTGGGTGTCGGCGCAACCGTGTGGTGCTACTACTTTTTCCGCGACCCAGAGCGTGTGACACCAAAGGGCGACCACCTTGTCATCAGCCCTGCAGATGGCATCGTATCGTTGATCGAACCTGCCGTGCCGCCCGCAGAGCTGGGGATGGCAGACACCCCCCTGACGCGGGTCAGCGTGTTCATGAACGTGTTTAACTGCCACGTGAATCGCGCGCCCGTCGCAGGCGAGATCACCGAAATCGCTTATCGCCCCGGCAAGTTTTTCAACGCCTCGCTGGACAAGGCGAGCGAGGATAACGAACGTAACAGCCTGCGCATCAAGATGGCCGATGGCCGCGAGGTGGCAGCCGTGCAAATCGCCGGGCTGGTGGCGCGCCGTATCGTGTGCTTCACCAAGAAGGGCGCACATACGCAGGCGGGGCAGCGCTTTGGCCTGATCCGCTTTGGGTCACGTGTTGATGTCTATCTGCCCGAAGGTGTCACCCCGCGCGTCAGCATCGGACAAACCATGGTCGCAGGCGAAACCGTTCTGGCGGAGCTTTCCTAAATGACAGATCAACCCCCCGTCGCACCCGATAAAGTGAAGACCGAATTTTCGCTGCTGCAGCTGTTACCTAACATGCTGACCATTGCTGCGATCTGTGCAGGTATTTCGGCTATCCGGTTTGCCGCCGAGGGGAATTTTGCGCTGGCCGTCGCATTGATCACGCTCGCCAGCATCCTTGACGGCATGGACGGCAGCACTGCGCGCTATCTGGGCAGCAACAGCAAGATCGGTGCCGAACTGGATAGTCTCGCGGATTTCGTGAACTTTGGCGTCGCACCGCCCTTGGTGGTATATTTCTGGGGCTTGCAGGATTTCTACCGCGCGGGCTGGCTTAGTGTGCTGGTCTTTGCGATTTGCTGCGTGATGCGACTGGCGCGGTTCAACGTGGATTCGCGGACCAAAGACCCGCTGGACGACGGTGGCTATTTCACCGGCGTGCCATCGCCTGCAGGCGCGATGCTGGTGATGTTGCCGATCTACCTGCCCTATGCCTTTGGCCCCGGTGCTGCGATGCCGGATGCGTTGACGTGCCTCTATATCGTGCTGGTCGGCTGGGTCATGGTCAGCCGCATCCCGACATGGTCGTTAAAGTCGGTCAGCTTTTCGCGGACCAACGTGACCTATTTCCTGATCTTCTTTACCGGCTTCATCGCCTGTCTTGTCAGCTTTCCTTGGGCCACCTTGGTGATTTGCTGCTTTGCCTATGCGGGCAGCGTGTTGTGGGCCGTGATCGAGCTTGAGCTCGCCAAACGCCGGGGCTGAAAATCAGCCCTGGCTATAGGTCGGGTGGAACATGCCGCCGGGGGATTGGGTAAAGATCTCGCAGCCGGTTTCCGTCACGCCAATCGAATGTTCAAACTGCGCTGACAGGGATTTGTCGCGGGTCACGGCTGTCCAGTCATCGGCCAGTACCTTGGTTTCGGCGCGGCCCAGATTGACCATCGGTTCGATGGTAAAGAACATGCCGGGCTCTAGCACCGCACCGGTGCCGGGGCGGCCATAGTGCAGTACGTTTGGCGGGGCATGGAAAACGCGCCCCAGCCCGTGACCGCAAAAATCAGTGACAACGCTCATCCGGTGGGATTCCGCAAAGGTCTGGATCGCGTGACCGATGTCGCCAAAAGTGTTGCCGGGTTTCACGACCTCTATGCCGCGCATCAGTGCGCCATGGGTGATATTAATCAACCGCTCTGACTTGCGCGACAGCTTGCCTGCGACATACATCCGCGAGGTATCGCCAAACCAGCCATCGACGATCACGGTGACGTCGATGTTCAGAATGTCGCCATCCTTGAGCTTTTTGTCACCTGGGATGCCGTGGCACACGACGTGGTTCAAAGAGATGCAGCTGGCGTGCTGATAGCCTTTGTACCCGATGGTGGCCGATTTCGCGCCTGCGTCTTCGACCATCTGCGTGATGACGCCGTCGATGGCACCCGTGGTCTGCCCGACAAAGACATGTTCGGCAATATCATCAAGGATTTGCGCCGCCAGCTTGCCCGCCGCGTGCATCCCCGCGAAATCCGAGGGGTCGTAAATGCGAATGCCATCTTTGGTCTGGCGTCCTCGGTGTTCGTTCATCACCGCTGTCTCCGTCATATGAATTTGGTGTTGTCTAACCCGCTTGGTTCCCAAGAACCAGTGCAGGCGGGTCGATTAGGGGGATTGTACCTGCAACGCTGACCCCTTGGGGGCTGATATGGGTGCCAATGACATGGGTTTCCAGTCCGGCGGCACGGGCGTCGGCAAAGGCCGCCGCATAAGCGGGGTCAATGTCGGCAGCCACGCAAAAGGTGCCGCAATCGGTACGCTGCACCAGATAAAGCAGCACCGCGCGGTGCCCGTCACGCGCCATCTGCGCCAGTTCGCCCAGATGCTTGGTGCCGCGTTTGGTCACGCTATCGGGGAATTCGACCAAACCGTCGGTACGTGACAGGGTGGCAGACTTTACCTCGACATAGGCGTCGGGCAGACCGGTTTCGGTCAGCAGAAAGTCGATGCGCGAGTTTTCACCGTATTTCACCTCGGGCCGCACGGTGGTGTAGCCGGCAAAGGGGGCGATCTGCCGATCCATCAATGCGGCCTTGATCGCGCGGTTCGGCAGCGCGGTATCGACGCCGGTGAAATGCCCGTTTTCATGGTCAACCAGCCGCCAGCCATAGGTCAGCTTGCGCTTGGGGTCATCATTGGGCTCGAGCCAGATTTTCATACCGGGAGTCGCCAAACCCATCATTGACCCGGGGTTGGCGCAATGGGCCGTCACCTCGGTGCCGTCCTCTAGCTGGCAATCGGCCAGAAACCGTTTGTAGCGGCGGATCAGGCGGGCGGGGACAAGTTCGGTTTGAAAGCGCATGGGGTGTGACCTATACCTCAATCAACGGCCCCTCAAGGAGACAGCCATGCCCAATCCCACTGCTGCGATGATCGTCATCGGCGATGAAATCCTGTCGGGGCGCACCCGCGATTCAAACATGCACCATCTGGCAGGCCAGCTGACCAGCGTCGGGATCGACCTGAAAGAAGTCCGTGTGGTGGGCGACGAGAACGGCACCATCATCGCCGCGGTGCAGGAACTGTCGCGGGTCTATGACAGCGTGTTCACCAGTGGCGGCATCGGGCCGACTCATGATGACATCACCGCTGATTGCATTGCCGCTGCGTTCAACAAGAATATCGATGTGCGCGAGGATGCCCGCGCCATACTGGCCGAACACTATGCCAAAAGCGCAACCGAGCTGAACACCGCCCGCCTGCGCATGGCGCGTATCCCTGACGATGCCACTCTGATTGATAACCCTGTGTCCGCCGCACCGGGGTTCAAGCTGGAGAACGTCTATGTCATGGCTGGTGTGCCCGCGGTGTTCGAAGCGATGGTTGCCAGCGTTTTACCGACGCTGACCGGTGGTGCGCCGCTGATCAGCGCCACCCATCGTATCGAACGGGGCGAAGGCGATATCGCTGGACCGTTGGGAGAGTTGGCAACGGCCTATCCGACCCTCGCCATCGGGTCCTATCCGTTCCAGAAAGACGGCAAATACGGCGCGCATATCGTGATCCGTGGTAATGATCAGGCCGAGATCGACGCGGCCATTGCCGACCTTGCAAAGGTGTTCCCATGACCGATCTGTCCCAGCTCTATCACGTCATTGACCACACCTGGCCCGCGGCGAAAATCTGGACTGAAACAGGTTGGACCCTGCGCGACGGGCAGGGCGGGGGCAAACGCGTCTCTGCCGCGACGATGGCCGAACCGAATGCCGATATCGGTCAGGCAGAAGCTGCGATGCGCGCCATGGACCAGCGGCCCATTTTCATGATCCGCGATGGCGACGACACGTTAGACGCAGAGCTTGCCGCGCGTGGGTATGATATTGTCGATCCGGTGAACCTCTATGTGGCCCCTGTGGGCAAGCTGACCGATGTGCCGATGCCGCGGGTGACCGCGTTCCAGATATGGGAACCGCTGGCCATCATGACCGAGATTTGGGCCAAGGGCGGCGTCGGCCCCGAACGGATCAACGTGATGCACCGCGCCGCGACCAAAACCGCGATCCTGACCCGCTGGAATGAGATGCCCGGTGGCGTGGCCTTTGCCGCACTGCATGACGGGGTGTGCATGGTCCATGCGGTCGAGGTGCTGGAACACCAGCGCGGGCAGGGCGTCGCCAAATGGCTGATGCGCAGCGCCGGTTTCTGGGCGCAGGCGCAGGGAGCGACGCAGGTGGCGGTTCTTTGCACAAAGGCGAACGCGGCCGCGAACCGCCTGTATCAAGGACTGGGCTTTGATCTGGTAGGCCACTATCATTACCGTCAATCCCCTGACTAAAGGAGCCGCCCCATGGCGCATGATGCCCCCACTGCCCTGAACCTGCCGATGGTTGATCCGCTGCCCGAGGACACGCAGAAATACTTTGATGTCTGTCAGGAAAAGCTGGGGATGGTGCCGAATGTGCTGCAGGCCTATGCCTTTGACATGGACAAGTTGAACGCGTTTACCGCGATGTATAACGATCTGATGCTGGGCGCGTCGAAACTGTCAAAGCTCGAGCGCGAGATGATTGCGGTCGTCGTGTCGTCCGTGAACAAATGCTACTATTGTCTGACGGCCCATGGCGCGGCTGTGCGGCAACTGTCGGGCAACCCGATCCTTGGCGAACAGATGGTGATGAACTGGCGCGTCGCTGATCTGGACGCACGCCAAACCGCGATGCTGGCGTTCGCCGAACATCTGACCGTCGCCAGTGCCAAAACCACGGAGGCGGACCGTCAGGCGCTGCGCGATGTGGGCTTTTCGGACCGCGACATCTTTGACATCGCATCGGTCACAGGGTTCTTCAACATGACCAACCGCGTCGCCAGCGCCACCGAGATGAAGCCGAACGACGGCTATCACGCGCAATTCAGATGATCGGCTGGCGTGCCGGGCTGATCTGGCTTTTACTGGCGGGCGGGGCTAACGCGTTGGAATTGTCCTTGCCCGCCGCGGCGCGGCAAACCGTGGCGCGCGATACCGGTCCCGATAGCTACCTTGCGCCGGTCTCTGCCTATGAGGACGGCGGCTTTGCCAGCGTCAAGATCGAAGGCGCGATCGCGCGATCTGCTTGGCGGTTAGAGGCTCCGGGCCTGACCCCCTTGCAGATCATGCGCCCCTTGCGCACCCAGCTAGAGAATGCGGACTACAGGATCGTGCTAGATTGCAGTGCTACGGTTTGCGGGGGCTTTGATTTCCGCTTTGCGATTGAAACACTGCCCGCGCCGAACATGTATGTCGATCTGCGTCAGTATCAGTTTGTCACCGCCGTCAAAGGGTCGCTGCAAGCGCCAGACGCGGTTGTGACGCTATTGATCAGCACCACCGACACCTCGGCCTATCTGCAAATCGTGCAAGCCGATACCCAAGCGGGCGCAGCCAGCCCCGTCGCCTCGGTCGTGGCACAAGATACCCAACCCGCAGCCCCCGCAGCCCCCGACGCTCCGGCGCAAAGCCCGTCCAAGATGGCATCTGCGTTGGAGGAATTCGGCCATGTTGTGCTCGCGGCGCTGGATTTCGATACCGGCACGGCGGCCTTGGGACAGGGGGAGTTCGACGCGTTGGTCAATCTTGCGGCGGTGTTGAAGGATCAACCCGATCTGCGGATTGCTCTGGTGGGGCACACGGACAGCGTAGGGGGGCTACAGGGCAATATCACGCTGTCGAAGAACCGCGCAGCGGCGGTGCGGCAACGTCTGATTGCCGTCCATGGGATCGCGGCCGACCGGATCGACGCGCAGGGCATGGGGTATCTGTCGCCGATTGCGTCTAATCAAACGGAAGCGGGGCGGGATGCCAACCGCCGTGTCGAAGCCGTCCTGTTGCCTGCCAGCTGAATACCGCATTCAAAAAAATCCCCGCTGCCCTAAAAAGGGAGCGGGGTCGGCCACATGCGGGCCAAGTTCACCGAGGGCAGTTGGTGATCTCGTGTTACCAGTCCGTAGGACCTTTTTCGGCAAAGGTATGGGCTAGAAAATCAATGAAAGCGCGCACCTTGGGCTGGGTGAACCGGCCCGGAGGATAGACGGCATAAATGCCTTGGGTTTCGGGCGGCAGATCGGGGATCGCGTCTTCGACCAGCCCTTTTTCCATCGCGTCGGCGTAAAGAAAGCTGGGCAGATAGGCTATGCCAAGACCCGAGATGGCGGCATTCAACAGCGATTGACCATCATTGACCGACAGCCAGCCCGCCGTGCGCACCTGACGCTTTTCGCCCGAGGGGGAGGTCAGCTTCCACATATTGCCGCTGGATTGGTTCGAATAATGCAGCAGCTTGTGATCGTTCAAGTCGTCGATCTTTTCGGGGCGGCCGTATTTCTCGAAATAGCCGGGCGACGCGATCATGCGTTTGGTCGTCTCGGTCAGTTTGCGGGCGCGTAGGGTGCTGTCTTCCAGCTCTCCGATACGGACGGCCATGTCGAAGCCTTCGCTGATCAGTTCAACATAGCGGTTGTTCAGCACCATGTTGACGGTGATATCGGGGAAATCGGCCAGAAAGTCGGACAGGGCAGGCGACAGATGGTTAACGCCAAAGTCCGTCGCGACCGAAATACGCAAAAGGCCCGAGGGCGCGGATTGCATCGACGTTACCAGCGCATCGGCTTCGCCCGCATCATTCAACACACGGCGGGCACGGTCATAATAGGCAAGGCCGATCTCTGTCGGGCTGACACGGCGGGTCGTCCGGTTCAGCAAGCGCGCCCCAAGCCGCGCTTCAAGCGATGAGACATGTTTGGATACGGCGGATTTGGAGATACCCATCTTCTTGGCAGCATCGGTAAAGCCACCTTGGTCCACGACCGTGGCGAATGCTTCCATCTCTGTCAGGCGGTCCATACCCGTCCCCTTTCATCATCTGCGTCTGAAAATGGTATGGCGGCCAAATCAGGCAGGATCACGGCAGTGGTGAGACAGTGGAGAGGTATTTGTAGGGATCGTTCGCGGCGGAGAAACAGGCGGGGACTAGATCCAGCGCACCAGTTTCAGGGCCAGAAACATCAGCAGCGCCAGTCCGACCATGCCCAGACACAAGATGGCAAAGGCCCATGGATGATCCACACCCGGCATGCCGCCGACGTTGACCCCGAACAGACCGGTCAGAAACCCCAGCGGCAGAAAGATCGCGGCAGCCACCGAAAGCACATACCCATGCCGCGCCTGCCGTTGCGCCGTATTGGCGTCATGCTCTTCCTGAACCGACACCAGGCGGTCGCGCAACTCGTCCAGCTCTTCGACGGCAATCAGCGCGCTGTTGGCTTGTTCGCGCAGTTCCAGCTGGCTGTCGTCGGGGATTAGCGGAATATCAAAGGCTGCAAGCTTGGTCAGGGCCACCCGTTGCGGATCAAGATAGCGCCGCAGCCGGATCACGCTGCGCCGGATTTCGGGCAGTTCGTGCGGCATCGGGGTATTCTTGTCTTCTAGATCATCCTCAAAGAACTCCGCCTGTTCATCCAGCCCCGCGACGTGTTCTTGCACCCTCTGGGTCAGACGGCCCACCAATTCCTCAAGGAACTCGGCAGGGCTGGGAGGGGCCTTTTGCGCTTCGGCGTCGCGGCGGATCGCGTCGATGGCAAAGACTTTCTTGCGGCGCACGGTGATCAGCAGGTCGGAATCCACATACATCCGTACCGATACCATTTCATCGGCGTCCTGCCCCTCGTTCATGTTAATGCCACGCAGGTTCAGGATCAGCCCGCCTTCAAAGCGGTCACAGCGCGGGCGGGTCTGTTTCTGGATCAGCGATCCGGCGGGGATTTCATGCAGGTGTTCGCGCACCCAAGGGTCGAGCATCGGGTCAGCTAGATCAAAGTGCCACCAGCGATAGATGCCCGGCCCAGTCAGCTTTGTATCGGCGGGCACTTGGGTCGTGCCGTCGGCAAAGATATCGAAAACGCAAATCGGCATGGCCACACCCTGAAACAACTATTAATCTCGCGCATTTTGACAGACCGGAGCCGAGGCGCAAGACGTGCTGCGTGGGGTAAGGCGGGCAAAGGGCAGGGCAGCCCGCCACCGCCTGCCCTGATGTCGGAACGATAGCTTACAGCGCGGCGGCCAGACGGGTGCCTTGGTCAATCGCACGTTTCGCGTCCAGTTCTGCCGCGACATCCGCGCCACCGATAACGTGACAAGGGATGCCTTTGGCTTCAAGCGCATCGGCAAGCGACCGATCCGACAGCTGACCGGCACAAAGCACGATCGTATCCGCCGCGATTACCTGCGGCTTTTCACGTGCTTCGCCAAAGCTGATGTGCAGCCCCTCTGCGTCGATCTTTTCGTAGTTGACGCCCGCAATCATCTGCACGTTTTTCATGGTCAGGGATGCGCGGTGGATCCATCCGGTCGTTTTTCCCAGGCCTTTGCCGACCTTGGTGGTCTTGCGCTGCAACATGGTGACTTCGCGGGCAGGGGCGTGGGGTTGCGGCCCTTCGGGCGCAAGGCCAGAGCGGTGATCGGCAGGGTCCGTGACGCCCCATTCCTTCATCCATTCGGGCAGGTTGGTCGTGGTGCTGTCTCCATCGTGGACCAGATGTTCAGACACATCGAACCCGATGCCGCCTGCACCGATTACGGCAACGCGCTGACCCGCCGTAACGGTGCCGTTCAGGATATCGATATAGCTGACGACATTGCCTGCGTCCTGACCGGGGATTTGCGGATCACGTGGGACAACACCGGTGGCGATGATCACCTCGTCATATTCGCCCAGATCGTTGGCCGAGACTTCGGTGTTCAACTGGACCGCGACGCCATGCTCTCTGATCATCGCGCGGTACCAGTCGACGAGGCCCCAGAATTCCTCTTTGCCGGCGACTTGCTTGGCAAGGTTCAACTGGCCGCCGATCTCTGATGCGCGGTCAAAGATCGTGACCTTGTGGCCGCGCTCTGCCGCGGTGATGGCCGCTGACAGACCCGCAGGGCCGGCCCCCACCACAGCGATGGATTTGACCACATCGGCGGGATCGACGCGCAGTTCGGTTTCATAGCAGGCGCGCGGGTTGACCAGACAGGTAGAGATTTTGCCGCCAAAGGTATGGTCCAGACAGGCTTGATTGCAGGCGATACAGGGCGCGATTTGGTCGGACTTGCCTGCCGCTGCCTTGGCGACGAAATCGGCATCGGCCAGCATGGGACGCGCCATCGACACCATGTCAGCGCAGCCGTCCGCCAGCACCTCTTCGGCGACTTCGGGGGTGTTGATCCGGTTGGAGGTGATGAGCGGGATGCCCACCTGACCCATCAGCTTTTTCGTGACCCATGCAAAGGCCGCCCGCGGCACCGAGGTTTGGATCGTCGGGATGCGCGCCTCGTGCCAGCCGATGCCGGTGTTGATGATCGTGGCCCCTGCGGCCTCAACCGCCTTGGCAAGCTGGACGACCTCATCGAATGTCGATCCGTTAGGGATCAGGTCGATCATCGACAGACGGTATATGAGGATGAAGTCAGGGCCCACGGCCTCGCGCACGCGGCGCACGACCTCGACGGGCAGCTTCATGCGGTTCTCGTATGACCCGCCCCATTCGTCGGTCCGCTTGTTGGTGTGGGTGACAAGAAACTGGTTCAGGAAATACCCTTCGGAGCCCATCACCTCTACCCCGTCATAGCCTGCCTGTTTGGCACGCAGGGCGCAGGCGGCGATATCGCTGATCTGCTTTTCAATGCCGTCGGCATCCAGCTCTTTCGGGGCGAACATCGAGATCGGGGATTTGATGGCCGACGGGGCGACGCAATCGGGGCTAAAGGCATAGCGCCCCGCGTGCAGGATTTGCATCGCGATCTTGCCGCCGGCCTCGTGCACGCGATCGGTGACGATGCTGTGGTTGTCCACGTCCTTTTGCGAAACCATCATTGCCGCACCATGGGCGACCGACCCTTCGGGGTTCGGGCCAATGCCGCCCGTGACCATCAACCCCACATCCCCGCGTGCACGGGTGGCATAGAATTCGGCCACGCGGTTCCAATCCTGCGTTTCCTCAAGCCCGGTATGCATAGACCCCATCAGCACGCGGTTCTTCAACGTCGTGAACCCCAGATCAAGCGGGGCAAGAAGGTGCGGATAGTCGGACATTTGGCAAACCTTTCGAGGGCTGAATGTATGGTACTGGGCAGTTCTGTGCTGCAGTTCACCCCAAGCCTGCGGTTCTGTCACGCACAACGCTGCGTAAGCCAATATACATGGGCGCGGGATTCGTGCTAATTCCCGTGGGACTTCTCTTGCCGCGAAAGGCCCCTGACATGACGCCAGACGAAATCGCCCAACTGCCCTATCGCCCCTGTGTCGGGGTCATGCTGGTCAATGCCGACGGGCACGTGTTTGTCGGGCAGCGTCGGGACCGTGATCAAGATGCATGGCAGATGCCACAAGGTGGCGTCGAAAAGGGTGAACACGCCGAAGTCGCCGCCCTGCGCGAGCTGGAGGAAGAAACCGGTATCCCCCCAAGCTCTGTCACCGTGGTGGCACAGACCGAAGGATGGCTGCCGTATGACCTGCCGGTCGATCTGGTGCCCAACATCTGGAAAGGCCGGTTCCGCGGGCAAGAGCAGAAATGGTTCCTGCTGCGCTTTCACGGGTCGGATGACGAGATCGACCTTGATACCGAACACCCCGAATTTTCTGAATGGCGCTGGCTGCCTGTGCACGATCTGGTCGACAACATCGTGCCGTTCAAGCGCGAGGTCTATACCGCTGTGGTCAACGCCTTTGCAGGCCATTTCGTGAACGCCTGACAAACAGGCGCGCGACGTTCGACCTTTGCCCGATTGCGTAGCGGATATCGTCCAATGTGCATGATCGGAAACCGATTGCGTTGATTTGGCGGGCAGCGCGGTCGGCACCTACCCTTTTTTGCGCATCGCGAACTTGACGGGGCTGGGATGGATAGGGAACAGGTAGCTATCGGCGCGCGACGTCGGACCGTCTAGCCCTAGGATACACCCGATGAAGACATATGCCATGACCGTGAAATGCCCCTCTGCGCGTGGGGTCGTCGCGGCGATCGCGAATTATCTGGCCGATCAAGACTGCAACATCTCTGACAGCTCTCAGTTCGACGACAAGGAAACCGGCGGTTTCTTCATGCGCGTCAGCTTTGAAAGCGAGGCCGACGTTGATCTGGCGACGCTTTCGGACGGCTTTGCCGATGCGGCGCGGCCCTTTGACATGGCCTATGAGTTCCACGACGAGGCGGTGAAGATGAAAGTCGTCATCATGGTCTCGCGCTTTGGGCATTGCCTGAATGACCTGCTATATCGCTGGCGCATCGGCGCACTGCCGATTGATATCGTCGCGGTGGTGTCCAACCATATGGAGTATCAAAAGGTCGTCGTGAACAACGACATCCCGTTCCACTGCATCAAGGTCACAGCGGAAAACAAGGCCGACGCCGAAGCGCGGATTATGGCGGTGGTAGAAGACGCAGGGGCCGAGCTGATCGTGCTGGCGCGCTACATGCAGATTCTGTCGGACGAGATGTGCCAAAAGATGTCGGGGCGGATCATCAATATCCACCACTCGTTCCTGCCCAGTTTCAAGGGGGCAAACCCCTATAAGCAGGCGTTCCAGCGCGGGGTAAAGCTGATCGGGGCGACGTCGCATTACGTGACCGCCGATCTGGATGAAGGGCCGATCATCGAGCAGGACATCGTGCGCGTCACCCATGCGCAATCCGCCGAAGACTATGTCTCGCTCGGGCGGGATGTCGAAAGTCAGGTATTGGCGCGGGCGATCCACGCGCATATCCACCGGCGCGTGTTTGTGAATGGCAACAAAACGGTGGTCTTTCCTGCCTCGCCGGGGTCCTACGCCTCCGAAAGGATGGGGTGAGCCACGGGGGCGCTAGCCGATGGTCGGCACATGCGCCCCTGCATCCTTGTCCAGCAGATCGATCAAGCGCGGATCATCCGCGACCTCGACCTGCCGTTTATATGGTGTAAACCCGCTGCGGATATAGAAAGACATCGCCTGCGGACTATCAAGCGTGCAAGTATGTAGATGAAACCGCGAGATCGGCCTTGCCCAAGCGGTACGGATCGCGTGGTTCATCAGATAGCGCCCTGCACCCGACCCGATCAGCGCGGGCGTCAGGCCAAAATAAGCCAGCTCGCAGGTGCCGTCGGCGGTGAACTTGAGCTCGAGCAGCGCCTCGTCACTGCCATCTTTCGTCAGCGTGAAAAACTGCGTGTCCGCATCCGACAACAGCGCCTGCAATTCGGCGTCGGTTTTTGTGAGCCGTCCGAACCAGAGCCAGTCCTGTCCGACCCGGCGAAAGATATCACGGTACCAGTCCAGTGTCGGGCTCAGCGCGCGCAAGGTCACGCCCTCGGGGGCGGGTACATCGCGCGAGGGCGCGGCCTCGCGCATCTCAAGATGTGTGACAACCATCGCCAGCTTGCCAAGAGGTACGTCGTGGTATCCGTCCGTCAGCATCAGACCAGCCCTTGCTCTTTGAACAGGTCCATCATCGAGGTTTGCGGGCGCGGGCCAATGTGGCTGATGACCTCGGCCGCGCAGATGTTGCCCATCTTGCCGCATGTCTCGAGGTCACGATCCGTGGCCATGCCGTACAGAAATCCTGCCGCGAATTGATCGCCCGCGCCGGTGGCATCGACTGGCACGACCTTTTCGACGGGCACATCAACGCGTTCCTCGCCGCGCATCAGCGTGACCCCGTCGCCCGAGCGGGTGCAGACCACCAGCGGGCAAATCTCGGCCGTTTTGGCCAAAGCAACTTCGGTATCGTCGGTTTCCCACAGGGCGCGGAGTTCGGCTTCGTTGCCGATGACATAGCCCAGATCGTTTTCGATCAGCGCAAGAAAGTCATCCCGGTGGCGTTCCACGCAGAAGGGGTCGGAAATCGCGATCCCCGCCATGCCGCCGCCCGCCGTCGCCGCCCGCGCCGCTTCGCGGAAGGCGGTTTTGCCGGCGTCGTGGTCAAAAAGGTAGCCTTCGAGGAACATCAGCTTGGCCTTGGAGGCCACCGCGTGCGGTACGTCGTCCGAGGTAAGCCCCGTGGAGATGCCAAGATAGGTGTTCAAAGAGCGTTCCCCATCCGGGGTCACAAAGATCATGCAGCGCGAGGTCGGGTTCTCGCCCTCGGCCACAGGGGCGTTGACGAAATCAATGCCGATGTCGGTCATCGCTTTGGCATAGAACTGGCCCAGTTCATCGTCGCGGACCCGCCCGATAAAGGCAGTGGACAGGCCAAGCGCACCGATGCCCGCGATGGTATTGGCAACCGACCCGCCGGGGGTCTGCAGACGGTCCTGCATCGTGGCATAAAGGCTTTCGGCGCGGTCACGCTCGATCAGCTGCATGATGCCTTTTTCGATGCCGTTGTCGTTCAGAAACGTGTCATCCGCATGCGAGATCACATCGACAACGGCGTTGCCGATGCCAACCACTTCGTATTGGGTCATTCGGTTTTTTCCTCATAGGGGCAAAGGTCACGGATGATGCAGGTTCTGCACAAAGGTTTGCGTGCTTTGCAATGGTATCGCCCGTGCAGGATCATCCAGTGGTGGGCATGGTGTTGGAAATCAACGGGAATATTGTCTTCGATCGCGCGCTCTACCGCGTCCACGGTTTTGCCGGGCGCGATCCGGGTGCGGTTGCCAACGCGAAAGATATGCGTGTCTACCGCCTGCGCCGGATAGTGCCACCACATGTTCAGCACCACATTCGCCGTCTTGCGGCCCACACCCGGCAGCGATTGCAGCGCGGCACGGCTGTTGGGCACGACCCCGCCATAGTCATCCACCAGAAGCTGGCTGAGCTTCATGACGTTTTTGGCTTTTTGGCGGAACAGGCCGATAGATTTGATATGTTCGGTCAGCCCCTCCAGCCCGAGGTCCAGCATCTGCTGTGGATGCTCGACGATCTCGAACAGGGATTTCGTGGCCTTGTTCACCCCCGCATCCGTCGCCTGCGCGCTCAGCGCGACAGCGACCAGCAACGTATAGACGTTGGTGTGATCCAGCTCGCCTTTCGGTTCCGCCTCGGCGTCCTGAAAGCGGATAAAAATCTCGCGGATCGTGTGATAATCAAGGGTTTTGGCCATGCGCCAAGGTATGCGTGGTTTCGCCCCCTAGGGCAAGCCGCGCAGGGCGGATTTTACGGGCGTCGCTGCGGCAGGTGCGGCGCGTCATTAGGCGCATGTTTCGGGTCGCGCGGGGGCGGGGCCTGCCGTAGTCTGCCCCTATGACACATTTACAGCACACACCCCAAACCACCGCCCCCGAAGATGCCGCCACCGCTGACGGCAGCGCCTATCACTACGGTGTGATGCGGCGGGCGATTGATTTGATAGATGCCGCCGCCGATCCGCTGGCGTTGGACGAGATTGCTGGCGAAATGGGGATGAGCCCGGCGCATTTCCAGCGGCTTTTCTCGCAGTGGGTGGGGGTATCGCCCAAACGCTATCAGCAATACCTAATGCTGGATCACGCCAAATTGCTGCTACGCGACCGCTTTACCACGCTCGACACGGCGCATGAGCTGGGGCTGTCCGGCTCTGGTCGTCTGCACGATATGTTCCTGCGATGGGAGGCGATGAGCCCCGGCGATTTCGCCCGCAAGGGTGAGGGGCTTGTGATATCGTGGGGGTGGTTCGACAGCCCCTTTGGCCCTGCGCTGGTCATGGGCACGCCACGGGGAATATGCGGGCTCGCCTTTTCGGCAGAAATGGGCACCGACGCCGCGATGGAGGATTTGTGCCGCCGTTGGTCGGGGGCGCGTTTTTGCGAAGATCCGGCACTGCTGCGCAACTGGGTGCAGATTGCATTTGGCGTGCAGGGGGGCGGGGCAGAGAAGGCTCCGATGTATCTGATCGGCGCGCCGTTCCAGATCAAAGTGTGGGAGGCGCTGCTGGCGATCCCGTCGGGCCATGTCACCACCTATTCCGAGATCGCCCAAACAATTGGCACGCCCAAAGCGGTGCGGGCCGTGGGCACAGCGGTGGGGCGCAACCCGATCAGCTGGCTGATCCCCTGCCACCGCGCCTTGCGCAAATCCGGCGGCTTGGGAGGCTATCACTGGGGATTGCCGGTCAAGCGTGTCATGCTGGCGTTTGAATCTGCCCGCGCTGATGCCTGAGAGGCCGTCGGCGGGTTGCTGCCTATGCACATAATCCTGCCGGTTCAACGGGAACAAAGGCTGGTGTAAGGCGTTATGTGAAGATTGCCTCGCCCGAACGGGGCCACAACTTAAAGGCAGAATAAGATATGACATTTTCGAAAACCTCCATTGCTGTAGCTCTGACAAGCGTTCTGGCGCTGGCTGCTTGTGAACCCGGTCCGATTGGTGGCAACCCCAACGACCCGAACGCCAACACACGTAACGGTGCGCTGATCGGTGCAGGTACCGGTGCCGTGATCGGCGCGCTGTCCAAAGGTGACGGCAACCGCGCACAAGGCGCGTTGGCCGGTGCGGTCGCAGGCGGTGCACTGGGCGCCGGCTATGGCTATTCGCTGGACAAGCAAGAGGCCGACCTGCGCCGTCAGCTGGATTCCGACGTCATCATCACCAACACCGGTGATCGCCTGATCGTGACCTTGCCACAGGACATTCTGTTCGCGACAGACAGCACACAGGTTCAGTCCGGCATGCAAAACGATCTGGCCGCACTGGCACGCAATGTGAATGTGTACAGCAACTCCACGCTGCAAGTCATCGGTCACACTGACAGCGATGGTCAAGCTTCCTATAACCAGCAATTGTCCGAAGGCCGTGCACGCGCCGTTGCAAACGTGCTGGTGTCGAATGGCGTTCCAGCCAGCCGTATCCGGTCCGTGGGCCGCGGTGAAAGCCAGCCGGTTGCGAGCAACTTGAACGCATCCGGAAAGGCACAAAACCGCCGCGTTGAGATCGTGATCCTGCCAAACGCTAGCTAAGCTTTGGCGTCACTCATCTGAAAGGGCCTCGGCATCTGCCGGGGCCCTTTTGCGTTTGAGGGGGAGGGGCTTTCGGTAGGCGACAGTGCGCGGCGGCGCTAAAGGTTGTCTTCGACGCGGAACCCGTCGGGGATGATATCGCGCCCTTCCAGCATCAGATCAGCCATGACCTCGGCCACCTTAGGCGCCATGCCGAACCCGATCTTGAACCCGCCATTGGCCACGAAATACCCAGGAGCGTCGGGCAAGGGCCCCAGCATTGGGGCGCGGCTGCGGCTGCGCGGGCGCACGCCGGCCCAGCGGGTAATGACCGGCGCATCGCGTAAGACGGGCACCGCAGCACGCGCCGCCGCAATCACATCATCAAGCTGTGCATCGGTCTGGTCGGGCGTAGAATAATTCCGCTCGGTGGTTGATCCGATGGCGACGGTCCCGTCGCTATGCGGGATCATATGAACGCCCCCTGCAAAAAGTTGCGGCAGGCCGCCTGCGTCATACTGCAACAGCGCCGCCTGACCTTTGACACCAGCGCCCACAAGGCGCGTGTGATTGGCGGTCATCTGCTCTAGCCCAGCGACGCCTGTCGCCCATAGCACCTGTCCGCGATCCGCACCCTCGGCCTGTACGGTCACGCCCTTGGTCGCCAGTGCCCGCACCAGCGCATCACAGGCACGGCGGGGGTGGATCAGGCCGCTGAGCGTGTCGTAAATCAACCAGCCGGTCGGGCTGTCGGGCTGCCATTGTGTATCAGTCGCGCGGATCACGGACCATGTGGCCTGACCTTGCCACAGCGCCCTGGCCGTTTCGGTCCGCTGCTGCGCCAAGGCCAGCGCTGCGTCATCCGCGACGGGTTGTAGTCGCCCTTTGCGGGCATAACCCGCGTTGCCGCCGCCCGCTTGTTCAACCTCTTGCCAGAAGCCTTCGGCCATCAGCAGGCTATCGCGTTGAAAGGCCTTCTTGGCGTTCCAGTTCTCGGGCACATGCGGGGCCAGCGCGCCGACGATGCCGCCGCTGCTGCCTGCAGCTGGCCCGTTCGGGTCAATCACGTGCACCGTCGCCCCGCGTTGCACGCAGGCCCATGCCACCGACAGGCCGAATATTCCCGCGCCGCGTATCGTGATTTCGGCCATTGCCAATCCTTGCCCTTTTTGCGCAGTGTTCGGCAAAGCCCATAGCACAAGGCCATCCCATGGAGAACCAGACAGCTGAGATTGAATGGAAAGACAGCGGCGTTCCGGTGTCCTCGAAATTCGATGATCCGTACTTCAGCCTTGATAACGGGGTAGAGGAAACGCAGCATGTCTTTATCGAGGGCAACGATCTGGCCAACCGCTTCCGCGACGGGTTTCGCATCGCAGAGTTGGGGTTCGGGACAGGGCTGAATTTTCTCGTGGCTTGGGACGCATGGGAGCGCAATGGCGCGAAAGGCACGCTGCATTTCACCTCGTTCGAAGCCTTTCCGATGTCGTCCGAAGATATGGCGCAAGCGCATCGGTCATTTCCCGATTTCGACGGCAAGCGTGACGCGTTGCTTGCCGCGTGGTCGCCCGAGGGCGGAGAGATGCGCTTTGGCGATGTGGTGCTGACTGTTGTCATCGGCGATGCGCGACGTGCGGTGCCCGCGTGGGACGGTCTGGCAGATGCATGGTTCCTTGACGGGTTTTCCCCCGCTAAAAACCCCGAGCTGTGGGAGCCGGAACTGCTGCATGATGTGGCGCGTCACACGGCACCATTCGGGACCGCTGCGACCTATACTGCTGCCGGTGCGGTACGCCGAGCACTGGAAAGCGCGGGCTTCGCGGTGGAACGTACGACCGGCTATGGCCGCAAACGGCATATGACCCGCGCCGTGCGCGTATGAGCATGGCAACCAACCGCGCGGCTGCGTCGGCGCAGTCGAACAACATTCCGCTTGGCATCACCTTGATGGTGATCACGACCTTTGTCTTTGCGGTGCAGGACGGGCTGTCGCGGCATCTGGCGTCTGAATACAATGTGATGATGGTCGTGATGATCCGCTACTGGTTCTTTGCGGCCTTTGTGATTGCGCTGGCCAAACGCCATGCGGGTGGGCTGCGGGCGGCGGCACGGACCAGCCAGCCGGTGCTCCAGATCTTTCGCGGGCTGCTGCTGGCGGCAGAGATTTGCGTGATGATTGTCGCCTTCACCATCCTTGGCCTTGTGGAAAGCCACGCGGTCTTTACCTGCTATCCGCTGCTGGTGGCCGCCCTGTCCGGCCCCGTCTTGGGCGAGAGCGTCGGCTGGCGCAGGTGGGCGGCGATCGGGGTCGGCTTTATCGGGGTGTTGATCATTCTGCAGCCGGGGATGAGCGTCTTTGACCCCGCCGCCGTGATCCCGCTGGTGGCGGCCGCGATGTTCGCGGTCTACGGGCTACTGACCCGCTATGTCGGGCGCAAGGACAAGACCGCCACGAGCTTTTTCTGGACCGGCGTCACAGGGTCAGTGGCGATGACAGCCACGGGGCTGTGGTACTGGGAGCCGATGATCGCCAGCGACTGGCTGATCATGGGGTGCCTGTGCATCACCGGTGTCACGGGCCACTGGCTGTTGATCCGCTGCTACGAAGTGGCCGAGGCGAGCGCGGTGCAGCCCTTTGCCTATCTGCAGCTGGTCTTTGCCGCGATCATCGGCATCAGCGCCTTTGGCGAAACCGTGCGCCCCAATGTCGCCATCGGGGCGGCGCTGATCGTCGCGGCGGGGCTATTCACCTTTTGGCGCGAACGGCAAAAGGGTCGTGCCCGTTAGTTCCTCGGTAAAGGGTTGGGGCAGGGGGTCTTTGCCCATGCGCGCGCGGTAAACGGGCAGGCTTTCGGTCACCCGCATCACATAGTTCTGCGTCTCGCGGAAAGGGATCATCTCTATCCAGTCGACGATATCGATGTCGCCCTCGCGCGGGTCGCCGTAGGTGTCCATCCAGCGCGTCGGACGCGAGGGGCCGGCGTTATAGGCGGCAGAGACCATGACCACGTTCCCGTTAAACCGGCCCGCCATCTGCGACAGGTATTCGGACCCTAGCAAAGCATTGTATTCCGGGTCGGCGGTCAGCCGGTCGGTGGTGTGCAGCGCGCTGATATCCAGATCGCGGGCGACATCCTTGGCCGTGGCGGGCATCAGCTGCATCAGACCGCGCGCGCCCACATGGCTTTGGACCACGGGATCGAATTCGCTTTCGCGGCGGGCGATGGCCAGCACCATTTCGGGGGCCATGTTCAGGTCCAGCTTGATCGCATCATGCAGCGCGTAATAGGGGCCGGCGATGGTGATGCCCCGTTGCGCCACACGTTTGCCGATCATCACGGCCAGATGCGGCTGGCCCACGTCAATCGCGGCCTGTCCCAGAAGGGCAGCGTCCTCGGTGATCAACTGCTCTGCCAGATGGGTCCAGAACCGTTCCGCGGTCGACAGCTCGCCCGAGGCTTGAAGCAACAGCCCCGCCTGAAACAGCGGTGCCTGTGCCAGCGCCGATGTGCGCCAATCCTGTTCAGGGCGCGCGCCTGCAAGGCTCGTGTCGAACGGCAGATTGCCCCGCTCTGCCGCAAGCAGACCGTAGAAAGAGGATTGGAACTTCGCGCCTTGGGCATAGGCTTTGGCGGCGCCCTCGGCGTCGCCCATGGCCTGATAAGCGCGACCCTGCCAATAGCCCGCGCGCCCTTGGCTGATGGGGGATTCTACTGCGCCGTCATGGGCCTGAAAGTGACCAAGCGCCAGCTTGGGGTCTTTGAGAAACCGCAGGGCGATATAGCCCGACAGCCATTCAAGGTCCGCAAAATGCGACCCTTCGGAAAGGAAGTGTTTCGACGCCATCTGATAGGCCCGCGCCGGATCGCCATTGCGCATTTCATCCCGCGCCAGCGCGCGGCGGCGGTTGGCCCATGCAGCGGGCTGACCAAGGGCCGCAGCGCTGATCGATTGCGACAGCATCAGATCCTTGGCGCTGTCGCCGTAGCCCTTGCGGATGCGCCATTCAAAGCGGTCGGCCTGCAGCCCCGGATCACCGGCCTTGCTGGCGGGCAGCGCGTCGATCAGGGCGTTTACATCGCCGTCCAGATTTTGCAAGGCGATGCGGGTTTCGGCCAGCGCCTTGTCGGCATCACTGACCAGATCGAACATCTGGCGGGCTTCGGCGTGTTCCCGTTGCCATAGCATCTCGTCCAGACGGGCGGCGTGGTGCTGTTTCAACAAAGACCCATGCGCGTCAATAAACTTTGCCTGATCGTTCCCGCTCATGGGGAGGGTACGCCACGCCAGCACCAGCCGCGCCTGTGCCTCGCCCAGACGATCCGCACGCAGCAGCGCTGCGGCATGGGCCAGCACACCCTCGGGCGTCTGCGGGCCCTGACCGATAAAGAAATCCAGTATCGCCTTGTCACCTTCGCGGATCACGGCCTCTTCGGACTGTCTGCGCAGATAGGCTTCGCCCGGCCAGTCTGGGCGGCGGCTGAGGAAATCGGTCACCTCGGCATAGGTGCCCCGACCAGCGCGCAGGCGGTGCCATTCGATCACATCTACCGCAACGGCACCATCACGGCGCGCAATCAGGGCGGCATTATCCCAGCTGCCCGCGCGCATGGCGTCCATCGCCCATCCCAGCGGACGCGGCCTTTCGGCATGGGCCGGAAGGGCGAGGGCAAAAACCATCGTCAGCGTCGCCAAGGCGCGTCTCATCACTTGCATTTCCTACTGGTCAAAGGCTACAGCCTTGCAACATACGGCGCGGCGCGGGGGTTTCAACTCAACTTGCCGCTATCAGCAATTGGGCGCTTGCCCAGCAACGCAAGAATAGGAGCGTGCATATGCTACAAGGTTCACTACCTGCACTCGTCACGCCGTTCACGGACGGCGCGCTGGATTTGGACACGCTCAAGAAGCTGGTGGAATGGCACATCGCGGAAGGATCGAACGGGCTGGTGCCTGTCGGGACCACCGGTGAATCGCCCACCCTGACCCATGCCGAGCATGAAACCGTTGTCGCCGAAGTCGTCAAAGCCGCCGCGGGGCGTATCCCCGTCGTTGCAGGTGCCGGTTCGAACAACACGACCGAAAGCATCCGTCTGGCCAAACACGCCGAAAGCGTCGGTGCCGATGCGGTTCTGGTTGTCACGCCCTATTACAACAAGCCGACCCAAGCCGGTCTGATCGCGCATTTCACCGCGATCCACGAGGCCTGCGGTCTGCCGATCATCATCTACAATATCCCCGGCCGTTCGGTCGTTGATATGCTGCCCGAAACCATGGCGGAGCTGGCCAAGCTGCCGCGCATCATCGGTGTCAAGGATGCCACCGGCGATCTGGCGCGGGTCTGTGACCAGCGGATGCTGTGCGGGCCGGATTTTGTCCAGCTCTCGGGCGAGGATGCCACAGCGCACGGGTTCAACGCCCAAGGTGGCGTTGGCTGTATCTCTGTCACCGCGAATGTCGCGCCCAAGCAGCTGAGCCAGATGCAGGCGTTCTGCCTTGCGGGGGATTATGCGTCGGCACTGGAAATCCAAGACAAGCTGATGCCGCTGCACAATGCGATCTTCACCGAGCCGGGCTTGGTCGGTGTGAAATACGCCATGGCGCGTCTTGGCTTGTGCTCGGACGAGGTCCGCTTGCCATTGGTACCGTTGACCGATGCGACCAAAGCGTTGGTGGACCATGCGCTAACGCACGCGGGCTTACTTGAATAATTCCGCCGTAAAATAACGGTTAGGACGGGGCGGCATCTTGCCGCCCTTTTTTTGTGGGGCACCCCGGTGCGCCTCCGCCGGCGCATAAAAAAAGGCCCCGGCAAATTGCCGAGGCCTAATTTGAATATCTGCCTTCGGGAGCAGAAAACGCTTATGGGCAAGCAGCCGTGTAACGCTGACCTGCAGAGTTCTGATACACACACTGGCCGTTTTTGCCTTGACCAAGGTATGCACCTGCAGCAGCACCAGCGAGGCCACCGATAACGGCACCTTTGGTTTTGTCATCTCCGCCTGAAACGGAAGCACCCAGTGCAGCACCAGCGGCAGCGCCGGTGATCGAAGATTGGGTCTGCGTTTCACACGCGGCGAGTGCGCCAACCATAGGCAGGACCAAAAGTAGCTTTTTCATGATATACTCCATACTAGCTTCAGTACTTAACGTCATGGAACGGGTATGGTTCCAGCAAGAATAAAATAATCGGCAACAAAGTGCTCAGGCAGCTATTATTTGCTGCCAAACACCCGTCCCATCGCCCCATCTACTGCCGAAATGATCTGATCGATGTCGTCTTTTTGCGCGATCAGGGCAGGGCTGAAACAAAGGGTGTTGTTCTTGCCCGGCACCGACCGGTTGGTCGCCCCGATGATCACGCCTTGCGCCATGCAATCGGCCACCACGGCTTGTATCTGCGCTTCGACCACTGGCACCCGGGTGCTGCGGTCTTGAACCAGCTCTGCACCAAGGAACAGACCCTTGCCGCGCACCTGCCCGATCACATCGTATTTGTCCGACAGTTCTTCGAGCTCTTCGAGCATATATTGCCCCATGTCGCAGGTATTTTGCAGCAGGTTCTCGCGCTCGATGATGGCTATGTTTTCAATTGCGGCGGTAGGGCCTGCGGTACAGCCGCCAAACGTCGAGATGTCGCGGAAATAGTTCATCGGATCGCTGGCGTCGTCCTTGAACAGGTTGAACACCTCTTCGGTTGTCACAAGGCAGGCGATCGCCGCATAGCCCGACGCGACGCCTTTGGCCATTGTGACCATATCCGGCTGGATGCCGAAATGCTGGTAGCCGAACCATTCGCCGGTACGCCCGACGCCGCAGACGACTTCGTCGATGTGCAGCAGAACGTCATATTTGCGGCAGATTTCCTGCACGCGTTCCCAATAGCCGTCCGGAGGCGTGATAACACCGCCGCCCGCGGTAACGGGTTCAAGGCAGAGCCCGCCCACGGTATCGGGGCCTTCGGCAAGGATGATTTTCTCGATCTGGTCGGCGGCCCAAATGCCGTAGTTATCCTCGGGGGCGCCGTCCTGCTCGAACTTGCGATACTCAAGACAATGGGGCACGCGGACGAAACCATCAGTAAAGGGGCCGTATTGCGCGTTCCGTTCGTCCTGTCCGCCTGCAGACAGGCAAGCGATGGTCGTGCCGTGGTAATCACGGTCGCGATAGAGAATCTTGTGCTTCTTGCCGCCATAGCGTTTGTGGGCGATTTGGCGGATCATCTTAAAGGCTTTTTCGTTCGCCTCAGAGCCGGAGTTGCAGTAGTAGAGACGGCTCATGCCCGGCATCTTGGCGATCAGCTTTTCCGCAAAGATCGACCCCGGAATGGACCCGGCAGAGCCCGCGAAATAGTTCAGCTTGATCAGCTGGTCGCGTACCGCATTGGCGATGCTTTCACGGCCATAGCCGACGTTGACCGTCCAGACGCCACCGGACACAGCGTCCAAATGCTCTTTGCCCTTTTGATCCCAGACACGCATGCCCTTGCCTTCGACGATGATGCGCGGGTCGGTGGTTTCATAGGCTTTATGCTGGCTGAGATGGTGCCAGATGTGCGCGCGATCTGCCTCGACCACACGGGAGATATCGTTTTCGCTAAATGTACCATCCATGTGCGTGACCTTTCCGAGGTTGGGATTGGGACGGGTGGCAAAGCACCCTGTTTCTAGCGGCCCGTGCGCAGGCGTCCTGCGCCTGTTTCGGTCCCTATGCAGTGATTGTTAGGAGCAACGTCCCCCTCTGAAAAGCAAAAACCTGCCCCGCAGGGGAGCTTTGGGGGGGTGACGCACGCAAAAGGGGCTGGAATTGATTAAAATTCCAGCCCCTAAGCATTTGATTGATCTATATTTCCCCGGTTCTACGCGGGGCGTGCGCTTATGCGCTTATTTCGGGCGAAAGCTCGATTTTCCGCGCTTGGGGGATGTGTCGCCACCGGCGGGTTTGCCTGCAGGCTTTCCACCCTTGGGCTTGGCACCCACTTTGCCCGGAGGGACAAAACGTTTCGAAGGGTCAGACGCGCGCGCCTTAAACGGCTTGTCGCCCGCAGGCTTGCTGTCCCCACCCGAGCGATCCGCCGGCTTGTCTTTTTTCCAGACGGCTTTGGCCTTGGGCTTGTCAGAGCTGTCGGGCTTGCCCGCAGTCTTTGGCTTTGGTGCGGCACCGGGCTTCATTGGGGACCGTTCGGTCTTGTGCGACTTGGGCGGGCGTTCACCTTTGGGGGCCTTGGGCTTGTCAAACTTGGGCTTGTCGCCGCGTGGTTTGTCGAACCCTTTGTCGGGGCGTGGCCCGCGTGGCTTGTCATAAGAAACCGAGGCCTCTTCGGTGCCCGCCGCACGGGGTTTGCGCGGTGCGCGTGGCGCGTCGGGATCGTAAGGTGCACGGTCCGGGCGCGGGCCGCGATCCGGGCGCGCGTTGTCATCAAAACGCGAACCGCCACGCTGGGGTTTCGGGCCGCGGCTGCCGGGCTTGGGCCCGCGCGACAGATCAGGAGCCTTGTCGAGCTTGGTCACAACAGCGCCGTCTTCGACTTTCATGTCGGGGCCAAGGGCGGTGGTGAATTTATCAGCCGACGTCGCGAGGATTTCGACAAAAGTATGGCTTGGCTGCACACGGATCGCGCCCACGTCATCCTTGGTCAGATCGCCCATACGGCAGATCATCGGCAAGATCGTACGCGGTTCGGCTTCGTCGTTGCGCCCGATCGAGATCGAGAACCAGACCGACGGACCAAAGTCGCCACGGGGGCGTTCATCCGCTGGTGTGCCGGGCTCTGCCAACTGCTCGGGTGCGGACTGGCGCGCACGATAGAGGTTCACAAAAGCGGTGGCCAGTTGCTCGGGGCTGAACTGATCCACGAGGTTCGCAACAAAGCCCGCTGCATCATCGGGGATCGGGTTCGACCAAGCGGAATCGGCCAGCAAGCGCTTTTCGTCTTCGGCGTTCACTTCTTCGGCGGAGGGCGGGTTGGCCCATTCGACTTTCAGTTTGGCACCACCAATCAGGCGGTTGGCTTTGCTGCGCATCTTGGCAGGGACGATCAGTGCGGACACACCTTTGCGACCCGCACGGCCGGTACGGCCCGACCGGTGCAGCAAGGTGTCAGAGTTCGACGGCAGATCAGCATGCACAACCAGTTCAAGGTTGGGCAAATCGATGCCACGTGCGGCCACATCTGTCGCGATACAAACGCGGGCCCGTCCGTCGCGCAGCGCTTGCAGCGCGTTGGTCCGTTCAGACTGCGTCAGTTCGCCCGACAGTGCCACGACCGAAAAACCACGGTTGGTAAAGCGGGTGGTGAGGCGCGCAACGGCGGCGCGGGTGTTGCAGAAGACGATGGCGTTCTTTGCCTCGTAGTACCGCAGCACATTGATGATGGCGTTTTCGGTATCACGCGGGTGCACGTTCAGCGCACGGTATTCGATATCGGAGTGCTGCTTTTTCTCGCCCACGGTTTCAACGCGCTGTGCGTCACGCTGGTAGGATTTCGCCAGCTTGGCAATCGCCGCAGGGACGGTGGCCGAGAACAACAGGGTGCGGCGTTCTTCCGGTGCTTCTGAAAGGATGTATTCCAGTTCCTCGCGGAAACCCAGATCCAGCATCTCGTCTGCTTCATCCAGCACCACGGCGCGAATGTCGGACAGGTTGATGTTGTTGCGTTTGATGTGGTCACACAGGCGGCCCGGTGTCGCGACGACGATATGTGCGCCACGGTCTAGCGCACGACGTTCGGTGCGGGTGTCCATGCCACCAACGCAGGTGGTCACAACGGCACCGGCCTTGCCATAAAGCCATGTCAGTTCGCGGCTGACCTGCATGGCCAGTTCGCGTGTCGGTGCGATGATCAGCGCCAATGGCGCGCCCGCGTGGCCGAATTTTTCAGCGTCACCCAAAAGGGTTGGCGCGATGGCCAGACCAAAGGCGACTGTTTTGCCCGACCCAGTTTGGGCCGATACCAAAAGGTCGGCTTCGACCAGATCGGGGTTGGTGACCGCCTCTTGGACGGGGGTAAGCGAATCATAGCCTTGGGTGGCAAGCGCGTCTGCGATGGTTTGGATCAAGGGATTGTCCTGTCTGAGAAAATGTCGCGCTACAAATACGCGCGTCGCGGCAAAAGCGGATACGCCAGCCACGTGTTGCGCCCGTCCCTAGTCGGTTATGACGCGAATGTACATCTCTTTGTCAGGCGCACTGGTGAGAGCGGCTATGCTCCGCCGCCTTTCTTTCAGGCGCTGATCGCATCCCCCCACGCCGACATTACCTCTGTCGCGCCGGTGTTTTCATCTCCCTTTCGGCCGACAGCAGAGGGGCAGGCGAAGTGATAGGGGAAGATCGTGCGCGGTGCAGTCACGACGTTTTCCAGCGTCTCTTTCAACGTCGCGATCACCTGCGGCGGGAGCGCCTGATCCACGATGGTCACATCGGCAAGGCTCATATCCGTGCGCGGCGCGTGAAAGGCGGTTTCCAGATCCATCCCGTAATCAAGCAGGAGCGACGCCAGTTCGACCACCGCGGGCATGATCTTGCGCCCGCCCGATGCGCCAAGCGCGAATTGCGAGCCATCAGCGCGGTGCAGCAGGGTGGGGCACATATTGGCAAGGCAACGCTTGTTTGGCCCGAGCGAGTTCGGCTTGCCCTGTTCGGGGTCGAACCACATGATACCGTTGTTCATCAGGATGCCGGATTGCGGCAGCATCATCCGCGAGCCAAAGATCGACAGCAGCGTTTGCGTGACGGCGACCATATTGCCCGCTTCGTCCACGACACTAAAGTGTGTGGTGCAGGACGGATCAGGTTCATGTTCGGTATCGCCCATCGTGTCATAACGTTCCTGATTGGCCTGCCGGATGGCGCGGTCATAGGCGATGAACGCATCGGCGTCGGGGGTGTCAGTGCCGGGCTGCCAGGCCGTCATAAGATCAAGTGCGCGGCGCATGGTGGGGCCTGCGGTCAGCGTTGGCGTGGCGATCACCTCGTGGTCGCGATAGGCATAGTGCATCGCATCGACCAGTGTCGCCTGATATTGCGCCAGATCCTCTGCCGCATGGTGTCCGCCCGCCGCTTGCAAATCCGCGACAATCGACTGCGCCAGCGGCCCTTCGTAAAACGCACGCGGCCCGTCTGTCGCCACGGTGCGCAGCGATGCTGCAAGACGGCTCAGGTCGCATGTCGTCTCGCCCAAGGCGGTCCACCCCGAGGATTTCGGAAAGCCGTCTTCATCAAGGAACGTCTCGGCCGAGGCGGGGAAGGGGGCGAGGTCTTTGGCCGATCCACCCAGGATCAGTTGCGTGTACCAATCGACGGGCAGCCCCGCATCGGCAAGCTTGATCGCAGGGGCGAGCAGATCGGCCCAAGGTTTCGTGGCAAAGTGTTCATGCGCCAGCCCCATGCCCGCGACCTGACCGGGAATGGCAATCGCCTTGGCCCCGAAAACGTTGCGGTCGTCCAACACGGAAGGCCACGGAAACAGATCGCTCGCCTTGCCACCGACGATTGGATAGTCGGCAACATCCAGCCCCTTGGGGGATTTCATTCCGAACTCAATGACTTTGGCAGTCTTCTCGCCGGCCATGCGCACGACCATAAAGCCGCCGCCACCCATTCCGCTCATCCACGGTTCAGCCGCCCCAAGCGCAAAGGAGGTGGCAATGGCGGCATCCACCGCATTGCCGCCTTGCGCCATGACATCCGCCCCGACCTGGGCCGCCACACGGCTTTGCGACGCGACGATGCCTTTGCGGCTGCGGGTCGCGGGTTTGGTGATCTGCCAAGAGGCGTTTTGCTGCTGGGTCATTGGGGGCATCCTGTTATCTAGGTGTGCCTACCCAACGCCAGTGTCAGCAGATTTGCAACCATGAGGAGCGTTGCCGCCCCGCTGATTAGTTGCTTTGTGTCGGTGTCGCTGAAAATGCAAACACGGGGGCCTGGGCCATCTCGTTGGACGGGCCCTTTTTCGTGTTGGGATAGATAAACCCGTTGATCGGATAAACGCTGCCGAATGAACCAGCCTGACTTTCCAGCCGCACATCGGACCAGTCATTGCGGGGCGACACGTCTTTGACGGTCATCGCCAGAGAGATCTTGTTGCGCTTCCAGTTGGCGTGATCAACCTTGATCTCGCGGGGGGAAACAACTTCGGAGACCACAGCGACATGGCCCATCGGGTTCCGGCGGGTGCCTTTGAACGCCATGACGGCGCCAACAGCGGGTTTTGTGCCGCGCTCGTAAAGACCGTTGGCTTTGGCCCACCAAGTGTTGGCGTTGCCGCGGATTTGGACACCGCTGGCGTTGCGCGCGAAGGGTACGCACCAAACGCGCTGGCCTTTGGATTGCAGAACGCGAACTTCGCGGATCGCCATGGCGTGTAGGTCAGGGTTGATGCCCGCTTGGCTGATGGTTTGAACCTCAACCGGGCCGCGGGCACAGGCCGCTGTCAGCAGCAGGGCTGCGGACAAAATTGAAATACCGATTTTCGACGTCCACTGGCGTTTCACGCTCATTTATCTGTCCTGCTGCTCGTTTCCACTCACCTTACTGTCCCAGTAAAGTCCGGCAGACATTCCGCGATTCTTGGCCAAAATCAAAGCGTCTGGATTCCTGTGGGCAAAATTCCGCCAGTATTATTGCAAATTGTTAATTTTCGGGAACCGAACGAAGGCCTCCGATTTTGACAATCAGGTCCAGCAACTTTGCCACACCCTTATCGTGTTTCATCTCTGCAAAGAGATAGGGCAGATCTCCGCGCATCCGTTTTGCATCACGATCCATCACCTCGAGCGACGCGCCCACATGCGGCGCGAGGTCTGTTTTATTGATGATCAGGATGTCTGACTTTGTAATCGCCGGCCCGCCCTTGCGCGGGATCTCTTCGCCCGCAGCAACGTCGATGACATAAAGCGTCACATCCGCCAGCTCGGGGCTGAAGGTCGCCGACAGGTTATCGCCACCGGATTCGATGAGCACACAGTCCAGATCGGGGTGGCGGTCGCGCATCCGGGCGACGGCGGCAAGGTTGATAGAGGCATCCTCGCGGATGGCGGTGTGGGGGCAGCCGCCCGTCTCGACCCCGATGATCCGGTCCTGTGGCAAGACCTGAAGCCGCATGAGGGCCTCGGCGTCCTCTTGGGTGTAGATATCATTGGTGATCACGCCGATCGACCAGCGGTCGCGCATGGCACGGCAAAGGGCGGCGGTCGTCGTTGTCTTGCCCGCGCCAACGGGGCCACCAATGCCAATACGAAGCGGTCCATGGGGGGAGGTCATGTCTGGAACATCCTAGAGTAAAGCGTTTCATGTTGCATCGATGCGATATCAGCCAGAAAACAGGCGCTGCCGATATCGTCGACGGTTTGTGACAGGGCCAGCGTCACCGTTTGGTGGCACAAAGGGGCAAGGGCGGTGATGACCCGCTGCCCGTCCGTTTGCCCCAACGGCACCGCACGGATCGCGGCAGACACCAGCGCGCTGACGAAGGCGTGCAGGAACAGCTGCGCGCCTTGATCCACAGGCAAGCCCTGCGCTGCGCAGGCCGCGCCAAAGGCGACGGGCAGCGTCAGGTCGGGGAGCTCATGCCCCCAGACGTCATTGACCACCCGTACAAAGGCCGCGCCCTGTTGGGTCATCTCTGTCAGTCGCTCCGACGAGGGTGCCAGCGCGCGCGCCAGCGCATCCACCTCGGTCAACTGCTCGCCCGCAAAGCCAGCGTTCAGCAGGATCGCATCGGTCCGGCCCGCACCGTGGATGATGATATCCGAGAGCCACGCCTGAAGGCTGGCCGCATCGTGAATGGTGCCGTCCTGCACGGCCATCTCAAGCCCGTGGCTATAGCTGAATGCGCCGATCGGAAAGCTGGGCGACAGCCATTGGGCCAATGTGATCAGCGCTTGGGTCTGCATCGTCAAATCGGCCTAATGCGCGTGGCTGTGGGTGCGCCCGTGGCCATAGGCACCGCCTTCGGGAATGAAGGGTTCGGACACATCGCGCAGCGTCGCCCCGAGCTTGGTCAGCATGTCGCGGATCACGTGGTCGTTCTGGATCAACAGCCGACCCGGTTCAAGCTGGCAGGGGCAGTGCCGGTTGCCGATATGCCACGCCAGACGCACCAGATCGTCGCCGGTGATTTCCAGCAAAGCTTCCTTGGCTGCAATGACCTCGATGATCTGCCCGCCTTCAAGCTCGAATGCATCGCCGTGGTTCAGCGATTCTGTATGGGCGAGGTCCACGAGGAACCCGCGGTTATGGCTGGTCAGCAAGCGTTTGCGGCGCAGGAAGCGGTCGTCATAGGTCAGCACGCAGCTGTCATCCGCGTGGTCCCACTGGCCGTGGCGTTTGATGGTATGGGCGGGGGGAAGGTCGGTCATCGTGAGGCCTCAGAACATGAAATAGCGTTGCGCCATGGGGACAGTTTCAGCGGGCGCGCAGGTCAGCAGCTCGCCGTCCGCGCGGACTTCGTAGGTTTCGGGGTTCACCTCTACCTTGGGGGTGGCCGAATTATGGATCAAATCGGATTTGCCGATATTGCGGGTGTTTTGCACCGCGATGGTTTGCTTGCGCAGGCCAAGGCTGTCGCGCAGCCCGTTCGATTGCGCGGCTTCCGAGATAAAGGTCACCGCACAATGCTGGAGCGCGCTGCCATAGGCCCCGAACATCGGACGGGTATAGACCGGTTGCGGCGTGGGGATCGACGCATTGGGGTCGCCCATTTGCGCCACCACGATCATGCCCGACATCAGTACCATCTCGGGCTTCACACCAAAGAAGGCGGGGTTCCATAGCACCAGATCGGCCTTCTTGCCGACCTCGATCGACCCGACCTCGCGGCTGACACCATGGGCGATGGCGGGGTTGATCGTGTATTTCGCGATATAACGTTTGACGCGGAAGTTGTCGTTGTCGCCGGTTTCTTCCGGCAAGCGCCCGCGCTGCTTGCGCATCTTGTCTGCGGTCTGCCACGTGCGGATCAGCACCTCGCCCACACGGCCCATGGCCTGACTGTCAGAGGCGATGATAGAGAACGCACCGATGTCATGCAGGATATCCTCGGCGGCAATCGTCTCGCGTCTGATGCGGCTTTCGGCAAAGGCGACGTCTTCGGGGATGGATTTATCGAGGTGGTGACAGACCATCAGCATGTCCAGATGCTCTTCGAGCGTGTTCACTGTGAAGGGGCGTGTCGGGTTGGTCGAAGACGGCAGCACGTGCTCTTCGCCGCAAATCTTGATGATGTCGGGGGCGTGGCCGCCGCCCGCGCCCTCGGTGTGGAAGGCGTGGATGGTCCGGCCCTTCATTGCGCCAAGCGTATGTTCGACAAAGCCGGATTCATTCAACGTGTCGGTATGGATCATCACCTGCACGTCCATGTCGTCCGCGACCGACAGGCAGCAATCAATCGCGGCGGGGGTGGTGCCCCAATCTTCGTGCAGCTTCAGCGCACAGGCCCCGCCGTTCACCATTTCGATCAGCGCACCGGGCTGGCTGGCATTGCCCTTGCCCGCGAGGCCGATGTTCATCACCACGCCGTCCATTGCCTGCAACATGCGCCCGATGTGCCACGGGCCGGGGGTGCATGTGGTGGCAAGCGTGCCATGTGCAGGGCCGGTGCCGCCGCCAAAGCAGGTGGTCACGCCGGAGTGGAGCGCGTCCTCCATTTGCTGGGGTGCAATAAAGTGGATGTGGCTGTCGAAACCGCCCGCGGTCAGGATGCGCCCTTCGCCGGCGATGATCTCGGTCCCCGGTCCGATGATGATATCAACGTTGGGCTGGGTGTCGGGGTTGCCCGCCTTGCCAATCGCCGCGATGCGCCCGTCCTTCAGCGCGACATCCGCTTTATAGATGCCCGAATGATCCACGATCAGCGCGTTGGTGATCACGGTATCCACCGCACCATTCGCCCGCGTGACCTGCGACTGGCCCATGCCGTCTCGGATCACCTTGCCGCCGCCGAACTTCACCTCTTCGCCATAGGTCGTCAGATCGCGTTCGACCTCGATGATCAGATCGGTGTCAGCCAGCCGTAGCCGGTCGCCCGTGGTGGGGCCGTACATCGCTGCATATTCAGAGCGGGGGAGTGTGGTGGTCATCGGTCTCTCTTTCCTCGAAGCGCCTTAAAGCGCGCCCATCACTTCAGCGTTGAACCCATACACCTTACGGTCGCCCGCGAGCGGGATCAGCTGCACCTCGCGGCGTTGACCGGGTTCAAAGCGCACGGCGGTGCCGGCGGCGATGTCCAGCCGGTGACCACGCGCGGCGGCGCGGTCAAAGTCGAGCGCGGGGTTGGTTTCGGCAAAGTGGTAGTGACTGCCGACCTGCACGGGCCGGTCACCGGTATTGGCAACCATCAGGGTGATGGCCGTGCGATCGGCGTTCAGGGTGATGTCCCCTGTGGCGCAAAGCACCTCTCCGGGGATCATTTGCGCGCCTTGCGGGGGGCCTTGACCCGCCCGCGCAGCGCGATGGCCGCGGCGGTTGCGATGACGGCGAGCCCCATGAAGACAGGCATCCATTCGGCCCCGTGGGGGGCGATATGCACACCGGGGTGGGCAAGGGCAGGGCCGGCCATCAGGGCGGCGGGCAGGATCATCAGATGTTTCATAGCAGGGGCCTTTCTTGCGAACGGGGTCTAGCGGATGGGGTTGTGCACGGTGACCAGCTTGGTCCCGTCGGGGAAAGTGGCTTCGACCTGTACGTCGTGGATCATCTCGGCGATGCCTTCCATACAGTCGTTGCGGGTGATGACTTGGGCACCGGCCTGCATCATCTCGGCCACGCTGCGGCCATCGCGTGCGCCTTCGACGACGGTATCGGTGATCAGGGCAATTGCCTCGGGGTGGTTCAACTTGACGCCGCGGGCCAAGCGCTTACGCGCGACTTCGGCCGCCATGGCGATCAGCAATTTATCTTTTTCACGGGGGGTCAGCTGCATGTCAAAGCATCCATGTTTTGGGAGGGGCCGCGCCGTGCAGGCGGGCGATGATCGGCACCAGAGACTGGCGCAGGATGTAACTGTCGGGCGCGAGGAGCCGCGCATAAAGCACGCCGTCGCGGATCAGGCTGGCACCGGCGCTGGCGGGCAGCAGCGCGCGCAGGGGGGCAAGCAGCGCCTCGGCATCGGGGGCGGCGTAGATCACGCTGGCCATAGCGCAGTTGCCGCCCGCCGTGGCGGTGCCAGCAAGTTGCGTGTGGATATCGCCGGACAGGCGCACGGCATCAGCAAAGATGGGGTGCCCGTCGCGGCGGATCGTGATGTTATCGGCAAAGCGCGCGTCGCTTAGCGTTTCGCCCATAGAGACGCGGCCAAAGACCAGCGGCTCTACGCCGAAGAAACAGGCATCGCCCGTCAGGTCCACCTCCAGCTTGCGGCGCAGGGCAGAGCCGTTGAACAGGATCGTTTCCTGCGGCAGCCAATCGATCCGTGCCCCGCCTTTTGCGACCAGCCGCGTCGTCATTTGCGCCATCGGGCCGGGTTGTGCCAGATAAACACGTTCGGCAGCCTGACTGGTCAAGGTCAGGCGGCTGTCCGCACCGGCAGTGGCGTGGATCGACAGTTCGTCGCCGCCCGTCATCCCGCCTGAAGTGTTAAGGAAGACCCCCGTCAGACCACCCGCCGCCGCACGCGGAAAGAGCGCCTTGAAGCAGCCCTGCTGGTACAGATCGTCGATCACCGACGTCCCGCCGTAGGTCTTGCTGCTGATGCGCAACGCCCCGCGGGCGCGGGGTTGCATCGGCACGGCGAAAGCCTGATCGGTATGGGCGGCGATGTTGATGGGGGGCCTCGTCCAGTTGAAAATAACTCCCATCTGGATAGCGTGATTCCCGTCGGGTGCGATCCGAAACGGGCATTTTTGGCGCAATTTGAGGCTGCTTCGCGACGGATGCCTATAATTTGGGCATATCCCGTCAGTGGCTTTGACCCGCAGCTTGGGCGCGGGTCAAAGCAGTTTTGCGGTCGGCCTACCCGTAGAAGTACTTGGGCAGATAGGTCGCGATCTCGGGGATCAGAATGATCAGCAAGACCCCGATCAGCGTGACGATCACATAGGGCGTCACAGAGGCATAGATGTCGCCCATCGTCACATCCGGCGGGGCCACCCCTTTGAGGTAAAAGAGGTTAAAGCCGAAGGGCGGGGTCATATACCCGACCTCCATCATGATGATGAAGAGGATGCCGAACCAGATCGGATCAAAGCCATAGCTCTGCACCACGGGCAGGAACACAGGCAGGGTGATCAGCATGATCCCCACCGGATCCAGCACCATGCCAAGGATGAAGAGCACCGCCAGCATAAATACCAGCGACCCCCAACGCCCACCGGGCACAAGGTTCATCATGTCCTGGATCAGGCTTTGTGCCCCAAGCGCGGTATAGGCCGTGCTAAAGGCGTGGGCCGCGAACAGGATCCACATGATCAGCGCGGTCAGTTTCAGCGTCGCGACAGAGGCGTCACGGATCACGGCCCATGACAGTTGCCGGTTCACGCCCGTGGCGACCATCGCACCAAAGACACCGATGGCGGCGGCTTCGGTCGGGGTGGCGAACCCGCCAAAGATGGCCCCCAGCACGATCACCACGATCAGGATCGGCAGGATCACCGCCTTGAGAGACCGCAGTTTCTGCCCCCAGTTCGCGCGTTCCTCTTTCGGGAGGGCGGGACCCAGTTCCGGCTGCATCCAGCAGCGTCCGCCGATATAGACGGACACGAGGAAAAACAGCAGCAGCCCCGGCCCGATGCCCGCTGCGAACAGCCGACCGACAGACACCTCGGTGAGCAGCGAATAGAGCACCATCAGGATCGACGGCGGGATCAGGATGCCCCAGCCGCCGCCCGCGTTAATAGCCCCAAGTGCGAGCTTTTTGTCATAGCCCCGTTCCAGCATCTTGGGCAGTGCGATGGTACCCATTGTCACAACCGCCGCACCCGAGATGCCCGACATGGCGGCAAAGATCACGCAGATCAGCACCGTGCCAATTGCCAGACCGCCACGCAGGCCGCCCCACCATTCGTGCATCATATCGTAAAGGTCATTCGCGACCCCCGATTTTTCAAGCAGGATCGCCATGAAGACAAACAGCGGGATCGCCATCAGGGTGGGTGATTGCATCGTCTCCCACATTTTAGAGGCGAGCAGATAGAACCCCAGATCGCCCATTTCGGCGTACAGGAAGATGACCGAAATTCCCCCAAGGGCAAAGGCAAGCGGCGTGCCGAGCATCACAAACAGCAGCAGCGCGCCAAAGAATAGCATGGTCAGAATTTCAACGCTCATGAGTTGCCTCCAGCGGCTTGGGCGGCTTCGGTGTCACCGGTGGCGGGTTGACCAAAAATAGCGGGATCATTGGGCAGTCCCATCAGGGTGCGCACATCGGCCCAAAGGCGTACAAACCCCTGCAACAGCAGCAGCAAGGCGGCGACGGGGATCAGCGATTTAGTCGGCCACAGCGGGGCTTTCCAGACAGAGTTCGACCGCTCCATATCCGCAATGGCCTCGGACGCGATGTCGTAGCCTTGCCACAGCAGCACGCCGACAAAGATCAGGAACAGCGGCCATGTCACGATGTCCACCAGCGCTTTGCGCTTGGGTGAAAACTGGCCGTAGATGATATCGACGTTCACGTGGCCGCGTTCGGTCAGCAGGTACCCGCCCCCGATGATTGCATAGACCCCAAAGATCAGCGTCGCCAGTTCGGCAGTCCAGATCGCGGGCTGTCCGATCAGATAGCGCATGACCACATCGGCCAAGAGCAGGGCAAAGATAATCAGCACGCAAAAGCTGATCCAATAGCCGATAATGCGGTTCAATTGCGTGATGAAGCGCGCAAGTTTAAACAAAACGTTTCTCCCTCAGGACAAAAACGAGCCGCCAGAAATGCAAGGACATATCAGGCGGCTACAATGATTTTCAGCGCGGCCTTACCGGGGGGGATCCCCCCGGATCAGACGCTTAAAGATAGCCGAGGTCGGTCATCAAGGTTTTGTAGATGTCTGCCGCCTTCGCCGCGCGTTCGCCTTTCTGCGCCTCTGTATCGAGGATCTTGGACGACGCATCCGCAAGGATTGCCAGCACATCGTCGGGCAGTTCAGATACTTCGATGTTGTTCTCGGCAATGCCTTCGGAAATCGCGATGGCTTCGGCGTGCTGGTATTCGGCCGACCGCTGGAAGAACCGCGTCTCCATTGTGTCGAGCAGGGCAGTGCGCAGATCGTCTTCCAGCCCGTCAACGGCCTCCATATTCAGGATAAAGGCGTCAGTGGTCTGACCAAGCGCGGGTTTGTAATGGTATTTGCAGACCTCCCATAGGGACATGGATTTCGCCCCCACGGCAGCGCCCCAGTGCGCGCCATCCACAACGCCCGAGCTGAGCGATTGATAAAGCTCGGAGCCTGGAATGTATTGCGGCGCGGCACCGGCGGACTGCAGGTAATCAAGCATTGTGCCGGACGACCGCAGCTTGAGCCCTTTGAAGTCTTCGGCGGATTCGATCTTTTTCGACACGACGATCTCGACGGGCAGAACTTTTTCCGTCTTCATCATCACGCCGTCGGCGTTCAGGTCTTCGTTCACCAGGGCCTCAAGGCCGAGGTTCTTGACCGCGTGTTCCATTTCCCACGCCTGACGGAAAGTGCCGGGGATGCCGAACAGGAAGGACGCGGCCTGCGCCTGATCCTGCACATAGGACGGGCTGACCGTCCCCATGGGCACAACGCCCTTGCGCACAATGTTGTAGATGTCGGGGCCTTTGGCGAATTCGCCCGCACCCAGCAGATCCATCTTGAACGCGCCTTCGGTGCGCGCCTCAAGCACTTCTGCCAGTTTACCAAGGCTGTCGTTGAAAGAGCTGGACGCCTTGGGCCAGTGCGCCTGCACGCGCCAGTTTACCTTACCTTGTGCGATACCCTTGCCAACCAGCGCCGGTGTTGCCAGCGCGCCAAGAGCGGCCCCACGCAGCATGGTGCGGCGGTTCATATTGCCTTTAGTCATTAGATTTCCTCCCAGAAACTTTGGTTTCTTTATTCTGCGCATCACGATTTACGCAGGCTCCCTAGCGTCACCTTCACGCATCGTCAGGAGGAGGTCAAACGGCTGTTAGCGATAACGGTTAATAAATCTGACGTTTGTCAGCTTTGGGGCACGGAATTGCCGACTCTTCAACCTGTGGTGCAGGAAAACAGCGGTCAGGTTGCGAACTGATGGCGGTATTGCGACGGGGTGACGCCTTGAACGGTACGAAATCGCCGCGAAAAATAGGACGGGTCGGCAAAGCCCAGACGGTAGCCTATCTCGGCCACTGAAAGGCGCGTGAATGCTAGCAAGCGGCAGGCCTCTTCGACGTGGCGGGCTTCGATATAGGCGGTGGCGGACTGGCCTTTGGCTGCGCGACACAGGCGCGACAGATGTCCGGTGCTGACGCCAATGCTGCCGGCAAAATCCTTGGCCGTCCAGCCCGCGCTGGCCGGATCGCTGATCAACTGGTCCAGCTGCGCCAGCCGGTCGTCGTGCGGGGCGCTGCCGTCCTTTTTCAGCGTCCCCCATGCCGCGATGCTGGACAGAACAGCGTGCGCTAGCCCCACAGCGATCTGCGCCCGAAACGGGGCACTCGTCTGGGTGGTCACCGTTTCAAGCTGTGTCATCAGCGCAACCAAGGTGCCCGCCGCCCGCCCAACCGCGGGTTTGGACAGCGCATTGCCCAGTTCTGCATTCACCGGCCCGATGCTGTGCAGGATCGCGATGGGAAAGGACTGCACCATGCCTTGGGTGTTAGGGGTAAAGTCGAAGCTATGCACCATGCGCGGTGGAATAAACACAACCGACCCCTGCGTCAGGGCAAAGCGGTCGCCCTCGATATTTGCGGTGCCACCGCCCGAAAGGATATACAGTACCTGAGCAAGCTGAGCGTGGCGATGCGGCGCGATGTGCCAAGCGTGATCCGGTGCACGGTCCTTGATCCGTTCGCAATGCAGCACATCGGGAAAGCCTTTGGTTTCGCCAAAAAGCGCATAGCTGGGGATCGGGGAAAGCTGTGTCATGCACGAATAGTACCAGAAGTTGCCCTAAAGATCCATTCTTCCTGCACGTTTCGTACAATAGGTTAATCCGATAGTCGGGCAGGAAAATTTAATATGAAAACGCAAGTCGTCATTATCGGGGGCGGGCCATCTGGTCTGTTATTGTCGCAACTGCTGAATAATGCAGGTGTCAGCACTGTCGTTCTTGAACGGACGACCCGCGACCATGTTCTGTCTCGAATCCGCGCCGGTGTGTTGGAAGACGGTACGACGAACCTGCTGCGCCACGCCGGTGTGGGCGCACGGATGGATCAGCAGGGTCTGCCGCACAAGGGCTGCTACCTGACCGACAACGATTCGATGGTGCATATCGATTTTCACAAGCTGATCGGGAAACAGGTCATGGTCTATGGCCAGACCGAAGTCACCCGCGATCTATACGAGGCTCAGGACAGACTGGGTGCGACGATCATCCACGAGGTCGAGGACGTGGTCATTGCCGGCGCAGACACCAACGCGCCCACGGTGTCCTTTTCAAAAGATGGCCAACGGCAAGAGATCAGCTGCACCTACGTTGCAGGCTGTGACGGATTCCACGGTGTCAGCCGCAAGACGATCCCCGCCGCCAAACGCAAGGAGTTCGAACGCGTCTACCCCTTTGGCTGGCTGGGGGTTTTGTCGCGTACGAAGCCGGTGAATGACGAACTGATCTATGCCAGTTCCGAACACGGCTTCGCCCTTGCCTCTATGCGCAGCGAAAGTCTGAGCCGGTATTACATTCAAGTGGCCTCCTCCGAGAACGTCGCAGACTGGAGCGATGACCGTTTCTGGGAGGCGCTGAAGCAACGGCTGCCTCAGTCCGTGGCCAGCGCATTGATCACCGGCCCGTCGATCGAAAAATCCATCGCGCCGTTGCGGTCGTTTGTGAGCGAGCCGTTGCGGTGGGGCAATCTGTTTCTGGTGGGCGACGCTGCGCATATCGTCCCCCCGACCGGTGCCAAGGGGCTGAACCTTGCGGTGTCGGACGTGTTCTATTTGCACGACGCGCTGATCGCCGCGCTCAAGCGAGGGGATCAGCGCGGCATTGATGGCTATTCGGCACATGCGCTGGCGCGGATCTGGAAGGCGATGCGGTTCAGCTGGCAGATGACGACCATGCTGCACCAGTTCGAGGGCGAAGACAGCTTTGCGCCGCAGATGCGGCGGGCGTCGCTGGCCCATCTGGCGCAAAGCGAAACAGCACGGCGCGATCTGGCCGAAAATTATACAGGGCTGCCGTTCTAAAGATCGCGGCCCAAGATCGGCTTGCGATATGAAAACGGCCCGCCCTCTGACGCATGATCAGGGGGCGGGCCGCGTCTTTGTTTTCGGTGCAGCTGCGTTTAGCCGCGGATCATCACCTTACCAGAGCGACCCGGTGTCAGCGACGCTTTCAGTGCGCCAGACAGATCGTCCAACCCGAACTGCCCGCCATCTTCCAGCACCAGCTCGCCTTTGGCGACCAGCGTCACCAGCTCTGTGATCAGTCGCTTGCGCTCTTCGGGGTCCATCTCGCCGCTCACGCGGGAACCCCAGAAGCCTTTTACCGTGATGTGCTTCATGATCAGCGCACCCGAGTTCAGCGGCATCGGCGCACCGGTGGCTGTCCCGAAAACGACAAGCTCGCCGTCCAGTCCCAGCAAATCGACCAGAACGGCAGAGATGTCACCACCGACAGAGTCGATTGCAGATGCGGCCCCCTTTTCACCGATGATCGCGCGGGCTTTGTCCTGCCAGCCGTCTTCGGAGGTCGACAGTACATTGTCGATGCCCAGATCGGTGAGCTCTTTCACCGCCTCTTCGCGGCGCACAAGGTTCAGCAGGTTGATGCCGCGGCTTTTCGCGAGTGTGGTCATGATCTTGCCCACGGCCCCGTTCGCAGCGGTCTGGACGATCCAGTCGCCCTTCTTTGCCTTCAGCGTTTCCAGTAGGGAAATCGCGCTGAACGGCATGGCGATCAACTGCGCACCGGCGACATCAGAGATCGCGTCGGGCAGGGGAAGAACGCCAGTGGCGGGGGCAACAAAGTAGTCAGCCCATGTGCCATGCACGCCCGCAATCGACACGCGCTGGCCGATCATCGCTTCATCAACGCCCTCGCCAACGGCCTCTACCGTGCCAAGCGCTTCGCTCCCGCCAATCGCACCGGGAAGCTCGGGCTTGTAACCGTAGTTGCCGCGGATTGTCCAAAGGTCGTGGTTGTGGATCGGGGACAGCGTCATCTTGACCAGAACCTCGCCCGCGCCTGCGGTGGGGGTGTCGATTTCAGTGCCTTCAATGACGTCGATGGGTTCGCCAAAGCTGTTGTGGACTGCTGCTTTCATAGGTGTCTCGCTTTCTTGTGTTTATCGTATGGCTAGAAAATCGGTGGTTTGTGACAAAGCCTGCTGTAGCGGGATTTGATCCTGCGAGAGTTTTGACAGGATCGCGGCCCCTAGGAACGTGGCATAAAGCATCTGCGCGGTCGCACGTGGGTCACTGATGGGCGGGACGGAGCCGTCTTTCGCTCCGGCAACCAGCAGGTCGGCGATACGGGTCACAAGTTCTGCCACGCCGTCATTCAGAATACGGCGCATGTCATCAGACAAATCAGCGACCTCGGCACCCAACTTGACCACAAGGCACTGGTTGGCGATCCCTTCGGAATCCGCATGCGCCAGCCATGCTGACCAAAAGGCCGTAAGCTTGTCATGCGCAGACCCCGCCCCGCTGCACAGCGTATCGATGCGGGCCAGATAGTCGGCGACATAATCATGCAATAATGCCTGACCAAAGGCATCCTTGGACGGAAAATAGTAATAGAACGACCCCTTGGGAACGTCGCTTTCCTTCAGAATACGCGCCAGCCCGACGGCACCGAACCCGTGCTTGCTGATGAGCGATCGTCCGGCGGTCAGAATTTTCTGCCGCGTTTGATCTGATTTCTTTTGCTCTGTCATAGGAGGGAGATAGGAACTATTAGACCGGTCGTCTAGTGCCGGGGCAGAAATCTTTGTCAGCGTCGAGCCGCGCTAAAGATGCGCAGCACATGTAACGCCTTGCGGACGCGCGTCAGTCAGCCCCGAAGGGTACGAAACATTTATGCTGGATTTTTGGTGAGTGAATGGTGGAGCCTAGCGGGATCGAACCGCTGACTCAGCGTGGCGGCCTCGCGGACGCGCGTCAGTCAGCCTCGCGTGGTGCGAAATGTTTATGCTGGAATTCTAGTGAGTGAATGGTGGAGCCTAGCGGGATCGAACCGCTGACCTCCTGCATGCCATGCAGGCGCTCTCCCAGCTGAGCTAAGGCCCCATCGTGGATCAAAGATCCGGGAAGTGTATCAACCGTGTAAGGCCGATGCGCCGCTGAATAGGCGGTCGCGAGGGCGGGATCAAGAGGAAAATCTATCCCGCCATCGCAAAATTCAATTAATCGTCGTCTTCGGAGGCAACGTCCGCGATTTCTTCGAGAGGAACAGTATCCTCATCGTCGTCATCATCGTCCAGAATGTCGTCGTCCAGATCTACGTCTACGTCGTCATCATCCACCAGCGACTCTTCATCATCAGAGTTGCCTTTCTTGGATTTGGCAGTGACGGCATCTTCGGCGTCTGCGGCGATCATGCGGGATTTGGAGTTATCAACCTCGACCACTTCGCCGGAGTATGGGCTGATGATCGGATCTTTGTTCAGGTCGTAGAACCGTTTGCCCGTTGTGGGGCACAGGCGCTTGGTTCCCCATTCTTCATTGGGCATCGAAGACCCCTTTTTGAAAGTGTTGTTGCGTATAGATGATTCAGGCCAAGTGCCATATGAGATAGGCACTGTCAAAGGCAATCGCCACCTCATCGCGACCCGGAACCCTGAAATGCCTGATCCTGTCCTGCCCGGAAACCCACCTATCCCGCTGATCCTGCGCCGCTCTGCACGGGCGCGGCGCATATCGCTGCGGATATCGCAGCTGGACGGGCGGGTGACGCTGACGATGCCAAAACGTCTGAAGGAAGCCGAGGGAATCGCCTTTGCACGCGAGAAGGAGGCCTGGATTCGGCAGCATCTCGACGCGCGCGGTGAAGATGTCGTGGTGGGCATCGGAGCAGAATTTCCCTTGGGCGGGCGGATGCTTCGGGTCGAGGCGGGACAGGGCAGGCGGGTGGTTCTGGGGGCCGATACGATCTGTGTCCCCGGACCCACGGATCGCGTGCCCGTGCGGCTGGCTGCCCATCTAAAGGAGCTTGCGCGCGACCGGCTGACGGGGGCCTGTGACGACTATAGTGCGTTGCTGGGGCGTCCTTATGCCAAGCTGACGCTGCGCGATACGCGGTCGCGGTGGGGGTCCTGCACCTCTGACGGGGGGTTGATGTTTTCGTGGCGGTTGATCCTGACCCCGCCCGACGTGCTTGATTATGTTGCCGCGCACGAGGTCGCGCATCTGGCGCAGATGAATCATTCGCCCGCCTTCTGGGCCGAGGTCGAACGGATTTACGGACCCTATCAGGAGGCGCGTGGCTGGTTGCGCAGGCATGGCAGCGACCTGCACCGGTTCAAGTTTACTGCGTAGCGCAGCACCTCGGCGCGTTTACCACATTGACGCACCGGCGATTCGTGATCACAACGACGATATGAACCTGAACCCTCGTCCTCTTGATGCGCATCCATTGGCGCATGACCGCGTGTACCGGCAGTTGCGGACCCGTATCATGTACGGGGATCTGCCACCGGGGCAGGCGTTGACCCTGAGGGGGATTGGCAAGGAATACGAGGTGTCGATGACCCCCGCGCGCGAAGCCGTGCGCCGGTTGGCGGCAGAGGGGGCGCTGACCATGTCGGCGTCGGGCCGGATTTCCACACCCGAGCTGAGCAACGAACGCATCGAAGAATTGGCCGCGCTACGGGCGCTGATCGAGGTAGAGCTCGCCAGTCGTGCTTTGCCCCGTGCCCACCTTGCGTTGATTGACCGGATGCAGGCGATCAACAATGCCATTTCCGACGCGGTGAACAATCGCGACGCCGTGAATTATATCCGTACAAACCTCGAATTTCACCGCACGTTGTATCTGCGGGCGCAGGCACCTGCGATGCTCGCGATGGCAGAGACTGTCTGGCTACAGATGGGCCCGACGATGCGTGCGCTCTATGGGCGGTTGCGACGGACAGAGCCGCCGCATTTTCACAAGCTGATTATCGCAGCCCTGCGCGCCGGGGATGAACCCGGTCTGCGTCTGGCGGTGCGTACGGATGTGACGCAAGGCTTGCGGATGCTGGTGTCCTAGGGCCCTGCGGGGCGGCGTAGAATTACGCCGCCAGCCCTTTGGCCCCGAGGCCAAGGAACTTTTGGCGGCGATCCGCGACCAGCGCCTTGGCGTCTTTGCCTGACAGGTCATCCAGCATCGCGGCAATCGCGCTGCGTACCGATGCGATGGCGGCTTTGGGGTCACGATGCGCGCCGCCGCGGGGTTCGGGGATGATGCGATCGTTCACGCCGAGCTGTTTCAAATCTTGCGCTGTCAGGCGCAACGCTTCGGCGGCTTCGCGCATCTTTTCGGCGTCTTTCCACAAGATCGACGCGCAGCCCTCGGGCGAGATCACGGAATAGACGGAATGTTCCAGCATGGCGACACGGTTCGCCGTGGCAAAGGCCACAGCCCCGCCCGATCCGCCTTCGCCGATGATGACCGACACAAGCGGCACGCCGACTTGCAGACATTTTTCAGTCGCACGGGCGATGGCTTCGGACTGGCCGCGCTCTTCGGCCCCTTTACCAGGGTAGGCACCGGGGGTGTCGACCAGCGTGATCACGGGCAGGCCGAATTTATCCGCCAGCTCCATCAGGCGCACAGCCTTGCGGTAGCCTTCGGGGCGGGCCATGCCGAAATTGCGTTCGATGCGGGATTTGGTGTCGTTGCCCTTTTCGTGGCCGATCACGACGACAGGTGTATCATTGAACCGCGCCAGACCGCCCATGACAGCCAGATCATCGGCAAAGTTCCGGTCGCCCGCCAGCGGCGTGAATTCGGTGAACAGGGCTTCGATATAGTCTTTGCAATGGGGGCGGTCGGGGTGACGTGCCACCTGACATTTGCGCCACGGCGTCAAGGACTTGTACAGATCATCCAGCATTTGATGGGCTTTTTCGTCTAACGTCTTGGCTTCGGCGCTGACGTCCATCCCTTCAGAGGTCCGCGCCAGTGCGCGCAGTTCTTCCGCTTTGCCTTCAACTTCGGCCAGTGGTTTTTCGAAATCCAGATACTGTGTCATCACCTGCTCCGCGCTTTGTTCAGGGCTATATGGCGTTGATTTGCGGTCTTTGCAACGTGACCTGTCAGCTGGCCGGCCAAAGGGCAGGCAACAGAGATGCCACAAGCAGCGCGGCCATGGTCACGTTAAACACCCGCAAACGCCGGGGATTGGTTAGAACGCGGGCCATCTGCCCGCCAAGAAGCGTCCAGAGCGTTACCGAGGGCAGCGCCATCACCGCGACGACAAGCGCCGTGATCACCAGCGGCAATATGCCGGCGGAAGGCACATAGATCGTGATGACGCTCAGCCCGAAGGCCCAGGCCTTGGGATTGACCCATTGGAATCCAGCGGCTTGCAGAAAACTGAGCGGCTTGGCATTGGGATCGGCGGTTTGTACCGGCGCGGCGGTGGCGATCTTATAGGCAAGGTAGATCAGATAGATCAGGCTCAGCAGCTTGAGCACGGTATATATGATGGGAAATGCGTCGAACACGCGGATCAGTCCAAAGCCGACAAGCAGCAGCATGACCATAAAGCCAAGGGTAATCCCCAGCATATGCGGCACTGTGCGCGCAAAGCCGAAATTCGCCCCGGACGCCATCAGCATCAGGTTGTTCGGCCCCGGCGTGATAGAGGTGATGAGGGCGAAAAGCGCGAGCGCGGAAAGGACATCAATGGACATGCCGCCTTGATGCCCCAAGCCGCAGGGTATGCCAAGCCCGCTTCGCTACGGGCGGGGGCAACAGCGGCGCAGGGGCAAGGCCCGCGCCGCTGTGTCGTATTGCGGGGTTAGCGCGAGGCGATCATCTCGGACTGGCGCACGATGACCTCGGCCTGTTTGATGCTGGCGATATCGACCAGACGACCCTTGTAGACGGTCGCACCTTCGCCGTTGGCCTTGGCTGTTTCCATCGCGGCCAGAATCTCGCGGGCTTCGGCGACGGCCTCGTCAGAGGGGGTGAACACCTCGTTCGCGACGGCGATCTGCTTGGGGTGAATGGCCCATTTGCCGACCATGCCCAAAGTTGCCGACCGGCGCGCCTGCGCGCGGTAGCCTTCGTCGTCCGAGAAATCACCGAACGGACCGTCGACCGGCAGCACGCCATGGGTCCGGCAAGCGGCGACGATGGCTGTCTGCGCCCAATGCCACGGATCAGACCAATGCTTGGTCCCGTCGCGCAGCATGTAGTAGTTTTCTTGCGTGCCGCCGATGCCGGTGGTCTGCATCCCCATAGAGGCGGCAAAGTCGGCCGCGCCAAGGCTCATCGCTTGCAAGCGCGGGCTGGCAGCCGCAATTTCTTCAACATGGGCAATGCCCGCCGCCGATTCGATGATGACCTCGAAAGAGATCTTCTTGCTTCGGCCTTTGGCGGTTTCAATCGCAGTGACCAGCGCGTCAACGGTATAGACGTCTGCCGCGCAGCCGACCTTGGGAATCATGATCTGGTCCAGACGCTCGCCCGCCTGTTCCAGCAGGTCGACGACATCACGGTACCAGTAAGGTGTATCCAGCCCGTTGATCCGCACGGACAGTGTTTTGTCGCCCCAGTCTACATCGCTGATCGCCTTGATGATATTGGCGCGGGCGCTGTCCTTGTCCGTGGGGGCAACGCTGTCTTCCAGATCAAGGTTGATCACATCGGCGTCAGAGCTTGCCATTTTTTCGAAGATTGCCGGGCGCGAACCGGGGCCGAACAATTGGCAGCGGTTGGGGCGTGCAGGGGCTGTGGGCTGGATGCGAAAGCTCATATGCGAACTCCTTGAGTAATAAAGTTACGACTTGATTGCCTTGGGTGGTATTAAATTGCGCTGCGCCCTGCAAGAGTGATCTCGCAGCTGCAGCATCGGGCGCTAAATTTCTATGCACAATTCTTGCGCAGATGGGCGGATCTTTGCAAATATTCTCCGGTCTCTCTTGCGTCGGCCATTCATTTGCAACCTTATCGCGCCGAAAGGCTGCGAAACTGAGCCAAAGCCAAATTACAGGAGCATGTGATCATGATCAAAACACCATACCTTCTTTTCCTAGGCGACGCGCCAGATCATCTTGCTGCTAAAGTAGCGCAAGGCATCAAGGACTGGCGTCCCGATAATGCCGTCGGCCAATTGCGGCTGGACGGGTGTAAGGCGGATCTGGGCCTGACCGATATGACCCTAGCGCAGGCGAAAGAAGCGGGCGCAAAGACGTTGGTCATCGGTGTCGCAAACCGCGGTGGCACCATCAGCGCCACATGGCGCGCCGTGCTGGTCGAAGCGCTGGAGGCTGGCTTTGATCTGGCATCCGGCCTGCACAACCTGCTGCGCAACGAACCAGAACTGGTTGCCGCCGCCGAGAAACACGGCCGCACCTTGCATGATGTGCGCATCCCGTCGGTGCAATATCCCATCGCGAACGGTGTCAAACGCACCGGCAAGCGGGTGCTGGCAGTCGGCACCGATTGTTCTGTCGGCAAGATGTATACCGCGCTGGCATTGGACGCGGCGATGAAGGAAAAGGGGCTGAAATGCAGCTTCCGCGCGACGGGCCAGACCGGTATTCTGATCACCGGCGAAGGCGTGCCGTTGGACGCCGTGATCGCGGATTTCATGGCCGGCTCGATCGAGTATCTGACGCCTGACAATGACGACGATCACTGGGATATCATCGAAGGGCAGGGCAGCCTGTTCCACGTGTCCTATTCCGGCGTCACCATGGCGCTGATCCACGGCGGCCAACCCGATGCGTTGATCCTGTGTCACGAGCCAACCCGCAAGACCATGCGCGGTCTGCCCGACTACACGCTGCCCACGCTGGAAGAGGTGCGCGACGTGGCACTGACGCTGGCAAAGGTCGCCAATGCCGGATGTCAGGTGGTCGGCATCTCGATCAATACGCAGCATCTGTCGGAAGCAGAGGCAGACGCGTACCTCGCCGAGGTTGAGCAACGCTTGGGCTTGCCAGCCGTGGACCCGTTCCGCCAAGGTGCCGCGAAACTGGCGGATGCTTTGGCAGCCCTCTGATCGGCCCTTCGGGGAGAGTTTAAGTGGCAAAATGAAGGAGCGGATATGCGTATCGAGGTAAGCCGGGATGTGTTTCGGCTGGCACAGGTCTTTACGATTTCGCGTGGATCGCGGACCGAGGCGCAGGTGCTCACGGTTCGGATCACCGAAGGCGGCGTGACGGGGTGGGGCGAGTGCGTGCCCTACGCCCGTTATGACGAGACGTTGGAATCGGTCACGACAGAGATCGAAGCGTTAAGCGGGTCCGTGACCCGCGAGGCGCTGTACGATCTGCTGCCCGCCGGGGCTTCGCGCAATGCAGTGGATTGTGCCCTATGGGATTTGCAGGCCAAACAGGCAGGCAAACGTGTGTGGGAACTGGCGGGGCTGGCCCAGCCGGAGCCCGAGATCACGGCCTTTACCCTGTCGTTGGATAGCCCCGAAAAGATGCGCGAACAGGCGGCCTTGCACGCGCATCGCCCGCTGTTGAAGATCAAGCTGGGCACGCCGGATGATATGCCTCGCCTTGAAGCTGTGCGCGCCGGTGCGCCTGACGCGCAGATCATCATCGATGCGAATGAGGGCTGGTCGGCCGCGGTATACGCCGATCTTGCCCCTCATCTGGTGCGGCTGGGTGTGTCGCTGGTCGAGCAGCCTTTGCCCGCAGGGGATGACGATGCCTTGATCGGGATGGAGCGGCCCGTGCCCGTCTGTGCCGATGAAAGCTGTCATGACCGGGCGAGCCTTGCTGGGCTGAAGGGCAAATACGATGTGGTCAACATCAAGCTGGACAAGACCGGCGGTCTGACAGAGGCGCTGGCGCTGCGCGATGCCGCTGTCGCACAGGGCTTTGAGGTGATGGTCGGCTGCATGGTCGGGTCTTCGCTGGCAATGGCACCGGCGACCTTGGTGGCGCAGGGGGCCAAGGTGGTGGACCTTGACGGCCCGCTGCTTCTGGCCGAAGACCGCTCGGACGCTTTGACATTTGACGCCGCCGGGGTGCACCCGCCTGCGGCCAAGCTTTGGGGATAAGACATGCGGACTGTATATGTGAACGGCGAATACCTGCCCGAGACCGAAGCCAAGGTTTCGATCTTTGATCGCGGGTTTCTGATGGCGGACGGGGTCTATGAGGTTACCAGCGTGCTGGATGGCAAGCTGATCGACTTTGACGGCCACGCGATCCGGCTGAGCCGGTCGCTGAATGAATTGCAGATGCGCAACCCGATCTCGAAAGAGGATCTGTTGGAGGTGCATCGCGAGCTGGTCCGTGTGAACGAGATCGACGAGGGGCTGATCTATTTGCAGATCACGCGCGGGTCGGACGGGGATCGAGACTTTGCCTTCCCCGATCCCGACACAACCGAGCCTACGATCGTGTTGTTCACCCAATCCAAGCCTGGCATGGCCGATAGCCCCGCCGCCAAGAAGGGGGCCAAGGTCATCAGCATCGAGGACATCCGCTGGGGCCGCCGCGACATCAAGACGGTGCAACTGCTGTATCCGTCGATGGGCAAAATGATGGCCAAGAAAGCGGGCTGTGACGATGCGTGGATGGTCGAGGACGGGTTTGTCACCGAAGGCACCAGCAACAACGCCTATATCGTCATGGGCAACAAGATCATCACCCGAGCCCTGAGCAACGAGATTTTGCACGGCATCACCCGCGCTGCGGTTCTGCGGTTTGCCAAAGAGGCGCAGATGGTCGTGGAAGAGCGTAACTTTACCATCCATGAAGCGCAGCAGGCGGATGAGGCGTTTACCACATCAGCCAGCGCCTTTGTCATGCCCGTGGTCGAGATCGACGGCGTCGCCTTGGGCGACGGGACACCAGGCAAGGTCGCGCCGCGTCTGCGCGAGATCTATCTGGACGAGATGCGCAAGGCGGCGGTGTAACCCGCCTTGCCAAGGGGCTGGCTGCGCGCGGTCAGCCCTTTTCCACGTTCTGTTCAAACGCAACTTTGAACGCTTCTTTCTGCGTGTCTTTCGCGTCGGTCTGATAGCCGGCTTTCCATGCGTCCATGGTCATGCCGTAAAACAATTCACGCGCTTCTTCCTTGCCCATGTCGATGCCGCGTTCGTTTGCGGCCTCTTGATACCAGCGCGACAGGCAATTGCGGCAAAAGCCGGCTAAGTTCATCATGTCGATGTTTTGAACATCCGTGCGGTCTTGCATCAGATGCTGTTGCAGTCGGCGGAACGCCGCAGCCTGCAGTTCGATTTCCTGTTGTGTGGGCATTATGCTCTCCTCGGTGTCGGTACCGTAAAGTTATGGGTTGGTCGGTGTGGGTTCAAGGCGGGTGCCTGTCTGCGTGTCTTGCGGTCTGCTTGCAATCGTTATGGTGCTGTAACACTGAAGGGGTCATAGACGGTATGGGCCAGCCTCGCTAAATGTTAACGCTAACTTATTTGCTATCCACTCTGATCGCTGCGCGTGTTAAACCAAGGTAATCAGAGCGCGGGGGCTGCAAAGCCCACAGATGAAAAGGGACGTCACCAGTATGAAACGCACGCGAAATGTCAAAATAGTTGCCACCTTGGGTCCGGCTTCGGATACCCACGAGACGATCTCGGCGTTGTTTCAAGCGGGCGCGGATGTGTTCCGGTTGAACATGAGCCACGGCAGCCATGACGAGATCAGGATTAAGCACAAGATCATCCGCCAGATCGAAGAGGAAACGGGGTCCACGATCGGTATCCTTGCGGATCTTCAGGGGCCGAAGTTGCGTGTGGGTGTCTTCGCCGGTGACAGCGAACTGCTGGTCGAGGGTGCGTCGTTCCGGCTTGATCTGGACGAGGCAGAGGGCAACGCCCGCCGCGTATGCTTGCCCCACCCAGAGATTTTTCAAGCGCTCGAACCGGGGGCATCGCTGTTGGTCAATGACGGTAAAATCCGTTTGAAGGTCAAGGAATGTGGGCCCGATTTCGCGGAGTGCGAAGTGATGATCGGCGGCGTGATCTCTAACCGCAAGGGTGTGAACGTGCCTGACGTGGTTCTGCCACTTGCCGCCCTGTCGGAAAAAGACCGCGCCGATCTTGAGTTCGTGTGCGATCTGGGGGTCGACTGGCTGGCGCTAAGCTTTGTGCAGCGTCCCGAAGATGTGACCGAGGCGCGCGAACTGGCCAAGGGCCGTGCTGCATTGCTGAGCAAGATTGAAAAGCCGTCGGCGGTGGACCGGTTTGAGGATATCCTTGCTGTCAGTGACGGGATCATGGTGGCGCGCGGTGATCTGGGGGTCGAGCTGCCGGTGCAGAATGTGCCGCCGATCCAGAAACGACTGGTGCGCAAGTGCCGCGCGGCGGCAAAGCCGGTGATCGTCGCGACGCAGATGCTGGAATCGATGATCGAAAGCCCGATCCCCACACGGGCCGAGGTGTCGGACGTGGCGACCGCGATCTATGAAGGCGCGGATGCCGTGATGTTGTCGGCGGAATCTGCTGCCGGTGCCTATCCGGTCGAGGCGGTGCGCACGATGGACAACGTCGCCACCGAGGTAGAGCAGGACCCGACCTATACGCAGATCATTGAATCGTCGCGCAAGGTGGATCGCATGACAGTGGCCGACGGTATCGTTGCCGCTGCCCGCGAGATTGCGGAAACCGCGAACATCAAGGCGATCTGCTGTTTCACGCAAAGCGGCACCACCGCACTGCTGACAGCGCGGGAACGCCCTCGGGTGCCGATCATCGCGTTGACGCCGCTGGTCAAGACCGCGCGCCGTCTGGCGCTCACCTGGGGCGTCAATTGCGTTCAGACCGGCACGCTGGAACGCTTCAAAATGGCCGTGGTCAGCGCTGCACGGGTTGCCCGTGACGAAGGCTATGCCGGGCCCGAAGATATGATCGTCGTCACCGCAGGTGTGCCTTTCAACGTCGAGGGCAGCACAAATATCCTGCGCGTCGCACCCTGCGACGAACGATTGATTTTTAATACTGATCCGGAATAACCTCTGGTCAGGCAATAAAAATATATCGAGCAGGGGCAAAGACTATGGATACTGATCTGATTTTGGTGATTGGTCTTGCCCTTGCTGTGCTTTCTATCCCCTCTGTCGTGTCGGCCTTCTCTGATGGCCGTGCGCCACGGGCGTCTGCCTTGACGGTGCTGATCGCGGGCGGGATGATTGTCTATGCGATTAACACCCATCCGGGTGGCTATGCGCTGGAAGATATCCCCACCTCCGTCCTGCATGTCGTTGCGCGCTATAAGTTCTGGTAACCGCCCGCGTTTCGCGCTTTTGCCCTTGCTTTGAGGGGCGGTCCCTCCTATACGCCAGCTTCGTTCCGCGCGTCCGGCCTTCGTGGCATGCCGAGTCGCGCACTTACCGAACTCAAGTTAAGGAGACGGAAATGCCCAAGATGAAGACGAAATCGAGCGCAAAAAAGCGCTTTAAGATCTCGGCGACCGGCAAGGTCATCGGCGGTCAGGCTGGCAAACAGCATGGTATGATCAAACGGTCTAAGAAATTTATCCGTGACGCGCGTGGGACAACAGCTTTGTCTGCTCCCGACGCCAAGATCATCAAGGGCTTTATGCCCTACGACCGCTAAGATAGGAGAGCCGATATGTCCCGTACAAAAGGTGGTGTGGTCACCCACGCCCGTCACAAAAAGGTAATCAAGGCAGCCAAAGGTTACTATGGCCGCCGCAAGAACACCTTTAAGGTCGCCCGTCAGGCGGTCGACAAAGCCAACCAATACGCCACGCGCGACCGTAAGAACCGCAAGCGGAACTTCCGCGCTTTGTGGATCCAGCGGATCAACGCCGCTGTGCGCAGCCACGACGAAGCACTGACATACAGCCGCTTCATCAACGGTTTGTCCTTGGCTGGTATCGAAGTGGACCGGAAGGTTCTGTCCGACCTGGCAGTCAACGAGCCCGAAGCATTCGGTGCCATCGTAAAGCAAGCACAAGACGCATTGGCCGCATAAGCGCCCTTTGACGATCCAGAGTTTTAGAACGCCGCCCTGACATCGGGGCGGCGTTTTTCGTTTAGGCGGAGTCTTGCGCCGTCAGCGGTTTTTGAAACACCACCACAGCGGCCCCTGTCAGCAGGATCGCAGCGGCGGCCAGCAAGCTGGACCCGATGTTGCCCGTCAGGTCGCCCAAGGCACCGGCGGCAAAGGGGCCTGCGGTCTGCGCGATAGCAAAGACCACGGTGAACAGGCTCATCGCGGCGGCCCAGCTTTCTGCGGGCAGGTTCTGGCGGATAAAGCTGGTGATCGCGCCGGGGGCCATGAAGACGCACAGCCCGAAAACCACGGCTGAAATCACCACGGCCCCACCGGCGGGCAGGACGAGCGGCAGCGCTGACCCAACTGCGATGCCGGTCAGGATCATCGCCAAGGGCTTGCCCGATGCGTGCCGCGCCAGCACGCCGCGCCACACGAAGGGCGAGGCGATCAGCGCCAGCCCCATGATGATCCACACCGCCGAGATCAGCAGCGCCGGTGCCTGTTGATCCGTCATCCACGCAGACAGGAATGTCAGATAGACGATATAGCCCATGGCAAAACCGACGTAGCCTGCAAGCTCTCTCCAGATCAGGTGCAGCTTAATGCCGCCGGCCGCCGTGTTGCGTTGCGCTGGCACCGATAGACGCGCCGCGGCCCAAAGGGATAGGGGCAGGCAGGCTACGCTGATCACACCAATGATATACCAGCCATAGCGCCATGATCCGGTGCCCCAGAGCTCTATCATCAGGGGCAGGGACGCGCCTGCTAGCATGATCCCGATACCGCCACCCGCGCCGAACAGGATCGCGATTGCCAGCGCATTGCGGCGTGCATCGCCGGGAAACAGCCGCGCGGTCAGCACCCCTGCGGTGGAAAAGGACATCGCCCCGAACACCCCCGCTGCGATCCGCCAGAAGGTCTGCCAGCCCATCGTCGCCTCGTACCCCGTCGCCAGCAGCGTCAGCGTTGTGGTTACCATGCCGAAACCGAACAACCGCGCAGGCGCGATGCGCCCGATCAGCAGCAACGTCAGCACCGCGCCGATGATATAGCCGATGGCATTCGCCGTGTTCAGCCAGCCCGCCTGCGCGTAGGTCCAATCCAGCTCGGTCTTCATCGCGGGCAGGATCAGCCCGTAGGCAAAGCGCGCGAACCCGTTGGTGACCGTCACCCCCAGCGTCAGGCCAAGCAGCGCCAGCCAGGGCCGTGTGACAGGTCGGGGCAGGGACGGGTTGCCGTCGGGTTGTAAAATCTCTGCCACGCGCGGCACCCCCTTGATGGTTTGCGCCACTATGTGCCCGCGGTTTCAGCATCACAAGACCCGCTTCAAATGGCCCTGCCGCTTGTATTCGGGGCCAATTCTGCTAGCACCAGCCCGAGCAAAAGACATGAGGCCGATATGGACGACCTGAAAGCGAAATATCTGGGCCAGATCGCTGGTGCCGCCGACGAAGCCGCGTTGGAGGACATCCGTCTGACCGCCGTGGGTAAAAAGGGCGAAGTTGCGCTGAAGATGCGCGAACTGGGCAAGATGACGCCCGAAGAACGCCAGACAGTCGGCCCCGCGCTAAACGCGCTCAAGGACGAGATCAACTCCGCCATTGCCGCGAAGAAAGCGGCGCTTGGGGATGCGGCCCTTGATGAACGTCTGCGCAGCGAATGGCTGGACGTGACACTGCCCACGCGCGCGACGCGTCAGGGCACGATCCACCCCGTCAGCCAAGTGACCGAAGAAGTGACCGCGATCTTTGCCGAGCTGGGGTTCTCTGTTGCCGAAGGCCCGCGCATCGACACCGATTGGTATAACTTCGACGCGCTGAACATCCCCGGCCACCACCCCGCGCGCGCCGAGATGGATACGTTTTATATGGCACGTGCCGAGGGCGACGACCGTCCGCCCCACGTGCTGCGCACCCACACCAGCCCCGTGCAGATTCGCACGATGGAGGCCGAAGGCGCGCCCTTGCGCATCATCTGCCCCGGTGGCGTGTACCGTGCCGACTATGACCAGACCCACACACCGATGTTCCATCAGGTCGAAGGTCTGGCGATCGACAAAGACATCTCTATGGCGAACCTGAAATGGACGCTTGAGGAATTCTTTAGCGCCTTCTTCGAGGTCGAGGGCATCAAAACCCGCTTCCGCGCCTCGCATTTCCCCTTCACCGAGCCGTCGGCAGAGGTCGATATCCAGTGTTCCTGGGTCGACGGCCAGCTGCGCATCGGCGAAGGCGACGGCTGGATGGAGGTGCTGGGCTCCGGCATGGTCCACCCGAAGGTGCTGCAAGCGGGCGGGATCGATCCGAACGAATGGCAGGGCTTTGCCTTTGGCATGGGCATCGACCGCATCGCGATGCTGAAATACGGCATCCCCGATCTACGGGCGTTCTTTGATTCAGACCTGCGCTGGCTGCGGCACTATGGCTTCGCGAGCTTGGACCAGCCGAATTTGCACGGTGGTTTGAGCCGTTAATTGATCGTCGCGGTGCCTTCCTTATGGTGCCGCGCCGCTTGTCCGGTGAACAAGGGCAGGGCCCTATGAAAATATTTCGTAATGAACGTCGGGACCAATCCGAAGCGCACCGCAGGCTTTATGCGCGGTTCGAGTTGGCCCATACGGTCGTCGATTTCATGGCAGCGTTTTGCTTTATTGTAGGGTCGGTCATGTTCTTTAGCGACGCTTGGCTCACGCCGGGCACATGGTTGTTTTTGATCGGGTCCCTGTTGTTTGCTGCCAAACCGACCCTGCGTCTGATCCGCGAGATCAAGCTTTATCGCATGGGTGATGTGGACGATCTTGCACATCGGCTTGAGGATTAGGGAAACCTGTGAACCTATCCACCTTTTTCCACGCAATGACCGCGCGGCCAAAAGCACTTGTACAGGCCGCGATGTTGGCCTGCGCGCTATCTGCTGCGCCAATGGTTGCCACCGCCCAAGCCCTCCCCCCCTGCGGCGGGGATACCGTCTGCAAGGTCGGAGATCGCAGCTACAGCATCCTGATGCCCGACGACTGGGACGGCGTGACGCCTTTGCCTGTTATGATGCATTTCCACGCTTTTCTGCGGCGTGGGCGCACCGTGATCAACCATCCGCGTATCGGATCCGAAACAAAGCCGCGTGGCGTGATGCTGGTGGCCCCGTCGGCGCAGCATCGGGCGTGGCGGTTCTGGCAGGATGACCCTGCGGATATCGCCTTTGCTGATGCGGTGCTCGCGGATGTGGCGAAACGCTTTCCGGTGGATCAAAGCCAGATTTACATCTCGGGGTTCAGCTTTGGCGCGGCGATGGCGTGGCGCTATGCCTGTGCGCGCGGCGACCGGATCGCGGGGCTGATGACCATGTCGGGGACCATCAAGCAGGCCAGCACCTGCGCCAACCCGCCGCGTCAGGTGCGCCATGTGCACGGGCTGAACGATCTGTGGATGAGCCTGCCGCGCGGGCCGGACCATGATGCCACCAATGTCGTTGCCCTGTGGCGCAAGGCGCTGCGCTGTGGCGCAGGGCGGCTGGACGGTGCGCTGACCCTCGCCCCGGGGGTGGAGTTCGCGCATTTCATCTGGGACAATTGCGCCGGCGACCGCAGCGTGACGCTGGACATCCATACCGGCGGACATTTCATCCCGACCGGATGGCTTGGCTACCAGCTGGACGGGTTGATGCCCAAAACACCGGGCTAGGCGCAAAACGCAGCCGCACCGCATTGAAACCGCGCCGATTAAACGCTACGCCCTAGCGCAAGCATTGCATGAGGATCACCGCCATGAAATTCACACTGTCCTGGCTGAAGGAACATCTCGACACCACCGCGTCGATCGATGAAATCACCTATGCGCTGACCGATCTGGGGCTCGAGGTCGAAGGCGTCGAAGACCGTGGCGCGAAGCTGGCGGATTTTACGCTGGGCTATGTGCAATCGGCAGAAAAACACCCCGACGCGGATCGTTTGCAGATCTGTCAGGTGGATACCGACGAAGGCGTGCAGCAGATCATCTGCGGTGCGCCGAACGCGCGTCAGGGCATCACCGTGGTTGTGGCAAAGCCGGGCGTTTATGTGCCGGGCATTGATACCACCATCGGCGTCGGCAAGATCCGTGGCGTCGAAAGCTTTGGCATGATGGCGTCAGAGCGCGAGCTTGAGCTGTCCGAAGAACATGACGGTATCATTGAACTGCCCTCGGGCAATGTCGGCGACCGTTTCATCGACTGGCTGGCGGAAAACGACCCCGCCAAGGTTGACCCCGTGATCGAGATCGCGATTACCCCCAACCGACCCGATGCCTTGGGTGTGCGCGGGATCGCGCGTGATCTGGCAGCCCGTGGTCTGGGCACGCTGAAACAGCGCGATGTGCCCGCGGTCGAGGGGCAGTTCCCGTGCCCGATCTCTGTTTCGATCGACGAAGACACGCTGGACCAATGTCCGGTTTTCTACGGTCGTGTGATCCGAGGCGTCAAAAACGGCCCGTCGCCGGCGTGGTTGCAGGACAAGCTGCGCGCTATTGGCCTGCGCCCGATCTCGTTCCTCGTCGATGTGACGAACTTCTTCACCTATGACCGCAACCGTCCTTTGCACGTGTTCGACGCGGATAAGGTCGCGGGCAACAGCCTGCGCATCCACCGCGCCAAGGGCGGCGAGACCCTGATGGGGCTGGACGACAAGGAATATACCTTCAGCGAAGGCATGACCCTGATTTCGGACGCCGAAAAGGTTGAAAGCATCGCGGGGGTGATGGGCGGCGCGGAAAGCGGCTGTTCGATGGACACGGTGAATGTCTTTGTCGAAGCGGCCTATTTCGATCCGGTCCGCACCGCCTACACGGGCCGCGCGCTCAAGATCAACTCGGACGCGCGCTATCGCTTTGAACGGGGGATCGACCCCGAATGGACACCCTATGCCATCGAACATGCGACCCAGATGATCCTGGACATCGCAGGCGGTGAGGCGTCCGAAGTTGTCGTCGCGGGCAAGGTACCGGACTATTCTCGCGCTTACAAGCTGGACGCGGCGCGCGTGCAGTCGTTGGTGGGGATGACCATCTCGGAAAGCGAGCAGCGCAAGACGCTGACTGCGCTTGGCTTCCGTCTTGAAGGCGACATGGCCCATGTGCCAAGCTGGCGCCCCGATGTGCAGGGCGAGGCCGATCTGGTCGAGGAAGTCGCGCGGATTGCCTCGCTGACCAAGCTTGAAGGGCGCCCCTTGCCGCGTTTGACCGCCGGCGTGCCCAAGCCTGTCCTGTCGCCCATGCAGCGTCGCGAGGCCATCGCACGCCGTGCCTGCGCCGCCTTGGGCTATAACGAATGTGTGTCCTACAGCTTTATCGATCAGCCATCCGCCGCGCTGTTTGGCGGCGGCACCGATGACACCCGTCTGGAAAACCCGATCAGCGCCGACATGAGCCATATGCGCCCCTCGCTGTTGCCTGCCTTGCTTCAGGCTGCGGCCCGCAATCAGGCGCGGGGCTTCCCTGACATGGCGCTGTTCGAGGTCGGCCCCGTCTTCACCGGAGGGGAGCCCGGCGATCAGCATCTGCAGATCAGCGGTCTGCTGACCGGCAGCACCGGCCCCAAAGATGTGCACGGCGCATCCCGTCCGGTCGATGTCTTCGACGTCAAGGCGGATATCGAGGCGGTCTTGTCCGCCATCGGTGCCCCCGCCAAGGTGCAGATCAACCGCAATGGCGCTGACTGGTTCCACCCCGGGCGTCACGGGCAGATCTGCCTTGGCCCGAAAAAAGTGCTTGGCGTCTTTGGCGAAATTCACCCGCGGGTGTTGGCGGCGATGGATATGAAAGGGCCCGCGATGGGCTTTACCATCTGGCCGGCCGAAGTGCCTTTGCCGCGCAAAGCGGGTTCCACCCGTCCGGCGCTGAACGTCAGTGCGTTGCAGGCGGTTGAACGCGACTTTGCCTTTGTGGTGGATGCGGACGTGGATGCGCTGACCTTGGTCAATGCAGCGATGGGGGCGGACAAGGCCCTGATTGACGATGTGCGCGTGTTTGACGAATTCATCGGCGGGGCTTTGGGCGAGGGGAAGAAATCGCTCGCGCTGACCGTGCGGATGCAACCCAGTGACAAGACCTTGAAAGACGCGGATATCGAAGCTGTGAGTGCCAAGGTGATCGACAAAGTCACCAAAGCCAGCGGCGGTGTGCTGCGCGGTTAAAGCGAACGGAGGCGTTATGACGTTGCATGTATATCTCTCTGGTGAAATCCACACCGATTGGCGCGATCAGATCATTGATGGCGCGGCTGAACTGGATGTCGTGTTCACCGGCCCTGTCACCGACCACGCGGCCAGCGATGACTGCGGTGTGGCTATTCTGGGGCCCGAGGCCAACAAATTCTGGCACGACCGCAAGGGCGCGCAGCTCAATGCGATCCGCACCCGCAAGGGCATCGAAGAAGCGGATGTCGTTGTGGTCCGCTTTGGCGAGCAGTACAAACAGTGGAACGCGGCTTTTGATGCGGGCTATGCGGCGGCTTTGGGAAAATCTTTGGTCATTCTGCATGGCGCTGATCACGCGCACGCGCTGAAAGAAGTCGACGCTGCGGCGATGGCCGTTGCCGAAGACCCCGCGCAAGTCGTTCAAATCCTGCGCTATGTCCTGACGGGCGACCTACCCGAATAGCCAGACGCACGACCGGATCGCGCGTTTTCCGCCTCCATGCATGGGAAAACTGTGCTGATCTGACAAAAAGACCTCGCGCGTTCGAAAACCTGTGCTAACGCATCTACAGTATGTCGTGCGACGTAACAGACACGGCTTTTAAACTTGCGAGGGACGAATATGCTTCAAGAATTCAAGGATTTCATTGCCAAGGGCAATGTGATGGATCTGGCGGTGGGTATCATCATCGGTGCCGCATTCACCGCGATTGTGAGCTCGCTGGTCAGCGACCTGATCAACCCTGTCATCGGTCTGGTGCTTGGGGGCGTTGATTTCACCAGCATGTATGTCGTGCTGTCTGGCGATGTGCCTGCCGACGCCGGTCTGGATGCGGCCCGCGAAACCGGCGCTGCGATCTTTGCCTATGGCGCGTTCATCACCGCCTGCATCAACTTCCTGATCATCGCCTTTGTAGTCTTTATGCTGGTTAAATTTGTCAACCGGATCAAGTCGTTGGCAGAGCGCCCCGACGATGTGGCACCCGAGGTGGTAACAGGCCCGAGCCAGTTGGACGTGCTGCTCCAAATCCGGGACGAGCTTGCCAAGAAGTAAGTCCGGCTCGACTGGTGAAACGCAAAAGGCCCGCAGGTTCACTGCGGGCCTTTCCTTGTTTTCGGGGCGCTTAACCAGCGATGGCTTGATCTGCTGTGATCGCCTCTAGCCCAAGGGCTTCGGCCACGGCGGCGTAGGTCAGTTGGCCTGCGTGCACGTTCAGTCCCGCCTTGAGGTGGGGATCGTCGGCGCAGGCTTGCTTCCAGCCTTTATCGGCCAGTGTCAGCATGAAGGGCATCGTGGCGTTGCCAAGCGCGATGGTAGAGGTCCGTGCGACCGCGCCGGGCATGTTGGCAACGCAGTAATGCATGATGCCATCGACCTCGTACACTGGATCCTGGTGCGTGGTCGCCTTTGAAGTTTCAAAGCAGCCGCCTTGGTCAATGGCCACGTCCACCAGTGCTGCGCCGGTCTTTAGCTCGGACAGTTGCGCGCGGCTGACCAGCTTGGGTGCTGCGGCACCGGGGATCAGAACGGCACCGATGATCATGTCGGCCTCGCGTGCCAGTTCGATCGTGTTGCCCGCTGATGCATAGGAGGTGTTGAACACGCCGCCATAGATATCATCCAGATAGCGCAGGCGGGGCAAGGACCGGTCAAGCACGGTCACATCGGCGCCCATACCCGCAGCGATTCGGGCCGCATGGGTGCCAACAACGCCACCGCCGATCACGATCACGCGGGCGGGGCCAACACCGGGCACGCCGCCCAGCAAAACGCCGCGTCCGCCATTGGCTTTTTGCAGCGTCCATGCCCCTACCTGCGGGGCCAAACGGCCCGCGACTTCGGACATCGGTGCCAGCAGGGGCAACCCGCCGTTGCGGTCGGTAACGGTTTCATAGGCGATACACGTCGCACCCGATGCCAGCAGATCCTTTGTCTGTTCGGGGTCGGGGGCGAGGTGCAGATAGGTGAACAGGATCTGCCCCTCGCGCAGCATCTTGCGTTCTGCCGCTTGGGGTTCCTTGACCTTGACGATCATGTCGGCACTGGCGAATACCTCTTGGGCAGTGGAAAGGATTGTCGCGCCAGCATCGATATAAGTTGCGTCATCAAAGCCCGCGCCAACGCCCGCGCCGGTTTCGATCACGACCTCATGTCCCTTGGTTACCGCCTCGTAGGCGGCGTTCGGCGTCATGCCGACGCGAAATTCCTGTGGTTTGATTTCTTTCGGGCAACCGATTTTCATACTGTTTGGCCTATTAAAAGGGTGAATGTGGACTACGGTACGCCTCTGATTGCGCAATTAAGCACGGTTTACGCCGCGCTCTCCCTTGCTCTGTTCGAATAAAACGTTGTATTTGTGCCATTCCACGCGAAAGTATTGTGTAGCATGAACCTTGACGACATTGATCGCCGCATCCTGACCGCCTTGCAACGCAACGGGCGTATGTCAAATTCCGACCTGTCGGAAAAGGTACACCTGTCGGCCTCGGCCTGTCACCGGCGGGTGCAGCGGCTGGAATCCGACGGCTACATCCGCGATTATGTCGCCCTACTGAACCCGCGCAAGATGGGCGTGCCCACGACGGTGTTTGTCGAGATTACGCTACAGGGGCAGGCGGATGAGGTGCTGGACGCCTTTGAAAAAGCGGTCGCGCGTATTCCCGATGTGTTGGAATGTCATCTGATGGCAGGGGCCGCGGATTATCTGCTTAAGGTCGTGGCCGAGAACACCGAAGATTTTGCCCGTATCCACCGCCAGCATTTGGCGCGGTTGCCGGGTGTGGGGCAGATGCAGTCGAGTTTTGCGTTGCGCACCGTGTGCAACACCACGGCACTGCCGGTCGGTTAACCCGCAGACGGAAAAAGCGCCATCCAAATGCCCACAAACATCGCGATACCGCCGATGTTCACCCACGCGTGCCAGATGGCATAACGAAAGCGCATGGCACGGCGCACATAAAATCCGACACCGATCACATAAGCAAAGGCACCCGCCAGAATGCTCCAGAGCGTCGCCAGCGGCACGCCTGTCAGGTCCGGCAGGGCACATAAACCAACGGCACCAAGGCCCAGGTATGACGCGGTAGACCATTTGCCCTGCACCTGCGGGTCGGTGATCTTTTTATACATCGCCACCAGCGCCAGCCCCCATGACACACAAAGCAGCGTGATCGTCCATGTGGTCCCCGCCTGCACAAAGAACGGTGTGAAAGTGCCCGCGATGCTGGGATAGATCGCAGCGTGGTCAATCCGCCGCATCAATTTGCGCGCGTCATGCCACGGCGCGAAGTGGTAGGCGCAGGACGCAAGGTTCGAGGCCAGCGCACACAGAACATAAACCGTCACCGCGATGGACACGCCCGTGGTCAGGGACGTGGCGGTTTTCACCACCAGCGCGCCGCCCGCGCCCAGAATTAGGGCCAAGCCCACGAGGTGAACGATCAGATCGGCCCGTCGGTGTATCGGGGCAACGCTGGGGTAGGTGGGCTGGGTCATGGTCTGTCCTGTGTCGTGGCCGTTCCGCGATAGGCGCAGAAGCGGGGCACTGTCCACCGTACCCGTGCGTCACCACAAAGGCGCAGGCGGACAAAAGAAAACCCCCGGCACCGAAAGGTAACGGGGGTTCATATCCATATGCGTCGCTTGGATGATTTACATCATACCTTCGCGCTGCAATTTTTTCCGTGCCAGTTTGCGGCTACGGCGGATCGCTTCGGCTTTCTCGCGTGCTTTTTTCTCGGAAGGCTTCTCGAAATGTTGCTTGAGCTTCATTTCACGAAACACACCCTCGCGCTGAAGTTTCTTCTTCAGGGCGCGCAGCGCTTGATCGACGTTATTATCGCGAACACTAACCTGCATGTGGTTTTCACCACCTTTCTAGTTTGAAGTTGCAAGGATTTGCAGGAACTGGCCATATAGCAACCGAAACCTATATTGTCTAGAGCAAAGCCAATCACCTTGAGGAGGCCGCTATGACGAACACATCCCAGACCCCGAAAGAGCAACTACTGGATGCTGCATTGATCCATGTCGCGTTTGACGGCTGGTCAGAGGCAACGTTCAAGGCCGCTGTCCGCGACACAGGCATGGACCCGACCGTCGCCCGCGCCGTTTGTCCGCGTGGTGCCGTTGATCTGGCCGTTGCCTATCACAAACGCGGCGATCAGCAGATGATCGACCGCATGAGGTCCGAAGACATGAGCCAGATGAAGTTCTCGGCCAAGGTCGCCGCCATGGTCCACTTCCGGCTTGAGGCTGCGACAGACAAGGAAGCGGTACGTCGTGGGACAACCCTATTTGCCCTACCGCAATATGCCCCCGAGGGGGCCAAATTGGTTTGGGGTACCGCCGACGCCATATGGAACGCATTGGGCGACACGTCCGAAGACGTGAACTGGTACACCAAACGCGCCACGCTGAGCGCGGTTTATTCCTCGACCGTGCTGTTCTGGTTGGGTGACACCAGCGAAGGCCATGCAGAGACATGGGCCTTCCTTGATCGCCGAATAGAAAACGTGATGCAGATCGAAAAGGTCAAGGCGCAGGTCAACAGCAGCCCCACGCTGAGCATGCTGATGGCGGGGCCCAACTGGTTGCTTTCCCACGTAAAAGCGCCCTCGCGTACGGCGCGCAGCGACTTGCCCGGCAGCTGGGGTAGCCCGCGCTCTTAGGCTGGCTTCACGCGGCAGGTCAGACCTGCTAGGTGCTGCGCGTCCGCATTCGGCGCGGGCGCGGCTAGTTGGTACTCACGCACATGCAACCGTTTCTGATTGATCTCGATGACGTCACCTACACACCTGACGGCGTCAATGTGCTGTGTGATGTGACACTGCGAGCCTCCGAGCGGCGGATAGGTATCGTGGGGCGCAACGGGTCGGGTAAGACATCTTTGGCGCGGGTGTTGGCGGGGCTGGTGGCACCGTCGTCGGGCAAGCTGCGGATCAACGGGGTGGATGTGGTCAAGGATCGCAAGGCCGCGCTGCGTCAGGTCGGTATCCTGTTCCAGAACCCCGATCACCAGATTATTTTTCCCACAGTCGAGGAAGAGATCAGCTTTGGTCTGACCCAGCTAAAGCAATCCCCGAAAGAGGCGGCGCAGAAAACGGCAGATATCCTCGCCCGCTTTAACCGTAGCCATTGGGCCAAGGCGGCGATCCATCAGCTATCGCAGGGGCAGCGGCAACTTGTTTGTTTGATGTCGATCCTCGCCATGGAGCCGCGTTTGATCATCCTCGACGAACCGTTTGCGGGGCTCGATATCCCGACGATGCTGCATCTGACGCGGGTATTGCACGCGGTAGAGGCGCATCTGATTCACATCACCCATGATCCCGCGCATCTTGCCACCTATGACCGGATGGTCTGGATTGATCAGGGGCGAATTGTGCAGGACGGCGCGGTGCCGGACGTGACCGACGCCTTTGTGGCAAAGATGCATGATATCGGGGAAAGCGATGATTTCACTCACCTCACCGGTTGAGACCCGCGCCCACGGTTGGCCCGCGGGGGCCAAGTTGGCGGCGCTTTGTATCGCGACGATGGGGCTGTTCAGCCTGACCCATCCTGCGCATCATACAGCGGCATTGGCGCTGACCCTGCTGTTCTACGCGTTGCCGGGGAGGCGCTTTTTCAAGGTCGGACTGTCGCGGCTGCGGGTGTTGTTGCCGTTCGTCGTGCTGATCATGGTCTGGCATATCCTCACCAACGACGTCATGGCGGGCGCGACAATTACCCTGCGGATGATGACGGCGGTGGCGTTGGCCAATCTGGTTACAATGACGACAAAGCTGGCGCAGATGGTGGCGGTGGTGACATGGCTGACCACACCGCTGCGCCGTCTTGGCATCCAGACCCGCGCGATCGAGCTGGGCATCGCTCTGGTGATCCGCTTTACGCCCGTGCTGGCCCAAAAAGGCCAGTTGCTGGCGCAGTCTTGGCGCGCGCGGTCGACCAAACGGGTCGGCTGGCGCATGATCATTCCCTTTGCCGTGCTGGCAATTGATGACGCTGAACATGTGGCCGAGGCGCTGCGCGCTCGCGGTGGGTTGTGACGCGGAACACCGTGCCGGCCTGACGTCTGTCAGTTCGCATTGTATGCCGTGAAATCCGTGCCTATGGTGCGGCAACGCAGATTTACGGAGGAGACGTAGACAATGACAGACACAATGCGCGCGATAGAAATCACCAAAGCGGGTGGTCCCGAAGTGCTTCAGCCGACAGACCGGCCGATGCCGCAGCCCGCCCACGGGCAGGTTGTGATCAAGGTGGCGTATGCCGGTGTGAACCGCCCCGATGCGCTGCAACGCGCTGGCATGTACGCACCGCCCCCCACCGCTAGTGATCTGCCCGGGCTTGAAGCGTCGGGCGAGGTATTTGCGGTAGGTGAAGGCGTCAGCGGTCTGGCCGTGGGCGACAAGGTTTGCGCATTGCTGCCCGGTGGTGGCTATGCGGAATATGTCGCAACGCCCGCCGCCCATTGTTTGCCCGTGCCCAAAGGCATGAGCATGAAAGAAGCCGCCTGCCTGCCCGAAACCTTCTTTACGGTCTGGTCCAACGTGTTCATGCGCGGTGGTCTGAAAGCCGGCGAGCGGTTCTTGGTGCACGGCGGGTCGTCGGGCATCGGGACGACAGCGATCCAGCTGGCACGCGAATTTGGCGCACGGGTCTTTGCCACGGCGGGCACAGACACCAAGTGCGACGCCTGTGCGAAACTGGGGGCCGAGGCCGCGATCAACTACCGCGACACGGATTTCGTTGACGTGCTGAAAGCCGAAGGCGGCGCGGATCTGATCCTTGATATGGTCGGGGGCGATTACATCCCGCGCAACCTTCAGGCGCTGGCCGAGGACGGTCGCCTTGTGCAGATCGCTTTCCTTAGCGGACCGAAGGTAGAGGTAAACTTTGCCACGCTGATGACACGCCGTCTGACGATGACAGGCAGCACCCTGCGTCCGCAAAGCGATCTGGCCAAGGCCAAAATCGCCGAAGAACTGCGCGAAAAGGTCTGGCCGTTGCTGGACGCGGGCAAGATCTCTCCGGTGATGGACAGTGAATATGCCTTCGAGAACGCAAGCGAGGCCCACGCTCGTATGGAAACCAGCGGCCACATCGGTAAGATCGTGTTGAAAGTCGACGCCAACGCATAACCGGCAAGCAATAAGATATAGCAAAGGGCGTTCTGATCTCAGGGTGCTCTTTGTCGTTCAGCGGCGGGCGTTACGCCGACAGGCGCGCTTCCCAAGCTTCAATGGTTTCGGCCCAGGCGGCAGGGACTTTGGTAACCTGGTCGCGGGCTTTCTGGACGTCGCCCCGTTTGCAGTCATTCTCTATTGTGGCAAGAAGGGCGTGCAGGCGTTCTGCCCCGAACATCCCGCAAAGCCCGGCAAGGTCGTGGGTCTTGCGTTGCAATTCGTCACCGTCTTGGGCAGAGGCGAGCGGGGGCAACTGCCCCTCCACCCGTTGGCGCAGGTCGCCGATCCGGTCGGCAAGTTTCTCAGGTCCCAGAAGCTCGAATAATTCGTCTACCTGATGGCTGTTCAGCACCGGACGCTGTGGTGGGGTCTGCGCATCCTTGGGGGTTGATAGCGCCAAAGCGGCGGGCTGTACCAGATCGCTCAGCGCGGTTTTCAGGGTCTGAGTGTTGATGGGCTTTTGCAAAAAGCCAGTCATGCCGCCAGCCGTAAAGGCGGCGCGTTCATTGGGCAGAGCGTGGGCGGTGACGGCCATAATCGGGGTGTCGGCGTTGGGGCCTTCGCCTTGCAAAATCACCTGTGTCGCCTGAAGCCCGCTGATCCCCGGCATGGAAATATCCATCAGGATCGCATCGAAACGGTGTTCTGCCGCGCGGTCGATCCCCTCTTGGCCACTGTCGGCAAGCATGACCGTGTGACCCAGACGTACCAGCATTGCCTTAAGCAGGTCGCGGTTGATTTCATTGTCATCGACAACAAGCAGGGTCAACGCCGGCATGTCTTCGCACTCAAGCGGCAGGGGGGCCACAGGCAGCGGCGTTTCCGTTTCAGTGAATTTCGCCGGCAGCCGCACAATAAAACGCGCCCCTTTACCAACTTCCGATACGCAGGTGATGGTGCCGCCCAGCCGGTGCACCAGACGCCGCACGATGCCCAGTCCCAGCCCGGTGCCCCCTGTGCGCCGCTCGTACCGGCTGTCGAGCGATACGTAATCTTCAAAGATGCGTTTCAGGTCATGGGGTGGGATACCGGGCCCATTATCGGCCACTTCGATGTGCAAAATCGGGGTGTCGGTGTCTTCCATGTCATAGGATGCGCTCAGCACGATGTCGTCGTCGGGGCTGAACTTGATCGCATTGCTGATCAGGTTGGCCAGAATTTGCTGCACGGCACGCAGGTCGGTCAGAATCGGCGTATCCGTCAACCCGTCTTGATCCAGATGCAGCCGCGTGTCTGAAGTTTGCGCCAGGGGCGTCATGGTGTCGATCATACCCGAGGTCAGCGCGAGCATATCGCTGGCTTGCAATTCATGTGCGTTCGTTTCGGCTTCGCTGCGTTCGATCGCCAGCACGTCGTCGATGTGGCCGAGCAGGATGTCACCGGATTTCAGCGCCGCCTCCACGTAGTTGCGCTGTTCGGCGTCCAGCCGGTCGTCATGCAGCAGGTGGATTGCAGACAGTATACCGTTGAGCGGCGTGCGCATCTCGTGGCTCATCATCGCGAAAAAGCGGGATTTTTCCTGATAGGCATCCAGCGCTTCGTCGCGGGCGGCGTGCAGAGCCTCGCGGATCTTCGTCTCGTGCGTGATGTCCCGCATATAGGTCACCACGGAAAGGCCCTCGTCCGATGCGGAGGCCGAGATCGACACCTCGACGGGAAACTCCTGTCCGTCATGGCGCAAACCGGTGAATTCGATTCGGTTGGGGCGGGAATCCATGTCGCCGATGCCTTCGCCGGTGGATGTCCCGAAACTCGACAGGAATTCGGGTATGATATCCTCGATCGGGCTGCCAAGCATGTCCGACTTGGCATAGCCGAAGATCTTCTCGGCCGATCCGTTGAATTCGGTGATTCGCCCGGCGGAATCTTGCCGCCGGGAAACTCCCACAACCCGGCCAGCGGCACGTCGTCGCCGCGCCGGCCGATCAGGAATCGGCCTTCGTCCTCGACGACCGCCACGGCGATTTCGACGCGCGGAGTCTGCGCCTGGTCACTT
>LAZR01000110.1_pt1 | contig 111011 bp, 127 predicted proteins | sample 329461 | NCBI WGS metagenome assembly LAZR01 (sample SAMN03002196, study PRJNA259156) | marine sediment metagenome | biome: sea floor; feature: Hydrothermal impacted sediments; material: marine sediment; isolation source: Loki non-amplified sample from Loki's castle hydrothermal vent sediment ... | reverse complement strand
CAGTAACGACGACAATAACGACAGTAGTTAAGTGAGTATGGGTTCACGCGGCAGGCGGTAACAATCGGGCGCTTACGATATTCGCCAGCCCAGTGCTCATAAAACGGTAAAAATTCATCCTGGATTCTTAGGGTGTGGTTCACTCCGGTTGCGACTTTCATATGAAAATCCAAGCCGACAAGGATTGGTATATGGCGCGCGATTCTCAAGTCGTTGTTTTGTTTGCGGTAGATCCATGGGAGCAGACCTGATCCGTCCCTACTTATGCAATCGTCTATTTGGTCGCGGGCGGAGATTATGGTGACATCCACAACTTCCGCGTTGGGCAGCGTGATCCAGCAATGTGCGTTTATCTTATCAAGGACTGGAGCACCTTCCTCAAGTCTTGGGTCGAAGCCACGTTCGATATCCACCATCAGGCTTTCTCGCGTTGCGTTGACGTAATTATTTCCATCTTGCCACGCGACATCACCGACTGTGATGGCATGGGGAATGCCAGCGTGAATAAATTGCCGCGAGAGAATTGCCGTAGCCAAGAAACAATTCGCGTCGAGGTGTTGCCCAGACGTGAAGTATCTCTGAAGTTCAGAGGACGCGGCTTTTAAGCCGGGCCTGATCGACATAGTCCATCTTTGGTCGATCAGGAAACGATGGGTAAAGGGGCCATCAAATTTATCCAGCGAATACGCCGTCGCCTCCCTAAAAGCCTCAGTATAGTTGTACATTAAGGCTCCTAAACCGCTTCGAAAATTTGCCAGTCCCATCAGATAACTATGTTCAATGAAAGGCCGCTGCAAGTGTCGAGGCCACCCGGAAAGTGGTACCCCTCGATCTCTTAAAGTTCGTTTACATCCGCAACATGCGGACACTGATCAGGAGCGGGCTGGCGTCCAGAATAGAGCTGTCCGCAAATATCTGTGAGCTGCCCGATCTGAGCAATGGCATCTGCACGGGCACTGTGCTCGACCGCGGCGGGAAGCTTGTCGTCGTAGTCCATGAACTGCTTGATCATGTTGATCTGGGTATAAAGATCGGACTGCTGCCTGCGGTGCCAGGGCATATCTTTCTTGCAAGCGATCGCCAGGTTCTCGATCGCCGGCACATCGAAGGCCGCATTGCGAAACCAGACCGGCTTGTCTTCAGCGATGCGCCAAAGATTAAAGAGAGCAATATCCGGGACATGCAGTTTGACGCCTGCACCGGGCAGAGCTGCCAAATCCGCGCCCGGATTGAAATGCTTCTCGCGCCAAATATCCCAGCTCACGTCGCCACGGCGCTTCCCGCCGGTCCATGCGATTGTTTGCATGTCGACATCAAAGCCCCGGGTCGACATATCCGCGTAGTCGATGATCGTGTGATAGGGTTGGGCGGTGGTTTCCCAGGTCGCACCATCACCGGTGATGCTGATACGGAAGGGAACTGCAGCGATTTCCCAGATTAGCGCTCTGGGCCCTAGAGCCAGGGTTTCACTGTCGATCATCGTGCCTTCGATTGTGCGGTCCATCTATATCTCCAAATTCAGATTGTTTTACATAGAGCCTGTATGTCTCTGGTATAAGGCTGTGCTTAGGGTGCCATTTCATCGAGACGAACCGGTGCCAGCTCATCGACATATTCGGCGATCTTCGCGGCATGCCGCGCCATATCGGCCATATATGGGAAGAGGCCGCCGGGAGGGGCTGAGATGACGCAATCAATACGAGCACGTATCTCACCCTCATCCTCATGGAGGCCTACATCAATAGCACCGCAGGGCAGGGGGTAGGCCGAGAGAAGCGCCTCAGCCGCGGCATGCTGCTTATCTCGCCATGCCACATCACCATCAATGAAATGGTTACCTGAGGCATCAACCTGAAGATCATGGAAGTCATCACCCGGCGTATTCGCAAGGTCGATCTGGAACATCATCGGGCTTTCGCAGGTAATTTTCCCCGCAACGACCATGAAGCGACGCAGGTGGCGAAGATCGAAATCAGGGTGAATTACAACGGGATCATCACGCGTTACACCAATTGATCGAAGATGCGCGGTACTATCATCGCCGGGCTGCATGTGTCGAAGAGATCCCAATGGATCCTTGAGGTTGCGGATGGTCATTCCTTGATCCGGACTCGTGGCAATTTTCTGGGCCACGAGGGCAGCAGGAATGATGCAACCGCCCACAGCCGCAAGAACATCTACATTAGCATAGGCCGCTTGGGTCATCTCACGACGTCCATGCAGGAGGCCCGATCGATCCATACCCCATACCCCTCCAGACGGGGGCGCATTTAGAAAAGAGCAAGGCAGCAATCTGCCTTCTAACGCCCGATCCAGATGGTAGTACAGGATCGCATCCTGCAGTCGCTCATCGGGTTGCACGTGAGCATCGAAAACATATGGAATATCAGTATTCATTTTCAGTGCTCTTCCTTTAAGTGGGCGCGAGAGAGCTTAACGGTTGAGAGCCACTTGGCAGCGCTCAACGTGCCTACGTAATGTGTCATAAACTCCTTCATTTCATGCTTTCCTTTTCGCACAAGGTGTTCCGGGGGCTTTGCTCATCTTTTTGTTCGAGAACCAATCCTGGAGGGCGAACCAGCCCAGAGCCGCCAAAAGGACAAGGTAGGCCGAGACAAAGAGCACCGCGATGACGATGAGGATCGTCACCCCGGTGCTGATCGCGGAGAAGATGGCCAGGAGCCCACAGTTGAGGGCAAACATGTGATCTGCAAAGCTGAACCCGCCCATCACCCGTCGCCCTGCATGGTCTTCGGCAGACCATCCCAGGTACGCTCATCAAGGAAGCGCCCGGCGATCTTCTTGTCGAAATAGACCGAGAAACCCACTTCGTCGTCCCACTCGTGCCACACACCGTGTTTTTCGCCGCGGGTCACGCTGTTCATTGCGCCGCTGGCATCCATCTCGCCATATGGGAACCAGTTCCCCCATTGTTTGAAGAGGAAGGGCGTACCTGCCTCGGCACACTGATCGCGCAAGGAGCGCGCCCAATCGATATGCATCGGGCGTGCGTCAATGCCAGTCTCACCGCCGACGATAATCCAGTCGAGCTTGGTCACGCCATCGGCTTCATTGGCGTAGGCTGCGGGGCTATCGGACTCTTCAGCCCAGACCTCGGCAGTCAACGCGTTCAGGCGCATGGCTTCACCCCCATCCTTGTAATTCAAGCCAGTCAGGGACACTGGCCCCAGAAGGGGCTCCATCGACAGGAAGGCCACCGGGAAGCCACAGGCCGATTTGGCCTTAAGAAGCTTCACGATATCACGGTCCGCTTCTTCCTGGTTCACAATGGTTGCACCGACCCACAGGTTGGCAGGGGCACCACCAGGGAACATCTCGCCCACCAATTTCTCAACGTTGCCAGCGCGCTTAGTCAAAAACATAAAGTCTAGGTTTTCGCACTTATTGACCAAGCTGGCCAGATCAGTACGCCACGCGGGCAGGATCGAGCTGTGCGTATCGAAAACATCGGCCAAGGATGCCACAAAAACGGACTCACGGACACCCGCATCGCGCGCCTTGCTGTTCCAGGTCACGACCCGGTCCCAGTTGCCCTGTTTGGAGCGCGTGCGGGTGGCATGCGGGCCCCAGCGGCTCTCGCCGCCGGCTTTATCGTCCCATAGTTCGGCATAGCAATGGTCGCAGCCGGGGCCGACCTTCTGGCAGCCCATCCAGGGATTGAAGGTGTGTGTTGCCCATTCGATATTCGTGTTCTCAGCCATTAGTGCCTCCGTTTCAAAGCTCAGATATGCACTGAATCGAATGTAGGCAATCTTTTTCGCAAACAATTCTTGCCGATAATTCAAGTGTGAGGGCGAAAGCACATATTCCAGTATGCCGCCCAAACCATGCTACTTTTCGCAAATTTTGGAACTTCATCCCCACTCCCCTTGTTGTCTGACTGAAGCCCTTACGGGGATCGACACAAGGAGACTAAAGATGATCAAGAATATTATGACGACCACCGCTGCTCTCGCTCTTATGGCCGGTATGGCCAGCGCGCAGGGTCTCGCGGCTGAAAGCGAAGTAACAGACATCGATGGCCATCAAACCACCGTGGGGGCGGAGGCTTCTGCTGCCGGGACAGAAATCATCGACACCGCCCAGGCGATCGGTGATGCCACAGGGGACGCATTGGAGAATGCCGGCGCGGCCACGGCTGACGCACTGAGTAACACCGGCAAAGCAGCAGGGGATATTGCCCGCGAAGGCTATTCATCAGCAAGTGATGCAGCAGCTCAGATCGATGCGGCGTTGACTGCTGATGCTGTGGTAAAATCAAATACAGGGGAGACACTCGGAACCGTTGAATCAGTGGATCCCCGGACCGGTGCCGTAGTCATTGATCTCGATGGCGAAATGGAGGCCTCTCTGGATACTCCGACGGAGCGGATCGCTTTACCCGCTTCCGCATTCGAGATTTCGGATGACGGGGTTATGATCCCTCTGAGCGGAGCCGATCTTGCGGCCGCGGTGAACCTTCATATGAAGACGACCTCTACCAACTGATTTAGACGGATCAGACACTATACAAAGTGCCGCCCGTCGGGCGGCACTTTTGCTTTCCTGATTGTCCTTTGATGACAAAAAAGCACTACCTATGACGATTTACCCAAACTCCGCGCTGCATCAAAAACGAGTGAAAACCTCCAATCCAATCACTCTGCTTCATTGGATTTACGCAGGAGAACGACTTCGGCGCGCCGCTGTTCGGTGAGCATCGGGAGCCGTTCTTTCGCCTCGACAATAACGCGCGAGATGGCTTCTTTAATTGTATCGCCATGGCAGTGTGCTACCACTTCTGTGCCGGCCCGATCAGGAAGCTCGAATGCAATCTTGGCTGATGGGCAGGTGGGCTCGGTGAGTGTATGATGAACCGTGATCACCAGATCTGAGTAAAAGACATCCCAGGGCGCAAGACTACTCCAATCCTCATAGTTGTTCGGATCAATATCAGTCATCGAAATGGCACTCCGCGCGCAGGGAGTTCCAGTTGCCCCTCTGGTTGATGCAGGCCTCATGTAGGCTGGCCAAGGTCTGCTTGTTGCGGCTATTTTCTTCCATGTCCGTGCGCCGGTTCTCGATCGAACAATAGGAGAGAGGCGCTACGAGAGCAAATGTGAGAAGAGCTTTACCGAGATACCGGGGAAAGGACTTCTCGTGGAAAAAAGCGGTTTCGGACATCAGTAATTCCTATAAGTTCTGCAGATCAATCCAAAAGGACTGTTTTGTCGGTAACTTGATCGTTGCGCGTAATGGTCACCGCAGCGCCAGGCGTTGGGGTGATGGTCTGGGTGGCTTCTCCCGGTACCGGCTGAAGCAGGATGTCGCCCTTGCGCGAAAGGGTGACCCCATCCCATTGCCAGTCGACTTTACTAATCTCGATCGGGCCCGGTGCAAGTGTGGTCAAATCAGCTTTGCGTCCAACGTAATCGATTGTCTCAACCCGGGCTTTTTGGTCATCCGGGAGAAGTGCGAAGAGATCCGGATAATAGATCTTGATGTCCGCGAGGAATTTAACCACTTCGTGTGACTGGTATCGGCGAACCACCTCCCCCCAAACATTACGCGGCTGCGCATTGCATAGACGGGCCAGTTGCTCTGAATCCATCGCTTCTTCCGGTACCCATTCCGATCGCAACGGTGCCCCGTCTAGAAAAATTGCATCCGACATCCCAGCATAGGGCAGATAGTAATACCCGTTGGTTTTAAAAATTCGGTTGTAAGCCTTCAGGGCAATGACGCCGCGGTCGATACTCTTGCAGTAATCCTGCTCATCAGAGATCCAGCCGTAGAACGACTTCGCGCGCTGAGTAGGCCCATCTTTACGTGCCTTGGTGCCGAACTTGCAGCCAGAGCAAGACCCGGTGAGAAGGCAGCTCTTCTCGACGACGAATAGATCGCAATCGGAAGGATTTTCGCATGTAACCTCGTAGCGTGCCGCCCGGCTGCTTTTCTTTCCGAAGAGCGCCCTGGTCGGGTTATAAACCCATGCTTTGATGACTTCTGGCATATCGTTTCAAACTTTCCCTGAATTACACTTTTACATATGAACTGCCATTTTCGCAAACAAGGGTATCAACTGATATGGTTTCAAACTGAAGCGCTTCCTACTTCAGTCGGTAAGCTTATCGCGCGCAAGGGATAGGAGCAGGGAGCGGACGGCTGTTTTGATCTGGGGTGGTGCCTCACGATAAGCTGTTACCAAATCGGCTTCTTCGTGGTTGATGGAGGTATATTCAACCAGATCATCACCTTCAGGGAAGAAGGAGCTGACTGTCGCATTGAAGCATTTGGCAATTTCAAAGAGTTTCGATGCTGAAACGCGGTTTGCCCCGATTTCGTACTTCTGAATTTGCTGAAAGCTAATCCCGAGTTTTTTGGCAAGCTCGGTCTGCGTCATGCCAGCAAGATTGCGCTGTTCACGTATTTTTTGGCCCACATGGTGATCAATTACGTGCTTGGTCGTGTTCATGATTAATTACCTATGACAGGCACCGCGATGTGCCTTTTGAAGATCTTGTGGCGTCACTAGACGGAAAGGCACCCCAATCCAATGCAAAAAAACTAGCTCACTCCACTCGGTATATAGATAGTCTGATTTCAATAAACATAAAGTGAGAGACCATGCCTTTCATATAGGCCACCATGGCATATGTGAACGGAAATCAAAGGATAGAGACACATGCGAAAAAAGCAAAACAATAAGCCTTCGGCGCGTGAGCGGGAAGAGATGCGGCAAATGCGGCGCATGCTGCTCGTCGGGGGTGGCTGCTTCGGGGCGGCAGCAATCGTTGGGGTCGGCGCGACGCTCATGGATCCGGCATTCCCGGTACTGCCAGGGGAGGGCACGATCAATTACCGTTTAACAGATGCAGTTCTCGATCGATATGTTCTGGATTTAACACCTGACGAAGATGCGAAAAGTATCGTCGTAATCGGAACCACAGATTGCACCTATTGCAGGACGTTCGTCAAGGACGGACTCGATGGGCTGATCGCATACGCGCAAACCGCGGGCTTGGGCATTACATATGCACCGATCGGTACGTCATCGGGATCGCTGGCTTCAACGCGTCTGCTGGGGGGCTTCTCCCGTTCTCGTTCGAACCCGACAGAAATCCTGAAGGCAGTCTATGCTGCTGCACAGGATCTGGGGCGTGGGGAGGTGTTGCCAGATGTCGCTCATGCATATGGCAAATCCCTTGGCCTCACCTTTGAAGATGTCGAGGAGATGCTCGACGAACCGCAGATTGCCATCGCAAGCCGTATCCAGGCTACGATGCAGGCTTTTCCCGTACAGGGCACCCCGATGTTTTTCGTTGCAAACGAGCAAATCCCCGAGCGGATCAACATGTTCAGCGGCTGGTCCGGATTATCTTCACTACGCGGTCAGATCGAGGCGGCCAGAGTTGCATGATCGAGACTGACGGGATCTTGCGCAAAACCTCTGGATTGATCGCGGGCCTTGGGTCGGCAGCGCTGCTACTCGGGGCGCTTGGGTTCGAGCACATCGGGGGGTACGCGCCATGTACATTTTGCCTTTGGCAGCGCTGGCCGCACCTGTTGGCCGTGATCTTAGGGGTGATCAGCCTTCGGATCCGCCTGCCTTGGGTTTATATTATTGGTGCGTTGGCTGCTGCCACATCAGCGGTGATCGGCATCTTCCACACAGGTGTGGAACGGGGTTTCTGGAAGGGACTGCAATCCTGTTCGGGGAATGTCGATCTCACCAATGTATCACCTGAGCGGGCTTTGGAGATCATCATGACGGCGCAGGTTGTCAAATGTGATGAGGTGGCCTGGCAAATGGCGGGTCTATCGATGGCGTCCTGGAATGCAATCTTGTCCTTCGGGCTCGCAGCTCTCTGGATGAAAGCTTTTTCTAGGGATGCATGAGGATTATTTTGGTGTACGGAAATAACAGGTATACATGTTATTTCCGTACACCAAAGCGATATGATCGCCGAATTTGTATGCACCTTATCGTCGCCTTTCACCGTCGCGCTTGGGCGGGTGTGTCGGAGTGGGGCCATTGTCTGTTCTCACCAGATGTTTTCGACATCTACCTGGCCGTAATCGCATTCTTCCCTCAGCTTGATACCCTCAAGCACCATAGCTTCTCCCATTTCACCGAAGAGCTGCTGGGCCAGATCGAGAATGCGCTTGTTCGGCTGTGACATAGGCTGCGCTTCAAAGACCTGCCGCGCGATGCGCCGGCCCTCTTCCGGAGAGGATTTGCCGGCGCGGGTCGAGAGATGAGCAAGTGCAATGAGCGCAACAGCCGGCGAGCGGGAAACCCCGGCATGGCAGTGGACCATGATCCGCTCGGGTGCCACAGGAAGCTCGTAATCCAGAACTGCCATCATATCTGTCATGTCTGGAAGATTTGGCGGCACGCAGCCATTCAAAAGCCGCGGCACGTCGTAAAACCCCATGTGGTGATAGGGCACGGCCGCTTTTGCCAAGACGTCCAGGGCAATCTCTTGATCACATCCATCCAGATCGGTAATCGACAGAACAAAATCGGGTTTGAACTCTTCGATGTCACGGTCGAGAACAAAAATTCCTGTGATTGAGATCTGTGTCATGCGTTTACTCCGTGAGAATTTCCTGAAAGAGGAGATGATCACTACCTCTGGCGCACAAAGCCGCCTGACGACCATCACAGACATCAACAGGCCATGCTGGGTGTATCTTGCGTCGCTTCATTCGGCGGTAAATCATCATATCCTCACTGATCATGTTTTGACATATGAGCATTTTCGCAACTTGCTAGGCTGTATATGCATGGTTGCGCGATATTGTGAAAACTCTATGCGGAAACCTATCGTGATCGTCAGCGGACTCTACGAGGTGTGACGGAGTTATTTCAGCTTTGACATATTCCGCCCCGGCAATCCCGTAGCCTCAAGCATGGGTCGTGCGAAAAGCAATGTTTACTTATGTTTATAATACCTGCATTATATACCTGAGCAGCAATGCAGCGCCTCGGCGCAAGAGGGCGGTCAGCTCTCATCCAACGTTAGATGCCACATGAACAAAGAGTGGAAAACCAATGAGATATGGGATTGAGGGTACAACCGCCTGAATTTTAGGGTGTTTGCCAGACAACAAGCTGCGATGGCGCGGGCGATCTTGAAGATCGCCCTTTTCATTTGCAAAAGATCACAGTTTCGCCATATTCACACATCATTATTTGCAATGTTAAATAGAGAATCGGTATGAAGAGTATAATTTCGCAAATCAAGAGCGGATCCCTTTCCAAACGGCTGACCTATTCGGGCATGGCTTTGTTTGTGGTGGGGCTGGTCCTCACCACTCGCCTGCACGAGAAGGATGAGCCAACGATACCTTTGGCTTTGATCGTTATGGGTGTGATTTTTATGTTCGTTGCATTGGCGTTGCGAATATATAAAGAAGTGCAAGATCTTACGAAGTACGAGGCTGATAACGACCCTTCTTGAGTGGATGATCCGGCGGCACGCCGCCGGATTTTGTGTATTTCGATGACGGCTTATCCGGTGTGAAACATGGTGCTGAACAGTTTAGGATCGATACTCTCAGCCGCGAAAGTATCTCCTTGGGTCAATACGCTGATCGCATCATGGCTGTGCAGACTTTCCTGATGACTGGCAATGACGCGGAAATCATTCACCCGGCCATCTTCAAGTAGCTGCTCGCAAAACAGGCGTGCTGCATCTTCCACGAATATCGGGTTTGCCGCGTTCAACTCGGCGAAGGCCTGTTCATCTTCACGCTTTACCATAACTTGAGTTTCCGTGGGCACGGCATTGCGGCACATCTCGATGAGATCTTCAAACCACATCATATCCGTATCCCAGATTAGCTCCGCAGAGATACGTGCAACCGAACGCTGCGAATGAGGCGTGGCAAGTTGCCCCCGTGTCTGACGTGCGTGTTCAGAAAGCTCTAGCGAGCAGGGGCACGTTGATGAATAGACATAGTCGAGATGGATGATCTTCTTACGTATGCCGTTCTGCTCTACGAGCTCGAGAGCAATATCATAGAACTGATACCCGGTGAGGCCTGAGCGCAGGCTCTTGATCTTCATTGGATATGAGAACCGCATCTGTATTCGGGCATCGAAGCTTTCTAGATCAGCCTTATACCGGTCGACCGCGGCCTCCATGACCTCAAAGCTGAAGGTCTCTTCTGCGTGCTCATAAAAGCTGCGCATGATCCGGGACATATTAATGCCCTTCTTCTCCGCGTCGAGAGAGACGGAGCCGGTTATGGATGTCTCCAACGTGATGGCATTACCGTCTCGAACCTGGAAGCCGATCGGCAAGCGAAAATTGGAAATACCAACATGTTGAATCATCTGTTTCGTGCCGCGGATCAAACTGGACGGGCCGTTTTGCAAGTCGGGCAAGGTCGCCTTATAGGTTTCGTCTACCGTGAAGCCCTTGGGGTAGTCCCGTTTCATTACAGGATATTCTCGATGTGACAGTATGCGCGCCAGAAGGGGGTCCAGATCATCCATATCCTCAGCCTTGGCGTTATCTGCCCAGTAGCGCAGCGTAGCAAGCGCGTCTTTGAGGTCCTGCCGCTCAGGGCTGTTCTGGATAAGAGTTGCGATGTTCATAAAATCTTCCTCGATGATTCACCGCAGGATGTAGTGGCTACCTAACCAAAAGGCCATAGTGATCACGCCATTAAGTCTACACTTACCCACTGGTTTCACGGGGGTTGGTGTATACTTATAGCGATTACCTCCGAAGGAAATCCGGATGGCATTATGTTTGCTCAGGTGATCATCTTATTGACCTGGCCCATTATTTCGGGCTCGTGGCTGCTCGGCCTTTGGTCGATCTGCGGGGCGTTGTTGTGTCCCGTACAGTGGGCACTGCTTGTGCAGTGCTGGTTATCTGCTGGGTATACCGCCCCCCTGAATCAAGGTAAAGGGGGAACAGTATTAAATTATGTATTATCGTTTTCGCACATAGTCATGCGTTTTATGTTTTATCTTCCTGGCGCATTCTCAGGTCCCGCATCTCCCGCATCATCGCATCGTGGTGGGCATTCATCTCATCGATCCCGGGTTTGCTTTTAACCCTGACGCTGACCGGCACCTCATTGAAACGGTTCTGCCCATGGGCGCAGGTTGCGCAATAGAGCCCGTAGGTCCCGCGGTTGAACCATACCGCGCGACGTGCGTCACAGGCTGTCGTATTGCAGATGCCACCATAGACCTGACCCTTCGCGGGATCCTTATGCTTGGGATACCGACCGGGGTGTACATCGCCAGCTTCGGGTGGTGCGGTCGCCGGCAGGGGCTCGGCGCTCTTCTTGAGGTGTCTCGGGCGGATGTGACCTTTGGGGCTTCGGGCGTTCTTCATGGGCATGTTCATCTCATTTTAACCAGTTGTCCTTGATCTTGAGATAGGGAGTGGCGGGGTATCTGAATAGGGCTGTGCGAAAAATAGAAATGTTTAGCTGAATGATGTCGCATGTCTGCCAAGGTTCGGGTGGGTGTGGCTTGATGGCTGAGAGGCTGTTCCTCACAGTTTTGGCACGGCATTTCCGATGGTTTCGGGAATGTCGTATCCTGGTTTGATGATCTCGATTTGAAGAAGTGGCGCGCTGATGGTGATCATCGTTTATCTTTATGAGTTCTGCGCATCGCCTTATTAAACGATGGTGCATAACGATCATGGGGAGGTGAGCTGCAGTCCCCGGGTGCATGCCGATTGGTGCTTCCCGGTGAGCTTGGTGCTGTCTCCGTCACACGGCGTCACCCCGTAACGACGCTTAGATATGGCGAAAAATCCTTCCTAAAACATACCCCAGATTGAAGCACTCAACGGAAAAATAATATGTTCTCGAGCCCTTAATCGTTTATATGAATCGGATCAAAGTAGGGTTTTGTAACGGAATTTCTGCGAGAATCCCGGTAATCTGAGAATTCCTCGTTTAAAATCAGACCTGTAACACTGTTACATGGTATTATACTTTATGTTACGCTCATAAGTACCTGATTTATATACTCTTAATAGATATATATATATCTGTAACAGAAATATAGAAAAAGAGTACATAGGAGTCAGACATCTCTCCTAACAGACGTCGTCCTATATAAAGACATATATTTTCGTTACGCGTTACGCTTGTTAAGGCATTGAAAACAAACAATATGCTTGTAACAGGGGGCCAAATTAGGCCAAAACCGACGCGGACGTGACATTTTATTTGTTATAAATCAGTAGCTTAGGCCGTAACACCCTGCCGTTACAGGAGATCCGGCTTTCGGCTTTCATCTGTGAGAAATAGATTAGGGAAAACGCCCTCAAGGATAATAACAACAATGGACCTCTCTAAACGCGGACATCTGACCCCTGCAGAAAAGACGATGATCTCGCAGACCCTTCAGATTTTCACTCTCGACGGGATTGCTGGATCGTTGGGTGACATGAAAGGGCGCATCATGTTTCACGGCGGCACCTCGATCTCGACGATCCATGGCTCGCCCCGCTGGTCGGAAGATCTCGACTTTGTTGTGAGCCCCTCGATGTCAAATGATCTTGATGCGGTTCGCGAAGAGGTGGAGCGCCAGGCGGCCGAACGCATCGATGAGGTGACGCCCGGTGCCAAGTTTGAACTCGTCGACAAAGGGAAGGCGCGTGGCAAGGTACGCGAGGCCGATCCTGGGACTGTAATGCGTTGGACTGGGCGGTGGGAACACCCGAGCAGGATTGGTGTTGTAAAGATCAAAACCGAATTCTACATCGCTGAACCCGACATCACCGCACTGTACACAACCTTTGACGCCACCGGCGAGGCCGTGGGGATCGAAACTTATCACCCCATCCCGGCAGCCACTCTCGATACGATCTGGGCGGATAAAATCATGGCGATGTCGGCGCGCCCTGCAATGAAGTGGCGGGATGTCTATGACATGGGCTATGTGATGGACCACATGGGGCAGATGTCAGATGATGATCTGTACAAACGTCTCGAAGTTGCCTGCGCTTCCTACCGAAGCAGCATGACTACAATCTGTGATGGTCTCCAGCGTGACTATCTGGCCGATCTGTCCAGCAACTATCAAACCTTCAAAAACGATATGCAGTCGTGGTTGCCCGGGATGGCTTTCGATAAGGCTGAGGAGCTTGGTGCTCTGGAAAAATATCACGAGGCTTGCGTGACACAGATCGATCGCGCCCGGATGATGATCAACGCCCGGGTGGCAGAGCCTGACGACGAGGATTATGCCTGCGGCTTTTGACGCCGGACTTATACTGGCGGGATGATGGTGCCCAGAAATCCACAGGAAGTGCGAAAAATGCGCATAAAAACCATTTGCTCTTGTAAAGAGGCTGGATTACGCAGAAATTGTGAATAACTATTTTCGCAACATGGGATTTTCTGGAATGACCACGCCTTACAAATTCGATTACCGCATAACCTTGTCAAATGATGAGGGTCATGAAGATGTTGTCTTCGAAAACTCGGTTTCCGTAGCAGGTGAGAAGGATCTGTTGGTGGGCGATATCCCCGCCGCTTGGCATAAAGCTGCTGCGATGTCCGATGAACGCGCGGATGACGGCACTGACTGGACTGTTGAAATCACCTGCTTGAGCGTGACAGACCAGATCACTGGCGTAACAGACTGGAATGATGACCTCATGCCGCAGCGTGACGAGATCACTGTCTTCCTGAACAGCTCCCTGAACACGATGGCTCCGGCAGATGCCTGAGACCCGGACGTCCCAAACGGATCCTTTGCGGATCCCGCGCATTCGCGTTGGTCGGGGGTTTATTGGGATGACCATTTGCCCCGGAAAAATGGGGGCATCGCAAACTGGTTTGCCATGGAATCGTGACCTGGGTCGTGATTTGCGAGACATTGCTGACGCAGGCTACAAATCCATCGTTACTTTGATGGAATGGAATGAAATGCGGTATTATCACATGCCGCATATCAAGCTCGAGGCGCGTAAAGCTGATCTGGACTGGCATCATTTCTCGATTATCGACCGGAATATCCCCAACAGCGAGCAGGTCTCCGAATGGCGCGATCTGTCTAAATCCCTTCAGCGCGACATCGGGAACTTCGGTGGCGTTCTGATCCATTGCCTTGGCGGCCTGGGCCGCACCGGTACAGTTGCGGCCATGTTGCTGCAAGATTTAGGCATGGAGGCCGATGTGGCTATCTCCGAGATCCGAAAACTGCGCCCGGGGGCAATTGAAAACGAGCTCCAGGAAGTCTTTGTGCAGAACTACCGGCAATGGTCAGCCGAGTGATCAAGCGGATTACCCTCGCGTTCATCCTGGCCATCGCTCCTCACCTTGCCCATTCCGAGACTGCACATGCATTGGGTGTAGCGCGGCTGGAGCTGGCAGCTCTACAGATCGAGGGTCAGCTCCCCCAATGTTCCGGGATGCTGATTTCGTCTGATTTACTCGTCACCTCGGATGAATGCCTGCTTGACGCCATAGGGTCACCTCTCGGGGCAGTATCCGTGTTGCCTGGTTTGAATACGGCAGAAGAGACGGGCGCTCATGCAGCAAAGCCGGGCTACCGTGAGTTCGGGGTGGCAGCCTATCCGCAAGGGAACGGGATCTCCATTCTTCGCCTTGGTGCCATTGAGGGTCGACCACCCCCCGGCAGCTTCATGGCGGCCGCGGCGCGCAGTATCGACCCGAAGCCAGGCCAGTCGCTTGAGGTTCTTCACTATGGTGGGGGCACCCAGCCGGTCCAGGCCTTTACGGTTTGCGCTGTAACAGAAGTGGGTTCTGCAACCGGCCGTCTCGATTGCCTGCTTCCTGAAATGGGCAGGGGGGCTCCTCTTTTGTCTAATGGCATCCCGATCGGGATTATTCAGAACCCGGCTGATCGAGAGGGGGCGACATTCAGTCTCTTTCCAAGCAGCGGTATGGAGTTGATCCAAACCGAAGAGGTTATTTTCCCAGCAGTGATCTTTACCGGCATCGACGTCATTAATGCCTGTGATGTCGATATTCATCAGGGCCTTTTCTGGTTGGACATAGATGGCATAACTTGGCGAGATCTCGGCAAGCGGATACCAGCACATTCCCGCACACTCCTGCCTGCCGCAACTGTGGGGGATTCCATATTTTCATACGCTCGGTCTGACGATGGAATATTTGAATGGTCCGGGGATGATTTGCAGGTCGAAATCACGGGTATTACGTTGCCCATGGTCCAAGTGCCTGTGCCGCAGCCAGTTGGTGATCTCACATTGACCTATGCGTGCGAATAACGCTTTAACCATTTTCGCCCTGATGTCATAGTTTTGGTGTACGCCAGATTTTACTGAAAGAAGTCCCATGCCCAAGATCCATATTCCCAGCGTCGAATTGATCGTTGATCTTCACGACCGCATTGTTGATCAGACCGGCGGCGCGTCGGGTATCCGCTCGCTTGATGCGATTGCGGGTGCTTGGGGGCGTACTGAGAGCCGCAAGTTCTATGAGCCTGACATGACGGTACCGGCAGTTGCTGCAACCCTCGGCATGTCCATAGCTAAAGCTCATGGTTTTGCAGATGGCAACAAGCGCGCGGCATACGGCGCCATGGCAATGGTTCTCAGTATGAATGGCTATGCACTTGACGCGAGCCCCGAGGGGGCTGTGGAAGCAATTGTCGGCGCGGCGGCCGGCGACGGCGATACCGAAAAGCTCCAGGCTTGGGTCACAGCACATGCAGCGCCCGATCCCATCTACCAAAGCCTCTTTGAGTATGATCTCAATGGGCCGGCGGTAGACACGTGAGCCGCACCTATATCCAAGCTGAAGTGGCGGCTTTCCTGCGCACGTCTGACACCTTTGGAGCATTCAGCAATATGCATTCAGGGTTTGCTTTGCGCGTGGTGGATCACCACGTACCAGCGACGGAGAATTACTACCAGGCCATGCGCTTTCCGCATCTTCCGGGTTTTCAGGCCGAGATCCTCGCTCAGCCTCATCCGGTCAAAGCAAAGCGCCTTGCCTATACCCGCAGCAAGGAAACGCGTGCCGATTGGTATGACGTCAATATTCCCCTGATGCGGCACTCCCTTCGGCTGCGCTACGGGCATCATCCGGATGAGATGGCGGAGCTCTTTGCGAAAACAAAAGATATACCCATTGTTGAGATTTCCAATCGCGACAATTTCTGGGGCACTTTCAACGAAAATGGCATCCTGCGCGGCGAGAACATTCTCGGCCGGCTCTGGATGGAGCTGCGCCAAGAGGTGGCGGATCACGATCCAACTGCGCCCTTCGAGGTCGCAGCGCCCAAGATACCTGATCTTGTTCTTTGCGGCCGTGAGGTCGCGACATTCACCCCCGAGCCAGTGCGTAAAGCACAGGCCTCCTTCGATATCTGAGAGGTTTTTTCAATGTCCACGCTCGTCCTTCGCCCCCATACTCATCAGTCAGAGGCAATGGCTCTTTTATGCATTCGCAACCACGACTTGGGTGGGGTAGACTATGAGCGCGTTGCGCGACTTAGCCTGGACCAGGCCGCTTCCGTGCTGGCGGGCACTCGATGGGGCGATGGCCGCTCTGCCATCGGTAGCCATTTTCCCGATGAACACTTTGATGGGTCAGCCACCCCGGGCCGCCTTACCGTGGTGCCGCGGCCAGACCCTCAGCTGAATACCCGGAATTTCATCATGCACCTCGCTAAAGAGGATAGCGAACCTGAGCAGATTGGCTACATCTCGGCAGATATGCTCCATGACCTTCAGGGTATGCGGGCGGATGTGGCGATCAACGTCACAGAAGAGGACTTCAAAGCAGTGGAGGACGCTCTTACGCGCCTGAAGGTAGCCCAGTTGCGGCGCCAAGCCGATGAATTGGAAGCCACACTCGATACGCCTGAACAAGACCAAGACATGCAAGACTCACCTGGTATCTCTTTGGATGAGCATTCGCCGCAGGCAATCGCCGCGATCTGCGCTAAAAATCCTTCCCAGATCGATGCATCCCTCAAAGAGGCTTATGGCGATCGCGTGGCTTTTGAAAGCAGCACGGAAGAGGAATTTGGCCGCGGAAACTTCACGATCACTGTCGATGGCGGCAGTGTTCTGGCCGGTGCCTATGATAACTACTGCACCACATCTTCGATGAAATATGATGTCGGTCAGATGTTCACTAATTCCCGCAAGCAAAAGCTTGAGTTCATGCTCGAGGCAGTCTGGGTTGCGGCCTGCGCGAGTCACCGTCCTGAAGGTCTGATCGAAGAGAAGATGTCCGCTCTCGACAGTTTGGATATGTGATGCGAAAACTACCACCCTGCTCGTTTTCGCAGACGACTGGTATTGGTGCGATGTGAACAAGGAGAAGCGATCATGACGTTCAAGCTGACCATCGAAGAAAGCAAGCCCCGCCATATCATGGAGCGGGAGGCCCGCTATGATGTGAAGGTCAACGGCACGAAGGTCGATGAGCTCTACTACAACATGACCGGGTACCGCGGTGCTTTGATGACCGTCCACGGTGCCCGCATGGATATCGGTGAACGCGGCATCTCGGCCTGGAAGAAAGAAGCAGCCGCCCTCAACCGCGAAGCGCGGGACCTGATTGCCTCATTCGATGATCCGCGTCGGCTGGTCGCAAGCGAATTCACTTCCGATGGGGATGTACGCAAGCTGACTTTTGCCATGCCCGATGATGCCGCTAACAGCAAAACGATTTATGTCCGCCAGAAAGAATTCATGGCCGGCCTCGAGCTCTTCGGCGTTGATGCTCTCGACATCGGCTATTTCGATCCGGTCGATCCGGTGCCAGATCTGGTGCCGGGTGAGCTATTAAGGCTGGGCGAGGCCTGGGGCAACCAGAGAATGGCGCTGGGTCTCTTTGCAACCTCAGACCCAGAATGGACTGCCCTGGCAATTGGCCATGTGCCCACGATCACAGGCAAAACCATCCCGATGGTCAATTTCACAACTCAGAATATCGCCGGTGAATGGGGCCTCGATGACTTCGCCCGCCAGCTGGACCGTCAGTTCAGAGAGAACTTCGAGCAGGTCGTCTTCATGCCCACGGATACTGTCATCGCTCTTATTGCCGCAAACGGCTCGGATGTCCTACGAGCGGATATCTTGCCGGGCAGAGGCTTCATGTCGCAGAGCCACGCGGCATTTGCCACGATGATCACTTCGACAGGCCAACGCCCGGATATCGTCCTAACCGAAGAGGAAGAATTGATCTTCAGTGAAGGCCTTCGCAGCCAGGGGTATCGCCTTAAGGTTCTCGAGCCCGAGGCTCCTTACGACGACATTCCCTCGCCATGACGGATGTCGGTTTGTGCCTTTGTGAGCTCGCAACCACCCATGTGGGGGTCGGCAAACTCGGCCCTGATGACATGTCGGTCATTGCAGAGATCGATGCGAACCTGCCTAAAGCCTATCGCTTCGAGGGCGGTGCGATCTGGCGTGTCGTGACGATCGGCAAAGATAAGGCGCAGGCACTGAGAGAGGGCAGGGAGGTCGATCTCGACCCACGGCCCTATGCCTGCTGGTCAAAATCCCGAGCGGCTCTGATGCGCATCCTGCGGCATCGTCATATAGGCATGTCAGAAAATGAGGAGCTTCTCCTTATGCGCCGAGAAGTCACGGCCGCAGAGCAAGGCATCGACATCGAGGCGCTCTTTGTGGGGCTTGGCCTGAAAGATCAGGGCCCCTCATGGCACCAGTACGCAGGCCTCGAGCAGGAAGTCATTCTGCGTGGTGGCGCCCGGGTGACCCCGGAGATGGTCGTTGGGCTATGGGGCCCGCGCAACTGTGCGGCTGGAACCCCTATCGCAGGCGAGCAGATCGAGGTTGCCTACCAGGATGTTCGTAAAGTGGATGCCTGCGTTGGACTGCACAATGGCGGCTGGCTGGTCACCTCAGGCGAAGAGACATTCCATGTCGTCTGGGACTACGGGGTGCTGAGCGGGCTGCCCTACGACCCTGAAGAAACACCCCACACCCAAGATATACTAGAAATGTGAATTGGAGACCAACATGAGCTATGAAATTCCTTATAAAGTCACAGTGGATGTCCCTGGATTAATCGATGAGGATGGCGTCGATCTTACGGCAGAAAAAGCCGCCGTGGCGCTGGAGGCTTTGGCCGCTAAGTTGCGCGCTGAGCCGCAGACATTGAAGCATGTCTTTAAGGCTGATGGCCCTGGCGAGGTTGAAGATCGCTGGGTTAAGCGCTCAAGATACCTGTCCAACCGCATCCTGAAGGCCACTGGCGACTGGGTCAGCGTAGCTAGTCATGACCTTGATCCCGCGGATACTTTCTCATCGGCCGCGGCTGTAATCATGGGCGATGTGGGGGATGATGTGGTCTGGTCGAAACCAGAAGACATCTATGGGACACCGGTCCTTGCCACCATCAAAGATGATCTCTCAATCGTCGTCTTCCAAGCCGATATTTCTGAATGGCTCGCCAAGGCCGGTGCCGCCTCAGTGGCTGAGTTGGTCAAAGATGACTGGGGCTTTGGATATGGTGCTGATGCAATCTACTATGCACTGGAAGCTCAGATGCATCCTGGTGCATTGCGGCTGTCGAACTATCTCGCAACACGCCCTCAAAGCCCTAATCGTGATATGGTTGGCTTTTCGGTCGATGTGGATGACCCTGATGAAGCGAAAACTTTTCTTAAAGAGGTCAATCCTGCTGTGTTCGACCAGTTCTTCGCAGAAACGGATAATGCCATCGGCGATCCATAAGAAGTATTGACGTTCTTGTTTTCGCGACTGCGCCGTATGCTTCCTCTGAACGTACATCCCGGAGATAAATCATGGCCCGTAAAAATTGGAAAAACTACGCCAGCTACGGTGTTATCGCTATCTTCGGCGGCATTAAGCTCGCAGCATTTGCCGGGGCTTATTCGGACCGTACGGATTTCCAGGAGATGCCACAGTTTGCTTCGCTGTCGATACAGGAAGTGCGCGATGGTATGACGATGGCGCATTTCTCGAAGATCCGCGGAATTGCCGATGTTTTGACAGAGAACGGAGCCGTGCTCTTACCTGCGACTGACATGCGAGTGCGTTTTGCCACCAAGATCTCCGAGATGAAATATGCTCAGTACGAGGGCAACGAAGACATGCAGCTTGCTTTTGAAATGGCACGCTCAGAAGGGGAGATCGAGGCGCGCGAGGGCAACTGGACGGCTCAGTCGTTGGATGCCTACGCTCAACAGGTCATGGATCTCGATGAACGCTTTGTGACTGTAGCGGATTCAGCTGTCGCCTATCTTCTTGATGAGGGCATCTCCAGTGGTGATGCAGAAGCCTATGTACGTCGCTCGATCGGGATCGCCTATATGGACTACCTTAGGTCTGAAAAGGATCCTGTGAAGTGTGACGACCCGCGTATGGCTGTCAACAATGTTGGCCATGTCGGCGTGGTGATGGATTTGCATGAGAAAATGCATAGTTTCTTCCAGCATCGTCTTGAGCAGCTGGATGTGGCGGATGATGCTTTCAACTATAAAATCGATAGCTCGATCGAAGCGGCCGCCCCGGTCGACGAGGACAATTCAATCGAAATGGAGATGTGATTATGAGCGTCAAAGGCTTTATGCTGTTCAAAGCAGAATTCGAAGGTAATGAACCTCACCCAGATAACGCGCCGCATGAAGACCTTGAAGCCTTCACGGCCGAGGGATTTTCTGAAGCCTATTCGGTTTATGATACCCGAGAAGAGGCTGAGGCCGCCGCCACAGATGATCACGAGACGGTCCTCGATGCTGTCGCGCGCGGGGACATGTTGGATGCTGATGAGGTGGCCTATACGCTGCCGGTATCGATCTCCGAACAGGGCGAAGTAACTGTCTACGAAGAGGACGGCGAACAGGTGATCCGCGTATATACTGTGAACGAGATGTATGAGGGGTTTTTTGGTATGGTGGTTCCTACGGAGCCCGGATCAGGTATCGAACCTTAAGAACGGTAAATCTATCTTGCGCAACACCTGCACCACTCGTGGGTGCAGGTGTCTTGGACGTTTTACCAAATATCAAATTCATCAAATTTGTCGCGAAACTGTGCGCGTGCTTTGAAGTCCGCGACATCGTATTGATCCACGACCGCATTCCCGTGATAGATCGTCAAATGCCGTTTTGTTGTAGGAACGCCCGCCTTCGTGAGGTGGGAGAGACCAGCGCTATCATCATCAGATACAAACACATATGTCACTTTATCTGATCGCGACCAGGAGCGTGATTTGATCTCATAATTCACAACATCAGTTCTGAGATCTGGCTCGCCAGTATAGAATACGGTCCAGCCGTCAAACCCTTTTGGATGTTGTTCTTTATAGGTTTGAAAATCAATAAAAGCGATGTCGGCATCTGGCGCTTCGGACTGCTCGACCAGTGTTTCGACAGCCTTGGCAACAGCCCCAAGGGTGTCCGGTGTATCACTGAAAATCACTTTACTGATGGAATCTTTGTAAATGCGTATATCGCCGGGCTGCGGTGCGCCATGTGATGCCAGCATCTTCCGACCAAGTTCATCCTGATCATCCAGATTTACAGTATAGAAACGCGCGCGCTCGTTGTTCGCGATGTATCCAATAGATTGAAAGATGGCCGGACCAAAATTTTCAACCTGCTGTTGGCAGATACCGCAGTCCTTGCTCGTGAACCGGACAAAACCGTACAGGACGCCAGGGCTGTTCAGGTCCTTTGATATCTGCTGCATCGTCTCAAGGCGTTCAAAAGGCGTTATTTCTTGAGCAGATAGCTCGGTCATGAGGCAAATAGGCAAGGCTGCAATAAGCAATTTTCGAAACATTAACTACATATCCTTATCGATGTGAAAATCTATAATCTAAATAATCTCCGGACACGTTACCGGGTGAAAAGAGATTGTCACTTAATTTATCTTACGATCGTTCCGGCATCGATGTGCGGTCCGAGTTGCCCGGAACCGGCAAAATATATCTATTAGGACTTTCGCAGCATGCGCGTAGCTTCAAAATCACCTGACCACGTCGAGAGGATTTTGGGATGACAAAAATCGAAGAATACGACTTCACGACCACTTGCGGCATTGTCGCATCCTTTACCCACCATCCCGAAAGTAGCCGGCTGAAGATTGATATCAAGGAGCGGGATGGCACCTGCAATACGCTCCATTTCAACAGTATCGGGGAAAGCACCGACCCTCTCGATTTCATTGAGTCGATGGATTGGGATTACATCAAAGGCAAAATATTTGGTAGCGCAGGAAGAACACCCGACTTCCTCAAGACGGTATCCTCAACCTATACCATGATGCACGACTATGCGAATTACGGCATGGAGCCGGAAGTAGTCGCCAATTTGACGCATATTCTGAAGCGCACAATGGCGCATTACGATGGCGACGATGAATTGGCATGTACAATTATGGTTTCGTCTATGCGACACAATATGGATCTGGATGACTGCCATCATCTGATCGAGTACAGGGATTCTGATCGAGTTATCGATTATCGGGACAACGTCTGGGGTCCCCTGTATAAAGAACTGGGAAATTTCGTGGGCTTTTCACCCTTTGGCCAGGTAGAGGAAGAGGATGAACTCGAGCTTGAGATGTGAAGGAGACAGTCATGAATAACAAAACGATTACCAACCATGAAACGGGACGTAAATTCACAGTTCGCCTTGTCAACAAAGGGGATCATTACGGGCGCAACATGAAGCTGATCCATGATAAAACAGATCCCCTCGTGGAGTTTTATGACAGGAACCACCTTCATGAAAAATCCCCAAATGGAGAAGATCTTGGTCAGTTCGTGTCCCGGTACTATCTCTCGACGCTGACTGGTAAGGTTCGCTTCGGCAAAAATATCTTTGATGGAGAAACCGGTCTAAATTTGGATGCCGGTATCGATGCTTGGAAAATTGATGCACGCGGCATCGAAGAGGCACGCCAAGGGCTGGTGGAGATGGGAGCAATTCCTGACACAATCCAAGATGGATCTCCCATAGATGCAGATGATGGCCCGTCCTGATGGGGGAGGTTTACCAGACTGAAGTTGCGCGCGAGGCCTGGGGCATGATCCTGGACCAGATGGCTGCCTTGCAGGAGCGGATGCAAGACTTCGGATTTCAGCATGCGACAGCAACCTACAGCAGTGCAGATGGTTCAGGCCTGTCGAAAGTGGGTTTTTTGAATGGGACAGGATCTCTGCTCTCTGGTGATGTTCTGTCAATCGGTCCGGTGCCTGCTTCGATTTCGATCGATATCGATGACAGCCATAACGCCTCCTTGCGTGTTCATGGTTATGGGGCCGACGATGACAGCATGCAGGGGGCTGCGACGAAGATCATGGAGAATATCGCCGCATTCATCTATGCCACGACAGATGATGTGGTAATCGATCTCGATCTGAAGATCGAAACGAACTACGGCCTGACTGTGGAAATGGACGGCCCTGGCGGAAAGAATTGGGATCAACCGGTTCGCACCAAGTCTGCAGCGGAGTTGCGCGCCTGGTTATACCGTGAGGTGGAGCGCCTCGAAGGTCAGCTTTCAGATCGGTTCAATACGCTTTCGCAGCAATGGGTCAATAAGATCGAGGCACGCTGGCCTGGGAGTAATCCGGATTTCATCGCCGGGAATGGAGGCCTCTACCTGCAACTGGATCATCCGGTTGCCGGCAGGATCAGGTTCAACAACTGGATGTACGAGGATCTCGAAGAGGTCTGGCCGGGCTTGTCTGAACATGTGGAAGCGCATGAAACGCTCTACAGTGAGCTGCAGCTCGGCATCGGCCTGCCCGGGACAGATCGCCTCCGCGCGGAGATGGCGCCCCAGGCGGAGGAAGAGGCTCTACCTGAACCCTAACGGGTGTCAGGCGGCTCTGCGGCGTTCCAAGCGCGACCCAACCTGGCCCGTGACCAATTTTGTCTGCTGATACGGGAAGGGTAGGGCACCATAGACAATGCCGATGCTTTTTGCATCATCATAGATGTCTGGTTTGCGCGTATGCACAATCGCATGGGACACTTTGGGGGATGCCATAATGAACTCATGCACCCGCACAAGAAGCTCTTCTTGGGTATCGATAGAAGACCCACTGAGGCTGCGGATGAAGTCAACGAGATCGTCATAATCATAAAATCCGCGATCCTCAAAGCTGTCGATCTGCGTCACGATGGTTGCCGAAACCTGAACGCGTTGGGCTTTGGCCTTTTCATGAGCGTGGATACCCAGATGCATTTCGATCGCCAGATTGTCGAGCTGAACCACATGGGGCGATCGGCCGTGAGAGATCGGAGCCTGACCATAGACGAGGCCGACACCTTCGGCATCGGGATAGACATCCGGCTTGCGGCTGTGGACGATGCCAGAGACAACTTTGTCTGAAGACATGATGAACGCATGGATGCGCTCAACAAGCTCTTCTTGGGTCTCGATATACTTTCCATTAAATTTTCGAAGAAAACCGGCCAGAACATCGTAGTCATAAAACCCGTGATCGTTGTAATTTTCGATCTGGGTCTCGATTGTCGCAGAGATAATCACACGCTGAGGGGTTAGCTTTTCAAAATCATGAATACCCAAATACATGGAAATTTCCATGTCATCCATCTGCAGGGTGAAGTTCGGCATTTGGCTATCTCCTTTTGTCTAGGGGTACATAAACATTAGGTCAGGAATAACCAGAGTTTTTATGCAGGCAATCGGGCTCTCAGCGAGATGTTGCAGGCACGCAATAGAAAAGGCAATAATTGCGAAAAACATGATGGGACACTTATAAACACAACAGTATGTCATATCTAATTTGGGAACAACACTCGTGGCAATTCACGAAAAACTCAGGAGATCATGTATGCCCGGACCTTTACTTCCCCTCGTTGCTGCTGGCATCGGTGCTAAACTACTGCTTTGGAACAAGCGCGGCGTCATTCTGAAACATGTTCTGCGCAGGCAGGCACTGGCGGTCATCGGCGAGATGGAGACTGATCGCCTGCGTCTCTACCGCAGCCACCGCAAGGACATTACCGGTGACTCCTCTGCGGAGGTATATCGGGTCACATGCAATGGCGAAGACAAGTTTGCTCCGCGTTTTGGCGTCGACATGAATATTTTTGCGATCGCACCGGTTGAGTCGGCACCCTATCTTGTCGCAATCCCTGCCTCGTTGGCTTCTTATATCGCTTTGGTTAAGTTGGATCCGGTGGATATCTTGGACGCAGGGTTCATGGGTTTGATGTCAGCAGTTCGCAAGGAAATCACCAAAATGTCGGTCGAGACGGAAACAGCCGTACCGGTTGCTGCGAAATCTCAGGGTGAAAATGGTGAGGCTGCCTCAGATTCCTCCAAGCCCGCCGCGACATCCCAAACTGAGAAAAATGCGGAAGGTAAAGCCTTGGTGCCGGAGGATGCGCCCACTTCTGGTCAGGCAGCAGTCTTGAATCAGGCCGTGGCGACACCCGGTCAGGTCCTCAAAGGTGTTTCTCCGCAATCAATCGGAGCCTGCCAGCGCCGCGGCTGGATCAAACTGATTGGTAAAAAGTCAGATCAGTTGAAAAGCGCAAAATGGCGGATCACTGATGCTGGTCGCACTGCTCTGGCTGGTTACGAAAAATGAACCGACCTGCTGTTTTCAATGCACGCAAGGTTGGAAAACACCGGGCAGGGGCGGTCTATATCGGCCGCCCTTCGGTATGGGGCAATCCCTTCTCTATTGGCAAAGACGGTGACCGCGAAGAGGTGATCGCGAAATATATCGCTTGGCTGCACGAGAACCCCGATTTCGTTGAGCGCATCCGTCGCGAACTGGTCGGCAAGGACCTGATTTGCTGGTGCGCGCCGGATGCCTGTCATGGCCATATTTTGCGCGACATCGCTGCTGGCGACCCTGTCCCGCCCATTCCGCAGAAAGATCAGCTCGAGCTGATCTAACAAAGTGCAACAGGCGCCCGGCGCCAAGGAGATATTATGGAAACGCTCTGGTTTGTTTTGATGACCGTTATCGCGACCACTGCAACTGTTGATGGCCAGGAACCTGCATATGTGCCGGGTGATGTCCGCTCTTCAAGTCTACTCGGTGGGGCAGAGACGGAAGCCAAATGTAAAGAGGGTGCGAAAATCTTAGCAGCGCCTATCCAGGCCGCATCAGGTCGCAGCGCAGTGGTTGTTTGGAACTGCGTTGAAATGGACTCCACTGTCGGCGAGGCTCAAGGGTTCACAGCTGTCGAGGCCGTTTCGATAAAATGACCTGTATCGCGTAAGCTTTTCATATTTTCATAGTCGCGTCCTATTCTTGCGAAAAGCAATGAAGGGTATACTATGAAAACGCGCGATCTCGTTACTCCTAAGGTTGGTATGACGCTTTTCTCCGAGGCCGCAGGTCTGATGGTGAATGTGAAAAGCGTAAATGACCAAGGCTTCGACTTCTTCGTCATGAACGGCTTCTGGAATGGCGGTGTCCGGGACAACCAGATTGTCATGTACGATGTCCCGACAGACGAGCACGAGCGGACACCGGAAATGCCCTACCCCGGTGGTATCAAAGCCGACTTCGTCCAAGTTCTCGAAGTCACCCGTGAGGAGTTTGATAAGTGGTATATGGCCAATGCCGAATATCGTATTGCGGTACGGAACGGTGACAGTGAACATGTTGCACTTGACGATGAAGATCCAGCTGGCCGCATCCTACGCGCGCAGATCGAAAAAGGTTTGACCACCGAGGGTCTGGAAGCGCAATCGCGTGAGTTCATTGAAAGCAAAGGCCTCTCGGGGGAGTATGCTGACCATCTCGAAGCGCTCACCTTCGATGGCGAGCCTGAAGACGAAAGTTTAGAGCCGTGATCAAGACATTCGAGATCCATGCCCGTGGCTGGATGGAGGCCAGAACGGCTTTGCAGCTTGACGGAGAGACGGATCAAGCCACCTTCGATCGCACGGTCACTGAACATGGCTTGGCTGCCGAGGACGTTTTTTCCTTTTGGGATGACACGCCAGAGGCAACGCAGTGGGCTGACGCAGCCGGCAGGGAGCGCATCTTCGAAGTTCGAGGCCTCCCTATCTTGAGGAATGATGCGAGGGTCATCTTTGCAACCCGTTTCATGTCACCAAAAGCAGCTTTGACGCTTGATAATCAAGAGCGCTGTTTCACAGCTCGCGCCCGGGCTGCTTTTGACGAGTTGATTGATGCGGGCCTCCTGACTGAAACCGCTGTCGAACATGGCTATGCTGAGGCGCGACGCTATGCGTTGACGGATCTAGGTCAAACGTACCCGCGCGCCATCACTCTGGGCTTTGTGAAAGAGCATGGCGATTTCCCCCTCGTAGAACTGATTCAAGAGCAAGAAGCGGATGATACGCTTGGGATCGAGCTGTGAAGATACTCTATGCCTGGCACGGCTCAAAAGATCCCGTCCTGACTTATGGGGCGAAGGATAAACCTGATGTGCTACATTTGGGATCCATCGAGCAAGCTGCAATGCGTTGCGGCCATGGGTATTTCCATTTGCTGGAAGTCAGGCCGGAAAAGATGCGGCGCATCAAAGATAAGGGGGCGGATAAACACGCTACCATCACCCGCGCGCGGCGCGCGGGCTTGGATATGCTGGTATACGTCAATCGCTATGAAGGCATTTCGACCAAAAGCCTGGAAGCAGCGCTTGATCAATATACCAACGATCAAATCGATGCTTTCACGGATGCTAAGTTCCGACGCGTCTTCCCCGAAGCATGCGACAGCTACATCCTGCTGAACATGCCAGAGCAAAATGGCAGATGTGCGGATGGTGACCAGCCTGTGTTCTCCGAGATTGCCTGCTATCATGGGCTTGAGAGCGCGAAGTTAGGTTGGCTCGAACAAGTCCAGCTGCGCGGCAAGACTGGCCCAAAGCCTCCGGCCGCCGAACTCTCCTTTGAAAAATGGATTGGGCATAAGTCCCCTCTGATCGTACGGGAAGAATATCACAACGACCAAGAGATCAAGTGGATCGAGGCATGCGAAGACGCCCTGGTGATCGCGAACTATCGGGTCGACTTTGAAGCACCAGATGTGCCGGGCCTCGTCAGCAAGGAGCTTTATGTCGAGGACGGCTTGCGTTTCATCTCTGCGCCAAATGCACTTCTCGTGAGGGACGCCGAAACTGAAGAACTGCTTGGTGGTATCGCAAGGGGGGTCGTTACGGTCTTTCCTGAGGCGCGCGGCCGCGGCATTGCGCGGGCACTGCATATCTGTGCGGAAGAGACCCGCTGCATCAATCTCAAACCCACCTACTTCTCTCAAGGTGGGTATGCCAGTCGCAAGTCAGCACACCGCGCGCTTTGTGCGCGGGCGCTTGAACGTGGTGATCTGGTGGCAAAGGTAAACCTCGAAGCCTACACATTGGAGAGGCCGGCTACAGAAGTTGAACCTCAGTTTTAAACAGCTGAGCCGAGCCGTGCATTGTCCTGCGCGTTCACCCATGCGCCTTTCACGAGTGTGAATTTGCCAGGGGCATATTCACGACTGTGTGCCTTGCGGTAATGCGTTTTCCGATCTTTACGCTCATTGATAGCCTTTGCCAGTAGCCGATCCCGGTTTTCCATGCCCGCATTGGCAAACCCCATAGCCCGCAGTTGGGCGATCCCATTTCGGCCGCCAGGGATCATGTTCAGGCCGAGGGGCACCAGGGTGTTGGCCCCCACGACCTCTTCTTCCATTTTGTAGATGCCGTCTTCGGTGTCCGAGTGGCCGGAGATCTGGGCGATGACACGATGCGGGATCTTGCGGCGTCGCAGATCACGCCAGACGCTATGGAGAAGATGGCCCTTGCCATCGCGCATGTCGTTGAAGTGCTCGATCATGCGCTTCACGAAGGGGCGCGCGGTCACGCCGACATAACCTCGGCCAATCGTGTCAAAGAAGGCTTGGTCAATGACGCCGGTACTGCATGCCTCTTCGGCGTTGAAGCGGATGTGGTAGAGCCAGTTATTCCCGAAAGGACGTTTGGGGATCTGATCAGCACAAAGGAAATCGAAGGGGAGGCGAATTTCACTACTGGTCTCGTCAAACAGGTAGACCATGTCTTGCAGCTTTTCAGTAGAAGCAGGGGATCTGACGTTGCCGTCATCAAAGTATCCCATGATGGCCACATGGCTGTTTTGGTTTGCTTTGCCGGCTTGAGAGCCGGCGACAACAACTTGGGAGACCTTACCGTTCTTGCCCACGATGTGCAGGATACGGATGACGATGCGCAATCCCTTCTGAGGGATGGGGTCTGTTCCAAGGATGGATTCCAGCGACATCTCGATATTATCACGCACCATGTCGGCGATATGCGGATCCCAGAAATAGGGGAGAAGAGCGTCCCGGGTCAGGTAGTGACCGTCACCACCGGAGGGCCGTTTTGCCTTTAAGGCCTTCCAAGCGGACTCTGTAAGCTTTGTCTTGTTGCGCGCCTGGACGCGTCTCGCCTGTCTCGTCATCCTATACTCCTCTTGAATATCGTATGTGATCTCTCTGCTCTATTTTCGCAACCCTGCCATATCCTTTGCAGTGCAAAGGAGACTTGGATGTCACAGGATATTATACTGGCAGAAGGCCGTGATGCAGAGCGGGTCCGTAAACACCTCGCATCCTGCAACAGTTTCGAAGAGGTGCGCGCGCTGGGCGTCCTGTTTCATGGCTCCTGTGAAGACATTGAGGGCAATCTGCACGGTGGTGGCTATGACGGCGTCTTCTGGACCGCGGACCGGCCCAGTGTTGCTCAGGCCTATATCCCCAAATCTGGCAGCACCACCTGGCTGCATGAGCCGCGCGAGGATGAACGCGAGGACTACCTGAAACCCTCCAAACATATTGGTTTCGTCATGCGCTGGGCATTGGACCGGGCGGGGGTCACTATGGAGGACCTTGATGTGACCTGGAATGGTCTGCAGGCCTGGAGCTGGACGATCCCATCTAACTGGCCAACCGAAGGAGACTTCGATGATATGATCCGGGGGCTGGGCTATGGGCCTGACTTTCGCGGATGCTACACGGTGTCGACCAGATACACCGATGAAGGTGAAACCATCATGCCGGCAGAATGGACATTGCCAGGGCAGCTTGTGATTGCTCTTCCGCAGGAGGACTTTACATTCAAGGCCGCCATGTGGTCCGAGGATGGTTTGGGATACGCATCCCATAACCGCGTGGCCGACTTCAACAGTTTCTCTCAAGGCGGCCAGCATGGCTTCAGCATGGAAGATTGTTTGCAGTCTGAATTCCACGGGAATGTGGGGCACGAGGCCTTCGGCATTTTGCCTGAAGGGATCAAGCGCCTCTCCTGGCTCTCCATTCCTGCCGTCCGGCATGACGGTCCTGACATGGATGTCTTTGCGAAACCAGAAACACCTGCTTTTGTGGCCTTCATGAAAGAACTAAATCCGAGCTACCGAACTGAGAATGAGATTGCCATGTCGACTGAAAAAGATAACCGCCTCTATGCTGTGATGAGCGACAGCCGCCAACCCCATGACAAATCCATTCTGGCGCGTATGGCACCCGCGCGGTCAAAGGAAACGGGTTTCTGGACCGACCGCGATCCAGAGGCAGTTTGGCTGATGAAGCGCGATGATGCTGAGGATGTTCTCTCGAATATCCATTGGAACAATCCGCGCATGGTGCGAGCGGAAAAGGCTATCAAGATCATTGAGACCCAGCGGGATGCTTTACTGAACTTGCAAGTGAAACAGCCTTTCGAAGTAGGGCAGCCTGAGGACGCAACTCCCGAGCTGGGTTAAGGCAAGCCAATCGCACGGAAATGACCTTAAGATATCCGCTTCGTCTTTGAGTTTTCGCAGGGGCTTCATATGGTTGGTGAAACCGACTTCCAATGGAGCCCTCCCATGAATGACCTGCCTGTAAAGCCACCTCTCTATGATGTTGTGACAGAGATTGACGCCATCAATGATGACCGCAAGAACCGGATTGTCAGCATGATTTATGGCAATCAGCATATCGATCACGAAGGGAAGTACCTCGACCGGTTCGGGACGTCCCATCAGCTGTCGAAAATTCACTTCACGCATCTGGTTATCGATGGGGTGAGCGGCGCCGAGACGAAGATCGCTGGGGTCGACAGCGTCAGCTTTGACACGCCCGTGCAAGTCTACCTGGAAGACGACCAAGGCATGATGACAGGCATGAATGATGCCAAAAATGAGATCACCTCCGAATGGCGTATGGGAATTATCCTGAAGGATGAGAGCGGGCAGGGCTGGTTCTGTGGCTATGACAATATCCCTCAAGACCGCACGACGACTGCCGCAGATGCGCCGATCCTGCTGAAGATCAGCCTTAAAGTGCCCGAGATGGTCGCGCGCTCATATGGCGATATATCTGACAGCTTACCGATTGAAGGCGAGTTCCACATCACATCCGGAGAAACTGCAGTTGTCTCCTCGATCCCGTGGATGTCGACCTATGCAAGTACGGATCCTGAAAACCAGGCGACACCTGAGCATATCAAATACCGCGAAGAAGAGCGCGCGGTGGTCGCTCAGATCCTGGAGCGCATCGCGACCTTGGAAAACGATGCGGCAATCGAAGCTGATATCTGATCCACACCCTTCCAGAAGTTTTGCGAAGCCAATATATAAGTGAGCCAACCAAATGTCCGAATTCAAACGCGGGGCCCTTCCGCAAGCGCCTAAAATCATTCTTTCCGAGAATATTGTTGCTCACGCGGCAACGAATAATCTGGGTGAGGACTTCTATCGCAGGGTCGCACTTGCGCAGATGTGGCATAGACAGGAGGGCGGTAAACGCCCTCAGCAACCTTTCGATATCTTCAACCGGTTTTCAGTCGGGACGGACCGCCGGATGAAAAGGTTGTCCGAGATCAGGATTGATACGCCCTGGGATATCTCGGACGATCGGGCGGCCGCCGACTTCAATCCGGCACGCGATATCCTCAAGTCGGTGACGTTCATCGACGAGACAGGTGCAGCTTACGATATGGTCGACTGCCGGTCCATTTCACAACCCGCCATACATATGGGTATCGTATTCCAAGACGAAGATGGTCAGGTCTGGTTCCATGGCGTTCAGGGTAGGAATATCTCGAATTACCCCAACACGGACATGATCCTAAAAAGGCTGTCTTCGGAGACCCCTGCAGGGTTGCAGGCTGCTCTCGATGGCGGCCCCATCACAGATATGATGCCTTTTGTCGGTGATATCGGTATCGCCGCCGGTGATGTACTCATGCAGTTTACCGAACGTTCAACCAGGCCCATTCGTGATACGGACCCAGCCACCATTGGATGGAAATCATACATCGAGCGTGCGCAGCGTGCCGCAGCCGATCAGATTGCCCGTGAGGAAACCATCGGGAGAATTTTCGATGGGATCGTGGATGTAAGTAAGCTCCAATTCCTCAAGGAGGGACTGGAGTACCCGATCGATAAGGACGATTTGAGCAATCACCGGCGCAAAACCGTCTACGACACGCGCAGCCCCATCAATGATATGTCCGAAGAGCTCATGGAGGCTTACCGAAAAGCCGGGTATCTCTCGAAATGCCCTAACAATGGGCCCCGCGCCATTCGCGAGATGACGAAATGGGATGCCTGGCTCTCTGGGGAAGAGCTGAACGTTTATGACAAGATGACGCTGGGCCGCGCACCGGGTTTTGATACGTTACAGAAGTGCTTGACCTCTGCGAGTGTCGAAGTCGAAATGGGCATTGAAAAGTCGCTGAGCCCGGATGGGGAGATCAGCTATGGCGATCGCGTGAAGTTCAACCTCAGCGAAGAGGACATCGATCGCGAGCTCACCCTGACCATCGAGAAGGCGCGCGCTGCTTTCATTTCTGAGACCCTGGACACTTTGATGTCCCGAGACACCTCTACCTGCCAGGTGACCGGGAAACACCTGCGGATTGGCGGGACCCTCTTTGCACCGGTTTTGACGCAGTTTACCGCGGATTACAAAGAGGAGGCAGCGCCTGTGGTGGAAACGCCCAAGGCGGCGCTTCACTTTGAAATTCCGCTACCAACAGGTGAGTTGGTGATGGCGGACTGGCTGCGTATGGAGGGTTTCAAGGAAGGTCTTCTGGCCCGCGTGGGTGGAGATGATTTTTATGAGATTAATGGCGCTGTCGGTCTCGACGAGCGGATGCAGGACTATTTTACAAAAGGTGGTCTGGCCATCGTGCAGGTCGGCAATCGTTCACCTTATGCCTATGACGATACCAAAGGTGTCTGGCGCATGGGCCATATCGATGAAAATCACTTCTACAATGAAGATGGGGAGCGTAACGATCTCGATATGCCACTCGAGGCATGGACCACCTGCACTGACCTCTGGGCCAACGTCTTTGCCGACCGGTCGGTGATGGTAGACATCCTCATGGCATCTGGCGTGTACGAGAGCCGAGAGGCTGCAGACAAAGCATTATTGGAGTATGTCGATGAGAGTTATGGCGCTTCGATCAATAAGATCGATGCGGATCATCTGCACGTCTATGCGCCTACAGGTCACGGTTTTCATACCGGTAGTTTTGTAGAGAAATTCCGCGCTGAAGAGCTTGAGTATGGCGATTGGCGCGAGGATCTCTATGTTCTTTCCGCAGAGCCACTGACGGTGGATCCCGAGGTTGTGCTGGAAAAAGCCTGGGAAGCTCCAGCCCATGAGGGTCCTGACATCCCGGAGCCCTGCTGAGATTCGAGCACACCCCATGAGCAAAACGATCTTCTTTGGTACACAGAACACGGAGCTGATTGAAGTCTCGATTGCGGATACCGAGGTCCCGGACGGGGTTTCCATTCGCCTCATCGCATTTGGGACTGATCTTCCGATTATCAGCAACCTTCCGATGGAGGTCTTTGTCGATACGGTCAATCCTGCCTATGGGATGGTAGCGGAAGACTGCTCGGACGAGCTTACGCTCGTAGCGACACGCGACGGCAACGCCATTGGACAGATCAGCGCAAGCTTCGAAGTGATGGGATCATCGCAAACCAATCTCGATCTCTGGGTCTCCGGTGTTTTCGTAGCCGACGGTGAACGCAAATATGGCATCGCCACGGCGCTGGGCGAGGCGATGACGCGCGCTGCAGAAAACTGGCGACGTCATGTGGCACAGACCCAAGGTAGGAACTGGCTAGGTGAGGTGGGCGTATCTGGGGACGCGAACCCAGGCAGTGGTGGCGAAGCTGTCGTCAACGGCATGGAGGGGCTGGCCGCAGCGCTTTCTGATGAAGCTTATTCAGACTGTCCGGTTCTGAACACTGAAGCGCCGTCTCAGTGAAAGCAGGTTATCCACATTTCTCTATGCTGCATGCCCTGCAGAGCCTGCGGATGCGGCATAGCCTTGTGTAGACTGACGCCGAAACATCTCAAGGAACCACCGATCATGGACATCAAAGGTAAATTCATCACATTCGAAGGCTGCGATGGTTGTGGGAAAAGTACCCAAGCAAAGCTTCTGTCTCAGGAGCTCCGTCAGCAGGGCTATGAGGTTGTCCATACGCGCGAGCCGGGTGGCAGCCCTGGTGCTGAAGAAATCCGCAGCCTCATCCTCACGGGCGAGACCGATCGCTGGTCAGCTGAAACGGAGTTGCTGCTTTTCAACGCCGCGCGCCGTGATCACCTTGAGCGGACCATTCAGCCGGCGCTGGCGGCGGGAAAGGTCGTTATCTGTGACCGTTTCGTGGATTCAAGCCGGGTATACCAGGGGGTGGCACGTGCTGATCTGCGCCAGGTGGTGGACGACCTGCATGCCTTGATGATCGGTGTGGAGGCCGATCTTACCGTCCTTATGGATATTGATCCCGAAGAGGGGCTCCGCCGTGGGCTCAAACGTGTGGGTGCCGAAGAGCGTTTCGAGAGCTTTGGCGGGGAGTTTCAGAAAGCCCTGCACGCCGGCTTCCAGGCTCTTGAGAGTGAGTATCCAGACAGGGTGCGCCGTGTTGACGGCAGCGGGACCCCTGATGAGGTCTTACCACGCGTAATTGGATGCATTGAGACTTACTTTGCGACGCAGCCTTCTGTTGAACCTGCTGCCTGATAGTGAGCTTCTGAAAATAATCTGAAATTCCTGACCAAGAAAAAGGCGTGCTGTTTCGTCTATCAGATGAACGGTACAAGTGATGAATGATGCGAGATGCGCGATCTGAGCAAGACTGCAGTAGTGGAGGGGAGGGGTTCTGCGCGAGTCCTGAAACCTTCGAGCAGTTCCTGTCCGAGCACTACGACCGCATTTTCGCCTACGCCTGGCGGGTACTTGGCAACCATGCGGACGCCGAAGACCTCACCCAGGAAGTCTGTCTTGCGCTGCCGCGCAAGCTGGCGGGATACCGGGGTGATTGCGCGCCCACCACCTGGCTTTACCGGATCGTCTCAAATGCGGCGATCGACATGTTAAGAAGGAATGCCGCTGTAGGGCGCTCTAAGGGCGCCTGGGCGGATAGTCTGACGCTGGCGGCCGCGGATGGTCAAAAGCGGACAAGAGACAGCCAATGGCTCTCCCAGGCGATGTCTACCCTACCTGAAGACCTAAGGGTCACTGTAGCGCTGCTGGTTGACGCGGATATGTCCCAGGCTGAGGCGGCTCAGGCATTGGATGTCGCACCAGGCACGATCGCCTGGCGGATGAGTGAAATCAAAAAGCGATTGAAGGCAGTCGCGAAAGAGGAATGTCATGATTGATAAGAGCAAAGACATCTTCGAGATGCTCTCCGGCGCTCTTGATGAGGCGACACCAATGCCTGATCCGGACCGCCGGGCCGCCAATCTTGCGCGCTCAAATGAACTTTTTTCGCAAGTTAACCAAGAAACGACTGATGCGCTGCGTCCTACAGATAAGAAAGCCGGTCGACCCCGTTCGGCTGTATCTGAAAGGATCGCTCATATGTCGCGTAAATTAAAAGTCATGCTCGCCGGATCGACAGCTCTCGTCACCAGTGTTGCAGCCTTGGTCTTGGTCGTGAATCAGCCACCTCACATCACGCAGCCCCAAGGGGCCATCACCTCGATGGAAATTGAAGGGATTGATGCCGTGACCGTCGCTCCGGCGGATAATCGGATGGAAATGGATGTGGTGGCGGACGCACCACAGGAACAAAGCGAGAGCTCTGCCCCTCAGGCAGTGATGGATGAGGCTAAGCGCATGCGAGAGGCGCGCGATCAGACGGCAACTTCTCAGCCTGTAGCCAAGCCGACGCCTTCGATCCAGAACAAGGCAGCGCCAGTCAAATCTCTCATGGCTGATAGCTCGATGGCGGGGGCACCCAGGACAGCGCAGGCACCTACGCTCGAGTTGTCGAGCCGGATGGCTATTCATGATGATATTGTGGTGCAACCCGCCGACAATGACCGCTTCGAGGGTGAATCCCTCAATGGCGTCAAATCGGTAGCCAAAGAGCCTGTCTCGACCTTCTCAATCGACGTGGATACCGCATCCTGGAGCTTCGCGCGCCGAATGATCCAAAGCGGCCAGATGCCAAGTCCCGACATGGTGCGCATTGAGGAGTTGATCAACTATTTCGATTATGGCTACATCGCACCAAGCGATGACGCGGCTGATCCCTTTGCCACCCATGTGTCGGTTTTTGATGCGCCGTGGAATGACGGCAAGCAGCTGGTTCGTATCGGCATCCAAGGGCAGGAGCCTACCCTTGTGGACCGTCCCCCGCTCGACCTGGCGTTTCTGATCGACACCTCGGGCTCGATGAACAGCCCAGACAAGCTGGGGCTCCTCAAGCAGTCCTTCATGCTGATGCTCGATCAGCTGCACCCTGAGGACCGTGTGGGTATCGTAACCTATGCAGGGTCCGCCGGGGTGGTATTGGAAATGACAGGTGCCTCTGACGTGGATGACATCGAAGGCGCGCTGCAACGCCTCTCCGCAGGTGGCTCTACTGCCGGTGCAGCCGGGCTGCGGGCGGCCTATGATCTGATCGGTGATGCCAAGGACGAGGGCCGTATCGGACGGGTCATTCTCGCGACGGATGGGGACTTCAATGTCGGCATGAGCTCGACAGAAGAAATGAAGACCTTCATTGAGGGCAAGCGTGACAGTGGGGCCTATCTCTCGGTGCTGGGCTTTGGCCAAGGAAATTACAATGACGCCCTGATGCAGACCTTGGCGCAGAACGGTAACGGTCAGGCCGCCTATATCGATACGCTCTCCGAAGCACGTAAAGTGCTTGTAGAGCAGCTGTCCGGTGCGCTCTTCCCCATCGCTAATGATGTGAAGATTCAGGTGGAGTTCAACCCCGACACAGTCGCTGAATACCGCTTGATAGGCTATGAGACCCGTGCGCTTGATAGGGAGGACTTCAACAACGACAAGATCGATGCAGGCGAGATTGGCGCTGGGCACCAGGTGACAGCTCTTTATGAGATCACACCGGTCGGATCAGATGCGCGTGAGATTAACCCTCTGCGCTATGGTGAGGACGTTAAAGAGACCACAAAGATGTCCGTCGGCGAGCTGGGCTACGTGAACCTGCGCTACAAGAAGCCCGGCGAAACCAAGAGTAAGCTGATCGGCACAGCGATTCATTCGGGCTCAGGTCCTGCTGACAGTGATGCTTCCTTTGCTGCGGCAATCGCAGGATTTGGTCAGCTGATGAAGGATAATCGATATCTGGGAGATTGGAGCTATGCTGATGCAGCTGCACTGGCCTCGAGCTCGATGGGGAGTGATCCATTCGGCTACCGTCATGAAGCGGTGCAGATGATTCACCTCATGCAGTCCCTGGACCGGTAATTCCGGTCCTTAGGGATGCGCTGAGAAGAGACCGATTTGTGAAAAACAAGCTCATCCGATTTTTCGCATCGGGCGGGCTCTTTTTATGCCAAAATACCCGAGTTTATAGAGTTTAGGCTTGCGAATTCTGCTTCAGTAAACCCTTTTAGGGGAAATACAGTCGAGAGCAGGGTGGTTTATAGATGATACAGGATCTGATTATTGCGTCGCGGAGAATGGCATCCCTCTATCGCTATAAGATGATAACCCCGGCACATCTTCTGCATGCCATGACGGCCGTAGAGACAGGGCGGGATGTAATCTCCAAATGCGGGTATGACACCTGTATTTTGCGGGCAGCCATGATCCGCGAGTTCAAGGCTTATTCAACGACCGTGCGTGACACCCATGGCACTCCGGAACCATCCGACCTTTTTGATCGATGTTCGCAGGGATATCTCAATAACCAGGATATGGGCGATTACGAAAGCGGACTTCACTCGGTATTCATGATAATCCAAGCCTATGAGAATGAGGATGATGTTGTGAAAAAGGCCTTGTTCGAATCTGATATGAAACGCGAAATATCAGACCTGAAACCTGATGAGGAAGAATATCTCCCCGATCTTGATGATCTGATTGATGATGAACTGGCACGTGGTGGTGCGCATCCGGATTACGGCTACCGCAAGACGTATGATGTGCCTTCCCAGCCTTCTCAAGATGGCATGCGCAGTGCATTCCAGGACCGCAACCAATCAAAAAAAGATGAGCCGAAAACCGAGGCACGTCCTCAGCAGAAAGCCACCAAAGAAATGGAGGAATCGCGTGCAGCAGTGCGCGCGGCGCAGCGCGATCTGACAGAGCTTGCGCGCAGTGGCCAACTTGATGCGGTGATCGGACGCGAGAAGGAGATTGATCATGTAATTGAAGTCTTGATGCGCCGCCGCAAACCCAATGTGATCCTCGTTGCGGAACCGGGCGTAGGTAAATCAGCGCTTCTTGAGGGGCTCGCGGCGCGTCTGGTATCCGACGACTGCCCAGATGCCGAGCTTGCAAAACGCGCGGTTCGTGAGGTATCCCTGACATCCATGGTCGCCGGGTCACGCTACCGTGGTGATTTTGAATCCCGGATGCAGCTGTTGATCAACGACTCTGAAAAGGATCGCGCAATCCTTTTTATTGATGAAATACATATGCTTATGGGTTCCGGAGCAGTGACCCGCGGCGGTATGGATGGTGCAAATATTTTAAAACCTGCATTGGCGAGAGATGGTCTCTCATTGATCGGTGCGACGACTCCGGATGAAGCCCTGATATTGCGTGAAGACCGCGCTTTGATGCGGCGGTTCGAGATCATCTACATTGATGAACCAGGGCGAAAGCAAATGGAGAAGATCCTCGAGGGTGCCGCTACGCCCTTCCTGGCAAAGCACAATATCCGCATAACACCGCGAATCCGTCGGCGCCTGTTGGACTTTGGCGAGCGTTACCTCTCACACCGACGAAATCCTGACCGCTCGTTTGATCTGCTGGACCTGGCTGCAGTTTCAGCTCGACTGAATGGAGCGTCACGGATCACGGAGGCAAATCTGCGCCACGCTGTCGTACGGCTTGGGGGTGATCTGCACATTGCGGGCAACTCTATCGCCGCGGATGAAAAGCAAAATCTGTTGGATCACCTTCTGAACAAAGTGAAGGGGCAAGACGCGGCCATAACGCAAATGGCCGAGGCTATCTGCGAGCGTCGTACGAACCCAGAAACTCGAGAGGTCATCTTGTTGAGCGGGCCAAGCGGCTTGGGTAAAACCCATGCTGTGGATCAGGTCGGGAACTTCTACGAGAAGCGGGTTCATCACATGCGTTATAGCGACACGCATCCTGACGCATTCGAGACCTTATGGAAGAGAGTGGCTATGACACTTGATGCCGATTGTGATGCAATTCTCTCGATCCAGGGTGCCGGAGCCGAAGTCGCCCATAAAATCAAAACGTCACTTTCAGGGGCTGTATCGAATGTTGTGATCCGTTCGCCTATCATTTTCTGCATCGAAAGCAGTGCTTCAGCAGATGGACATAGCATTGGATTTCGCACGCTAAGCGAGGCGTTGAAACCAGGTGAGGAAAACATCTTGTTTATCCCGCCATCGGCAGATATGCGGCGAAACTTAATTGATCGAGTGCTTGAAGATATAGCACAACGTGAGCGTGATTCCGGCATCAAAGGAAACACTCGGAACAGAGAACATCTGCGCAGCTTTTTACCCTTAGAGCAGAGTGCTTCGACATATACTCAGCTTAAAGCTCGCGCATTGGAATTAATGAAAGGACTTGGGGCAAAGGGCATTTAATCAGGTTAATAACTGGTTTTTTTCAAACCATGTGTCCGTTACAACCCCGGCCTTCTGGAGAAACGTCTTGTATTACGCATTCAGACACCACCGAGCGGTCATCGACCGCATCGCTGAGCTCAATGAAATGGATTATGATGCGAAGCGCGACATCGATCCTGTCTCCGCACGCGCGCGTGACAAGGCCATGCATTTTCTTGGCCGCCGTCCAGATCTCTCTATCGGGATGTCGGTATCAGCCACTAAAACAGGTGGTTTGATCCTGGATTTCATCCGACATGGGCGCGAATACCTGGTGAAAATTGAAGAAAAAGGCGTAGTCTCAGTGCTTGCCGGTACTGATGGCGACCATAAAGAGCCGGTATCTATCATCTCGCGCGCGATCACCCTGGATTTCCTGAGCCAATTGGACACCGAGCTGCCTGACCCGATCGGGCCTAATAGCGATCCCGCCAGCGAACGCTATAGGGTTCCTGCCTCCGGCATGATTGCCTCCGCGATGGCTGGGCGCGCAGGAGTCTATGAAGTGCGCACGGATACCGGAACATTGCTCGGATTCAGAAATCAGAAGATCAGTTATGGTTTCGATCTTACCTGTTTCCGCGTACCTGAAGGGATGAATACCTCGTCCAAGAAGGTCGATGAGATTGCACGGGAGGTGTCTCGTATCAGGGGCGGCGTCATGCTTGCTCGACGCTTTAATAAAGGACCTCTGGTTTCCCTCCACGATTTGACAGAATTTCCCAAAACGTTGCTGGCAAACGGATCTCTTCAGGGGGGATGTAAGTTGATCGAGCTTCAAGAAGAGGTTGCCCTCTCGGCTGCATGAGCGTTTTAAAATGCTTTGTGCTAAAGTTTGACCTGTGTTGTTGAAAACCTTATGCTTTTTGTGACAGGGGCATAGACAAGTCGGTTCGCGAGGAACATATCTTGTGAAGATGCGAAAATCATCAAGAATTCCAAGAATAATTTGAATGCCGGGGTGTTTCTGGCGAATTGCGAAAGAAGTCAGCTCACCAATGCGCATCTGGTTCAACCATACTCTGTCATCACTCTTTGATACGATCTCCTTGATCCGCCAGGGTATGGAGGAGGGAGAGTTCGAGTTCTATGTAACCCATCAGCGGCCGGACTCACCGATCAGAACCTTGGCGGACAGCTATGGACTTGAATTTTATCCAGATAAATCGATCATGCCAGAGGGCTATATCGAGTGGGCGTTACGCTATTGCGAAAATAACGAGATTAATGTCTTTGTGCCTTTCCTTCATCGTATTGCTCTTTCGGCCCACCGTGCGCGCTTTGAAGAGATCGGTGTGAAACTTGCCACCGCAGGCGATCATCCAACCATGGCTATGATCGAAAAGAAGCCTGCCTTCCTCAAGCGGATTGCGGAACTGGGGCTGACGGGGACCCCCTTTCAGACATTCACCGATCTTGAAGAGTTTGATCGCTGTTGGACGGACATGCGAAATCGCTACCCGCGCCTATGTATCAAGCCATCGAAGGGGATCTACGGTGCGGGTTTTCGTATCGTACATGAAGACCTGGATGACTATCGCTCCATGGTTTCCGGTGCCACCTCATCTGTCAGCTTGCATCTACTGCGCTACGCTTTAGGCCGCAGCGACCAGCGCGCAGGCATGATGCTCATGCCGCTTCTCGAAGGACTGGAGCGCAGCACTGACTTTGTCTGCGCGGACGGTGTCTTACTCAGCGCTGTTACCCGCTCAAAGCATAGTGATGGTAGCCGTCATGTCGCTCCGGATATGCATCATGAAGACATCGCCCGTAAGATTGCAGCAGGACTAAATCTTTCAGGTCTTCTGAATTTTCAGACTATGGAAGATGTGGAAGGCGTACCCCATATTCTTGAAGTAAATTCGCGTACCTCAGGCGGTATCGGACAAACAATCCATGCTGGAGTAAACCTGCCACTGATCTTTGCCCGCTCATTGAACGGGCAGTCTTTTCAGACATCAAATGAGGCGCTGTGTTCGGTCGTAGTGGGGGAAAATATCCGTTGGTTACGGATTCCCTGAGGCCGGCTATTAAGGGGCGGGATCGTCGGACAGATGCATTTCCGCCTCAAGATACCTGATGGATTGTATCTTGTGGCATGATGCGACGAGCATCACCATCCAGGTTGCGTCAAACTTGCCGTGACCCATTGAGAGTACCTCCATAACCAGACTTGTCTTCTGGCGTAGAATACCTTCGCCAGTAGATCCGTGGCGCTCAAGGTGATCGCCCTCCATTATCAATTGCAAACGTTCTTCATCTGAAAACGTTTCAACGATCTCGTCTAGCCTGTTGCGATGGAATTTGAATGAGTTTGGCAACGGAGTGATCCTTATATATCAAAGTCGTCAGAATGCGGTTCATCAAGATTTACAGTTTCAAACTGTGAAAGCCTGGATGGTAGAATTGCACCTCTAGGGCAGCTCAGTATCGCGGGGTCATAGGCCTCACCCCACCAAAGACCGGCCAGGCGCGGCTCTTCAGCGGATATGACATCTCGTGCATAGAGAATGACCACGCCATCAAGGCACTCACTTGCGTCCTGCCAACGCTCTAGCTCTGTCATGCCCAGCTCAGTAAGCCTGTGGCCATGCTCGACATCCATACGGCTGCCATCGGCACAGGGGCCTTCTTCATCGGGGTCGTCGAGCTCATACTCAGCAGCTTCCAAGCTGGCACAGCGGATATAGCTCCATTCCCCGTCATCATCCGTAGACCAGCTACGCCAGTAGGTCGCGGGCTCGGCAAAACCCTGATCGACAGCCCAGGCAATGATATTCGCACGTGCGGCCGCCTTCAAAGTTAGAACGTCCAACCACAGGCTTCCTGGGCGTGACAACTGCCAGACCGGGTTGCCGCCAAGCTTGGCAATGGAGGTCCAATCGTGAGGATGAAGGGAGACCGAAAGACAAAAGGCCTCCAGTGACCATTTCGCCTGACGGGCCTTTTGTGACACCTCGAGGGCCCCGACATGAAAGACCTCATCGACCTGAATATAGGGGATGTTCATGGCTCAAACTCATCCTGAGGTTCTACATCAGGTGAGTTGTTTTTAAGGTGATCGAAGATCTCATCCATAGCCTCAAGCTTCCGCGGGGCGGTGCCCATCGGGTGGAGATCCAGATCATGCAGATCATTGGCGACGAACCAGATCCGGTCGTCGTTATTCTTGATGTCGATCTTTCCTTTGTTCAAGATCTCCGCAAGCCCATCGCGGCCTTTCTCTGCCCAGATCATCTTCAGCAGGGCCTCCGCCTTACTGCGCGCATGTATGCCTTCGTAATGGACATGTGGACTTCCCATAAGATTGTTGGCCGTCGACCATGCTTGAACGGGCTGGTTGGAGGGTGGGGTCATTTTTTCCAAGAGACGCAGGTCAGAGGTAATCTGATTAAGGCCGAAAAGACTTTCGATCCCATAATCAACCCAACGCGTCTCGACGATGCCTTTGCGTTTGTGGAACAGCCCGTTGAACGTGAAATTACACACGCCGATCTCCTCGACCTCCAACCTGTTGCGAGAATTGGCCTTGAAAGTCAAAGTCAGCGGCCAAGCATTAGAGGGGCAATGACGTCGAAGTACGGTTTTTACCTCGTCAAGGAGGGGTTTCAGGGCATCTGCAAGGGCATTATTACCACTTATCGCCTCAGACATAGCTCCAATATAAAGAGTAACCGGCGCCCGATCGATACGTTCGAGATCGCCCATGGCATTCAAGTTACTCTGTGCTGTTTTAAGCCAGATTTTCAAATGCCCATCGAGGTCTTCAAATTCCATATCGTTCGTCCTGGGTCAACACGGGGAGGGGGTATCGTCAGCAGGCGCGAGCCCTAGCTCGAGATAACGATTGCGATGCTTGAGCATGTTATGGTCCGAATGATGAAGCATGGATCCGTACTCACTGGCCTTCTCTTCGGTATAAAAGGATTCCGTCGCAAGTTTTTCACCATGATGCACGCAACGGAACTGGTTCGGAGCCGTCTCTTCAACCGGCCAGTTATTGGCATGCTCAACACGATCTTTGACCCCCGATACAGCGAAGTTGTCCTGCTCGATCCGGAGATACTTACCGTGCATCTCACAAAAGGTCGCGGCAATGGCCAATGACATCTGGCTTATCGGCAAACTCCCAGCAAACTTGCCAGTGATTGGTCCGCCGAAGTCCAGATTTGAAACCATGGTCTTTACCCTGATTTTACCGCCGCGGGTTTCGATTTCGATACTGGCGTCAGGATGCTTCTCCTCGAGCATCACCAATGCCATCTGAGCATTCGTGGTTACCGAAGCGTAGGCTTGGCCTTCGGCGCGGCATTGATAGAACGTGTCCTCATCAAAATGGGTGAGGGGGTGATCGCAGCCGTAGAGGCGCGACCAGACAAGCCGATCCAGATCCTCGCTGCCGGCCCCTGCCGCGCGCAGTTTTTCAGATATTTGCGCATAGCTCATCATCGTTCTGGACATGGTTCACACTTCATTAATTTGCGTCCGGGTCAGTATCTCTCATAGAAACGAAAGAGATGACGAATTTTTCCTTCGTCATGTCCAGAAGTCGCACATAATAATGAATTTCGCAGAAAGGATCCTGATCCTAGACGGCTTCGGCTTCGACTTCGAGTTCTAACGCCTTTGGATCGAGATACGTAGATGCCCCGCAGAACTCGCGGAAAATTTCGGCTGATCCGGTCTTCTCGCTAAGCGTATAGGTGGTGCCGTCCAGGTTATCGATAAAGAAACAGGGCTCACTAACCATACCTTCAACGACTTTGACCCGGCTCTCTACAACGTCATTGAGCAAGGCGGGGGTGGGTGTTGATACCAGATAGGTTCCGCCATGACTGTCCATGGTCATCACCAGTCGCGTCGCACCAAGGATCTCGGCCACAAAGAGCTGCGGACCATCATATTCGTAAAGCGTGTCAGCAGGCTCCACATCTGCAGTGGGCAGCTGCGCGTGGAGCGCAGCCCGCCCGGCATCGGTCATCATAAAGCTCTGGGCATTATTGATACGTGGACCGTTCTCCATGAACCCGATCAACTGCAGCCGCTTCAATGCACTCAGAGCCCATTCACGGGCACCATTCGTCTGTGGTGCAAGGAAGGCTAGGTCAGCTGATGACACACATCGGCTCATACCGTGCATGTTTGCCATAAGAAGCAGAGCTTTATTCGACAGTTTTTCGGGTTTCACGCATTTTTCTCCATTTTCAATCTCTCACTCTGGACAGATCCGATATTCATAACCTATGTGGTGTTCATATAGATGCAACGTTTTTCGCAAAAGGAATCTATGTTTAGCATATGAAGAATATTTTAAACCACTACACACAGACGGCCGACCTTGAACCAGGTGAGCAGCACATTGTAGCGCGCCTTAAAAGGCGGGAGGATGCGCAAAACGCTATCGTTCCCGACACTCCACATGCAAGTCGGGGTTTCTTGCGTATTGAACGGGTTGCTAATGCTGTACCTGTCAGCCTTTTTGGGCAGAGCGTGCGCTCTTTCGCCCATAACCGCATTGCGGTCTGTTTCGGCGTGGAAGGCGAGGGTGGGGAGACCGTTCCTGGCGCACCCTTGATGACAGCATTGATTTCCGAAGAGAGCCTTGCTCAACTCATGATGTCACCAAACCGGTCCAATAAGAACATCGCGCTGACCGCTGAGACCTGGCTGGGCGAAGTCATGCCTGAATGGTGTGATAAAAAATCCAGCCCTGATTCACTGCTCGATGCGGCGATGGATGAAACCCTTTCGTCGCGACGGGGTGCGGTGGATGCGCTCAAGCGCATAGGCAGAGATTTAAAAGCGCCTCTATCCAAATCTGGTCAGCGAGATATGAAAAACCTCCTAGATCAGGTGCTTGCGAAGGGGGATGCAAAGTTCAGGTTGGAACGCCACTCCGATAACCTTCAAAGAATTCTTGTTCAAAATCGCGTGGAAGCCTCAACTGCTGCTCTCAATATCGATGGCATCGCACGCTCTGCGCAGTCTGAGCCGCTTTTGCTGGAGGGTGTATCTCAGATCACTAACCCTGAAATGGCGCGCGATATTAACGGTATGTTGAATGCCGCCATGGAGCGCTACACCCCGCAAGAAGCTGAGGTATGCTTCAAAGCAACGGTCATTTATATGCAGAAAATCCTGGATGAGTATTTTCCGGATTGCAACTATGTGCCCGGGTCAGATGACCCTCATGGGCAGATATTGCGCTCGGCATTGCGTAATGGTGACCGAGACCGAGTTAGGCAGCTTGAACAATTGGCAAATCTCGCCTCAAATTTAGTTAATCCACATGTGAACGAACTACGCGCCGCAGCGGATGGACATGGGCTCACGGCCTCTTGTGCCTTTATTGCAGGAGGCGATTTTGCATTGCACGCAAGTTTTCCTTCCGCGGATCGAGGTTACTTCTCCCTGAGGATAGAGACGGCAACTATTGAAAACGACTTTGGAAATGAGAAAATCAGAGATGGTTCGCTTATCGTCGAACTGGGGTTGAGCCCCGAGGATATGATGACCGCTTTGCGTGGCCATCCGACCGGTGCGGATATTCCGTGCAGTATCGATAATGTGGCAGGTATCTCGCTATCGAGACCCAAGCTGGAAAGTGACCTTGAAGCTATTGTTAAATCAGGGGCCTCGAATGCCACGGTTAAAGAAGCTCTGACGGAACTTATGGATCTGACTTCGGAGGCGATGGCCCTCATCGAGGGGGGGGTAAAGCGCGCGGCCGATCGAAAGCTTCTCGAGAATCTGTTAGAGCGCATCGATCTTTCAATGGAAACGTATAGCGCATTCGAGCTTCGAGATGTCCAGGACCGGGCAGGGAGGATGAATAACATCGTTCAGGATATGAACCGCAACTCTTTGCAGGCCATCAACGACTATGTCCTTGCGCGGAATGGTTGCGAACTTCCGATGTTCTTGGGTCTGCGCGATGAGGATGATACGCCCGCGCCGGATCTGTGAAAGATGCGTTATTTCCATGGTTCATCTCATCCGGCGGCCCTTGGAACTATCCTGCGGGGTAGGGGCGCAGCCTATGAAGCTGAATGGAAAGGCACAGACTTCTACGCGGCGTTAGAAGCGCATCGTCCCGCGCAGATGATACCGCATAGAGAAGCTGTATTTATGTGCGCGCAGGAGGATATCGACAACTGCGGGGGCTCAATAGAGATAATCTATGAGCTACGGCCTCAAGGCCATGTATCACGCCATGATATGAATTGGTCGAGCGAGATCTCCTGCATGCTGGCAGATGGGGCGGATACCGACGCCCCTTCGGTCATCGAAGCCGCTCGCGCGTACTGGCAGGGCAAAGCCCATGACAATGACCAGGTCTGGGAATACCTGGCCAGGTCGGCTCAAGTCCTGCGCGTTGTCGAGGATAACCGTGATCCGGATCTGATTAAGGGATCCAACCCATCCATGCCCGAGCCATAGGCGAAAACCGGCAAAGATTACATATTGTATTTGGCAAATATAGCTAAAGGGCGCAATGTGTACTGGAATTTTCCGGAAGCCAACATGCGCCTTGAATGCATCAACCCAGATCGCAACATGTTCAGATTCTACGAGATCAGGGTTGAACCGACCCTGTTCGACGAACACGCTCTACTTATATGCTGGGGGCGTATCGGAAAACGAGGTCGTCAGCGTATCGCATTGACAGGAAATTTTGCTGAAGTTCAGAAAACTGCAGAAAAACTGGAAAAAACAAAAGTTAAGCGAGGCTATTTCGCGGTTTGATGAGTTGGTCCTTGTATTGCGAAAACAATGGTTCTTGCCAGATGGCCTTGTGGTCTATATGAGCAACGCTTATTCTTTGCTTTGCGAAAAACAAAATGTGTCGGAAATGAGCTGTCGCCACATTAACCCCCGAATGCTCTAAGGAGAAACTTGTATGAAGACCTATCTGTCCGGCGCCGCCATGCTGCTTGCTCTTGCCCTGCCCCTCGCAGCTCAGGACGCGGAAAAGGCACCTGCGCTTGCGGTCGGTATTGATGTTTACGAAGTTATCACCCTGATTGACGAAGAGGGGAATGAAACAAAGGAGCGTACAGCTCCTAACAACCTGGTCCCCCAGGACACTGTCATCATCAGCGCTACACTGAAAAATACAACTGAAGAGCAGCTGGACGATATCTCGTTCAAGCTAGATGTCGACCCTTCGCTGAGCTTGGTGGCAGAGAGCCTTCCGGATCATGAAGAGATCGATTTTTCTTTTGCAACGCGTCAGAAACCGGCAGTCTTTGCCCAGTTGGAAGCTCTGACCGTTACCGAAACTGATGGTGTCGAACGTGCCGCGACTGCGGACGATATCGGTGCCATTCAAGTCAATCTGGCTGAGATTGACGCTGCGAAAATCGCAGTATTCGAGTATTCAGCGACAATCCGGTAATGCCGGGACTTCCCCCCACCAAAACCTAGGAAATCAGGAGAATTCCATGAACAAATTCTATAAAGGGCTGGCCACAGTCGGTGCCCTTCTTCTTACGAGCGCTGCGCCGGCCGCATTCGCCGCAGGGACTGAGGCTGGCACATCTGTAACCAACAGCATTGATGTGTCCTACAACTCTGGCGGCGAGACGATTACAATCGAGAACGCTGATACGGCGACATTCGTCGTTGACCGCCGTGTTGACCTTTCGGTCGAAGGCCAGGATGGTGGCAAAACTGTCACTGCAGCTTCGGGCGCGAACGATCAGGTTCTGTCTTTTCTTTTGACCAACGAAGGCAACGATGCCTCCGGGTATGATCTTGATATCGCGAACACCGGTACATTGGGTCTCACCTATGATCCGACAGGTGCCGGCACCGATGGGACGTATTACACAGTCCTCTCCGCCGACAATAGCTTTGACGCCGGCGATACCATTGTCGATCTTTCGGGGAACACCAACACACTTGATCTGGCGGCCGACGGTCAGAATTATGTGCTGGTAGTGACGAATATCGGGGCAACGACGGCTGACGGCTTGCAAGACCAGTTTACGGTCACTGCAACGGCACTTGATGCCGGTACTGACACCGTTTCGGTGCAAACACCGGATGCGAGCATGACTTTGGCGGCGGAAGATACTGTTTTCGCTGATATCGACAACGATGGTACCGAAAACGATGTAGAAGTCCTGGTTGTGACTGCTCCTCAGCTGTCCTTTTCCAAGACCGTCGCAATCGTTGACGAAAACATCGATGGCACGCTCTCGGCTGCTGCATGTGCCAGCGCCACGATTGATGCTTCGGCCACTGCTGCTGTGCCCGGGTCGTGCCTAGAGTACACAATTTCCATCACCAACGACAGTTCGGCGACCTCTGCCGCTTCTACGATCGTGATTGGCGATACCATCCCCGCTCAGGAAACCTATGCGGGTAGCACCACAGGTGACTTCGACACTGTGACCTATGATGCCAGTACCGGCGACAAGGGTGCTGTGACCGGAACTCTGGGCACATTGGCAGCTGGCGCGACCGCCGAGTTCACTTTGCGTGTTCTGGTTGACTGATCTTTTTTGATCAAGTTGCGAAAAATGGCGCGGGGGATATTCCCCCGCGCTTTTTAGAAAAGACATAAAAATAAGAAACGCATCTTTTCTTTCGATCTGTAACGTCGAGAGGACGTATTCGATGAAGGCCACCCCCCGGACAAGCTATTTCAAGCTCTTGCTCGCAGCTGTGTTGCCCCTTGTGGTCACAGGCAAGGCTACTGCTGGTCCATATGATAACACAATCACTGCGCCGGGAACGCAGATCGTAAACCGCGCCACCTCGGATTACACCGTTCATGGTATCCAACAGGATCAGATCGTCGCCGAGGCGACTGTGGTCGTTCAGGCGTTCCCCACACTCGGAACATTGCGCGGAATGCGCTTCAATCCTAATGGCCGGGATACGCAAAACCTGATCTTCGCCAGATCCGAGTTCGCATCCAATGTCTCCGGAGCATCCGGGTTTACCCGATCAGACCAGCCGCGTGACACCTCACGTGTTGCTATCGGTGACGGATTTATTCCTGCCCCCGGGCAGATACCTGTCTCTGAAGTTGATCGCATCTATCCTGGAATGCCAATCTTCTATGTCCTTGATGACGCAGGTCTCAACTATGACAACACCACCATTGACACAGTGGATGTGACGCTGACGGATGCTGTAACAGGCGATGCTGAGTTGATCAGGTTTTACGAGACAGGCCCTGATACCGGAAGTTTTACTGCATGGGTCAATACAGGTGCCACAGGACCGCGTTCTGGGGATGGTACACTTCAAACCCAGCCTCTCTCCCGTATTGAAGCGGTCTATACCGACCCTTTCGCGAATGAACGGCGCTTATTTGACGATATCATCGTTGGGCCTGTCGATCCTTTCGGTATCGTGTTTGACAGTACAACCGGCGCGCCTATCAACGGTATTTCTGTAACCATCATCGATACCAGCACAGGTCAGCCCGCGCGTGTATACGGTAATGATCTTACCGCGGTTTACCCATCGACGGTTGTAACCGGTTCGACTGTGACCGACTCTGCTGGTGCAACCTACAATCTCTCACAAGGGGAGTACCGTTTTCCCTTTGTAGACATTGGTACATATCGATTTGAAATTTCGGCACCAGGTGCCTATGCCTTCCCGACCGAGGTCGACTTAGCCACCCTACAGGGGCTATCTGGCGGACCGTTCATGTTGGGGGAGGGCGCGCGTCTCGAGCCATTTGATGTGGTGCCCGGACCGCCCATCCAAATCGACATTGCAGGGGATCGACGCCAGCTTGTCGATGTAAACCGTTTCGGCAGTGCAGATGAAGCTGAGGTGGGTGAGTTTGTTGAATATACAGTTGAGATCACTGCTACGGAAACGGGCCTCATCGATATTCGTGACACGCTCCCTGCAGGCATCGATATACAAGATAAAACGCTGCGCGTTGACGGGATGCCGGTTGAGGTTTTCCTAGCGGAAAACGGGCGCAGTTTCCTGATCGATGACTTCCCGGTGACGGCGGGACGCAAGATTACAGTGACCTATGTGGCTCAGGCTGGTCTCTCGGCCCAACCAGGCTTCACGCTTACCACGCGCACAGATGTGACATCCGAGCGTTTTCTGACTGCGTTTGATGTGCATGATCTCGATATCAGGGCGCCATTCGATCTTGATGACATGGCGATCGTTGGAGACGTTACAGTTGGCGCTTGCGGTGCCGAACCCGAGATCATGAACCTTTCCGGGATCCGCATCTTTCTCGAAACAGGGGACTACGCCATCACCGATGCGGATGGACGTTTCTCATTCCGGGACATCAGCTACCGCGACCATGTTGTCCAGATTGACGAGCTGACGCTACCCCTCGGTGGGCGCGCTGTGTTATGTGATGTCAATGTGCGCAACGCCGGAAGCGCAACCAGCCAGTTCATCGATGTAGCGCCCGGGATGCTTGGTCGTGCCGAATTCCGTATCGTATTTGACGATCCTGTTCTGCAGGAAAAAGCAGATACACAACGTGGTCTACCTTCGCTGTCAGAAGTGACCGGGCACCCGACAAGCGATGGGGCCGTGAAGGCGCGTGTTAGCGATGACTTTATACCTGCCGCCTTGCGCATTCCTGATTTCGATCAGGCCTGGCTGGATTTGCAACCCGCCTCAACCCCACAAGGGGTATTATCGCCGCGCGACGGTCATCTTCCTGAACGCTCATCTATTCAGATCCGGGTCCTGCGTAAGGACGCGCACCGTGTATCATTGCGGTTGAATGGGGTGCTTGTGCCCTCTGTACATCGGGAAAAAACCCTGTCGAGTGCAACCACCAACCTCAACGTCGATCGTTGGATCGGCGTCGGCATCAAAGAGGGGCGTAACCTGCTTGAGGTTGAGATTACCTCTCCCGATGGCACGGCAGTCCGGGACGAAAGAGAGGTATTGTATGCCACCTCCTTCGATAAGGTCGAGATCGTCGCCGAGAGTTCGCGCCTTGAAACTGACGGGCGCTCAACTCCTCTGGTAAAGGTCCGCATGACAGGTAAGGATGGCATCCCACTGCGGCCTGGCACCAAAATTACCGCATCGGTGAATAGCCCGTTTACCTTTGAGCCGGAGGGCGGCCGGCGTCGGTCGATGGATGGACCTGAGAAGCGACCATCGGGTACAACCTCGATCACGGTTGGCCAGGACGGGATTGCGTCACTGGTCCTCTCGCCTGTGCTTTATCCTGACACGGCGGTGCTGACATTCCCGCGTCGTTCTGGGGAGGATCCGGCTGTTGTCGATGCCTATATCTCTGCGGCCGAACGTCCATGGGTTTTGGTGGGTATCGCTGAGGGCAGTTATGCTGAAGGTCAGATCGCACGTCATATGCGCCGCCCAGGCGATCTGGGAAATATCGACGACAATCTGCGTGGGCGCGTAGCCTTCTTCGCTGAAGGTATCATCAAAGGTGAATGGCTCATGACGCTGCGCTATGACAGCGCCACTGGAGAAGGCGATGAGTTCTACGGAATTGATCCCGACAAGGATTACATCGTCTATGGTGACCGAAGCACCCAAGGCAATGCAGCGGAAAGCCGTTTTCCCCTCTATCTGCGCCTTAGACGAAAGGATGCAGAGCTTCTGATTGGTGACTTCCAGGCGCGTATCAATACCCGACTTCTGGATGTTGATCGCAAGGTAACCGGTATGCGGGTCGAATATGAAGGTGAGAACTTCCGGATCCTCGCATTCGGCGCTGAGGTCGATCAGCGCTTCATCGTTGATCGGATCCCTTTGGATGGTACATCAGGACCATTCCGATTGACATCGGGCGGGATCATCAAGAACTCCGAGACTGTGCGTATTCTCACGGTATCGCGCAATGATGCGACCGAAGAGTTAGACGAGGAAGTCCTTGCAGCTGGCGTTGATTACGTGATGGATCAGAAAAGCGGCAAGATCTTCCTGCGCCGCCCTGTACCGGCCTTTACCCAAAACTTCGACAGGAACGTCCTCGTCGTTGAATACGAGTCCGATGAGGATGTTGGGAAAGGGCTTCTGTTAGGCGCACGTGCTGAGGCTGACCTCACTGAAAATATAACCATCGGCGCCAGTCTGCTGCGTGCTGAGAAGATCAATGGCTACGGTATTGATGCAAATATTGTGCAGGCAGATGTTACATACCGGGCGACCGAGAACCTGACCTTTTCAGCAGAGGCCATGCAAGTCGAGAAATCCTCGGCAACTGGTCGATCGCGGGGCAGAGCAGGCGAGGTACGTCTCACATATGAAGTCGAAGGTACGCAATTCGAGGCATATGTCAAAACCCGCCGCGGTGCGACGGGACTTGATGCCGAGCTCACCGGGGATGACGTGGATATCACCGCAGCGACGCTGAGTCACCGCGTTTCCAGTGATGTATCTCAGGACGGAGACATCACTGATGACGGGCTCTATATCGAAGGGGAAGTCTCCTACGAGCGCAACCACACAACTGATGAACGCCGTCACCGTGGGAATGCGCTGCTCACCCGGCGGTCGCATGGTCTGACCTATGGTGTAGGTGTCGAATACAATACTTTTGAAGGTCCCGATAAGATTGGCCGTGCCATCAATGGCCTGATTAAACTCGGCTGGGTCTCTGTTGATGGTAAGACCGAGGTGGAAGCCTCGCTTTCTAAAAATCTCAACGTTGTAGGGGAGGGGGTCCTGACGGATGCGCTTCTCATCGAGGCTAACCATGAGGTCAATGACACACTCTCTGTCTTTGCCTCCTTTGGTGTCGCGAATGAGGCCGGTTTGGGTGATCAGAGCACTGCCGCCAGTCTTGGCTTTACCTTGGCACCCTGGGAGGGTGGTGAGGTCACTGCCGGGCTTGTACGCGCCCAAGCAGGCGGTCAATCGGGCTCCGCAGCCTTCGTGGGCGCTCGGCAGCAGTTTACAGTGTCAGAAGGCACCGTTCTGACCTTCGGGATGGATGCGCAGCGCGACATCGGATCAGGTGAGCTGCCGTTGGGTGCAAGTGTGGGCAACCCCTTTATCAAGGAAGCTTTCACCAGTGCCAGCATTGGTTTGCGAAAAACGACAGATACTTGGTCTGCTGGCACCGAGCTTTCCTACTCGGTGAGCGCGCAGAGTAAAGGTGGATCACTTCGGGTATCCGCAGATGGCGAGCTGAGCGACACATGGTCTATTGGCGGTGAAGCCCTGTGGGGTTTCAGTGATGACAATGGCATAGAAGAGAAGGATATCCGTCTGCGCTTTGGTGCCGCCCATCGCGGTGATGACAGGGCACCGATTACGATCTTTCAGCTCGAGACCGACTTCGATGAGGATGGTGATCGCAAAGTTTATGGCTCTGTGAACCACCACCGCTATTTGGACGACGCTTCCAGCTTAAACCTTCGTGCAGCAGCCAAATGGCAGCGTCAGGCCTTCACTGGATTCGAAATAAAAGACACCACAACCTTCCTGGGGGCGGAATATCGTCATGACCTGAGTGATAAATTTGATGTAGGTGTCCATGGTTCAGTTATGAATTCCTTGGGAAGTAAGCAGATGACATCGAGCTACGGCCTGTCGTTGGGCGTGACGCCTTTCAAGAATGGGCGGATCAATGTCGGTTACAACTTCGCGGGATTCCGCGATCCCGACTACTCCAGCAATGGCTATACAGAGAAAGGCGCATATATAGAATTCAAGATGAAATTTGACCAAAACACATTCCGGGAGGTTTTCCGTTGATTGCGAAAAGTAAAACCTTGAGATCAGTCATCGCTGCTCTCTACTGCCTCGTCGCGCTGCCCGTTGCAGCACAGGTGAGCTGCAACTCAGCATCGGAAGGCTATCTACTCGATTGGAATACCCAGACCTACCCTGGCGGGGCTCTAAGTTTTAGCACCAATATCATCCGCAACGGAAGCACAGCAAACGGGCCTGGGGCAGATCCGATCGGTGTGGGTATCACGTTCAGCGACCGCACAGAGACTCTCGATGCCGGATACCCTGTTGATGGCAGCACGTTCACGGGTGGCAAAGGTGCTGCAGCGCAATCGCTCGCATGGATCAACGATTTCGCTGCTATGGACGATCGCCTGACGATCACGCTCATCTTCTCTGAACCGGTCTACAATCTTACCTATGAGATGTTCGATATGGACCTCAATAACCCGAACCTGAACAATAATACCTCGGGCGGGTTCAGGGACGATGTGACGGTAACGGGCTATAGCGCTTCAGGCGCAACGGTGCTGCCGCGGATCACGACACCCTACAACAGCAATGCCCAGGGCCAGACCGCTCCCTCGACAGTCTACGTCGGCAGCCCTATCGCCTCAAACCGTGCCATCGCAAACACGAGCAACAACAACGGTGCGTCGGGAAGCACGCAAGACCTCGGCAACATGATTGTCACTTTCTCCAATCCGGTGAAGTCGGTGTCGATGCGTTACGGAACGCGCTCTACCTATTTCAACACAACAAATCCGGCACGACAGGCTATGGCGCTTTATGACTTGAACTTCTGCTCACCCAAAAAGCCATCCCTTACCTATGAAAAGACAGTCAAAATCCATTCCGAGCTTCCTGAAAACTGCGGCACGATACCAGGTGCTTCGGATCCTGAAGCGCGCGCGGCAGTGCCTGGCAGCTGCTTTCAGTATGATATCGACATCAGAAATATCGGGGCAGGAACGTCCAACAAAACAACAATCTCGGATGTTCTGAGCGACAACATGATCTTTGCAGGCGCCACAGTATCCGGCTTCAGCCAAACAGACCCGGGGTTTGCCTTCACAACACCCGCGCCAATGTCTGATTGCGGACTGATTAGCTGCCTGGTCAGGGTAAAAGACGGGATCCTTGCATCGGGTGCGGCAGGTAAGATCACGGTCAGGACAATCCTGAAATAAGTCCGATACCACACTTGCGAAAAAACCTCACATAACTTACTTTCATAAAGAATAACCTAACCGCCGCAATCAAACTGTCGCGGTGAATTGGGCAATAAGGTATCGAGTAATGCAAAAAAAGAAGACCAGATCGAGCAAGATGCGCCTGATGGCGCTGAGTGGGCTTAAAGCGGGCTGGATGGACGGGAAAGGGGAGGCGATCTCGCAGGCCTCACTGGAAGTCGCCCAGAGGCTCCTCAACCTTTCTCCGGACCTGCGCAGTGAAGCAGGTATCTTTCCGACCCTCGAAGGAGGCGTGAGTATGGAAGGGGAGAGCTTCGAGGTTGAGGTGTACGCCGACGGGTCAGTCCGGCTGACAGATTTCAATGTCGAGGAGGAGGGTAAGGTGTTCGCCTATGACAGTTTCACCACATCGACGCGCGACATCCTTCAGCTGCTTGCCCCTCTGGCTGCCCGCAGTGCGGAAGCGAGGAAGCCGCCGGTAACTTCCGAACGCGAGGATCGGCTCGAAAGCATCCTGCACCGCATTCTTCCTGTGTCTAATACCGCCACCTTCAACGAGACCCTGCGCAAAGACCTCGCACGCGAGTTTGCGAATATGCGCGGTACTTGCGGACGCAACACAGAAACAACATTTGAGATCACGCAGACGCTCATGAGATATGACGGTCCTATTCTAGCATTTGCGCGGGCCGGGGATCGCGAGGCCTTGTTGATGCGGCTCGATGAAGACGAGGCGGGGCATTGTTTCTCACTGATTGTGCCGACGACCCCGGTGATGGCTCAGCTCAAGAACGGCGATATTTGCCTGCGCCAAGCCTGCCTGCATCAGGCAACCGACACCTATGTATTTGATGAGATCGCTGCCGGATCATTGGCAACAGTTCTTGACGGACCCATCCGGGAGTGCCATCTGCCACTGCCCGAGCTTTCGGTTCGCGAGCTTATTGATGAATTTGACGAGAGTATGGAGCCGAGCTGATGGCAAACTGGTATATGGCCGACCCCCATTTTGGACATAGCAAGATCATCGAATACTCCAAGCGGCCGTTCAACTCTGTGCGCCATATGGATGAAACGATCCTGGGAAATATCAATTCTGCGGTGCAGCCCGATGATGATCTCTGGATTGTCGGGGATTTCGGCTTTGGCGGTGCAGGAGGGGATGATACCTACCTTGAAGACATCCATGCCGGCATCAATTGCCGCACGCATCTCGTCAAAGGAAATCACGACGAGGAGCGCGTTCTTGCGCTACCATGGGATTCCATCCATCCGCTGGCGGAGATCAAGGATGGGACGCGACACGTCACGCTTTGTCATTATCAGATGGTCACATGGTACCGGTCCCGCAAGGGATCGATCATGCTCTTTGGTCATGTGCATGAGAAACACCTGGGAAATCTGAACTGCATCAATGTCGGGGTTGATGTCTGGGGGTTCCGCCCCATCCGGCTCCGCGACGCAATGAAGCGTGGCAATAAGCTTCCGATCAATCCACTTTGGTCGATCCCGGAGCATAATCTCTCAGGACCCCAAGCTTCAGAGTGAGGCTCAAATCGGATCGAGATCGATTGCCTGGACATAAAGTATCTCGCAGGCACCCGCGCCTGTGTCTGTTCGATCGAGGGACGTTTTCATTACGGTATCTCCATCGACCACATTGACGAGAAACCCAGTCATCCTGACCAGGTTGCCCTCCTTCACATCGGGCATTTCCGATTTGACGAGATCATTTGCAGGTATGATGTGGATGTTGGTCGTATTTTGGATGATCGTATGTTTACTCAAGGAAGCGTCGGCACCATGTCGATAATGCATGAACCTGTTGCGCTGCCAGAATGTGACTTGGGATAGTTTGTCAGGGTCGGACATGGCGCCCCAGCCAATACCTATGTCCCAGGGGGCCAAGTGATATTCCCCCCAGGGTAGATATCGCTTCTTGCCCAGCACAACACCGGTAACATCAAACAAGGCTTCTGGGAACAATGTCGCACCTTCAGCCTCGAAAGTGAACAATGCCGTCTCAATCTTCTTCTGGAACGGCTCCTGATATACCAGCGCGCCTGTTGTGTCCGCCATGAGATCAATATCCCTAGGCTCGAAATGTTCGACCGCTTTTACAACACCGAAAGCGGAAAAGATCATCCCGGCGATGAGTAAGATCTCTTTATAGGGGAATTTCATGTTGATCCTTGGAGGTTTAAGGTTGCCTGTTTTTCTTTTGAGCATACCATAAAAAAGTGCTGCGAAAAGCGATGTGCATAAATTAAATAACTAAACATATGGAGGCAGAATTGAACGACAAACCTAAGATGAACGATATGCAAGAGGTCCCGGATACCGGTTCGAACGTCAGTGGTTCTCAGGAGGCGCTCAGGAACTGTATTGCCAACCTGGCGCGGCACGCTGCCAACCCAGATCGCTTCGTGACGATTGGAATGCCTGATGAACGCAATGCAAAGTGAACTCCTGACCATCGGGGAAAGGGAGGCAGCGAGAAACGCTCTTGAAGCGGCAAACGAGCAAGCACGCTTGGCACGGCAGCAATATACCCGCGGGGTTCATCCCAGAGTGGTAGCATTGCGCTCGGGCGCGGAGGGTGCATGACCGTTGCACATCTGGACACCGAGAGGTTCATTGACCAGCTGCGCGCCTATCTGGACGCTCCTGAGGGTGGAGAGGTGAACTCCGACACTCTCGAAGCAACGCGTCAGATTATTGCTGATCTGGTCGGTATACGTTTTGCCAGGGATAACAAAGCAGAAAGCGTAATTGCGGAGGTATATGACAGCAACCGGGAACGCCTGCGGATAATTCGCACGCCACATCCCCACAAGATCAGAGACCCACATGGGGTGGATGGTGCCAGCCTCGCTGAGGCGATGGAGAGTATCGAGCTGCTGGTTCTTACCACATCTGACGCGGTGCGCGGAATTGCGGCTGAGATCTCGCATCAAGAAACTGCGCGGGAAGCCCGCGCGCGCCACATTGCAATGTGCGAACCGGTGCGTAGATGGGGCGAAAGCCTGTTGCACGATCAGCCGCGTCTCGCGCATATCTTGATTGGTTTCGCCACTGAAGCTCGGGCACCCACGATGCTCACCGAAGACGAATCCTGCTGTCTTGGGTTTGGTCACACTCTGGCAACTCAACTTCTGGATCCGACAAGGATCGACGACCTTACGGCATATCTTATCGAAATGGCTCGGGCCAAGCTGGAATGACGCTTTGGCTGTGCTCCGTCGAGCGCGAAAAATGTAGGTATGTGTGAATTGCATCACTGACCTGCGTTCCCGAACCTATCTGCTTTCACGGGCTAGGCTTATGTATGCTGCATCGCAGAAACAGACCCGCCGCTGGACGTCAAATGGTGGGCAGAACTCAAGGAACCACCATGTCCACCACAACCGTAAACGCCCCATCCCGGATTGGTCGTATCGCCCAGGCCTACACTGCAATCCGCCGTTCGTTCCAGGCGCGCAAAGTGCAACGCGAAACATATCGCACGCTCTCATCGTTGTCCGATCGCGAATTGAACGATATTGGTATCTACCGTGGCGACATCCCCGGTATCTCCCGTGAAACAGGTGGTATGTATTTGTGAGTTGCTCCGAATAACAAGTATGCCGATCTTTTTGGCAGGCTTGCTCTACGGACCCTGAAGCTCTGGTGTTGCTTGTACATCCACCCTATTCGGCTCTTCAGCAGCGGCTCGTAGTTTCTGCCAGTCGCGCGTCAGACATATCTCGTCATTCATGGCTTTCAGCAAGTCACGGTCGCTGGTCTCAGCTACAAGATCCGTAAAAATCGTGGCATAATGTTCATCGTGCCAATCGCTGACGCAATGGACGACTTCATGGGCGGCCAGTATTCCAAGCCGCTTGAGGGAGGCTGAATCCGACAGCCGGTAAATCTGTTTTCCATGCTTGTCGACAGGGGCCATAAGAAGGCCGTGCCGCACCCCGCAAAAAGCCTTATGCATGCCGCGCAGGTTTTCGTCGAAAATAAAGCCCGTCACCCATTTTTCATCGCCGTATTCGCCAAAGGCTGGCTGAATCTGGATGAGCTTTTCGATCATGTAGCGGCAGGCACCAGTCCAAGCCGCATGAAGCAACTCAGCGTTGCGACCTTTACCCCCCGGTTCAGCCCAGGCTGCAGCCCTGTATCTGCTCAGGGTGGCGCGCTGTGCCGAGGAGGGGGACTCAACGAACAACGCCACTGGCAAGCGCAGCCGATCCTCCGGCCGGTTCGGCGTAGGCTGGGGTTGATTGCATTCATCGCTCCGCTTTAAACGCGCAGTCCTGACCACCGGGGCCAGATCTTCCGATGATGGTTTTGTTTGCGTAGTTTCTTCTGCCTGAACGTGACCGCGGCGCGGCAACGCAAAGCCAGACCCCGTCCCTGACACACCCAGAAGATGGGTTTCGGGTGTCCGAGACTTTTCACGGAAAATGGTTTCATGATCTGCAGCTGCCTGAGAGAAAAACTTCATCAGCTCGGTGCGGAATTCACCCCGGATTGAATCGCGTGAGGCTGTTAACACCTCGCGCGAGCGATCCGCAGAAAGATCAACGGTGACCTGGACGGGTGCTGATACATGCTCATCATACATGGCAATGCCATCGACACGAACGACGGCTCTATTTTTCACGGCAGTTGTCCCGCGCGAGACATGTAGATGTGCCCATGCCCCTTTGTCGTCCTCAAGATCAGCAAAATGCTTACCCTTCCTGGACCAGCCGACGAAGCGGAGCGTCCCATTTTCCAAGGTCTGCGCTTCATTCCCCTGAAATGGGTTCAATGGCGCACCGGATGGGTCTGCACCACAAAGGTCCATGAGTATTGGTAGGCGAATTGAGGATTGTTTAAGAACGGCGCGCAGGCCCCGCATAAGACCATAGCTGTGCTTGGCCTCGATATCGACACTCACTGCGGTCCCGCGGACCCGCTTTTCGGTCTCACGGATCGCATAGTCGGCACCTTCCCCGTCAACGACGATATTGCTGCTGCGGATCTTGTAGCGCTCATGTGAGAAACACGTCAGCAGACGCGCCCGACCAAAACCGCCCACAGTTTCTGGACCGGTCTTGGTGGAGCTGCCAAGGCGCATGTAAACATTCTCGATGAGGTTTTTGTCCATGCCGCAACCGTCATCTGCAAAATCGACCCGCAGGTCGCCGTTGTCGGTATACCGCGTGCGGATCTTGATCGACTTTGCACCAGCATCCACAGAGTTCGAAATAAGCTCCCGCCAGAAGGCACTGCGCCAATCTGCATAGACGGTATCCCGTTCTGAGCGGAAAAAGTCTTTTGGTACTGAGATTTGCGGCATATCGCGCTCCTTAGATGTGGATAATCATCACCTTTGTTCCCGAAAACCACGAACTGCAATTTTAGAGCTCCTACATGAGGACTGAACGAGAAACAGAAAACGGAGCAATAACATGGCAGCAAAAAGCGTAACCTTTTACCAGGGTGTGGAATCAGAAAATCGGGTAACAATTTTCGTGCCGCCCGGTGAATTCGATGCCGACATCTTGCTTAGCACCTATGAGGCTGACCTTTACACAACGGACATGGCATTGATTATTGATATCAAAGGGCCAGTCCAGAAGATGATCGCTACCGATTTGCGGTTCCGCGATGAGATCATCAAAGGCGAGAAAGAGTTCTGGGTTTCCCATCTGGACCCTGATTACGGCTACATCCTCGACCAGGCCCGCCTTGAGTTTAAGGTGATCGTCTGAGAAGAGACCGGAACTCTATGTTTGGTGGTGCCAGATAATGCGTATGCAGCATCTCTCACCAATATATTGCGAAAAAAGACGAACCTAACTATAATCTAGAAACGCCGCATCATGGCTAACGCATTGGAGAAAGTAATGAAGATGATCCGCAGCTTGGCGCTGACGTTTGCCGCCACTGGATTGGGTGCCTCCGCGGCGATCGCAGAAGGCGAGCCGGAATATCTGGAGGTCTCTCAGAGCATTCTTGTCGTCGTGGAAGCCCTCGATAAAGAGGGGCTTGTCGATTGGGTCCGCTATGGCGATCTGGATGGGGATGGCACAGTTGAGGCTGTGGTGAAAACCATGATGGGGCCTGATGAGGATGACCCCAACTTCCGAGAGTGGCGTGTTATTGATATGCAAGACGGGATGGGTGTCCAGTTGGGCACTTGGTATGGATCAGATATCGAAGTTGTACTGACGAAGCCGGCGGCCATCGGGGACGCAGAAATCAGCGCGGTACTGTCTGATGGTGCGCTTTGGTACGTCTACCAAGGAAAGGTGCGCCCTTTCGGAGATATGGTCGCGCAGCGCAACAAATTCATCCATCCAGGCACGCCTTTCGATACCGGAAGGTTTACCGAGTTTGGATACGACAAGGTTGACCCGGTGCATATGGCTCGCCTGACGCTCGATATCTCGGATCACCCCGGCGATGAAGTTCTGATATCATTGATGGGTGACGGATATTGGCGCGAAGAAGACGGCGCTACGCCCTATATTTTGCTCACTGCCGCAGGTGATCCGATCCACAGTGGCTGGTCGTTTACCCACCCTTCGGTCTTCAAACTTCCAGGCGGAGGGTTCCAGCTCATTGAGTCTGTGAACTTGGGCTATCGCGCGGTGTATTTCCCAGAGGAGAATGCGAAATGAGGTTGCTCTGCAGTATTATCCTGTCAGCCACCATGCTGGTGCCATTCACAGCACTGGCGTGCGAAATGCCTCAATCCGCCGGGCGGGAAGACCTCTATGGTCATACGTCATCTCGATCAGGTATTGACGGCCTCAATGCGAATTTCAGGGATTCTGTTGCTGCGATGATGGATGCTGCGGCAACTGAGATGGGTGGATCCATGAATATCTACTCAGGATACCGGTCGATCGAGCACCAACAGCGCCTCTGGGATGAGGCGGCCACGCGCTACCCGGATCCTGAAGAACGCGATAACTGGGTCGCGCGCCCTGGTGGATCTATGCATCAATACGGCCTCGCAACTGACATGCGCTGGAATGGGCAACGTATTGAATATGGTTCGCCAATTTCCGATTGGATGTCTGCGAATATGGGGAAGTTCGGGTTAACGAGACCGCTTGGCAATGAGGGCTGGCATGTTGAACCTGTTGGCGGCCGCGCCAATAAAGACGCCTATCTCGCCGGTGCTTCCATGGAGTGTAATGAAGCATTTTCGGACAATATCCTGAGCATACCCCCAATTGTGCTTATGCCATGGCAGGAAGAGTACAGCGGATACCGCGGTGGGGGTGCCTGAACCGAAAACAAGCGTATCAAAAGAAATTCTCGGGTCTCTATTCACCAATTTTTGTTGATTTACTGAAGGTAGTCGCTAACAGTTCTCCATATATTTTTAAATATATGGAGAACTTTTGCATGAAAATCTTGGCATCATCCGCAATATTTTTACTCTTATGTTCTACAAACGCAGCACTGGCGGAATATTCTTGTACTGAATCTGCACGTGGCCCAAGCTCAATAAGGAGCACCCTAGCCAACAACGCTAAGGCAAGTGCTGACGCTTGTGTCTGGAATAATTGTAGCCGGGACGGGCATCGTCCAGATAGCTCTTCCAGGTACTCTACACCCGCCCAATGTTACTCTGTCGGCGGGAATACAGAGGTCTGTGAGGTTACGTCCTACATGGTTTGTTATAGCAAAAACTAACATCTAGTCGCTTTAATTGCATATTTTTAGTTATGCTTTCCGAAGTCAGGGGGAGCATAACTAAGCGTGATTTTTGTCGGGCATCCTATATTTGGTCACGGTGATTGAAGTATGGTCGTGATCGAACTTCCCAAGTCTAGGCATGCGCGTGAGAAAACGCATCTAAGGCGAATTCTTGTGGATCCATAGGTCGTCAACTTCAATGCACTAAAGATGATTTTGCATGACTGTCTTGCCGACAGAACTGTTGAGAACAAAAGTAGAACATGTTAGTTCGGGGCTCCAGTTTTCATATAAAGGGGAGCAATTTAATTGGTAACGATTCTCGAGGAAGTCAGTAACTTTGACCAGTATCCGGACGGCCGCCTGAGGGCGGGTCCGTTCATGAAGACACCTGATGATATCTGTCATTTGCTGGAGCGCTATGGACTTCATCTGGGTGCTGCGGGTGAACGCGGTGCCTGCTCTACGACAATGTTGGGTGTCATGATTTCAAGCGCCGGAGAGGGCGTCATGGGATATTTTCTTGATGAGGAAGGTCTTGAGGCTCCCTCCAGCGCCATCGAGGCTTTCCTTCTTGAAGCCGTCGCTCCAGGTGCAAACTTCATCATTGAGGGACATCATTGCCCCCATGAGCAAAGCATGGTGCGATCAAGCATGTCGGCCTGGCGGTATAATGGCGACTTGATGCTTTCCTCACAGCGCGCGCTGTTCACCAAGGATGGTGACCGCGTGACGCTTCTAAACCAGGCACCAGTGTCCATTACACGGCCGGCCACGGACCGTCCCCCCCAGCTCTGCTTGGTGGGGTAGACCTATTTCAATGCAGTGAATGGGCTGGATTTGTCATCCGTCCATGCCTGACCGGGATCGACCTGTAGCTCTTTCCAGGAAGTTTTGGGACGACTGAAAAGCTCGGGCACTGCATCTTTATGCACGACAGCCAGCGCGATGATCGGCGTATCAAGGCCCGCACCAAGCTTTTCTGACGGAATGTCGTAGCTGTAGAATGCCTTGTATCCAAGATGCGTTGCTGCCGCACCCAGAGGCGCACTCAAATCGAAATACCTGTTGGAAATATGGTAAACGAGAATGCCATCATCAGAGACGTCATTCATGAACGACTGCATGGCTTCCACCGTCGACAGATGCATTGGCACTGAGTCAGAGCTATATGCATCGATTAACAGCACGCCGTAGTCAGCTTCTTTTTTCTCAAGCTGTATACGACCATCTCCCACATGAATTTGGAGACCGGCACCGTAACTGGAGAGAAAGTTGAAGAGCTTGGGGTCCTTTGCGATGGAAATAACGGCCGGGTCGATTTCGAATACATCCATGAACTGCCCGGGAACCCTGTAAGCGGTCATCGACCCAATACCTAACCCGACGAGACCTACACGCTCGGCATTTTGCCAGACATCGGATCGCGCAATCTCTCCCAATGGCCCATCTTTACGGTAGTAGTAGATAGGTTCAGGCTTGGTGCGGGTGTCCGAAAACTGCCCGCCGTGGAGGGTCGTGCCGTTGATATAGGCCCGCATCTTACCGTCATCCATAATGCGATGCATGCCGAAGAAATTCCGGCTCGTGTAGATGGAATCCCCGTAGTCCTGGGCAAGGATGGTGGTAGCTGTCACTGCGGTGATCAGTATCACCCCGATTGATCTGAGTTCCACAAAGGCCAGAAGCGCGCATCCGATCAACACAGCGATCGTCAAATTGTAGGACGTCGCGATTACAGAGAGCTGACTGCCGTCGAGCATGATCAACGAAAGCAATACGCAAACCATCAAGACTGCAGGGACGGGGCGGGACTTTTGTGCTTCTCCGTCAAGCCGAAGTAACAATACAGCGGCAGCTGCGAGCAGTGTCAGCGGGAGTTCATACATGCCATCCATAACCCCGGGGGCCAGGATCGCGTTAAAGAACCCGCCCGCAGCGCCACCGATAGAAATGGTGAGATAAAAGACTGTAAGGCGTGAGGGATCTGGCCGCAGCTTGTACAAGCGTCTGTGGAGATGCAGGCTAACCACCGTGAAGGCCAGCGCCATGATACCTGCAAGCTCTAGCGTCAAAGAGCCAAGAAAACCTGTCATCCCTGTCACGGCAAGCACACCGATCGCGCAAGGGTAGAGCCAGATCATCGTCCGATCAGACAGAAGGGCTTTTGACTGAAACCCAATAACATAGGTGATCAGGTAAAGCGCCAGAGGGATAACCCACAGCAATGGAAATGAGCCGAAATCTGTCGTGATCTTGGTGGTGAGCGCCAACATCAAGGAAGAAGGCACAAAAGCAATTGCGCCCCAGCGGATCAGGACGCGCATGTCAGATTTCTGATTGCGGATCTTAAGTACGGTTTTTGCATCCGGGTGATCCTTCGTTGTCCAGAATGCAGAAATGAATAGCAAAGCCCCAAGACCAATAAATCCGGCACTCCAGGCTATGGAGATCGAATGAATACCGAAGAATGGCTCTGCAATGAGCGGAAAGCTCAACAGCGCGATCAGAGACCCGATGTTGGAGGCTCCGTAGAGAAAATAAGGGTCATGTGAGGACTGACCTCGGGTACGTCCATACCAAGTCTGGATCAATGGCGCGTTGGACGACAGAAAGAAGAAGGGCACGCCAACCGTCACACCATAAAGGATCAGGGTTTGGGTCTGGATTGCAGCACCAGTATCGGCGACCCAGTCAGCGGCAACCTCCATCGGTAGGAATGTCGTGGCAACCAACCAGAGTAAGAGGTGCAGGCCAATCTGATGCCTGATCCTGGGCAGTCTCGTGAGCAGGTGAGCGTAGAGATAGCCACCGATCATGACGCATTGAAAAAACAGCGTTGCAGTGGTCCACACGCCGGCCGCACCCCCGATCATGGGAGTAACCATACGGGTCAACAACGGCTGAACAAAAAACAACAGACCCGCGGACATCAGGATCGCGAGTGTGAAGAGAACCGGGGTCACATATTTTGCATGCAATGATATTTTGTCGTGCAGCGCGCCGCGCGCCGGCGCGTCTGTAGCTGTCTGGGGGGTATCGGTCACGGGTGCGCACATCCATATTGGTTTAAGACTTCTCTTACATTAGGGTTTTTCGCAGCCGGTTTCTATCCTGTGAGACTAAAGGATCTTTCGGGATCAAAGTTTCCCACAGGAATTACGTCTATGTTGGATGAGAGCTCAAAGAACAGCGATACGCTCCACGTCACCATCACCGCTGTGATGCATTACAATGAAGAAGATGGCTTCGCGATTATGCGCGCGCAAACCATCATTGGAGAGGAGCTGAAGATCCTCGGGAACTACCATGAGAACCCCAAGGGCCAAGATGTCATTGTCCATGGCGCATATGAGTTCAATGAGACCCATGGCGATCAGTTCCGCGCGGCGTATATCGAGCCTGACCGCCCGACCCACCCGCACCGGATTGCATCCTATCTGGGATCGATCGGCATCCCGGGCATCGGCCCGGCAATAGCGCGCCATATCACGGACCGTTTTGGCCCAACCACGCTGGGGGTCATTGATCGCGACCCGGACAGGCTGCGCGAAGTGCCCAGGGTCAAAGAAGAAACCATCGATTTTTTGAAAGACAACTGGAAAGGTCTGGCGGCGCATCGAGATCTTGTTCTGTTCCTCATTGAGGCAGGCATTCAAGTGGGTAAAGTGCATGAAATTCGCGAGAAGCTCGGCTTTAAGGCTGCGGACTCCATTCGGCGGGACCCTTACGTTCTTTGCCGTACAATCAGCGGTTTCGGATTTGATCGGGCGGACGCAATCGCACGACGATTTGGCATCGATGAGAAAAGTGATGTGCGAAAAAGAGCGCTTGTCGACAGCATTCTTCTCGAAGAATTGAACCAGGGTGCATGTGGTGTCCCGCGGCTCGAGGTCCTTGAAAAATCGCTGATGAAATTACAGCGTCCAACACATGAAGTCGTGGACTTTCTCGGTGGACTTGTCAGGCAAGGTCACATCATCTGTGAAGAGATCGATGAAACTGAAATATTCTACCTGCCCCATGTGATAGCCATCGAGCGCAAACTTGCTGCGCAGATTGCTGACCTTGGTACTGGACAGCCACGCTGGCGTCATATCGATGCAGACGCAGAGATCGACGAACAATGCGCCATGACCGGGTTCAAACTCGGCCACGAGCAGCGCGCTGCAGTCCACACAATCATCGAAAATAGAGCCTCGGTTATGACAGGCGGCCCGGGGGTTGGTAAAACAACAACCTTGAAGACCGCTTTGGACATTCTGTCACGCTATGGCGTAAAAATCGCCCTTTGTGCGCCTACGGCTATGGCGGGTAAGCGTATGCGGGAGATGACGGGGCGTGATGCCTCGACAATTCATTCATTACTCGAGGTTTCTGGGGATACCGGAGGCTTCAAACGGAATGCCGACAACCCTGTCAGCGCAGATCTGATTGTGGCGGATGAATTCTCTATGACAGACATCTACCTTGCCACCAGCCTGCTTGCGGCTATGGATCAAGGCACATCGGTGTTGTTCGTCGGTGATGTGGACCAGTTACCTTCGGTCGGACCCGGCCGCGTCCTGTATGATATCATTTCATCCAGCGCGATCCCGGTCTCGAAGTTGACGGAGGTTTTCCGCCAGGGCCAGGACTCGATGATCATCCAAGCCGCCCATGCGATTAACCACGGTGAAATGCCACCGCCGGCACCGGCGCATATCCCAAAATCTCAGCAAGACTTCCTGTTCCTGAACAAGCCCAACCCGCAGGCGACGCAGGATGCCATCATCGAAATGGTCTGCGAGCGCCTGCAGAACCATCCGTTACTGTGTGATGGATTTGATCCGATCCGGGATGTGCTGGTTGTTTCGGCCATGAAAAAGGGGGAGGCTGGGGTGGATGCGCTCAATCTGAAGCTCCGCCAGCGCCTGAACCCATTGCCAGCGGTGGGCTCGAATAGGCGGCTCGACATCTTTGACAACGCCGGGAAACTGCAAGTTGCTTACGGCGTGGGCGATAAAGTTATGAACACCGTGAATGATACCGATACAGGTATCGTAAATGGCGATATCGGCTTCATCACCGACCTTGATCCCGATGGTGGACTGTTGGTGAATTTTGCGGGTCACATGGTGGAAATGGAGGGCAAGTCCCTGCGGGATCTGCATCTCGCTTATGCGAGCACAGTCCATAAAGCCCAGGGCGCAGAAGCTCGGGTTCTGATCATGCCCGTTGTGGATCAGTTCAATCACATGCTGCAGCGCAACCTGATCTATACCGGGTTGACGCGTGCGAAAACGCTAGGAATTATGGTCGGCACACAGAGCGCTTTACACAAGGCCATCAGCAATGTTGATAACCATCAGCGCTGGAGCTTTACCGGGGAAGCGATCCGCCGTCATATCGAGTTGCAGCGCGAGGAAGATCCTTTCCTTGCGATGTGATCAAATCGCTTCGAGAAGGGGTACCATTCTGATGCGCAGACGATCGCGCACCCAAAGGGGCATTTTATCGTAGTCACGGATCAATCGCCTGCAGATCTCTGCGCCATTCCAATAGGCGATCTGAAGCTGCAGGGCGGCCAACTCGCGTGCTACGGGGCGCGTCACGCCTGACCAAGACACCAGGAGACCCTTATCGGCACCACGGGCCTGCATAACACCTCTTAAGGCCTGTAGCGTCGGCTCATCGACAACAATGTCGCCAGATTTGACCTGACCGGCAATTGTGGGACCTTCAATGCCAAGGCCACCGCGCGCAGCAAGAAGGTCACAACCTCCATCTGGTCCTGGAGGAGCTACTGATACCTTGTAACCCTCGACTTCGAGCAGGGCACCGACCAGGGCTGCAAGATCATGACCTGCAAACGCGGACCCGACTTGCGCGAACATACGTGCCTTTAGAACCGGCAAAATGGCATCCGGGTCCATGTTGACTGTTACTTGACCCGCGCTCGCCCCATCCGGCCCCGGATCGCGGCCATCGGCAACCAACGCCTCAACGCGCGATACAGCATTGTTGCGAGACATTTCACAAATCTGATTACCGGCAGACATTGAATGGTGGAAGTCAGGTTGCAGATCTGTTTTCAGAATGTCTTTGCGCAGCCATTCCACTTCTCTGGCCGGCCTGCCATCCGTATCAGCATGGGTTCCTGGCCTGAAGATCCCGATCGCGACTGATTTGCGCTGGTTGTGGGGATGCATAACCAGATCCCCAGGCTGAATTTCATTCAAAAGAACATTGAGCTGCTTTCCGAGGTTCTCGACCTTCCCAGCTTTCTCGCGTGGGTTCGCGGCCATAACCTCGTCCAGTACCATCTCGAATTCGATATGGTCTGTAAGATCTTCACGCACACCGAACTCGGCAGTCACAATGCCGCTATCAATTGCGCGCTCATCAAAACCGCCTAATTTTGGTGGACGGATCAGCCAGACCCTGCGGGATGTCATTATATTTCCTCTGCGAAAAACCTGATACTGAACTAAGCGCGCCATTAAAGCCTGTCTAGTCAAGCGTCAGGATATAAAGGCAACCGTCAGGAGTTTTATGGTCGCGGCGATCATTGCAACTACGAGAAAAAGCGAGATCACCCCACCGATCACACCTGTAAGGATCCAACGACCGTCTGCTTCTAAACGACCCAGAGTGATGATACAGATGCAGGCGGATGGTAGCATTGCCGTAAAGGGCAGGGGGGTCATCATTCCGACGGCCAGCAATATCACGAAGCAATCCAAAACGAGTTCCACCCCGAGTTTGGAATGCCATGACCCGCCTGGCCGAACCCATTTCTCAGCAAAAGCTATCCATCCGGCAAGACGCTGACGCACAGCATCATACCTGTCGCGTGAAACGCGTGCTTTCATGATAATATTGGGCAGCTTAAATCGCCATCCACAAGCTTTTTGGAGGCAAACGATGATCAGGGGAATGCCGATCAGCAACGTAACTCCGGGCGGGGCCGGGATAAGACCCAAGGCTGCAAGAAAGAAGATCGCTACGCTATGGGCGAGATCATCAAGACTTCTGGTAAGCTCCGCGACCGTCGCAGATTCACCCGAGCCCGGAAACGGGGCTTTCGCAAGTACAACGGAAAGGGATTGATGATTTTGGCCCATCTTTTGGTCAATTGATGCCTGGAGAGATAACGCGGATGCCGGTCTGGCTGCTTGCGCTGCCGTTAGTGATCACGCTTTCCACGCCCAGTTTTTTGCGTGCGGGTTCAGGTTTATTCTGTGTCGTCGCATCAACCCCCGAGGGTGAACCGAGACTGTCGCGCTCAAGCTCCGCTGCAAGTTCCGCGTCCAACTCCGCTCTTTCCGTGTCCGTCAGGCCGCCCACCAACCCATCATCGTCACTCGTTGCATCTCGCTCAGCGATGACAGCAGCTTTAGATCCGGACAAATCTGACGGCAACCGAAGGGTGATCGGCGCGGGAGCCGCGGACTTACTGGAGGCGCTGGACGTGGCGGAATTTTTCTCGGCTTCAACTTCAACTCCGACCCAAGGCTCAACCTCCGTACGATTTCCGTAGATGTAGGAATTCATGTCGGCAGCATTGAGGTTCGTCTCTCCTGTACATTCCACCCATCGTCCGCAGTTCTCTGCTACAGCAGGCGGGATATTAAAAAAGAGGAGGGATGCAGCAGCAGCTGCGATAGATGGCAGGGTCTTCATGGAAATCTCCAGGTCATATGATCAATCGTACAATAGTTCGCATTTTAAGTGCGAAAAACATATATTATCCTGTTTTGAGGAGATACCTGTGGATAGGAAACGATCTCTATATGCTTCGCGCGCATCAGGTATCGTTTGGTGGAAACAAACATTGCGCAGGCCATATCGGCGCATAGTTCAAGGATAACAAGAAACGGAGACACTGCATGTATTACCAACTTCCCACCCGCGAAGCTATGCTGACCAGAGCAGCACCGCATAGCGATAAGCTGACCTTGGGGAAAATGTTTCCAAGCTATCAAGCGGGCTGGACGGGCGTTGAAGCAGACGAGTTTCTCGATCTGGTCGATGATCTCTGTCTGATCATCGACCACATAGCACCCAAACTCCTAGACCGCGCCTGGTCGGATCGTGCAAGAGAACTCGGCGTTGCCTTCGAGCCGGGGGTTATCATGCGTGGAAGCCGAGAGCAGTTGGCGCGTGATGGTGGATATACGGCCCTCATGGAACCAAACTGTCAACTGCTCAGACAAGCCGCTGGAGGGGAAGGTACATGTGCCTGGAACGTTGCGGGATGCTCAGCATTGTATAATCTACTGGAAACCCTGATACACAAAGCAACCGTGCTCACTCCAGCTATCCTCAAAGGGGTGTCGAAGGCAACCGAGGCGGAGATGCCCCGATTTGTGGCGACAGTGGCTTAGGATTGAAGTCGCGCTTCACCGAGAAATTATAATCATCTTGCGCCTTGCGTTTCTTTCTGGGCTCCTCTCACCGAGTTATGCGTAGGTGACGTGTTTGCGCCCTGAGACAGGAACCGTGATAGCGCCCGTGGTATCGAGATACGTCGTGACATGGTCCACGATTTAAGCGCAGCGCTTGGTGGACCCGGCTGATCAACGCACTGCAGATGATCTATTTCCAGGACCATTTCGGATGTCTCGGTCCAATCAGCATCTGCCTCGCTTCCTACATATTGGACATTCCGGCTATGAGGCCCGGTTTCCATGACCCGTGACAAGGCATAGTCGGAAAACTTTTCTTCATGATGATCAAAGGCTCTCATATGGAGACGACCCGATGCATCTATAATCGCATGCGGGGACACATCGCGCCAGCTTTTCCCGGTGTCACATGCCAAGGCGATCCGCAAAGGCCGCTTGCGCAGGATGGCTGCGCAGATTTGGCGCATAATATCCTCCGGGGGCGTGACCTCATTGAAGTCATCCACCCTCACGAAGGGAATTGCTGCAGAAGTCTGGAGCCATTCTCTGATATCGGGCACGTCGAAGACCGGCCTGGATGGTAAATCTCGTAAGACGGAGATCTTACCTTTGACGATTGCCAGAACGGGAGCGCAATCTCCATCACCTGCTTGGCGTTGACGATGCGCGAATTCATGGTTCATAGCGCGCACAAAACCTGCCTGATCTGCCGAGATTTGTGGGGCGTTAATATCGAACCAGTCGCTGTATGAAACTTTCTCGAATTTGCCCGTATACCTCAATGACGCCTCTATCCATGCGTATCGCGTATCCAATCTCTTCTGCTTCGACATGACACTCATCTTTTTGTTGTTGTTGGCCAATGCTCTAGTTTCCGGCATCCTACATTTTAAATAGGCGTGAATTTATAGTTTTTCGACGTTTATCCACATCAATCATGGCCATAATGATAAAGTGCGACCGGCAGCACTGAAAACGTTGGGTAAGTTTGTTTCTCAGGCCGTACTGATATGGTAAGAAAAACTGTGATATATTTTCAATGGTACCGTATTCTTCCTTCCCGTCGCACGACTCATGGAGACTCGCACAGGTGAGTTTGCTATGTCTGGTAGTAATTTTAGTAACGCGTTAAATTATAGGTAGTATCACTACCAAGATTATAAACACCACCTCAGGAGGGCGATATGGAGAGCCTCAAAGGTGCAAATGAAGATCTTCCGGCCCTTCTTGCAAGGATTGAGGATCTACGGATGCTACTGGACCTCGAAGGACGACGGTTATCAGGCAACAGGCTCGATGTTCGTCGGACGATAATTCTACAAAGCCTCCGGGAATTTTACCCGGGCTCCGCTCGTCGTTTTCGCGATGAACTCTTCATGCGCGAAACGGATGACGAACGATTAATTATCTTTGCGCTAGAATATGAGGATCGTGATGACGTGCAAACCGGTCGATCCGGCGATGCACGAACCTGTTCAAAAGATTTCGAGGTAACAGATCGTCATGGCCGCGACGACAGCAATGACGATCTGAGAATATAGTTAACTTGTGCCGGTCAGACGGGTCATCGCGTCTTTTACAGCCAGCTTCTTCCGTTTGAGTTCGCTCAATGCCAAATCGTCCACGCCGGGCGAATTTTCAAGAGCACTGATCTTGGATTCCATACTGGCGTGCTTTGCTTTCAAAGCTTCGATCCTGGTATTGGCTGTCATACATACTCCTGTAGCTCGCTGCCGATACTATGAGCGTAACCACTTTTTGATGTATTTCAAGAGATTTGCGAATAACGGTGGGACATCTAAAAATATGTGTGGGGCCGATCTACATAGGAGAGATGTCCAGATCACCAGATTTCATTCTGGCTGAAAGTGCCTCACAGCTCGCGTCACGAATCTTTTCCATAAGAGCAAGCCCGCCCTCCGAGACAGGTTCACCCCAAAGTGTGACATGTGATGGAAGGGTACCTGTAGTTCCATCAAGGCGGGGCCATTCAGCCAACATGCGCTCGCTCATAAGAATTGCACCGCCAGCAAGCAAATGCCCGAAACCCTCACCACGGAATTCCGCGTCTGTGAAAATCATGTGAATACCGATATCTAGTGTATCACTGGATACTTCATATCCCACGGTCATCATTGCCAGAATTCGATCTGGATCATCCGCAGCTGAAAGACCTATCGTATAGCTTTCTTGGCTTGCGGTCTCACAGTAGCGGCCGCTGGGATTGGCGCGGTCACCATGATCCGTTGCCATGTCCTCAACGGCATCCGCAAAGGTGCCTCCATAGCGATCATCACTGAATCTGATCAGTACCTCATCAGGGTCTACCTCCGTACGTCCTGATCTCAACACCACATCTTCTGTATCCAGGGGGCGAAACAGGTGCCGGTCCAACTGCTCAGCAGAATTCCGGTCCATCCATGCCAGATCCTTCATGTTCTATCCTCATCTTGAACTGCGGATAAGGTCGGCGAAGAACGTGAAAGTTCACCCTATAATTTGTCCATGGCTGAAAATATTCGCAAACGGGAAGCAGTTCGAAATATTTTGGGAAGGCAAACCCGGGATCGGAGTCAAGCACAGGAGACCGGATAAAAACTTTCCTTTGAAAACAGGGACCGGTGACAAGGGGTCTTTGCGTTTTCTCGGGCAGGGTGCCTCATTGTGAGGAATACGGAAAAAAGAGGATTACCAATGACTGTCTTGACCTTCAATACCCCCGCCTTTGCACGCCGCAAACCCGATATGATTTGCTGGCGCGTCGCAGCTATCTACAGGTCCTGTCTGCGCCTCGGCATGTCCAAGAATTGGGCCCTGGAAAAGTTGCGTGAAATCAATCCCGACGGCAAGCGGGATCATATGGCGGACATTTGGTTTGCAAATATGGACGCCGTGCGCAGGTACCACTTTTCGCAGATCGAGGAGAATGTAATGCCCGAGCTGGCTGCAGCCGCTTAATGGAACATACGCCAGCTCCGCAGTAAGCTGGCGTATCCGATCCCTTCAAAATTTAAAGCAACAGGTCACCCTGGTCGGCATTCTGCCCTAAATATTCCAATTCCTCGGACCATTCTTCCGGCATTTCGAGACTGAATTGATGAAAGGCGAGACGCAGATCTGCGACATTCACCTCATCCCACTCGATATCATCAGGATCAGGCCGCCAGATATTCTGGTCAATGCAATCAGCCAATGCAAACGCCGGGTTGAGCCAGGGCACTACCCCCTCTTGTGACACCCAGTTCTTCGCTGCGCGCATCCAGGGCAACGGCCGCATTGAGATCGCGGCGTCCTCTACAGCAGGGAAGGATCGACGTTTGGGGATCATGATCTCGGTCTGACGTGGAAACTGTGTCGTCCATCCTGCGGCGTGTACCGCGCTGACGCCTCCGATCACCGCACCAGGGAAGAGGTAGGCGATGGCCTCCATCCTGAGCTCCTTGTCGGCCAGTGGGTTTTTAAGGAGATTGAAATGCACACCGGTTCGAGGTCCCAGCGAGCTTACCAACCCGCTCTCCTTCCAGCGCGCGATATAGGTCGATGCGTTTCCGGGTTCGAGTTTAAGAAGGGCGGCTGCTGTATTCAGTGTGAACACATCGGGAAGTTCACGCAGTCTCTCGATTGCGGATTTACGGTTCAAAAGCATCACATTCAACCTCATGCTCAAGGATCTTCTCGCGCGCTTCGATTACCTCCGCGATATCTGCTATTGCCAGGCGCACATGGGTGAGTATTTCTTCGATGCCTTTGCCCGCCAGGTTTTGCCACAGGGTCTTGGGAAGCCATTTTTTCAAATCCGGATCAGCTTCTGCAAGGATATCTTCTGGTGTGCGCTCAAGAAATTTGCGCAATGCAGCTGCCGGGGGTAAACCATCATACGTATCAAAAGCCTGAACGTGATGCAGGAAACGATCTGCCATTTCTTCGGGTTTTGTTACAATCTGCTGATCAATCCACCACAAATCAAAGACGTCGCGCCATTTGAGGTGGCGGCGCGTGGCGAAGGCCGTGAGCTTATCTGCATAAGCCGCCTCAAGCGTTGCCGCGGGGACCGGTTGAGAAATTGAGGAAACGATATCCCCGTTTTTTAATGGATATGCAAATCGTGTATCATAGGAACGCAGATAATCACTTTCGACCTGCCAGAATTCTGCCTTGACCTTCACGACACCGATGACGGCCGCTGATGACACTGTCACGCGATAGTTCAGCAGGTTTGACCCGTCGCGGGTCTTATCGGCGATCGATACATCGAGGTCAGGATCCTGCGCTTTCAATATCTGACGCATACGGTCTTCGACCTTACGGATGAGCTTTGTCATCTTGGGTTTCAGGTTACGATTCAACAAGAAGTCCAGGTCTTCTGAAAATCGGGGTGATTTCCATGAAAGATGTAAGCTCGTGCCGCCGTGGAAGGCGATTTGTTCAGCCTGCAATGGCATCGCTTGTGTCATTGCCTCAATGAAGCAGATATGGCCCAGATCCGACAAGCGCCGCGCGGTTTCAGGGTCGATTGGCTTTTTCTTCTGAGCTCTCATTCTCGTCATCCGTCCTTAGTATCGACATTTAAACATACAAATATGTGTGCCTATTTGCGTATATTGATTGCATGCGCATCGAGTTAATCCTAGTAAAAATATAGGTAAGACCTGAAAATTAAAACAGAAATTCCTAAAAAACCAGTTCAGATAAGCACACAAAGCATGATACACCGGAATATGACTGACTGTCAGCCGCGATGACTGAGCCTCGTGAGGGGCTTGGACCCGGGTATTGTCTTTCTGATAGCTTCGGCCAGATCGGTACGTCCCCATTTTTCCAACGTTTCTGCGCGCGCATCACGAAGCCATTCGATGCCCATCACCGCAGCCATACTGCCGTTAACTTCACAGTCGCAAATCAGGTTCTCTATCATTTGGTGTCGCAAGATGGTGCCGTTAAGAGCAACGCCCATAGGCCTTGTACCTGCCAGCATTTCGATTCTGGCTTCGAGCCAATTTTCGTATTTTGACTGCCGGTTCCGACGAGCGTAGTCCATCGGGATTTGAGACGTATCTTGATGCCATACCGCGCCGGCTCTGCCAGTATACCAGATCCTTCCACAGAGCGCAGCTTCTGCCCAGAGAGCAGAATCCTGGCCGTCTACTAGTGTTTCCACGAAACCACCGGTCCCGCGGAAGTGTCTTTTTCGAAATGCCGTTGCTGAAGGTGCCGCGTAGCTATCTCCCCATGCCATGGAAAGAAAATGGTTCGAAACAATACCCGGTGCCACGTCGAAATGGCGAACAAGTCTGCGTTTGCCATCGGTATAGCGTCGCCAGGAATTGACGACGAGTGAGATGGACGGGTCGATGTTAAAACCGTCGATAAGATTTCGGGCATGATTAGGTTGCCACTCATCATCCGCATTAAGGAAAGCAAGAATTTGGCTTTTGGCCAATTTACATGCACGGTTTCGGGCATTGGCGCTGCCTTGATTTCCTTGTGAGACATAGCTGATCCATTTATGCCGGTCAGCGAGTGCCTCAGCAATTCTATCAGACCCATCAGTTGATCCATCATTCACAATGACGGCCTCGATTGGAACATCGCGGCCGGCGCGTTCAACTGACTTAATGGCGCGTGCTAAGGTTCTAACCTTATTGTACAATGGAATAATCGCGGTCACGAGTGGTGGTCTGATCCCGACTGTAGAATTGAACATGCTGCCTCACATAATTTGTTTCGGCAAGGATATGTCCGCATTGGGAAAACATGTTGTGGTGCGGATCTTTTTCATGTGGACATCCTAAAACACATCTGTTTGTGGGACCTCAATCCGAGCTGTCTCGAAGGGCCGGAGAAGAACACGACTTACCAAACTGAAAATGCGTATTACTTATTCGCATCAGAAGACCTGGAAGTGAAAATAATCTGGAGATTACAGTTTTGAATACCAATGAAACCACCACCCTTCCTACACTCAACGAGTTGAAGGATTTACCTAAGAGCCAGCTGACCAGATACATACAAAAAGTTCAGAAGGTGGTAGATAACTATCCATACATGAAGAGTGCAGAGGTCTTTCCGGATGTAAAAAAGCTGCTCGATGCTAAAGGGATTACCTTCGACGAATTCGTAAATTATCTAAAAAAAGAAGGGAAAATTGGCATTGATGCCAAGAAGCCCAAGCCCGCACGCAAAGCCAAGAAACCCAAGAAACCGGCTGCACCCAAATATCAGTCTCTCGAAAACCCGTCAGTGACCTGGACTGGTAAGGGCCGACGCCCCGTCTGGTTTAACGAACATGTCACCAAGGGTGGCACGCCGGAAGAACTTCTGATCGCCTGACCCAACTCGGAGGTGGCCGCTCTTTTGCCGCCTCCGGTTCCAGAGCCCTTACATTGCGAAAAACGGCGACATATGTTTCTTGTAGAATGCAGAGAACAGACAAAAGGCATATCTTATGATGAAGCTTCTCCTCGGGACAATACTCGCCACAGCCGCTGTGCCGGCATATGCAGGTCCCATCCTTGATGAACTGACCCCAGAAGGAATGTCCTGGTCTGCGGCCAGCGAAATATCCTCCAAACAGGGTGAAGCCTATACGGGCGTAATTTTCGAACGCGGAAACTGGACGGCTGAAATCGCCGACCTCGAGGTGTCAATAGACGGCAGCAGCGCCTCTATGACGATGGGCAAGGGTGTCATGGCAAAGCCATCCGGTGACGAGACAAGCTTCGACAGTTTGTCAGTATCCTTTGATCGCTATGCAGTGACATCTTTCCTGGACGCGATTGATGCACAGATCGGTGCGAAACCGACTGAAATTTCTCCCGCGTTCTGCGCAAAGATCGATAGGCCAATTCAGTTGGATGCGCGCGCTTTGAAGGCGAAGTCCGCGGGCAATGAGTTTTCCATCGATATCCTCCAGAGCCAGTATGATATCCTGCATCCCGAAGGGGATTGTATTGTGGACCTGAAGGTCGACATATCAGGTTTCACCTCTACAGATCAGATCGGTGTGGGGGTCAAATTCGCCAAGCTAAGCGCTGAAGTTTATACGCCTTTGCGCGCTGACCAACCGGTCGTGGACACCTCAAGTGATTTCAGGGCTAACGGCTCTGTGCTCGATCTTACAGTTTCCTTTGGTGGGGCAGAGCAGGTTTCGATTGGCAATATTTCGACAACATCAATGGTAGATGCCAAATCCATGGCCGGGCTCGCGAACTCTGGCTACTACGAACTCACAGGTGAAGTCATCCGGGCTGACGCAGACGCTGGAAAAATCAACTTTGGAAAATACTCTACGGCAGAAATTTGGAATGCCATCCGTCACGTGAATGCGAACGGTTCGTTCCGGATTGATGATGCGAAAATCACCGGCGAGATGGCGCGCGGCTTTACATCTTCGGAATTGCTCACGCAGGGTCGCGACTTGAATTTTGCCTCCGAATATAAGAAATCCGAAGAAAATATTTATGTTAGTATGGATTTCGACAGCACCGACCTTCTTGAAGCAAGCCTGGACATGGTGTTGGTGATGGATGCCGTTGATGCCAGCACAGCGGGTACGGGTCCTGCCGCAATTATGGTCACCATGCCCTTGTCTGTGTCTTCGGCAAATGTTGCCCTCAATGATATGGGAATTGGCTCCCATGTGGAGCGGGAATTGGGTTTCGATGCCTATGCTCTCATCGGGCCGATGGTAGCTGGAAATCTAGGTCAAGCCAAAGGTGATATGGTTGCGATGTGGTTTGATGCTGCGCGCAACGGCGGGGCCTCGATCAGTATTGCGCCCAACCCATCCCTGTCTGTGATGCAACTATTCACCGGGTTCATGGGGGACTGGACCACATTTGGTGAAATGACAAATGCCACCGTCAACGCTATTGAGTAGAAAAGAGTTGCAACAATGAAATTCGCAACTTAAAACAAAAGCAAGGGCTTGTCCCAGGATACCTGCCTTCCTTAGCCCTTGCCTTAAACTTCGCCCTGCCGATCATTGATCGCAGGGCTTTTTTTATATCAACACAAGATCCAAGTTGCGCCGTACGGGGCCCCTTATCTGTCTCAGAGAGATACGTAAAACCAAGAGCTGCTGCGGAGTCAGTTTGGCAACCGCCTTTTCGGTCTCCACCTTAAGGTCTTTTGCAGGAACGGCATGCAGTGCCCGCAAAATCCGGTCTTCATAGCTATCACTTAGCTCCATCCGGTAGTGGGGGACTTTCCGAATAGTCAGCGTCGGCCGTGCCTTCCTCGAAATATGTCCAAGCTTCGCCTTCATGGAATGGTTGTCAGATTCATAAGCATTCCTGCGGTTGGCGACATGTGGCATGCCAAAGGTATATGCCTCCTGCTCGCAACTGACCTTTATACGCCAACCAAGCTCCCGCTGCAGCGCAGAGGCAATAACGTCTGGAATGACGTCCGGATTTTGCTTGCTCAAATAACCCTTGGCGTAAAGTCCCTCACAAATTGAATGGATACGCCCTTCTTTGGCGGCCTCTTGAAGATCATGATATGTCTGTTCGGGGTCAGGTGACCGGTCAATATCAGCCTGACTGATCAGCAGGCGCGGGTTTTCAATCAGAACCTCTGCGGGGGTAAATTTCCCTGTACTTGAAATACCCATCAATTCCATCAGTTTGGGCTGACCCATCCAGAGATTGCGTTTCGCTGCATCATAGGAATTCCTATGCCCTGCGCGCCAACTGTCCATGTCATTGAATTTTTGGGCTTCCGCGCAAACCCGTTCAAAAGACCAAAGGCGATCGCGATTGATCCTGCTCGGTACGCGCGCGAGAACATCAGGATGATCAAGCCAGCCCTGCGCCCAGGCAGCCCAGAAGTTTACCGGTGATTTATCCCGCCACTTGCCTTGGGTGTTATAAAAGCGCAGGTCGTTGAGAACGTCTCCAAAAGTCACTCTGGCACGAAGCACAAGGCTCATGTGACGTGAGATCTCCGACCGTTCGATGACATTGTTCTCAGCTGCAAAAAAATAGCTTTTGGGGTCCTCATGGCGCCAGGTTTCCAAGTCCGGATACTGACGCGCTTTGCGGATCAGTTTCTTGAAGTCGATCTGTCCGCCCGACATAGCTGTTTATCTCTCAATTAGTCCCGTTGCCATCACGCACTTACAGCAACGCCTCCCATCTGTCACCGACACAGAGGTGGAATTGAGTCCATAATTTTCTTTGCGAAGCATTATGATCGGCTCAAGGGAGCTTATCTATGCGCAGTAAAAAATTGGTCACCTCAAGCCGGTCGAACCTGCTCAGCAGCCATGATTTGACCTGTGTGGCGCTACGCGACGTTATCCAGTCAGCCTTTCATCATGCATCTGGCTTTCAAGGTTTTCTCGCTGGTGTGGAAAGGGCAGGGGTCCGTGTCCGGCCCAATCTGAGTAAAACTTCAGGCGCCCTGAATGGCATCCGCTTCCGTTCAGATGACATCTACATTCTGTCTTCAGCGCTTGGTCTCGGTGCATCCGACTTTTCATCTGGCCGTCTTAAATACGATGCTCACACGATGCGAGATGAGGTCGAAGCGTATACGCAAAGTTATATGGAAGACTTCGGTGAATGTAGAAATGAGGTATTGCCGAAAGCGAGGCCTTCACCCCGGTGTCCGAGCTTACGGGTAAGCCGGCCAGAGATCTCTGTGACAGCAACGACACATGAGGCGGAAGTTGCTGTGAACGACATGGCGCTTGCCTCGGCTCTCGAAGATGAGATCGGGCGCGTCAATGCCTCTGACCCACGACTGGCAAGTAGCCTCTATGCCATGCTTAAATGTGGACAGGATGATTGGTCGCGCGCCAGCCCTAATATGCTGATCGCGCATGCCATTGCTACGCACGGCAACGCATCGCGTCCATTGCGCGCCATCATGTACATGCCAGACGACGACCGGAATACAGCGCTACGATGGGTCAGCCGCGGCCTCGAGCCTTCTCATGCACTTTGCAAAGTTATAACGCCACGGCTGCGGTTCGGTGCTCCTCTGGACGATCATATCGTTCAGGTTGCACGCGACATTCACCATGAATCCAGACGCAAACAAGAGTGCCGAGATCAAGCGGAAGATCAGCATGAGCTGCAACCTGAAGTCCAGTAATATGCGGTTATCCACATCAAAGCTGCACCGGAACCCTTAGACTGAAGAGGGCAACGCCTAGTCTTTCTCCGTAGAAACACCTGGAGAAAAACATGACACCCTATATCAAGAATAAGCTACTGGCCGTGATCTATTTAGCCATCTCAGCCGCGCTGATCCTGTCAAGCGCGTGGATCTATCATAAAGGAAAAGAGAGCGAAGATCTCCATATGGGAAAAGTCAGCGCGATCGACACAGGGCTTTACAAAGTCGCTGATGAGATCAATAGCACCACGCCGATCTCAAGCGGGTCCGGCCTGATCATGGGCGCGCAGTATGATGACGCGAGCAATACGTTTACGTTCGATTTACGGGCGAACCCGGAACTCTTCACCGAAGTACCGGAAGAACTCTTTTTCATTGCATCAAGTGATGCCCTGCGTTGCGCCAAGCAGACATCTCTTCTGATCGAGATGAGCCGCGACACCAATGTTGCATACCGTCTCTTCAATAAAGAGGGTCGGGTACAGGAGCGTATTCTCATTGAGAAAGGATCCTGCACGAGCCTGCCGGTAATCACACCAAACTCGAAACAGCCAGCTCAGTATTGAGCTGAGGTTCCTGTAGCAAGGGCCCCGCTGTCAGCGGGGCCCGAAGCTTTGCGCATCCGGAAACACTCCCGAATGATCAAGGCGGCAAGGTTTAGAAGGTTCGCCAGGATTGCTGGGAGCGAGCCCATCATCACCGCGGCAACCACCCAAACGATAAGGCCGGCCATGATCGTAAATGTCATCCCATTACCCGAACATTTGGCGACGCCTGTGTTGATAAAGAAGCCTCCAAGCACAGGCAGGATCGCATACCACCCGGCGCCGCCCCCCAGGATCATCATCGACATGACGGGGATGAGAAGGATGTTGAACATCCAGAGGGCGTTTGTGAGAGCTTTATCACCCGCAATCGAGCTTCCCACCATACCGGATGCGACGAGCAGCATAACGAAGGCGGACCACTCCTCCATTACACCAAAATGAACCGCCCAAAGCAGACAGCCTACGAGATTTATTTTTTGCAAGTTTTCATCTTTCGCAAGGCTGAAGCTTACGAGTGTCACGATGAGGCCCAAATAGCCGATGATGTCTGCAGTCATATCCATTGCGGCGAGTATATAGCAGCTGCGAAAAACGGCAATATAGGAATGGCGCTTTGAGGCTAAGAATGCGCGCCAAATGGATTATCAACATTGATGGGTTCGGCGTATTTGCCCATTCCGGTATCTTCCAGAATATCTCCCAGGGTCGCTTGTTCAAGCGGCAGCCACCATGAATAGGCATCCGTGAGGATAATGCTGCCAGCATCATTATATCGCACTACGAGCGTTTCTTCGGCGATAAGAGAGACGCGCATTTTGAGATGGTCCTGTGGCTCCATCAAACCGATGGCCTCCATATGATCAGGCCCAAACAGAGCCTGGATCAGCCTTCCTGCATTATGCCAAACGTCGGGATACTGATCATCCTTGAACGATAGCACTCCACCCTCTGACCTGCTCTCCGCACAGAGTAGCAACTTGCCTTCAAGATGGATCTTGAGACGTAGGGCTGGAGATGGTGACACCGCCTTCAGATGTTCTTGGTTGGTTTCCATCAGAAAGGCACTTCCGGGTCCATATCAAACACGTTTTCCTCTCTTGCGTTCGCAAAATCATAGACGTCCGCCAGACTCTCGGGTGGTGCCGCTCGCCGCACGCACTCTGCTTCAACTGCGTTTCTATCCCGCGCCATGAGTTCTTGTGAAGTGAATATATTCGCAACGCTCTCCAGCCCAGCTTTGCGCAGAGAACGCGGCAGGTAGTCCTGCATTTCTGTCCAGGCAACCTGCAGATAACCCGGCTTTGTGAACCCGACGCCACATTCCCGTTCGGTCGACGAGAAACCCTTCATGTCAATAATCCGAGTTGTCTCAACTTCGCGCATGCGCCGTCTGTATGTTTCCAGACGTTCAGGGGTGATGGCCTCAAGGTTTCTCAGCAGCGCATTTGCCACTTTGTCGGCATCGGCATGCGGGGGAGCGTTGGAAGAGCCTAAATTCTGATTGATCGAGAAGCGCGCTGCTTTTCCATCGATCACGACCTTGAACTCGATTGTTGACAGAGATGCTGCATCGCCATCAACCGCGTAGACAAGTGAGAAGTCGCCTCTATTGCCAGCGGCTCTGATTGCTCCGCCATACCCACCAACGCAGTGGTTTTCAGTACGGCCCCGTAAGGTCAGGGCATTGTCTGAGCTGATCTCTCGAACAGTATAGCCCTCGATCGTCTGATCCTTAAGGAGAGGCCTCCAGCTGGTTTTGATGCCACCCCATCTGTCACTGCCGAGCTTTTCTTCAAGCCGTGCAAGATTCCTGTGCCATTTTACTGATGCCGCTTGAATCTCCTTGAAAGACGACCGGAGAAGAAACTCTTTTTCAACTGTAAGATTGGTGTGGCTCCTTGGGGCCTCATCCCCAACCGGCAAGTTAAGAGAAACTGCAGGAATGATCAGCTTCGTGGTGACACTGTTGATCATATCTCTGAAATTCTGGGACACGATATCAGGAAAGCTTTCCTCGAAATCGAGGTATCGACGTTGATAGGTGTGTTCCGCACTCGCCAGCTTGGATCTTAAAGCATGTTTATCTGCATCGCTGATATCTCGGCTCCGGCGCGCCACTGAAAAGGTAAAACGGATCGCATCGTCGGTATTCCAGAGCTTTTGCCAATCTGAGCCGCGCCGCGGTAAAATGTCTTGCTCAAGCGTCATCAGGCCGTTCAACGCAGCAGTGGGTGAGTTATCTGCAAGTTGCACCCTATGACGTGCCCCTGACAAAGGGTTCCCGATCGCGCGGGCTCCCTTTCCCTTAAGTAGCCTCAACTTCACTTCAGGAACCCTTGTGAGATTACTAAGGGCCTTGGTAAGTGGTTCACCCGCATCAATCACCTCGGTGATCTGAGGCTTGCGTAAAATAGGGAGGAGCGATGGATAAGCCTTAAATGCCTGCAAGCGATTACGCTGCAAGAGACATATTTTATCCGGATCTGGTAGACGGACTTCTTCACCATTGCTGGTGCCTGAGAACCATGAAAGGTGTTCGAAATCCGTGGCGCGCGCCCCCCAGGCAGCCTTAACCATCTCGGGGTTCAATGCTTCCTTAATCGCCTTTCTGATCCCGCCCCCGTTTCTGCCGGCACGTGAAAGGATTGTCCCCTTCATTTCCGCGTAAAAGCGAGACTGCTCGTCTGATCCCCAATGGCCCGCACGAAGGCTTTGGATACGTGTCTCAAAGAGCATGCTCCGCAACCATTGAGCGTCATTGGTGTAATGGTTGATGTCAAAACTGAAAGAGAAGCTGTTGGCATCATCCCAGTCTTTAGACTTTTCAAGGAAGGTTTCAATGAGCTGTCCTAATGGGATATTCTGAGACCCTTTAGCTCTGCATTCAAATGCAACAAGACCACCTTCTTGTGTCACACCCATAATCATGGTGTAGTCCAGGCCAAGGCCCGCAAGGGCCAGCCTGCGGTATCCGTTGATCTGGTGGTCATCAGAGAGCCAGATACGGGACGATGCAAGCCCTCGGCTGTACCCGGTCTGTTTTGCGCGGATTTCCTCATCGGATAGACCGTGTTTCTTACCAATCGTCTGGATAAACGTCAGTTGCTCGGGCGCATAGACGCTGACAGGATCCATGAGTTCGGCCGGTATTCCATATTGTGGCATCATCAGTTCCCATATTCTCGACTATGGGATGATATTGTACATGTGCGAAAAACAAAGGACTGTATATATTCATTACATAGTCTTGCCCTGAGACAAACGGGATCTCATATACTGAAGTAAGGAGCACTCATAACAATGCAGCAGATCAAACTTTTTGACTTCAGGGGGACAGAAGTTTCCTTGCATCCGACATTCTTCCTTCTGCCAGCAGTCGTCGTAGGGCCTGAATTTCTGGCAGGTCAGTTCTCAGCCGTTATGAACTCGCTTAGCATGATCGCGGTGCTGTTCTTCTGCATCGTTTTGCATGAGTTTGGCCATATCGGGATGGCACGTAAACTGGGGTTTGAAACCGGCGATGTGGTCCTGACCCCGCTAGGTGGACTGGCGAAGATCTATACAACCGGGGAAACTGGACGGGATGAGGTCTTGATTGCTGCAGCTGGACCTGCCGTAAACCTTGTGATCATCGCAGTGTCCTTTTTGTTAATGAATATTGTATCACCAGCGCTTGCCGGTGCCGGCCCCATGGTTGCAGGCGGCCTTTACACGATTATCCTGATCAACACGGTTCTCGCTGTCTTCAATTTGATCCCACTCTTTCCTATGGATGGTGGCAGAATGCTGCGTGGCATTTTGAGGTTTTGGATGACGCCCGCAGGCGCTACGTGCGTTGCGGTCTATACCGGCTGGGCAGTCGCCGCGGCTATTTCCGTTCTGGGACTTTTGATTGGTAACTTTATGATCCCTATGATCGCTGGCTTTATGTGCTTTATCGGGTATCAAGAGCTAACAGCTGCGCGCCGTGACCGATAATTTAAGCCGATCTCGGCGTGATGAATTTAAACGAAGGAATTCAGATGAAAGATATGGATGAAGAGGGCATCGTGCTCGCTGAATTTGCGGGTAATGAGGAGTGCCGATTTTCCTGGAGTGATGCAGGCTACCCTAAGTTAGATGCAAGCTACAAGTTTACGCTCGGTAAAATTCAGGGGGACTGGTTTTTCCAGCAATGGGAAGCCAGAGATGGGACCCTTCATGCGGTGGTACGTTTTGGTATGGATGACCCAGAACTACAGGGCGTTCTGGAACGATCAAATGTGATCCATCTTGTTGCGTCGTTGATGGAAGAAGTCCTAAATGAAAACCCATATGCTTGCCCCGATGAATTGGTTTCTGCCGGTGCCGCCCATCCGTTGGTTGGCGGGGTATCGATTGACGCTGATGATGGTGTTATCTGCATTTGCGAAGCCTTGAAAAAAAGCGAACTGGAAACTGTAGCGGAGAACATACTAGACGACCGCAATGAACAGGATTTCCTGCGAGGGCTTCGCGAGTTAGCATATAACTTTGATCATGGACGCGTGTTTCTTATTGCCGAGACCGCTGATGAGAAGGCCAAGTATGCAGCGATGCGTCCTATTGAGCCCCGCGATGATATGGATATGGTTATCGAAGTGCGTCCTATTCCTCAAAGTGATAGGAGGCGACCTAAGTATTTGCGCCCTCTGGGCGCGTTCCACCTCTCTCAAACACCACGGTTTGACTATGATAGCCGCACCCTTACCGGTGTTTCCGAATATATCGGTTTTGAGGGAGGCTTGTTCTGTCACTCAGATATCTGGAATGCGATCGCAGTCATGAAGCGCTTACCTCCAGAAGATACTGCACAAGAAGATGTGCGCCATTATATTGATATGGCCCTGGGGGATCTTGCATCTAAAACACCCGAGCCCGGCTGATCGTTTTCATTTTTCATGATACCCGTTCATCCTGACCTGGGAGTGCAACCAGATCGAGGGCAGGGCAGGGCATGAATGATTTCAGGCAGGCAATAAAGCAAACAGCAGTGCGCGGGGAGACTGGCGCATTGCAGCTCGTCCATCACGCCACATTGGCATCCTACGATGTCTCCCAGACAGCGCCCTTTACGCATTTTGGCACCAGGATTTCTGCGAAAACCCGTGTTCCTGCAACTGGTGCGCGTCTGATCTCCGCGTATCTGAACATCAAAAATGCCTTACGTGTGCTGGATGTCGACGATGATCATTCCCCCGAACATATTGCTGATAGTATTGAAGAATCCCATCCGGATCTGATGCGGGATTATATCGAGGAAATGCGCACGCTCGAGCCGGGCATGCAAGAGGAGTACCTTATAGAGATCCTGCAGGATGCTGGCTACGACGGCCTTTGCTATTTCAACCGTCACGAAGACCCAGGGTCGATGACCTGGATGATCCTGTCTCCCGATCAACTCTACTTGCAACGAGATGCGCGTTCTATGACGGCCGATCCATGGGATCTTGATCTCAACACATTTGTGGGGCCTTCGATTGTATCTGATGTTTTCTCCATAGACGGCGGTGAGGAGAGCTATGAGCACCTCGTGGAGGCGCTGATAGAAGAGGGGGGTACCCTGCCGGTTGTGGCGCGTGATACGCAGGGATGGGAGGCTCGTTGGCTCGATGATTGGGAGCCGCAAGCCACACTGGGTCTCTTTGACCCTACGGGCACCTACAAGGGCTTTTATATGTCTGGTCAGGTCTGGGTCGAACCGGATGCACGTGGTGCAGCGCGCTCGTCGCTAATGATAATTGCCGCAGCTGATATGCTGGGTGGATCCCCGTCGCAAAACTGGGAAGGTATGGGTTTTTCGCCAGCGGGTTATGCCGCACATGAAAAAGCCTATCGTATCGCAAAAGAATGTATGCCCGTCACAGAGCCTGTAGATCTCGGAGCGAGCATCGATGATTTCGAGCTTTAGTTGGCTATTAATGATTGAACACCCCCAGATGCGCTGTCTGGACTATGTTGAACATCGGCAGGCAAAAACACGTCCTCCGTCCAGTTTTCGCAGTTATTTATGGTGGTATCCTAAATTCTTACGAATATCTTAGTAGTGAAAATGTAAAATTGAAGTGGAAAATGAATGCCTGGCCATATTATTAAAGAAAAACTTTTGGCTGTTATCGATACGTTGAACCCTGAGGCTCACAAAATGCTCGCGCCGAAGTTCTTTGCCGACCGTGCCGGGATCTCCTTAACCCCGGAGATTGCCGAAGTGCTTTATGAAATTTCCATGGAAGACCGCCGGTTGGAACGTTGGGCTATGCTTTTCGAGTTTGATGACGAGCATAATATTGAAGAGGAAGACCTGGCTCACTTTGACAAAACGGGCGAGCTGGTACATCCACACAGTGGAAAATTGATCCCAAACGCAGCCGAACACCTGTCGATCTACTATGCATATCGTAAGCCGGAACCAGAACAACCATCCCCGTCATAAAGCAGGTATGCCATATATGGTATGTTTAGGAAATTAATTTTCGCAAACCTATTGCACTGATGTTTTTCGCATACTATATCTATATCAAGCGAGGCAATGATGCCCACCCACAATATCTAGGAGTTCTCCATGTTTGGTTCCACACGCCGCACCCTCACCGCCGCCGCTGTTCTCGCAGCAGTTCTCGTCTCGGGTTGCGCCGCGCCAAGCACGCAAACAGTATCGAGCACGCCCAGCGTCAAGACTGCAACTGATAACCCATCCGTCGTTCGTTCGGGCGGCACAAGCACGGTTGACCTGAACACCTGGTCCTCGCACAAGAACCTGGGCGCGCCGGTTGGTGTTTATGCAACCCGTGACGCTTACTTTGCAAGCAATCCCGGCTCGAACACCTTCAGCATCACCAAGCGCGGGATCATGTCCTTCAACTTCCACCGTGATGGTTCTGCCGATATGTATTACATGGGCAGCCTCAAGCCGATCACTGTTCCGGTCACCGTCGGAGCTGTGCGCGACAATACCGTCTGCTTCCAGAAAACGGGCAAGTTCCATGGTGGATGTGTGTCGCTCTTCAAAGCCCCCTCGGGCGGCTACATGGCCGACGCAATCTTTGGCAACGGCCAGATGCGTACCTTTAAGGCTTACGGCTTGAATGGGTAAGGTGCGCGACAGCGAATGACAAAAAGGCCGCCCACCGGGGCGGCCTTTTTGGTTTCCGCAGAAACGTTCGTGAGGTATTGTCAAGTAATCGGTTCGATCAGATCGAGAGTTCATCCTCATCGGCTTCCAAGCGGCGCTCATGCATCGCCATCGCAGCACCCAGAGCCTCAACAAGGGCCGCGGTATTTTCGGCGTAGCTGCGGGTATCCAGAAGCAAAGCTTCCTGTTTATCAATGTATTTCGACATACTGCGTCCATAGCCGTTTTGCATCAATACAGCCTCGATATCCAGGCCATCGGAAGTCTCATTTTTCAGCACCTGAACAAGGTGGTTCTTCAAAAAATCCACGTCATTACAGGCCAATGTGGCATCATCAATAGGCTCACCATCAGAGCAGATGATCAATTTGCCGGGTACGTCATGAGCACGCATGCGATCTACTGCCCAGATGATTGCCTCACCGTCGATGTTCTCCTTAAGCAGCCCCTCATGCATCAGGCCGTATACGTTGTCGCGGACGTCATGCCAGTTATCATCACGTTCTTTGATCGTGATGTGCAAAAGCTCGTTCAGGCGCCCGGGCAGGGGTGGTCGGTCCTGCGCCAGCCACTCTACGCGAGGACGGCCTCCCTTCCAGGCTGATGTAGTGTGCCCCAGGATTTCGAAAGGTGCCCCAGCGGCATCCAGCGCGTCGCCCATCTCAACCATCGCGGCAACCATTGTGGCAATGGTCTTGCCGCGCATCGAGCCTGAGCAGTCCAGCAGGAATGTGCGCGGGACATCCGGGTCTGCGATTTCGATCTTGGTGCCAGTCGCGAAGTCAGCCAGCAACTGCTTGAGGCGTTGCAGACTTTCCGGGTCGCGTTCAATCATATCGTTCTTGTAAAAAGATGCCGATACAATCCGATCATGTTCGGCATTGAAAATCTTGTAATCTTGCATGGGGTATATCTCCTATTCGCTTTTGAAGATCATCGATACCCATGAAATTCGCAATGGCAATGGTCCGACAAACAAATATATGTTGATCTTGATCTATCGTTTTTCGCAGTACATATTGTAGCCATAGGTCACCGGGGCGTTTTATCTATGCATGTCATGACAGAAGGACTGGTTCGCCTCTACCAAGAGGCACCACGGCGCGAAAAGCGCCGTGCCCATATCCTTCAGCTCATAAATTTTCGCCTTCGCAGGGGGATAGACTTTTCTGTGGAAGATCTCATGGCTACTCCCAAGATGAAGGTCTCGCGACGCTATGTGGAGGATATCCTGAAAATGGCGATCAAAGAGAATCTGATCTCAAAGCAGACCGGAGGCAGATACGGACCGTCGCCGCGCAATTATGAGGGATGCCTTGCCATGGTCCGCGCATTCACCTTCCCACTGGACGGGTTTACCCGAAAAGACGTGCGTCTGGGTCTCGCCGTAGCCCTGACAGACAATATGATCGACAGACTACTTCGTGACCTTATAGCCCAAGGAGAGCTGCAAAAGCTCGAGCGCGGGCGCTATATTTGGTTTCAAGAAGTGCGCAAAGTCGCATGAAGTCCGGGATAATATGACCATCTAGGCCCGTTTGATCATCATCATCCCACACCCGAAGGATTTCGCACCGCCGAACCCTGTTACCACCGCGTCCAGGAACATATCCGGATCCGTGATCTCAATCACACCGGTGATGTCGATCACACCAAAATGAGGCTGCCCTTTGCGCTTACCGCACCCGGCAGGCACGATGATATGGGTATAGGCGTCAATCTGAGGTACGCGACACTGAAAGCCGGATCTCGCGCCCTGCCGGCGTAACCAGGCGCTGCCTTCGTCCTGCACGAGCTGGCTTCGCGACAAAGCTCTGTCTTCGACGGACTTGAGCGCATGCATGACCACATCATGCTTGCGCCGCCGCGGCTTGCCATTTGGTGCGATGTCGCCCGGCGTTACGACAGTCCGCGTCGCATTTGCCCGTAATACAAAGCTGAGCTTGTCGCCAGCCGTGATGGACGGCGCGAAAGGGCGGGTTTCAATGGTTTCGAAGAACACCGATGCAGCAGGTTCTCTTTGAGATAGAGTGTAAAACCGACCGTCCTCATTCCGGCGCCATAGGAAATCACGCATACCCCCCTTATCGTTGAATGCCGACCAAACCAGACGATGATGGGCATCTAGGGCGGAGCCTTGATGTTCAGGGTCGAGAAGGCTCGACAGGGCGCGCATTGAAGGGCTGCGCGACAGCGTCATTTTGGACAAATACATACTTCAACTTTCCTGGATGATATCAAGGACGGTGACGGTCCTGTTTCTGAACTCCCAGCGCTGACGGCAGGTTGGGTCGTCGCTGCGGGTGATTTTACGGCCTTTGAGCCTTGGATGCGGATCAGAAGCGACGCTGAGCAGAGGCGCATTATTCCAATAGGGAAGCACAGCCGCGACGAGTGCGTCTTTAGGGCTCTTGGCTTTGGTGAGCACGGGACAAAGCGGCGCATTCAGGGGGCAGGACTTTCGGCCGAGAAACAACGCATGTGCAGGGCGAAGCAAGGCCGCGTGGACCGCTTCAACATCTCCGCCCCAGAGCGCCACCGAGTAGAGTACCCCTGTGCGGTAATCGCGACGGGTTAGCGTTGTCTCTTCGGCTCTGCTGCGCCGGGCGAGCGCCAGCGCATCACCGCGTGTTGCCGGATGCTTTACCGCGGCGCGGGGCACGCTCTGAACTGTATGGAAATCTGTAAAGGATGTTCCCGTATCATGTATCCCCACAGCCACAGAGTGTTGTGCCACGTCTTCCTGTCCGTTTACATCTGCACGGTCAAAACCGCGTGCGGATGCGACCATGCCGAGAATGGCGCTCCGCCCCGGCCAGCTCAGTGAGCCGCGGATCTCATTGCCGGCATTGCCACCCATTGAGGCAATGCCGGCCGACAGAGTGAAAACGAGGAAAGACTGCATCAGAGGTCCTTCAGGGCTTTTGCCGCAGCTGCCTTGAGGTCCGCCAGAGTACCTGATCCTGCGTGAATGTTCATCACGACGGTTGCATCTGGCAACATGCCGTAGGCGGCTTCATTGCGTCGCGCATGATCTTCCAGAGCATCAATCGAGCTCTCCATCAAAGGCTGCTTGGTGACAGGCTTCGAGAAGGCCCCCGAAAGATTGAAAGGGGCATGCTGGCCGACTTCCAGGCGCATGTAGCCGGCGCGCGGATGGTGGGCGTAGGATCCGGATTTCCCTGAAGGGGACGCAGTTGGCAGGGCCTGTATAAGCGCATCAATGCTTTTTGCTGCAAGCCCCGCATCTCCATCAAGGTTGCGTAAGAGCAGATCGAGATCAACGCAGGCATAGATGTAGAAGACACCAGATCCGAATTCTGCATCATCAATAAAGGCTGCGCCTGCCCCTTCAGGGTCCTCGGGCGTTTGCAGATCATCCATAGCTGCGAAGAAATCGTCCTCGCTCACCGCGGTATGGGTGGTAATGGCGTGGCTGATCTGGACCGCGCCATCACGGTTGTATTCCGTAGCCCCTGCGAGCATGCGTCCAAACATTGCAATATCGACGGCACCATCGGCGGTGGCGAGAACTTCTTTGCGAAGCTCTTTGGCAATGTCGCGCAGGGTTTTGGCGTCTTTGCTCTTATTCATTTTGTGAATGTTGATCTCCCCGGAGTGGATCCGATCCGCGACTTCGAGAGCACGGGCCCGTTCTTGCGGAGATATGAAGACGACCTGCTTTGTTCGGACCCGGTCTGCCTCACTGGTGTCGACATCCTGGAGCTTACCAAATATGTTCGATACCTCTTTTGCTGTAATTTTCGCATCTTCTCTCTTCGCGCCACCCGCGACCAGATGCGCCTCCACAACCTCGCCGACCTTGCGGGTGCGATCACCCAATGAGCCGCCGAGTGTCGATTGGAAATTTGCGCTCATCCGGATGGCCCGTTTGAGCGACTGGCTCGATACGCGCAGGCGCGGTGTCCCACCGAAACGGGCTGTTTTCTGACGCCCTTCCTTGTCCCGGTTAGGATTGGAAGGCGGGTAGGATGTTAGGAGATGAAATTGGAGAAATGTGGTCATACGGTCTGTTCCTCTTCACTTTTGGATTGGAGCACGGCGGGGGCTTCAGAATTGTGATAGTCAAAGCACCAACGGCAGCGCACGGTTTCGCTCCAGAACAATACATCGCGAGCAATTTGTGCGACATTGCAGTGCCCAGCTGCCAGGTCGATGGCATTGCCGACCCCATTCTCGATGTCGCCGAACTCCATGGTTAAAAGGCGATTGAACCGCTTCTGGCTGAGCTTGGGGTCTTTTCCGCCTAGAATGCGGAGCAAAGGTCTTCCGTCATGTTCCTTGATACGGGCAAGAACCTTAACCAGCCGGTAGATCTGAAGGGGATTGCGCAACTCGAGCCGCAGGGCCAGGTCGAACACGGCCCGCTCAGAGAGCACTTCCGAAGGCTGGTTGGCGCGGCGGATATTGGCGCGCAGGGCAGAGGCTGCGCCAGTATCTGCAGCCAGCATTGAGGACCACCAGCTCATTGCTATCTTGCCGTGGTTAATCTTCGCATTCATGCCGCCTTCGCCTCTTCCATTTCCAGCATGGCCCGAAGGCTTGCGCTGGATTTACTCACTATGTTGAACCTATCGGTGAGACTCCGACGCCCTTTGATGATGTTGGTGATCACTTTAGGATCCCTGCGTGTCATGCAGGGGAGAGTGACCTCATCGAAGATTAATAACGCCGTTTTTCGCATTTCATAGAACCAGGCCGTGCCGATGTTATGGCGCGACTTGCCGTGAGCAAGCTCTGCGCAAAGCCGATCAAGCGCAGCCTCGGTCCGGTCGTAGAATTCTTTCTCGATCCGCATCCCGGAGGGGATGTCCATCGCATCTTTGATCGCGCGGTAGATGTGGCCCGTGATCGTCTCTGCAGCTTCAATCATCGCACGCAAAAGCACCTGATCGCGCTTCGTCAGGATATGTAGCACCGGGTGACTGGTCATGAAGTTGACGGCCGAGGCTTTATTCATATTCCAACCGGCGACAAGGGTAGAGGCCCTTTGTCCAGGGAACCGCTCCTGAAAGGTGCGGAATGTCAGCGCACGCTCGCGCCCCGTACCTTGCTCTGCAGGAATGATCGTTCCGATCCAGTTATCATAGCCCAATCGGGTGACGTTCACCTTCATTGGCACGAGGTTTTTTGTCGTCTTGTCCGTGAAATTCGGGGTCAACGGATGAAGACAGCCAACATAGTTCGTGCCAAACGTCTGCTCGCGGAAGCCGATAATATTTTCGTCTTGGCAGGTCAGTCGCACCCGGCGGGGCATAGCAAAGAATGTCTCCGCGGTCATCTCATGCCCGAGGGGCAGGGTGACGCTTTCCGAGACTGGCTTGCCGCCATCCTCCGGCCCTTGCCGCTTTGAGGATACGGTTGGCCGCATCCAGGGAAAGTCATTCAGCGCGGCGGGTTTACCATAAGGCACATTTGCCCAGATCATTTCCCAGAAATTATCTCCTGGGACAACAAGTGTAACCATAGGGCCGCCACCTCGAAGTCCCACGCGTTTGCCCGCGCCGTTGGCAGGGGCGTAGCTCTGGAATGTAAAAAGAGCCATCGCGGCTTCTGGTAGTGATAGATCGCCGTAACGATGTCGCCTGACCATGACGTCCTTGTTGTCGCGTATCGTCTTTTCGCCAGCTGAATCAGGAAACAGCGCATCGGTCTGCAGCGAGACACCATCAGCGAACTCGGAATAATCCTGGCAAAAGAGAGGCCCTGCACCCGTAAGATTGAACGCCGGCGCGAGGCGCTTAAAGGCAGAGCGCAACTCTTCGGGTTCAACCTCTAACCCGTCTTCCCAAGTTTCGAGATCGGCAGGTGCCATGGCGGCAAAGCTCAGACCGATCAGAAATTCGAGGCAGGCGATGTTGAGATCCTCGCGGTGCCAATCCACACTTTGAATCTTGTCATTGCTGATCTCATCGGGACGGATCACGCGGCGACGACCAGTGGTCATCACAACGGGGATCCAAGGGTCCAAGATCAAATTCAACGCCACGAGATATTTCTCCTTCACAATGGAACTAAGCGCCGTTTTTCGCGTTGTCTACCTTGGGGCGGGTTTAATCAAAGAGCAGCCCGAATTTACGATCGTAGCGCAGGCCTGCGCAGATCCTTCCATCTTTTGGTACATGGAAGACCCTCGTCCCACGCTTCTTCCAGTGGGTCCATTTCTCGGTATGTGCCTCATAGATATCGTCTGGAATGCGCGGCAGATTATCGATCGACAGCAAACGGTGCAAAGGAACCTGCAATTCCGAGTAAGCCGGGGTCTTCCGGCGCGCCCAGGTGACAATATCCGGATCCATTTTTCGCAAAAGATGTATTGCCACGGTCGGGCGACCAAGACGGGTAGGGTATTGTTCGCCATCCTCACCATCCCCGCCAGCGCGGTACCCTTCATCGACGTCGATGATCCTATGGGCCGCGCGTCCGGCTTCTACGTCGTCCAACGCGTTTCTGCGCTGTTCGGCTAATACCAGTTCATCAGGCAGGGGGCAGGCGTCAGGTCCATGTACAGCCTCGATTAGCCCCCTCAGGTCATCAGGGGCGGTAATCTGGCCTCGTGCCAAGAGGGTATGAGCCGTACGCCATTGATCATGGTGCGGATAGACCCAACGGCCTTTAGGCATCACGTGATCGAGCCAATTACCTGTGGCGTCCGCATGCGGCAGAGGCGAGAGGAGATACAGCACAGGCTCGACCACAGGGCGATCTTCGCGCGGCCGCCTGTCCATATGGCGCCACAGCCGGCCGGCGCGCTGAATGAGGGCAGCCATGGGGGCCAGATCGCTGACTACAGCATCGAAGTCGATATCGAGTGAGCTCTCGACCACCTGGGTCGCAACAAGCACTTCTGCGGTGCCGTCTTTTTTGTGCCGATAGGCTTGCCCTTCTTTCCCGAAGATCTTCATGATGTCGCGTTCATGGGTTTTTCGGTCAAAAAGGGTGAAGCGCGCATGCAAAAGCCGTGCCTTGATACCGCGGGCACGCAGAGCATGGACGGCCGCAATGGCGTCATCGACAGCGTTCCGTACCCAGAGCGTGCATGCCCCGGATTTCGCAAGATGAACCACGCGGTCCACCGCCTCGGTCTGACTGCCGATCCGCTCCACCCGGACCGGCCCTTTGGATGAGGCCTGGCGTGGGAAGTCGGTGACCGTTTCCCCGCATGATAAGGTCAGAGCAGGGTAGCTTGGATCATCGAGATCAGGCGTCGTGGTGATTTCGGCCCCTTTGTTAAAGGCCTCCACCAGCCTGCGCCGCAGGTCCAGCGGGAGGGTTGCCGTGGCGAGGATGGCGGACCCGCCCCGCATCGCGTGCAAACGCAGAAGCTCTTCCAGTTCGCGCGCCATATAGGGATTGCCCATCTCATGGACCTCATCAACGATCAGGATCTGTCGGGAAAGACCAAAGAGGCGCAGGGTGGCAAAAGCGGTGGGCATGACAGCCTGAAGGGCCTGGTCGATCGTTCCGACACCGACATCGGACATCAAAACCTTGCGCCTGTCATCCGCCAACCAACGGGTGCATGAGACATCGTTTTCTCCGCGGCCCTCATTACTGATCGTGGCGCGGAACTCTCGTGAGAGATGTGCGCGCCCATGGGCAAGGGCCAGGTTTGGTGTGCCCACGAACATCCTGCCAATGGTCTGCCGCATACGCCCATACATCGCATCCGATGTGGCCATGGTTGGCAGGGCGAAGAACAAGCCGAGGCCCTTGCCAGCAGCAAGCATGCGCTGAGATAAAAGGAGAGCGGCTTCGGTTTTCCCCGCGCCGGTCTCATCCTCGATGATGGCAAGGCAGGGCCCTCCCGGCAGGGGGATATCCTGTGCGGCCTTTTGCATGGGACGCAGCTCGAAATCGAACAGCCGTTCCGTGGAGACCGGCGTGGTGGCCATCCCAGCCGCAGCAACGGCCTCATTTGCTGTCTCGCGCGCAGTCGCAAGATAGGTGTCAAAATCCCTGCCAGCGGACTCTGCTTTGAACCATTCCTGATTAGAGCCAATCCAGTCTGCCGTCGAGGTCAAACCAGCCAGCCACCAAGAGAACCTCTTGGTCTCTTTGGTGGTCATCCCTGTCAGGTCTGCATCGGGCCAGAGCTCCAACGCGCGATCGATGAGGTAGGAGGCGTCATCGGCCGCGTCAGGCCCGGCCCGATCGCGCATGCGGATATAGTCGTCGTTCATGTCGCGCCGCGAAGGGCGCCCATGGTGGCCTGATGCGGCTGCAATAAGCTGGAACAGCGCGCGCGGACGAATGCCGAGATGTGCTGCGATGCGTGTCTGATGGTCAAAGAGCCAGGTTTCGCTCAATTCCCAATGGCGATAGGTGTAGATATTAAGATTAACTCCGGTCACCATGTCGCGGAATTCGTTACCTATTTTACCTACGTCATGGAGAAAGATCAGCAGAACTAATGCGTCAGCAGCACCCTGAGGGATCTCGAATGATCTGAGAAGTTCTTCTGCAGCCGACGCGACATCGAGCATGTGGTAGGCTGCGGGATGGAAGATGTCGCAGCCCTCGGCGGGGCTTTTTCCGGGCCAGTCTTCGGCAAGTTTGCGGTCTGTCATGGGCATGTTCGATCTCCGCCGGCTGCTGCACGCCGCGCGGTATGCGCATAGGCGTTACAAAGCAGCTATGTCAGGAGGATCAGATTGAGATGGTCGGGTCAGACAGGTTTATGTGGATAACCTGAAGTTTCCACACAGGGACCAACTGCATCTGAGACCCATGGTCTTTGGACATCATCCATGCGGAAAATACACAGGTACATGTGTTTTCCTGATTTGGTTCCAGGAGGTGCTGTGCAACCCCGAAAAGTCGGGGAACGTCTCATGGGTCACTGCGGGTGAGGCAATTCCACCGGTGGACACCGACATCGGTGATACGTAATAAATAGACACACTTGGTTCTTGGGTCACGCCTTATTAAAGTTCTGGTGACATCCGGACTTCGGTATAAACGTCGTTCATGTCGATATAGCGGACAGTTTCATTCAATTGATAGGCGGCCATAATATGATGGTATCCATCAATGACACGCCCGTTGTCGATCACGACGCATCGATCGGGATCGAAGTCATTTGCCATCGAATTAATAAGGTCGATCTGTTCTGGGGTTGCGTGATCGCGCATCGAGGCCACTAAAAACATATCACCGCGCCACGTCAGCAGATCCTCGATCTGACTGATATTCATCGTTTTAACCGTGAAGTCGAAATCCAAATCATCCATGGGAACGAAGTGCGAAAGGGCTTCGCTTTCGTCCCGGATCTCGGCATTGGTGTAGAGTTCAATAAGCTTCATGAAAAGACATCCGCTGCGGACCGGGGAGGTGGCCTTGCATTATTTATTCAAGGACCGGTTGTTGCCTTGAGAATTGCCGATATGGCGCCGAACGGGCGCCATATCTTTGTGCATCAGGTGCTGGATGAAATTCAGAACGACATCTCTTCTTCGTCGGCCTGATTTTCGAAAGCGATGATAGGGTCAGCTGGCGCAAAGGGAGATGCGACCAGCACTTCACCCGCCTGGCCAAACTCCGGCATGTCCTCTTCGATGTTGTATCCCACCGCAATGGCAGCGGCTGCTTGCTCGCGCAGAGCTTCGAGATCGGGCACGACATCATTGATAGTCATGCGCATCATCGCGACGAAACCATCTGTATGGCCGCGGTCGGCAATCATACCTGCATCCTCGACCACGCATGAAGCGCGTTCATGAACATCTTCGAGCAAGGCAACGGTGATGCGGTCGCTCTCCAGGAGGGGCTCGAAACGATCATTCTGCTGGGCAAAGGCATCGTATGCCTCAAACATACCCAACGAGCGGGAAGACTGTTTCAGCGTGATTTCGACATCTGTCATCATGTCGGGGGGCATTGCACCCGCAATGTCAGCGCGGAAGGGGTTCTGTCCTTTGGTCATATCAGCCTCATATATTTGCGTTGATCCAATGTCGCATGACATTGCGAAAAAACGCGGGCTATAATATTGTGCGACATCAGGACTTACCCAGTCGGAGGCGATATGAAACGAAATCACAGGCGCAAGAGGCCGTTGCCCGGTTATGGTGATGTTCACTCTGAAATACTCTCTGTCGAGAAGCTGGATGGTCTGCATTATGATAACTGGGACCGGCAGGATGACACCCACGCGCATCAGGATATCCGCACTTCTGAAATTCCGACACACAACGGCTTTGTGCGCAACAAGCCCTCAGAACATCTTGATAAAGCCATGTCATCATTCAATGCGCGGGCAGAGCTTGGGGATCGTTATATCGGGGCCTCGATTGGCAATGACTTCTCGAAAGGTAACCGCGGCATGGCCAGGGCAGTCAAAGGGGCTAAGAAATATGTCAGAAGCCGCCGGCGTTTTCACGAAAACAAGGCGACACGCGGCTTGATGAGTGATCCCGAACTGCTTGAGGATAGATGAGATCTACCAGAGCGGGCGGACGTAAGGTCTGGTTCTTGATGCTGCTACGTAGATCCAGAGTAGCACGAAAGCACAGGCCCCAAACCAGAAGGTCTCAAAGCCTATCGTGAAAGGTGAGGTCGGCGCGATCAGACCGGGAAGGGCGGGAAGAGCCGCGGCAATGATAGACAAAAGGTATATCGGCCGGCATGCCAGCCCCCAGGCAAAGAGCAACCAGACCAGTTGCAGTGAGACTACACACGCCCAGATCAGATAATCTGGCATGGCGATCCAGATCATCAGCGGTACAAATGCCAAAAAGAGGGTCAGGTGGTCTGATGCTCCAGGTTTAGATTTGCGCTCGATAATCGGGCTGCCCCACGCGCATATAAGCAGCCAGCACAGTGAAATGACCAACAAAATCCAATTCATCATGGCGCCGGCAGCCAAGATGCAGGGGGTGATGCCAATTGCCGAGAGGCTGCAAACCTCTCGTTTGTTTAGCCCAGACGCAATCAGGACCTGAACTGTAAGAAGCATCATGATGCCTGCTCCATAGAGCGCAGTGAAGTGGGGCTGGAGCATGATGTTTCCTCTGTTATTGTGTTTTATCATCAAAAAAGCCCGCCGAGTGATCAGCGGGCTAAGTTTTTCGCTGGCGGAGCCAGGATTACATTGCGGGCTCTTCGGCCGGCTCAGGCGCTTCAAAGTTCGCGAACTGGATTTTGGATCCCACTTCAACTTCTGCGTCAGGGAAGCGTGCCTTCAGTGCGTCGACGGCTTCCTGATCTTCCAGTGCCCATGCTTTGCCGAGCTTGGATACAGTCACATCGTTGCCACCAGCGGTGACAGTGCCACCTTCAGCGACAGAGCCTTCAATGACGGGAACCCGATTGGCGTCGCGATCGGCCACAGAAGCCGCGCGAGCTTCAGACTTGGCAGCTTTCTCTTCGGCTGTCATTTCCGGCTTCGGCATCGCCGACTTCGGTGCGTTGGCATTATAGACATAAACCTGCTCTTTGCCGGCTTCGAGACGATCGTCATGTGCGGATGCGCTCCGGGGGGTGAAAGCAGAGCCAATACCGACGATCGGTGCCTCGCCAACTGTGCCACCGAAATCGAACTTGTCGCCGATATTCATTTTGGCCGCGTCAGCTGCGGCAACCGGGGTGCGGTCTTTCATGGCCTGTGCCTGATCCTGAACGGACAGGGTGTCGAGTTTGGCGATGATCGCATCTTCCTGGCCTTCCGGCAGGAGGTAAGAATTCGGACCTTTCATCTCGGCACCGGCCTCTTTCAGGGTTTCGCGTGACGCGACCATGTAGCCGGAAATTTTCGCGAAGGTGCGACCGGCGAAGTTGCCATCCGCTTTGCCTGCGAAGGTAGAATAAAGCTTATCACTCATTGGAGTATCCTTTCGATTGCTGTTGCCATGATAGTTATTTGAGGTTTGTGAAAAAACAAAATGGTCGGATATTATGCAGGGTTTTTTCATGCTGATTACCTAGTGTCGTACTAAGCAACACAGATTGGAGAAGAGTATGGCTTGGATAAATATTGGTGACATGTCGCCCAAAAGCGGTGCGCTCGTCGTACGCGACGCCGAACTTGATGATGGTGATTTCCGCGTTGAGGCTGTCGAGACCACTAGCGAGACCAGTGTCGGCGGAGATGAGAGCGTCATCTTGCTGCGCCAGGGGGAGATCTTCCTGCAGGCACGCGATTTCGCCTCAGCACTGGAGACAGTCGGTGCCACACTCAAGGATGGCGTTATCTCACGACCAGATCATCACGGAGACCTGGCGCATTTCGGAATCGATAGTGATGAAGGTTTGCGCGAGCTCACCCATGCGGCCCATGCTTACAGCGGCATTGCAGAGGCGGACATTACCAGCTTGGTCAGGATCGGCTTTCCAACGCCCTATGATCAAGACCCGCGGTTCGATGGCGAGATGACTTTCTATCCTGAGGGCACCTCTTTGTGGTCCATCATGCGTCTTGAGCTGGATGGTTTTGACTATGTTGCACCTGACGAAGGTGAGCCAACGAAGGCAGACCCCTATGATACCAATTGGGGTCCCTATGCGGGGATGCCGCGCAGTATCGAGACTCGCGCGGATCTCACTGCAATTGTAGCATTCCGCATGTTGGACCGCGATGATGCCGGCAATCCAATCGTCTACTCGGACGGCTTCTACGACACACCAGTCGAGTGGATTGGTCCGAAAGAACCGGACCTTATCGCCCTTTGGGAGACTCTTGAGGACAAGGAAGCGCCTGTGCTTGAGAGTACAGAAGAGCCAGGATTGTAAGAAATGCCATATATAGATGATGAATGGCTTGCGGTCTTAATGAGGCTTCCGGATGCTGCAGAGTTGGACGAGGCCATGCGCCGGTCAGATAATATCGAGGGGAGCATTCTTCATGCCATGCAGATCGCACGCAACCTGGACGTTTTGCGAGAAATAGACGGCCTTGGCCATATGGCGTTTGAGCCTGGTCATTGCTGGAATGAGTTTTGCCAAGACCCCGACGGGATTGTGCTGCGTGAACGTTTGGAAATCCGGAAGGTACTGGGCCCCAAGATCGAGACTATGATCCGCAAGGCATACGAGTCTCCTGATCGCCTGGAAATCGATGAACTGTCCGCTCAGCTTTATGCTTTTCTCGATCATCCCGTAATCAATCCTACGGAAAGCGACTATACGCATCTGCTCGAGGATGGTTCTGGCCTCATCTTTCTGGAGTTCGATGGTTTCGCACCACGCGCCCATATTTCCAGAGGTTTGGATCCTTGGCGAGTATCGGTGGATGATCAACCAGAGCCTGATATGTGATCAATATGTCGGAACAACTCTCTTTAAATCCAGATGAGCTGGCCCAGGCCATCGACATTCCTCTGAAAGAGTGGCCGGGCAACTGCCACGCTATCGCAGTGGCCATCCTTGCGCGCGTGCCGGTGGCCGGAATGCGGGTGGTGCGGGGGCACTACCACGGGCATGTGAGCAAGAGCTCTGTCTACCGAGGATCCCTGCAGCAGCACAGCTGGCTCGAAGCTGAAGATGGCCGCATTTTGGATCCGACACGCTGGGCAATGAGCTCTCCGAACAACCCCTATATCTATCTTGGGGAAAATGACGCGTACGATGAGGCGGGCTTAATGCTGCGCGCTCGGATGAAGCCTCACACTGCTATGTCCGCATTCTTGTCAGGAAATGATACAGCCGGAGCCGACAACGCCATCCTGAAACGGCTGAAGGCGCAGACGCCGGAAGAGATTGCTCGGGTTTTCGAGGCGGGAGGACTGGCGCTGCCACGAGCGGAAATCTCTCTGCGAGATGCCGAAAGACTGCGCAGCAGGATGGAAGACCCTGTCGAACATTTTCACGAACCGGAAGCTTTCTTTAAAGCCTTACAAGAGATCGGTATGGGCGCACTTGTGCCCTATGATACACTGCAGCGTGTGCTCCACCCCGAAGAGGTCTACGTAAACCGCGGAGTAAACCGGCTGTTTGATCTTCCTCCCATGGAGACATTGAGTGACCACCAGAAGCTCTTCAAGATTTTCTGCCGTTTCCTCTCTGTTGAAGCCCGCGATCTGGCGATCGAAGACGAATTGGGGGAGATGCACTACAGCCTGCAAGATCTCCACGACGCATTGAACGAAATGGAGCAGCGACTGCGGCTGGATCCTGAAGGCCCATATTTCTCCAGAAATACTCGCACCTTAGTCGCTATTGTTGCGTCGGAGCTTCTGGGAAAGGGTTTTGGTGCTGAACTTGAGGTCGAGCGCTATGCCCGATCCATTGGTATGGACCGGGATGCCTTGCATTGCGCCTTGGTCGCATTCGGCGATTGCGAAGGATATGATCTTCCCTGGCTTATAGGGGATGAGGCACTAAGGGCCGAGCAGGGCAGGGGAGATCCTGACACATCTGAACTGGATCTATGAGCTTGCCCGCGCCATTCTGATATCCGGGCAAGGTGCGGGATTGTGAGCAGCCTCCAGTTTGAAATGGGAGTAGCATCCGGCCCCCGAAAAATCATCGCGCAAATACTTCTTGGCAAAGTTTACGCGGCGGGTCAGATTTGCAGTTGATGCGCGTGGCCTCAAAAATTCCTTCATGAAGATCCTAGCCGCGACATCGACACTGTTCGCCCTGCGCAAGCGCGTGAGCATCGGTTGGTACTGTGTCGCAAGCTCGTGTTTCAGAAATCCGTAGTTCGCTTCATATGTTTGTTGGCCGCCACGGGATTTTGAAAATGCCCTGAAGGCTGTTTTCCGTGATCCGCACCATTGCGAATATCCATAGCATGTGCCCTGAATCTCATGAAGCATGCGGAAGTTTCCGGATTCATGGGCCAGATTGCCAACAATCGCTGCGGCAGCGTTTTCGGGCAGATCGAAGTCTACTTGCAGGTCGGTGATCAACTGCTCTGGCACGGTGATGATTTCGATCACTTCTTGAGCCGGTGTGGATTTCTTTCCGAAGCTGAAAGCGGCGGCAGGTGTGGCACACAAGGAGAGAGCAGCAAAAGCTGCTATCATAAAGCGGGGGGTATTGAACATATGGTGTCTCTGACATTAGGAAAATCAGCAAACATCCTTTTTCGCAGAATATAACAGCAGCGTTATAGACGGCGCGGATGGCAGCATGCTGGATGTACCCGTAAAGTTCCAAAAAAACAACTTTGCGAAAAATGGAAGGCAGGTATCCGCCATTCGGAATCGCATCCCTGTGTTACATCAAGCATATCGAAGCCTTTGCCGTCGTCTCTCTATGCGAAAAATCAGGTATGTGATATCTTTCGCCAGAGCGGAAGAAAGGATAAATATGAAATACATCATCGCAGACGAAGATCGTGAGCTATGGGGCCATTTTTTTGAGGAAGACGGGGACTTCAACGAGCGCCACTGTCGTTTCGTTTATGACAGTATCAAAGAGGAGCTGCATAAGTTGGAAATCAATCGTGACAACCGTTGGCAGACTGCATCACGCAACGACTATGACAATCTTGAAGACAGTTTGAAGAACGCCAACCCACAGGCGCTCGATAATCCTGAAGAATGGGGGCTCGGCCAGAGCGATAGCCTTCCGCCCTGGGCTATGTCGGAGATGACACCCGATGACTGTGGATGTGAGTAGAATGCAGGCATGTCCAAGGCAGACAGCAGAGCTGACTGGCTTGGACATGGATTAGACCCCGGTACACGGGTAAATGTCGTGCTGGATATGAACAGCGCGTTCTATGTACGGGCAAACCCCGATGGCCGGGGAAAAGCATGGTTGAGGTGTATTGGATCAATCATACTACGGATGACCCCGGGTTCGGGGATGTGGTTCTTTTCTGGCCTACGTTATCCGCCTATTGCAAAAGACAGGCTACGATATTGCTGGAGCCTTTGAGTGAGAATGTGAAGCTTTCCCCTGAAGGGGTTGTCCAAACAGCCTCGGAGCCTTCTGCCAGAGCTTGGACGAGCTTGTTATGTGCGTCCTTCAACTTCGGACCCCATTCCGCTTCGGTGCGGTTTGTGAAGCTTGTCGCGTCCCATTTCGAGTTGTAGGTCGTGTTGCCCGCGGCCACCTGCTCACCGTCAACAGAAATTGTGCTGACCCCAGCTGCAACATGGACACCATTGGCTTTAAAGCCGACCTGAGAATAGCTTTCGGCACAAGCGTAGTTGATGCCCATTGCACCATCTTCAGTCTCAAGGAGGCCTTCGAACTGGCCCATGCCCGGGGCGGCGTGTGACCATTCCTGGGCAAAAGCTGTACCGGCCAGTGCCGTGATCAAAGCTGCAGCGGGGATAAGGTGGAATTTCATCATTGTGTCCTTTTTCTCGACAGTGCCGATAGAGTTGCGGTTTGGGTCTGATGGGCCAACGCCGTGTGAACCTTTAAAGTCGAGATATGTCGGACTGCTTTGCGAATAAAGGCCATCATTTAAAAAAGTATGAGATCGCCTGTTATCACGGGGTATACAATTAATTCTGGGTCGAGGCCGGCCATAGGCCGGCCAATATTTCTTACGGCCGGTATGACCAGATGGCCATGCAGCCGATAAACAGACCTCTAACGAGTTCGCTTACCTTTCCCTGTTGGTCTTTGGCACCATAGACCTTTGGAAACAGAGGATGTTGCGAAACGCGGCTGAATCGGGTCGCGGCATTGTCTTCCACGCAAGTGCAGACCTCATCGATGGTCATGCCATCCCCTTTGATCATAGCTTCAGATTGAGGGGTACGGCAGGCGAGAGAGATGTCACGATCTGATGCGATCGTGGCCAGCATGTCTTCATCCTTTACACCGGCCAGCGAGCGTAGCTTAGCAGCCAACTCTGCATCGTCTCTGATCAATTCCCATGCATATTTGCCTTGATTATTGGTGACCTTAGGGTCGGCACCGCCAGCAATCAACCAATCTAATTTGGCAAGTCGATCATCAATTCGAGAATATGCGAGGTCATGAAGCATGCTACTCCCGCTGTAAGGGACAATATTGGAAAAACTGTCGCCGGTGATCTTCTGAATGCGTTTCAGTGTTTGCAAATCTGCATTTGAAACCAGCCCATAGTCTGTCCACTGATGTCCGTTTTGAATAGGGGCGGTAAGATCGGCTCCATGCAAGAGAATAAGATCCAGCATCTTACCTGTCATTGCATTGGAGCCCGTTGGCCCAAATGCGCCCTGAAAAGCAGGATATCCATCAGATCCCATTTGATTTGGATTGGCACCAGCTTCCAAGAGCGCCTTCACGCGCAGATAGACGTCTTCATCTGTCGTGTTTTCTGTCGTAAAATTCATCACCAGGGGTGCGAAACCGCGAGGACTTTGGGGGTTTACCAGATTTGGGTTGGCTCCGGCGGATAGGATCAACTGAATGACCGATGGGCGCGCATTATTTTTAATGGCAAGCTCAAGGAGCGTCATTCCTTCTGCGCCGACACCATCGATGTCGGAGTCAGATCTTTGTGCCCCCGTGTCCAGGCATGCAGAAAATCCGATATAGTCGACGGTTTCCCAATTCCAGCCCGGGTTCTCAGGCTGATAGCAATAAAGGTCTGCGAAGGCCGGGCTGGCGGCCAATCCTGCAAGAAGGGAAAGCGAGCAAACAATAGATTTGATCAATCTCATTGAACTATAGTCCTGTTTAGGGGCTTGAGGGAAAACTGATTGCATTTATCCTTAAACATCAATGACCTCAGGGGCAAAGAGCCAGTGAATGATACATGAAGCACTACTTTGTGGAAAAAGTGTGTTCCTTGTCAATTTTCACATGATTAAATTCCTTAGGAATACAGATGCCGTCACCCGAACATTAGGCGTGCCGCTTTTCGATTTGGGCCAAGCCGCGCTTTGAGAGGAAGACGTTCACCTGCGCACCGAAATTTTTCCAGGGGTTTTCGACAATCGTGTCCATCGGATCAAGACGGTTCAGAAGGTGGTTGCCAACGTAGACCTCTTCTTTTGACCAATGTTGAAGTACATCTGGCAGGCCATTGATTTCGCATCCACAAAGTAATGCCAGATCCTGCGCGGTCCGTGGCGCAATCATCGCCCTGTAGGTCGAGACAGCATCCGTGAGAACGCAGCGCCATTTTCCGCTACCCCAAATGCCTTCGCCCAGGGGGTTATCCGTACGGTAGTCGTAGCTCCACTCCCGGTCATTGATTGGCGCAAAGCGAATGAATTGCATACCGCGGTCTATTGTACCTGCTTTTTGCTTGAGGCTGAACTCGGCAATCTGCTGCAGCAGGTAGGGAAGATTTTTCCAGAGCGCCTCGTTGTACCACTTCGCGATCTCAGCCGCTCTCCGTTGATGCTCTTCATCAGCACTTTTCTGGATCTGCTTGGCAAAATTGTGGCGTGCGATCCACATCCGGTCAGCGCGGATTTCCTCTTCAGTACCAAAGTCTGTCCCTGAGAAGGTCTGCAGCTTGTAGCCTGTGGGTTGCTCCCAAAAGGGCAGCGAGTTGTTCGTCTCCACGGCAATAATGTCCGGCGCGACCTGCGTGGTCACTTCATGACCCCGGCGACGCGGCATACTTCCGTCAGAGGGCTCCCGAGGCAGCATGAGCTGCGTGCCATGGGCAGTGAACCACTGATTAACAACATCATGGGTAACGGTGTCGCGATAGCGATCTTCCATCCAGGCATTTACCCCCTGGGTCGGCCGCTCGAGTTGCGCATCGAGTGCCTCGCGATTAATGTCTTCGACCTTAACCTCTTCGAGTTCGATCCGCACATAGTCCTTGGCCATTGGTAGGTTTTCACCGCGGCCATCGGTCACCAGCAAGGCCTTCTTGCGCACCATCTCGCCCGTGTAGCTCAGCGCCTCGGCCTGCCAGCTCTGCTTCCAGAACTTCTCGGAAATCAGTGACAGCATCATGGTCAGCCAGACCACCTGAGCCGGTGGCAGGTCCGACATCTTCATGAGCGGAACGACGGCCTTGCCGGCCGCCACGGGCGTCGTTTCTGGCTTGAAAAAGACATCGCCCTTCTCGTTGAAGTCGGTTTTGATGATTTGGTAGGGGAAATGGTTCGACCAGGCCCGGGACATATAGGAGCGGCCAGTGCCGCGCGAGCCGCGCCCGGCCAGCACGTCTTCCTGTCCAGGGTAGGCGGGCTTGTTCTTGTCGGTGAAGAGGATCACGTTTTCGCCATTGCGCATGGCGAAGGTGAAATAACTCCGATCCGGATGGGCTGGATCGCGCAGCAAGACCACAGCAATGCCAGAGACCGGCATATCGCGTAAAGCGATCAGCAGGTCGTTGATGTTCCAAGCTTGATAGATATGCTCGATCACCTGAGCCGGGCCGGTGCTCGCGGGACCACGCAGGAATTGATACGGCTTCAGGCTTTCAAGCGAGTGCAGCGCATCGCGACGCAGGAAGGGTAGAATATCCGCGTCGTTGATCACCTCAATCACATCGTCGCGGTCTGCCTTATAGTGGCGCACGCCCTCCGTGACCCGGGCACGAAACTGCGAGGCCAATTCCAGCGCGCGTTCGGACTGCACAACAGAGAAGAGCAATTCAGCCTTCTGCAGATAGGCCGAGGTTGCATCATAGTCCTTCATGATCTGCGCAGCAGTGAAGCTCTTACGTTCCAGATAATCGCGCAAGAAGCACTCAAGCAGAAGATAGGTCGTGGTGCCTTCGGGGTCGAGCTCCATGGCCTCCTTCATCACTTCGTTCATGCTGTGAACGTCCATGTCCCCCATGGTGAATCTGGTCTGGTCTTGCTTGACGCCCGTAAGAGCGACCCACTGATCCAAAGCCTCGGCGACGATATCGGCGGTGGTGCTTGTCTCGTCGAGTGTTGCGGCATCGGACATGAAGGGCTCCTGCGAAAAATACTATATCTGTATTTCATTAAATATATGTTGTGGGGGTCTGTTGCAATGATATGTGGAGCATTATTCGCAAATACTGGTTTTCGAGTAAGTAGCCGATGTATTTCTGCCATGGCGGCATAAAGTGCTAGATGATGCGAAATAAACTGAAGTGGGTAATAGGCGATGTTGAGATTGGAAGCCTTGAAGGCGCAGGCAAAATCAAAACGCGAAAAAGATCTCGTTGAACTTGCTTTTCAAAACGGGTTTGACGCCGGTGTGCGTGCTGCACAAGACAAAACGCGGCAGGCTTTACAAACGCTCGGTTTGGTTACATCTGACCAGATTGAAGATCTTTAAGGAGCACGTCGGCGCAATGAACAGAGCGGTCATAGATCAGGATGAACCAATCACACTGGCGCAGGCGCACCGGTATCTGATCCCATCGCCTGAAGTCGCGTCAATGCTGGCCTTCGCAGATAATATTATTGGACCTGTCGCGGTTTGATGCCGCTCCTTTGATAGCATCTACTGCAACAAAGGAGACTAACTATGGGACTGAAACGCACAGATGAATTCCGCGCTGATGCGGTGCGTATCGCGCTAACCAGTGGACTGACGCGCAAACAGGTGGCTGACGATCTGGGCGTCGGCATGTCGACGCTGAACAAATGGATCACTGCACATCGAGACACGGATGTGGTGTCAAAAGAGGATCTTGGCCTTGCCGAAGAGAATGACCGTTTGCGTCGTGAGAACCGCATTCTCAAGGAGGAGCGGGAAGTGTTAAAAAAGGCCACGGTGTTCTTTGCGAGCCAAAAGCCGTGAGATTTAAGTTCATTGAAGAACACCGAACAACATTTTCCATCAATCTGATGTGCCGGGTTATGGCAGTCAGCCCGCGTGGTTTGCGGGCGCATCGTAGCCGTCCAGCCAGCCGCAGGCAGCGGTCTGATTTGGTCACGCTGGCCCATATCAAAGAACAATCCCGTCTCAGTTTGGGCAGTTATGGCAGGCCGCGTATGACCGAAGAGCTGAAGGAAATTGGTCTGAATGTAGGGCACCGCCGCGTAGGCAGGCTGATGCGTCAGAACGGCATATCGGTCGTAAGAACTCGTAAATACAAGGCGACAACGGACAGCAATCATAAGTTCAATATCGCGCCAAACCTGCTGAATCGTGACTTTAACGCTGATGCGCCCAACCAAAAGTGGGCAGGCGATATCAGTTATATTTGGACGCGCGAGGGGTGGCTGTACTTGGCTGTGATATTGGACTTGCATTCACGGCGTGTAGTTGGCTGGGCGGTCTCGAACCGGATGAAACGCGACCTTGCGATCAGGGCTTTGAAGATGGCCATCGCGTTCCGTCAGCCGCCCAATATTGTTCGCACGACTACCAGAAGATCCTGCGCCAGCACGGGTTCAAGGTGTCGATGTCTGGCAAGGGC